>NPIE01002575.1_pt1 | contig 19735 bp, 16 predicted proteins | sample 8637661 | NCBI WGS metagenome assembly NPIE01 (sample SAMN07420842, study PRJNA396082) | bioreactor metagenome | isolation source: sample BA12 brine-fed electro-methanogenic bioreactor BA | place: Japan: Kochi | collected 2016-12-09
AAACAGCTGTTTATCTAAGATAGTATAATTGTTTTTGATTTCAACAAGTGGTTTTGGGATTTTTTCAGTAATAGGTCTCAGACGCTTACCAAAACCACCACAAAGAATCATTCCTAATGTATTTTCCATAATTTATAAACTCCATTTTTAATAATTCTTATTTACTAATAGTGAATACTCACTACTTTTTTATTTTATTAATATCTTTAATATAAACTTATCTATATAAAAAATATAAAAAATAGTATAATTGATGCAAACTTAAACATAATATATATATATATATATATTTACCAATTATATATAAACTAATAAATAAAAAATATTTACTATATAAAAAAATAAAATAAATTACTAAAATATAGCCTAAATGTTTTAAGAATATTTAAAAAAGTATAAGCAATCAATTAAGAATTAAAAATAGGTAATCAACTCTTAAAATGAGAAATAGTTAATAAAAATATGAATAATTAGTAAGATTATAATTAAGATGGTAATAATTAATAAAATAAAAAATCTAAAAAAGTGTAATAAAAAATCTAAATAAGATTATGTATTAAATAATAACTTCTATAGATTTGTTGGTTCTGATGAATAAACTGAAATTTCTAATTCTTTAGCTAAATAATCTTCTATAGCTTCACCAAATTTAGTGAAATGAACTTGATTTAAATGAGAAGTTAAACAATCCTTATTTTCCCATTTTTCAACAAATAAAAGAGAATTATCCTCATCTAATTGATCATATAAATTATATTCTACGCATCCTTTTTCTATTCGTGTTTTTTTAATTAGTTCTTTAGATTCTTTAATAATATTATTTTTCATACCTTCTTTTGCTACTATTTTAGCTAATACTATAATCATATTTATTCACCTATAATAAAATTCTATAATAAAAGTTATATGGTAATTTTGTATTTTCTACAAACTACCATAGTATTTAATGTTTTTATTTTTATCTTAATCTAAATTTAGTCCTTTTATTCTCAAACCTCCTTTAATGAAACCTATATTTTGAATAATTCGTTCTACTTATTTTTAATATGTTTATTTTTAATATAATACTTATTATAGGTTTTTTCATAACTATTTTTCGTAACTATTTTTCATAAATGTTTTTATACATCTTATATTTTTTATATTACATATTTTCATCAATTATAACCACTGGTTTTATCAGATCTCTTGGTTTTTCTTTCATTAGGAGTAATGCTTCTTCAATTTTATCAAATCCATGGAATACATGTGTTGCCATTAGTCCTGGATCCATTCTTCCGTATGATACAATATCAGCTAATCTTTCCATTCTGACTCTTCCACCAGGACATAATCCTGTTGCAAAATCTTTATCTGCCATTCCGAAACCCCATCCTTCACGACAGATAGGTAAAGTTTCTCCACTTCCAAAGTAATTGATATTTGAAACTATAGATCCTGCTTTTGCAGTTCTAACAGCATCTAGTATTATATCAGATCCTCCTCCTGCTATAATAACTGAATCAACACCTTTTCCAGCGGTTGCTTCTAATATTTGTTCATCTGTTGGTCCTTCTTTATATGATATTATATCGGTTGCACCGTATTCTTTAGCTACCTCTATTGCTTTAGGACGAGTTCCAACTGCAAAAATCTTCCCTGCACCTTGTAGCTTTGCACCAGCAATAGCTGATAATCCAACAGGTCCAATTCCTAAAACTGCTACTGTTCCTCCCATTGGAATATTAGAATTTTCAGCTCCCATAAACCCAGTAGATAACATATCAGGTATCATAACAGCTGCTTCAAGAGACATTCCTTCAGGTAAATGTGCCAAGTTTGCATCTGCTAAGTTCACATGGAAATATTCTCCAAAGACTCCGTCTTTAAAGTTAGAGAATTTCCATCCTCCTAATGGTCCAGTTGTTTGTGAGGAAAATCCTCTTTGTGCTGCTTCATCATCCCAATCAGGAGTTATAGCTGGAACAATTACTCTATCTCCTGGCTTAAAATCTTTTACTTCACTTCCAACTTCATCAACTACACCTAAAGCTTCATGTCCTAATATAAGATTGTGTCTATCTCCTATTGCACCTTCCCATACAGTGTGTATATCTGATGTACATGGAGCAAGGGCTAATGGTTTTACCAGTGCATCACGAGAACCTATTTCAGGTTTATCTTTTTCAATCCATCCAATTTCACCTATTCTTAACATTGCTAATCCTTTCATAATATCACCTAGTATGCATACAAATGGTATTATGGCACTTAAAATTCTATCACTTTATTATTACTTTCTTGAATAAGGAAACAGAATAATATATTGTATTATAATACTCTTCAAATTAGATTTTAGTATTAGTTGTGTTTCAATTAATTTGTTTCGAATATCTTCAATATTAGTAGAGATACATAATCTGTATAACTAATAATATTTTGATATTTTTAATATTTGATTGATTTTTGACATTAAATGCCATCAATACTCATTAATACTGATATAGTATTAATACATAAATACTTTTCTAAATAATTCTTAATATTCTAATAATATTATTTTTAAGTTTAGTAATAATAATATTAAATAAAAAATATATGATAAATAAAAAGATATATGATAATATGGATTATTCAATTATTTATAAAGCTAATATTTTAATATTTTTAATTTTAATATATTGCTATCTTACTATCCTAATATATTAATCTCTTAATATTTTAAATAAGCAAAAAAACAATATTATATTAAAAATAGCTAAATAATAATTACATTAGAAATAAAATAATTAATAATCATTAATAAAATAATTAATAAAATAATTAATAAATAATTAGTTAAATTATTAGTTGAACTATTAATTTATCTATTAATTAAATTATTAATTAAAGTAAAAATTAAATTTTATCTTTTTAATAGCTTTCCTGGATTTAAAAAGTTTTCTAAAAATTTTAAAAAGTCTGTGTTTTCTTTTAAACTTTCATCTTTTAGTAGGTGTTTGATACTTTGACCAGTGTATGTGTCTATTAAAAGTCCCTTCATATTCTTCCCTACCTTTATAATATGGATATTCTCTTTTGTTAAAACACTTTTGATAAAATTCTTTGCAGTTTTAAACTGTCTCTCTTTATTTAAAACAAGTTTATCTTCAAGAATATAATAATCTTCACCATGAGATTTTATAAAGTTTTCACATGCTTTTTTATCCCAAACTCTAGGACCTTCATGAATGTAATATTTACTTTGCTTGTAAACACTCAACTCAAATATAAAAACCCCTATTTTCTTTTCATCAGTCCAATAATCACTTTTAAAAACTGAAAAATCATTATCTTCTAATTTTTCTTCAATTGACTGTTGAGTTTTTCTAAGTTGAGGATGAATAGAATCAACAGAAATATCTGGAATATTAAATTTTATCGTGATTGTTTTAGTTTTTCTATCCTTAAATTGTTTATATAATTCATAAGGACTAATCTGATCATGTATTTCTTTTTCAGACATTTTTTCTTCAAAAGTTTCTTTTTTATCAATTCCATAAAAGAATTTTATTTTATCAGCTTCATTAGAATTTAAGAAGTTTCTTGAAGCTATTATAAACTCAGACATCCTTTCTTTTGTTAATGCAGCTCCAACATTTCGTGTTTTGTCAGTTGGATCAATAGCTATAAGGGGATCTTTAAACAATTTATCTGTTTTATAATCTTCTAAATCAATAACTGTCTTATTTTTCCAATTAGCTGCTGCTTCAAGAGTCTCTTCAAAAGTATTATATCTAAGTATTAGCATTTCACAAAGATAACCTGCAAATCCACCAACTTTAAACTCAGATCCATAAACTCCAACTTCACTCATGAATTTTTTAAGAAGTAATACTTCATCTTTTTGTTTTTCACTTTTTAAATGTTTTTTAATATAGTTTGTGTGGAGTATTGTTCTATCAACTGCTGATTTTAATTCTTTAGCAGTTTTTATCTTATAACATGGAACAAAATCAACATAATAACCATTAATATGGCTTGTAAGGTAAGGATGGGATGCATAATGTTCTTCAGCTATTCCATTTAGATGTTCACTACAATTATATCCTAAATAAAGACCTTTTTCTTTTAAATAATCTTCATCTTCTTCAAGTGAGAAATTAATGAATATATCAATATCAGAACTTCCAGATAACCATGTCCCTTTAGCTATTGAACCAACAAGTTTTGCTTCAACATTAATATCTTCTTCTTTAGCTATTTTATTAATGTAGCTTATTGCATCTTTAGCAATTTCATGAACCTTATTTATTTCTGATTCTTTTGGTTTTATTTCTTTTAATATTTCCTTATAGTTCATAAAATCACTTAATAAAGATATGTATTTATATAAATACTAATAATGTTATTAATATCATTAATATCATTAATATCATTAATATCATTAATAATTATAATAATTTTAATATTTATAATAATACTAATAATTGTAGTAATACTAATATTAATACTAATTTGATTTTATTATATACTAATATTTATAATACTTATAATAATTTTAATGTTTATAATAATCTTAGTATTTATAATACTTTTAATAATAATTAATAATATTTTTAATAATATATGTAATAATTATAATAATAACAATAACAACTATATCAATGGATTACTAATAATTTTATCAATAGAATATTATAGTTATACTAATTTATATTATACTAATAAATTATAATATAAATTATAGTATAAATTATAATATGAATAATAATATAAATATTTATTAATATAGATATAATTAAGATATAAATAATTAAAGTATTAAAGTTCGAAAACTTTAATATTAGAATAAATTGGACCTTTTGGTGTGAGTTCACTTATTTTTAGAGATATTTTTTCAATATTCATGTTTCCAATTTCAAAATTTTCTAATTTTTCTATTTTTGATTTAAATTCATTTTTGTCCTTTAGATTCCTTATTCTTCCAATGGTAATATGAGTTTTAAATTGTTTATCTAATTTAAATCCAATTTTTTTAAATTCTAAATCTAATGCATCGTGTAGTTTAGTTATAAACTCACTATTTTCACATCCAACCCACAATACTTTCATATAATTTTTATTTGGAAAAGTCCCAATTCCTTTGATAGATATTTCATTTGAAAAATTATCTTTAAAGTTTATTTCATTTAAAACCTTTAAAATACAGCTTTTAACTTCAAAAATTTTATCTTTATCTATATCTCCAAAAAATTTAAGCGTAAAATGTAGATTTTCTTCTTCTACATATTTTACATTGTTATTTGTGTTTTTAAATTCCTCTTGAACTTTTACTATATTTTCAATTAAATCTGAATCTATATCTATAGCTAAAAAACAACGTTGTTTTGCTACCATAATTTCACATATATACTTAATTCCATAGATTTTTATTTTAAAAATTATAATTTAACCTTTGATTGTGTTTAAGGTATTATTTTTCAATTATATTCTCTTCTATAGACATTCCAAAATGCCTTGCTCCTTGATCAATGAATACTTTAAGTTTATCTCCAACTTGAATATCGGATACTGAGATAGCTTCATTTTTATCATTTACAAGTCTTATTGTTTCAGCATTCTGTAATAAAGACTTTATCTTAATTCCATCAAATTCAGCTTCTAGCAATATAAGAGGCCTCTTTTCGATTTTAGATCTTCCTACTATAACAGTTCTGCTATTACCATCTTTATCAACAGCTAATACTTCATCACCAGTTTCAAGTTCAGATAAGTATTTTGTCTTATTTCCAGGTACCATTACATAAGCTTGTACAGGACCTGCATTTACTCTAAATGGTCTTGATGCAACATATTCACTTTCAAGAGATTCACTATGAACTAAAAACATAGCTTTTGAGTATGATCCAATCAACATTCCCTCTCCAGGAATTAACATTGAGGTTGTATCAATACATACTCTATCCCCACTTCCAACAGGCTTAATATTTGTGACTGTTGCTTCTTCTAACTCATATCTTTCAGTAGATACATCTTCAATTATTTTAGCTATTTCTTTTATTTGCTTGAAGCTTTTTGGTTTAAATATTATTCCATCAGTTCCAACTTCTAAGGTTTCAATAGCTAGTTTAGCTTCTTCTGGGCTATTTACAGCAGCTATTAATTTTACATCTACACCTTGAAGATCTGCGATTATATTTTCAAGGGGGATAATTGTCCAATCTTTTCCAACGAGAATTAAATAATCAACAACTTTTCCAAGGACTCTAGCTAACTCTTCATGTTTTTTACTATTAATTTCAACATAAGCTACGACTTTTTTCCCCTTATTTTTATAGCTTTTAGCTACTTTTAAGTCATTGGAATCATTTAAATCAGTATCATTACCTAATTGAAGAGTTCCATCACCTTCTCCATTGATACCAACAATGGATATATCTGCATTTTCATCTTCGCTTATGACTTCAATGTTTCCTAATTTTTTTATATTGTTGATGTCTTTTAAATCTAAAACATGGTCGATTCTAGATTCAAGTCCAGTTGTTATTAGTTCTTTTTTTTCTTCCCATTTTATATCAGGGGTCATTATCCAAGCAAATTTATTTTTCAAGGCAAGATCTCCTTAATATGTTAATAAAATTTAGTTTGATATTTTAAATTATTTAGTTCAGATTTTAGATTACTTAATTAATATTTAGATTATTTAATCCATGTTTTAGATTATTTTGAATTATTTATTTTTGTTTTAAATTATTTAATCAATATTTTAGATTATTTGATTTAATTTAATTTTTTTAATCTAATATTTTTAGAGCTTCTTCAACATCTAAATCTTTATGAACAACTTCAGCTATAGCTTTTGTAATTTTTCCAGGAGATTTAGCTTGGAAAAGGTTTCTTCCAAATGCAACTCCAGCACCACCAACTTCGAGGGAATCTCTAACCATTTCTAACAATTCTCTATCAGTTTCAACTTTAGGTCCTCCAGCTATTACAACTGGAACTAATGCTCCTTCAACTACTTCTTTAAAGCTATCTGGATCACCAGTATAGTTTGTTTTAACAATATCAACACCAAGTTCAGATCCAACTCTTGCTGCGTGTTTTACAAGTTCAACATCATGTTCATTTTTAATTTTTTGACCTCTTGGATACATCATTGCAAGTAGTGGAATTCCCCATTGACTGCATGTTTCAGCTATTTCACCCAATTCCATTAACATTTCAGCTTCTGTTTCTGAACCAATATTTACATGTACTGATACTGCATCAGCTCCAAGCTGAATTGCTTTTTCAACAGATGTAACTAAAACTTTATTGTTTGGGTCAGGACTAAGTGAAGTACTAGCTGATAAGTGTATAATAAGACCAAGATCTTTACCATATCCTCTGTGACCTTGTTCGATTATTCCTTTATGCATTAAAACTGCATTCGCTCCTCCACGAGAGATACTTTCAATTGTTTCACTCATATTTACTATACCTTTAACAGGGCCAATTGATACTCCATGATCCATCGGTGCAATAACAGTTCTATTAGTTTTTCTATCTATGATTCTTTCTAAACGAATCCTTTTTCCAATCATAATTAGCCATTCTCCTATAAATTCTACTTTTCTATTTTTTTGAATAAGATTAATCCTATTAAGCTAATAACCTTTTTAAGCTTTAAGATAGATTTAAGCTTTAACTTAAAAGTATTTTTATAATTTTTTTAATAATAAAAGTATTTATATTTCTTTAACTATAAAATATTTTTTAATTATATAAATATTAATAAGCTTATATGAATATTATAATAAAAATGATAATTAATAAAATCAATTTAATATTAATAAAAATATAAAAATTATATAAAAATTGAATAAAAATTATATAAGATTATATAAGATTATATAAAATCATATAGAAATATTATAAAAATTAATAATTATGATATTTATTAAGTTATTAAGTTATTAAGTTATTAAGAAGTTATTAAGTTATGAAATTAATAATATTAATCATACTAATATAAATTAATAATTTTGTAATTAATAGATTAATAATTAATAATATTAAAATTACTATACTAATGAATTGTATTTAATAAATTAATAAATTATAATTAACATACAAAAATATTATGATCAATTAACTTTTTTTGTTTTTATTTAATTTAGGACTCCAAAGTTCAAACTCTTTTATTTGTGGAGGTATACCTTCATTTCCACATGATTCTAACCATCCTTCATTAGATTCAAACACTTCTTCAGTTTTAGAACTTCTAACAAAATCTATAAGTCCTCTATTTCTAATTAATGTTATTTTAGGTTTTAATAATGATGCCCATATAAAATATACTTTAAATGTTGTATCTGGATGATAACCTCCTCCAAGATCAACAGAAAGAACATCACACTTGTTTAAATTTTTATATACTTTTTCTAATGTGGTGTGAAGGCGAACATCACCACTGATAAATTTTAAATTGTTATATTTTTTAGCTAAAATATCCATTTTAGGTATTGCTTCTGGACTGTTGTCTAATGCAATTAACTTTCCATTTTTAATATTTTTAGCTATTATTTCACTTGTGTTTCCAACATGACACCCTAATTCAACTACTGTATCTCCTTCGTTTAAAACCTCTTTTAGTTGCTTTCTATACACTTTAATGTCATAACTAATTAGTATCATATTATCTTTAGCTTTATTTTAATTAAATCCTGTCATATTATTATTAAACTTTTTAATATTATTCTTATTTTAATATTATTCATTATTTTATATTATTGATTAATTTTCATACTTTAATCAAACTTTAATATTATCAATCAATTTTTATATTATCATTATATATTTTAGATATTTTAAAATCAATAGCTTTTAAATTATCAGACTTTTGAATTTTTCCTAAATCTTCCTTTTTTGCAATTGCAAATACTGTATTTCCAAGCATTGCCATTGATGCTCCAATTGTACATTTTTTTAATTCATTAACAATTTTCAAAAGTTCTTTATTCATCAATCCTGTTTTCTTTGCAAATTCATATGAGCAATCCATAAAATTTTCAATTGTTGGATTATTAATTATTTTTTCCTGCATAATAAGACCAAATTTATTTATGTCCTTCTTCTTTTTGGGGTTTTTTATAATGCTTGAAGTGTCTATTTCTCCAAATGTTTTTGTAAGGACTAATATATCAGAAAAATTATTTTTATCTTCTATAATATTTGTTTTACCAATTTTTGGTGCTCCAGGAGAGGTTCTAATAACAATACCTTTTGATGTTTGAGACAAAACGTCTCCCAATCCACTTCCAAGTTCAACTTCTGTTAAATGAGCAATTTGACCTGCTTGGTTATTAGATAAATCTAAATTAAAGATTTTTGATAGTCCAATAGCTGTTCCAAATGAGCATGAAGCTGAAGTACCAAATCCAGATCCTAGTGGAACATTTATTTTATGATTAATAATTATATTATCTTTCAATTCAAATTTTCCATTATTTTTTCTATTATTTTTAATAATATAATTTTTCAATATTTCTATTGTTTTTAGAGTTATTAACTCATTTTTTGGATCTTTTTTACCATTTATTCTAATTTGAATTTGATGAATTTCATTATTTTCTTTTTTTATGGTTTGTATACTTGTTTTAACTCCACTATCAATTAAGACCCCTGCTCCACAAGAACCTTTTTTTAAAGGATTTTCATCTTCTTTTATACTGAAAAATCCAGTTATATGACTTGGCACAAAAATAGAAACTTTCATATTCATTCCTTTTAATTTTATTCTAAAACTTTTTAAAGTCTTTTTAATCTTTTTTAAATTCTTTTTAAAATGCAATAAATAATTTTAATAAATATTTTGACAGTTAATGAATAATATGCAATAAGTATTTTAATAATAAAATATATTATTAATAAAATTATATATTTATATATTTAATTACTATATATCTAATTATTATATATCAAATTATTATATATCTAATTTATATACTTATTTTTAGTATAATATAATTAATTGTATTATAATAATAAAATTATAGAATGATAATAAATTATTTCATTATTTAATCATTAAACAGTTATTAAACATATTAAGGAGAAATATTTTTGAATAAAAGAATAGATTTACACATGCATAGCTTATTTAGTGATGGTGAATTACTTCCTTCTGAATTAGCTAGAAGAGCTGCAGTTTTAAACCATGAAACAATTGCTATAACCGACCATATCGATTCTTCGAATATAAGTTCTTTATCTAAACTAGCTGGAGCTCTTGATGATATTAATGAAAATTGGGATATTAATGTTGTTCCTGGTGCTGAAATAACTCATGTTCCTATTGAAGTTATTGATAATTTAGCTTTAAAGGCAAGGGAGTTTGGAGCTAAGATTATTGTTGTTCATGGAGAAACATTATCTGAACCAGTTATTCCTGGAACTAACTTAGCTGCAGTTCAATCTGAGAATGTGGATATTTTAGCTCATCCAGGTCTTATAACTCATGAAGAAGCTGAAATAGCTAAAGATAATAATATATTTCTTGAAATTAGTGCAAGAGCAGGTCATAGTTTAGCTAATGGCCATGTAGCTAAAGTAGCTTGTGATGTTGGTGCTGATTTAGTAATTGATACTGATGCTCATGCTCCTAATGATTTAATAACATTTGAAAAAGCTAAATTTATTGGTTTAGGTGCTGGACTATCTGAAAAACAGGTTGATAAAGCTTTAATTGATAACCCAATTAAAATTCTTAAAAAAAGAAATATTATTTAATCTAGTTACAGTAAAAATAAATTAAAATTAAAAATATAGTAATATTAAAAATATATTTAGTATAATATTGATATTATTATATTTATTTAACTATAAATTTTATTCAATATAACTAGTTTTAATATATCCAATATAAGAAATAGTTTTATATTTATTATCTAAAATTAGTTTTAGTATATTTAATATTTAAAATAAATTTAATAAAAAAAAATAAGAGGAATAATTCCTCTTTAATTGTTTAATTTTTGAAAATCTTTTAATTTTACTTATAATAAACTTTTTTAAAGTCTAACTTTTTTAAAAGCTTATACTTGCGGATTTTCCTTGTCCTTTTAAGGTATATGTATTGACATTCCAGTTTTTAACAGTACCTAAGCTATTTTGTGAGCTAGTAGTGTCTGCTAATACCCAAGTGTCACCTACTTTTATCTGTGCAAACACATGTCCTACTTTTCCACTTACTGTGAAAATACAGTCTGCATGAACATATCTTGCAGCTAAACCAGATGCTCTTGATAAAGCTATCAATAAATGGGTTTGGTCAACACAGTTTCCCCATTTTCTATTTAAAGCTCCTACAGCACCATTTCCTCCACTAAGAGAATTTTCATAGTAACTATATTTTATATTATCTCTTACATAGTTAAATATTGCAGTTGCTTTTTCAAGTTCAGTTTTACAGTTTTTAGTTAAACTTGCTGCTAATGATTTTATTGCAGCATTATTTACTTGACAATTAGTAGTTGCTACTAAGTATTTTTGTAATTCACTTGCACTTAATGTATTTTTTTCATTTAAAGGACCTGTAGGAATAGAACCAGATCCACTTCCTCCGCTACTTCCACTTCCTCCATTTAATTTATCCGTACTTTTTACATTTAAGGCTAAATAATTTGGCAATCTCCCTTCTGATTTTGAGAATTCAAGGATTTTTGAAAAACCTAATATTAAGGTTTGGAATTGCATATTACCTAATGTCGAACTTCCATAGTTAGGAGCCTGACCATTTTTAACCATATATGCTGAAACTCTTGAAGCTAAATCTACAAAGTCATTTTTGTAAATATTTCCATTTATTGAGCTTCCAGTAGGACTTGAAGGAGCTTTAAAGGTCTTAGCTACAACACCGCTACTAACACCTTTATTTATATTAACAATTGCAGTTGATGCTAAATATAAAAAGTCAGTCATTGAATATTGCTTTCCATTAATTACAACATAGTTCGGAAGAACACCATTGTTTTTAACAAATGCTTCTACTCTAGCTCCTGCATCTTTAATATTAGCTAAACTGATTGTATCGGAGTTTGATGAACCGTTTGATCCACTATTTCCACCTGTACCACTATTATTTGTTGAAGAACTACCAACTGTAATTCCATTTTTACCATTATAGTTAGGTACAACTTTATTTAAAGTAGTAGAAATTTTTTTATCAAATGAAACATAGTTAGGCATTACTTTATTGTTTTTATAGTAATCTACTATCTTAGCAAATCCATAAATCATAGTTTGGAATTGTATGTTTCCAAGAGTTGAACCTCCATAGTTTGGGGCTTGGTTGTTCTTATCTGTAAATGAAACAATTCTTTTTGCTAAGTCAACATAACCAGCTTTGTATAAATTTCCATTAGTTACACCACCATTAGGGTAACTTGGATCTTTAACATTTTTTGCAGTTATATCTGAATTACTGCCTCCATTTAAATTTATAATGGATTTAGAGAGTAAATATAAAAATTCACCCATAGATATTTTTTCACCGCAAAGAGTTATATAATCTGGAAGTTTACCATTTTTTTCAACGTATTTCTTTAATTCAGTTGCTGCAGACATAATATCTTTATTACTAAATTTAACTGTTGAAGTTAAAGTAGCGAGGGTTTTTAAGATAGTTGTATCAGAACTGCTTAAAACTGCACTATTCGAATTTGTTGTTGAAGTATTACCTAATTGGCTTGTTTTCTCAGAATTTCCTTCGCTTGAATTATTTATTTGACTATTATTATAGTCTGAATTATTATTAGTTTCTAAAGATTCTGAGACTGAATCATTTGAACTATTTGATGAAGATTCGATATCATTTTGATTTTCATTAATATTATTAATATTTTCGTTAGTTATATTAATAATATCTTGGTCTGAATTATCATTTGTACTTATTGAATCCTCAGGCAAATTATCCGCACTTTCTGTAAAAAGATTTTCTATAGTATCGTTTGTGTCACTAGCATATATTAAACTACTATTTGCAATAATGAGTAGTACAATAAATACAAATAACATTTTTACCCTATTCGAAATTTTTTTACCTCCAATTTCTCAATTAAAGAGCTTTTTTTATATTGTATGAACATTTTAAAATTTTTATAAAATTTCATATAATATAACTCTAAAACTGAGTATTTAATTGTTTTGTCTTTTAAACAATATAAATGTATTGTTTTTTCTCATTGCAGCTTTTTTTTCAACTATTAATCTTATTTCAAGAGTATTCTATTATTATTGCATTGTCTTTTTTATTTGCTGTATAAAAGTTTATATTATTTATTAGGATTTTAATATTAAATACACCAATAATCAGCATTCTCTATAAATATAATCTAAATTAATACTTTAAAATCAATAATTAATATAATTTTTAATTTATAAGAATATTTAAGTTAATTCATAAAAATATTTTAGGAATAATTATAGAGTAATAAAAAATAGATAAGAATTAAGTAAGAAATAATAATGAATAATCTACAATAGTTTATAATAATACACAATGATTTGTAATAATCCATAATAACAAGTAAAAACAAGCAATAAAAAGTAAAAATAATCAAAGACAACTAAAAACAAATAATAACAAACAAAAACAAATAATAGTAAATAATAGTAAATAATAACAAATAATAACAAATAACAGTTAGTTATGATCAATAATAATTAAAAAAATAAAAAATAATAAAAAATATATCTAAATAAAAAATAACTTTAAAAAATATTCTAAAAAATAATTCTAAACTATAAAAAAATAATTAAAAAGAAGGTAAGTATTAGAATAATATTTCTGCTACTTTACCTGATTTAAGTTTATATGTATTTGGATTCCAATTATTTACAACACCTAAGTCATTTCTTGAACTTGTTGTATCAGAAACAGTCCAAGTATCATCTATAAGAACTTGTACCCAAACATGACCATAAACATTTCCACTGGAGAAAGTACATGTTCCATGTACATATCTTGCAGCTAATCCAGATGCTCTGTAAAGAGCTATAGATAAATGTGCTTGATCTACACAGTTTCCATATTTAAGCTGAGATGTTTTAACAGCTCCATATTTAGTATCGTAATAAAAACTGTAGTCTATATTTTTTTGCATCCAGTTATATATGGCTGTTGCTTTTTCTAAGTCATTATTACAATCTTTTGTTATGCTTGTTGCTAATTTTTGTATTTCAGAGTTAGTCACTGGACAATTTTCTGTGTTTTTTAGATATTTTTGCAGTTCACTGGTACTGAATGTATTTTTATCGTTTAATACTGTAGTTTTTGCTGAACTACCTCCACCAGTACCGCCTGAATTAATAGGGTTATTAGATTTTACATTTATAGTTACTGATGATGGTAATTTATTATTTTTAGATGAATACTCTATTATTTTTGAAAATTCCCACACGATTGTTTGGAATTGAATTTTCCCAATTGGAGAATTTGCATAATTTGGAGCTTGTTTGTTAGATTTTATAAATTTTGTAACATTTTTTGCAAGAGATACAAAATTTGCCTTGGATAATTTACCATTTATTGAATTTCCAGCAGGTTTTGTTGGATTACTTACAGAAATAGAACTAATTCCACTTGATGAACCACTATTAATATTAGTGATTGCACAACTCAATAAATATAAAAAATTAGACATTGTATATTTTTTAGAGTTTATTTCTACATAATTTGGCAATTCATCGTTTTGATTAACAAATGCATTTACTCTAGACGCAGCATCTTTTATATCAGCTAAACTTATTCCACTACTCACAGTAGGTTTTGATGGTGTTATAAGTCGTGTATATTTTGGAATTACTTTATTTATATTGTTATTTTTTGATATTTTTACAGTTATTTTTGATGGTAAATACCCTTTAACAGATTTAAAATATACTATCTTATTTAGCATTGATATTACAGTTTGATACTGCATAGTTCCTAATCTTGTAGTTAAATAATTTGGTATCCTATTATTGGAATTTATATATTTTATTATCTTTTTTGAATATGAATAATATTGTGCTTTAGTTAATGAACCTTTTATAGTAACTCCAGTCGGATTACTTGGATTTTTAACATTATATTTTATAGTTACTGATGTTGATTTTTGATTATATTGGTAGTGTATATATTTACTTAATATATACATATATTCAGGCATTGAAAACTTATATCCTCCAATAGTAATACTATTAGGTAGTTTTTTATACTTTTTTATATAAGTATTGATGGTTTTAGATGCTTTCAATATTTGACTTTGAGTTAATTTACTAGGTTCACCAGCAGCTGCCTTACCAGTTACAGTAGTTTTAGGATTATTATTAGTATTATTATTAGTATTAATATTAGAATTAGTATTAGAAGTGTTTTTAACCTTGTTTGCACTTTCATTTGTACTACTAAGATTATTTACATTTTCTTGAGCTATATCTTGAATATTGTTACTTTCTATATTATTTTCTCCTAAATTTGAACTATAATCAGTCGCATTACTAGCATAACCTGCACTTATTCCAATGAAAAATAGACAAAATATAAGTATAATAAATGTCTTTTTTCTCAATTTAATTCTTCCACCTCTAGACTCTATAACTAGTTTTTATTTTACTAGTTTTATTAACTGAATAACCCATTAAATTAAGTTAATTAAATTAGTAATTCATAAAACACTTAATAAACTAATAATATTTTATCAATAAATTTATAGATTATATTATTAATTCATTAATAATTAATACTATTTTACTAAATAAATATAGATAGTTTATATCTATATTAAATATTCTATTATATCACTATAATGTAGAGTCATGCATTAATAGTAATATAACTAAAATTAAAAAATGAATTCTATTGGAATAAAAATATCCAATCTAATATTCATTCTAAATTAGAATATAGCTATTTAACTTAATATTTAATGTTATATCTATTATTGAATTTATAGCTTATAAACTTTTATATATTAAAATAAGCACATAAACCTTTTTTTTTAGAATAAAATCACAGAACTTTGTACTCCAGTACTAAATCCTTTCCTAACTGATAGCTATTTTTTAATTCAAGGTTGATGGCTTCTTTCATGAAATCAAAACCATCTCCATCAAATAATGTTTTAGCATATTTGCCTCCAACAACCATTGGAGCTACACAGACCCTTATTTCATCAATTAGGTTTTCTCTTAGCATTGAAAAGTTTAAAGTAGATCCTCCTTCCAACATTAAGGTTTTAATCTTTTTTGAGTAGAGATACTTCATTAATTCTTTTAAGTTCACTGATGGGTCTTTAGAATAGAATACATCAGCTTTTTCACTAAGGGCTTTTGAGCGTTCAAAGATTATGTTGTCTGTTTCAACTTTATTAGAAACTGCTATGATTGTTAAAGCATCATCATTCAATATTCTTGATTCAATAGGTGTTCTTGCTTTATTATCAACAACTACTCTAATGGGATTATCTAGTTTCTCAGAAGTTATTTTATGAACAGTTAATCTAGGATCATCCATTAAAACAGTATTTATTCCAACCATTATCCCATCAACTTCTTTTCTAAGTTCATGAACCCTTTTTAAATCTTCCAGACCAGATATTTCAGAACTCCCTGTTTTTGTAGCTATTTTACCATCAAGTGTCATAGCTGCATTTAGTATCACATAAGGTCGCATGTTTTCACACTTGTCTTTGATATATTGTCTTTTTTATTAATTATTATATTAAAGTACTTTTATTATAATTAATTTTAAATATTTAATTAATTTTAATGTATTTTTATATTAATTATTTATCTTAAAATATTTTTATTTTAAAAACATTATTATTTTTAAAGTTTCTTTGAATTAATTTTAAAAACTTTTTTATTTTAAAATTTTTTATTTTTAAAAATCTTTTTATTTTAAAAAATTTATATTATTTAATATGTATAATAATATTGTATAATAAATATAATTATATAATCTATAAATAATGAAATAATAAATGAAATGAAATAATAAATGATTGAAAAATAGTATATAATTTAATAATAACTATTCGAATAGTAAATAATGGTAGTAAATAAAGGAAAAATAAATAAAAAATATTTATTTTAATAAATATCTAATTTAGACATATCTAAATTAAGGTGATGATTTAATGGAAGATAGATATAAAAAAGGAATGGAAATTCTTAAAATAACTAATAAAGATGCTATCAATGGATTATTTGATGAATTAGAAGATATAGCTCCAGATCTAGGTAGATTTATAGTTGAGTTTCCTTACTCTGAAATATATACTAGAGAAGGATTAGATTTGAAAACACGAGAATTAGCTACAGTTGCAGCTCTGACTGCTTTAGGAACTGCCAAAGGACAATTAACTAATCATATCAATGCTGCACTTAATGTAGGTAATACTCCTGAGGAGATTGTTGAAGTTATAATGCAGATGTCTGCTTACGCAGGATTTCCAGCAGCTATAAATGGTATTTTTGCAGCTAAAGAAGTTTTTAAGAAAAAAGATTTACTGCCATTAAAAGATAATGAAAATGATTAATATTCATTGATTTATAACCAAAAGTTATATTAATTTATAATTATTTATAATTATTTATGTCCATTATAATCATTATATCATTATAATCAATATAATTATTATAATCACTATAATTATAATTATTATATAAATGTTTATATTATCATTAGGGGTATAATATGTTTATGGGAGCATCAACTAAGCAAGGTTATGATATAGCTGATAAAAGTAGGGAAATTGTAAGGTCATTAATTTCTGAAGAAATTAAAAACCTTTCTAACGAGGAAAAAGACATTGTTGAAAGGATAGTTCACTCTACTGCTGATCCTGAATATGCAAAATTAGTTTTAATCAGTTCTGAATTTGTTAACTCTAGCTTAAAAGCTTTGAAAAATAATGAAGATATTTTAACTGATATTAATATGGTTAAATCAGGAATTACTCAATATGATGGTAATGTTGAGTGTTTTATTAAAAACAGTGAAGTAGTTGATATAGCTAAGGATGAAAAAATTACAAGAGCTGCTGCTGCTATTGAATTTGCAGCTCAAAATGACTTTAAGGGAATAATTGTTGTTGGAAATGCTCCAACTGCACTCTATAAAGCTATTGAATTATATAATAATAATGAATTAGATGTTTCTTCTATTGTTGGGGTGCCTGTTGGATTTGTTGGAGCAGCTGATTCAAAAGAAGAGTTGAAAAATAGTTCAATACCTAATATTATTACTAAAGGGCCAAAGGGTGGAACTCCTGTAGCTGTAGCTTGTGTTAATTCTTTAATTCAGACTATGAAAAATATTAATAAATAAGTTAGGATTTTTATGAATTAATTGTTAAATTAGGGTTTTTATTTAATTAAATTGTATTTAGTGATGTATTATGAATTCAAAAGATTTATTCAATGAATCAAAAAGATATTTTCCTGGAGGAGTTAATTCTCCAGTACGTGCATTTAAACCATATCCTGTTTTTATAGAAAAAGCTAAAGGATCTAAAATTTGGGATGTTGAAGGTAATGAATATATTGATTGTTGTTTGGGATATGGACCTTTAATCTTAGGTCATTCTGACTCTAGTGTAATTGATAATGTTTGCAGTCAAGCGAGTATTGGAACTGCATATGGAGCACCAACTGAAAACGAGATAAAATTGGCAAGAATGGTTATTGATAGAGTACCTTGTGCTGAAATGATAAGATTTGTGAATTCTGGGACAGAAGCTACAATGAGTGCAATACGTTTAGCTAGAGGTTGCACTAGTAAAAATAAAATAGTTAAATTTGAAGGTAGCTATCACGGTGCTCATGATTATGTTTTGGTGAAATCTGGATCTGGAGCAGCAGCTCTTCCTGATTCTCTTGGAATTCCAGAAGACACTACAAAAAATACTTTAACATGTCCTTATAATGATGAAGATGCTTTAAAAAAACTCATTGTTGATGAGAAAGATAATATAGCTGCAGTAATAGTGGAGCCTGTAATGGGTAATATTGGATGTGTTGAACCAAATAATGGATATTTAGAGTTTTTAAGAGAAATCACTGAAGAAAATAATATACTCCTTATTTTTGATGAGGTTATCACTGGTTTTAGACTTTCCAGTGGAGGAGCTCAGACTTATTACTCTATTACTCCTGATCTTGTTACTATGGGTAAAATTATTGGAGGAGGATTTCCTATGGGTGCATTTGCAGGAAAACGTGAGATAATGGAAATGATAGCTCCTGAAGGAAATGTTTATCAAGCTGGAACATTTAATGGAAATCCTATATCAGTAAAAGCTGGTATTTCTACATTGAATCAACTTGATCAAGATTTTTACAAGAATTTAAATAAAAAAGGAAATTATTTAAGAAATCAAATATCTGAAATTGTTGATAATTTAGATTTAAATATCCAGACTGTTGGCTTAGCCTCAATGTTTCAAATATATTTCAATATTGAAAAAGTAACAAATTATGAAATAGCTAAAAAATCAGATATTGAAAAATTCTCTATATATTTCCATGAATTGATGGATAATGGTATTTTTATACCTCCAAGTCAGTTTGAATGTAATTTTTTATCCTCTTCTCATAGTAATGAAGATATAGAAAAATTATTAATTGCTATTGAGGATTCTCTAAAAATTGCTTGGAAATAAAAAATATTTTTTTCATTCCTTTTATTTATTTTCATTTTGAAAATTAACTTAGTTATTAATCTTTAATTTTATTATCATTAGTT
>NPIE01022090.1_pt1 | contig 19715 bp, 19 predicted proteins | sample 8637661 | NCBI WGS metagenome assembly NPIE01 (sample SAMN07420842, study PRJNA396082) | bioreactor metagenome | isolation source: sample BA12 brine-fed electro-methanogenic bioreactor BA | place: Japan: Kochi | collected 2016-12-09
AAGCAATTTGCCTCCAAAGAAGCACTGGAAAAATGGATGCCCGTTGATCTATACATAGGCGGTGCAGAGCACGCAAATGGGCATCTCATCTATTTCCGTTTCATAACCAAGGTTCTCCACGATATGGGCTATGTCCCCTTCAATGAGCCTGCAAAGAGGCTGTTCAATCACGGCATGGTTCTGGACGAACACGGCGATATTATGTCCAAGTCCAAGGGCAATGTCATATCCCCTGCCGATCTGATGAAGGACATAGGCATAGATGCAGCACGGGTTGCACTCTTTTTCTTCGCACCTTCGGACAAGGAGATACTCTGGTCACAGAAGAGCGTCAAAGGCTCAACCCGCTTCCTCGACAAGGTCTGGAATATCTTTGCTGAGGGCAAAATCTCAAGGGATGCAACGCTTTCCAATGTCGAGAATCTCGCTAAATTCGACAAGGAGATACTCAAAAAGCTGCATCAGGCACTGGAGAAATATCATCAGGACTTTGACAGGCTTCAGTTCAATACCTGCATTGCGCAGATGATGGAGATTATTGGCGACCTTTCCAAGGAAAAGATTGAGAAAAGCGCCATAGGCCACGAAATTGCCGACATCTTCAACAGAATGCTCGCACCCTTCGCACCGCATATCGCTGAGGAGATAAATCAGCGTCTGGGCTATGATGGGTCTGTCTTTCTCCGCCCCTTCCCTGTTTTTAATCCAGAGCTGGCAAGGGAAGACACCGTTACATACGCCGTTCAGGTCATGGGCAAGCTCAGAGGAACAATTGAGGCTCCGAAGGGAGCGGACAAAGACTCTGTAATAGAGATGGCCAAAGCAGAGGAATCTGTGTCAAGGCATATCGAAGGCAAGAACATTGTCAAGACCATCTTTGTGCAGGACAGGATAGTGAACTTCATAGCCAAATAAGCTGTATTGCAAGATAAAAAAGAAAGGGGGCATTGCCCCCTTTCGTATATGATATTACTTAATAATTTACATTATGTAATTTACTCTATTTGTATTTATATATATACTTAAGCAATCTCTCTCAATCTCTTTGAAGTATACTCCGCTGCCTCTGTTCCTGCAAAGTCCCTGCGAATCTTCTGCAGATACATGGTCAGCTTTGCTTTGTCGGGGATATGCCTGTCTGTCAGCTCCACCAGCCTTTCGAGGAAATATAGCCTCTGTGCGCCTTCAGCTATCAGAACGCCTTTCTGAAACCAGCGTAGGGAATCTGCATATCGTTTCTCCTGAATAAAAAGGTCTCCGAGTATCTGGGGTATATCAGGGGAACGATCCTGTATGAACCTGTTTCGAGCCTCCTGTTCAGCTTCTTCAAAACGTCCCTGTATAACCATAGACGACAAAATGGAATAGTCCTCCCGTCTTGTCCCCTCAATATTGCGGGGATTCCAAAGGTCATAAGCGGAATCGACGGCCTTGTACCTCACAAAGGAAACAACCGCAGCAGCAAAGATATAGAACAGCGTCATGATCACAAAGGCCTTCAGAGGATGCCAGCCCCGAACCAGCGCAGCCCATATTGCTAAACCCATATAAAGGGGATAGAAGGCAGCGATGACAATATAGAAAAAAGCATCGATACTCTTCGAGGTCTTGTCCGCACTCTCAAGGTTTTCCTTGATTCTCTTTTTGCCGGGGTTTATCTTCATGATAAAATATTACATCATGGAGGCATATATGGTCAAGGTAAAATTCCACGGACATGCAGCAATCGAGATAAAAGGTACAGGCGAGGATATACTGATTGATCCCTTTATAACAGGCAATCCGCAGGCCACAGTCAAGGCAGAGGAGCTTGAGCCAACCATGATACTCGTCAGTCACGGCCATGGTGATCATCTCGGCGACGCTGTTTCCATATCTAAAAGAACAGGTGCGACAGTACACACCAATTTTGAGATAGCCAACTATATCGGCAAAAAGGGCGGAAATGCACACCCAATGCACATAGGCGGCGGCATGAACTTCTCCTGGGGAAGGGTGCAACTTACCAATGCACTGCACGGCTCAACAATAGATGAAGACGGCGAATCAATCCCAGCGGGCAATCCAGTGGGCTTTATCGTCAATATTGACGGCAAAACTATTTACTTTGCAGGCGACACAGGCCTTTTCGGCGATATGGAACTTCTCGGCAAGAGATTCGACATTGACCTTGCCATTCTCCCGATAGGCGATAATTTCACAATGGGCATAGACGACGCTGCCTATGCGGCTGACCTCTTAAAGGCAAAGAAGGTATTGCCCATTCACTACAATACCTTCCCAGTCATAGAGCAGGATCCAGAGGAATTTGCAGAGAAGGTCGGCGAAAGGGCTGTCATACTCAAACCAGGCGAAGAGATGGAGATATGATAAAAAAGCACACAATGATAGTCGGAGGCAGGGAGCCTTCATCGGAAAAGGAGATCACAGTAATCTATCCCTTTGACGGAAGGAAGGTACACAAAGTCGCTGCAGCAGGCTGGGTTGAGGTTGACATGGCTCTCCGCTCTGCTGAAAAGGCATTCCACGAGACACGCAGGCTCTCAAGACGCAACAGGACTGACATACTCGAGAGGCTGGCAGTAGAAATAGAAAAGAATGCAGATCTCTTCTCTCAGACAATAGTCCTTGAGACAGGCAAGACCATCAAAGAGGCAAGGATAGAGGTCAAGCGCAGCCTCGAGACAATCAGACTCTCAATCGTCGAAGCATCAAAGGCACACGGCGGAATACTGCCTATGGATGCATCTCCCAATGGTGGCGACAAATGGGGCATCTATGAGAGATTCCCTGTTGGCACTGCTGCGTTTATAACACCCTTCAACTTCCCCCTGAACCTCGCCATGCACAAGATTGCACCGGCCATTGCTGTGGGATGTCCTTTCATTCTCAAACCCGCCTCAAAGACCCCTTTGACAGGTATTTTACTCGGCAGGGCTGTTCTGGAGGCTGGATATCCGGAGGGGGCTGTCAGCGTATTGCCGGGCAGTGGTTCGGATATTGGCGAAAAGCTGGTCTCGGATCCGAGGGTGAAGGCTGTCAGCTTCACAGGCAGCCCTGATGTCGGCAGACGCATTCACAATATGTCAGGACCAAAGCCCATAGCTCTGGAGCTGGGTTCCAACTCGGCTGTTGTGATCAACAATGACATCACAGAAAAGATGCTGGTAACAGCTGTTGAACGGACTGTAAAGGGCGCATTCGCTCTGGCGGGACAGGTCTGTATTTCAGTGCAGAGGGTATATATTCACGAAGATATTTTTGAGAAAGCGATTGAGATGATGATCGCAAAAACAGAGGCTCTCGATGTCGGCGATCCGATGGAGGAGAAAACGGATATAGGTCCAGTATTGAACCCTGAAAAGGCAAAGGACATTTTGAGACTCATTGACAACTCAGGCGGAAAGATCATCATAGGCGGCGAGTATAGAAAGCTGAATGACTACCCCACTACCCTCTTCCCTGCTCTGATTAAAGATGTTCCCGAAGACTCGGAGCTGATACAGAACGAAATTTTTGGACCTGCCCTCGCGATCAACAGCTACACTGAAATGGACGAGGTTTTAGATAAGGTCGAAAACACTAATTTTGGCCTTCAGACCGGAATTTTTACCAAAGACATTGATATTGCTCGCAAGACTTTCGAAAGACTTACAGTAGGCGGTGTGATTGTCAACGATGTGCCAACATACAGAGCAGATCTGATGCCCTATGGAGGCCAGAAGAACAGCGGTCTTCTGCGTGAAGGTCCGGAATTTGCAATCGAACACCTTACATATATCAAGGCAATGGTTGTTAACAAAGGAGAAAACTGATGCCATTTCTTGTCCTTGGATTACTGATAATAATAATATCAACCGTGCTCAGGCTTGCTTTCAAGGTGGCCGGTTGCATGCTCAAGATTGCCTTTGTAATAGGCATAGGAATACTACTACTCGGAATCGGTGTAATGATTCTCGGGCCGGTATAGAAAGGAATATCCATGAAGAAAGTATTTATACTCACAATACTTGCACTTAGTCTTACCGCAGGGGATCTGTGGAGCGGCAATGTATCGCTCGGTTCATATCTCAATAAGGGTAATGTCGATAAATTCGATCTCAAGTTCAGCTCCGGTGTATCGAGAAAGGACAGCACGTGGGAGACATCCCTGTATGCCAAGGCCGAATACGGCGAATCCGAAGGAATAAAGAACAATCAGGCACTTGAAGCAGGCATAAAGGCCGACTACAAGCCCTTTGCCACAATCTCACCCTTTGTACTTGCAACCGCATATAACAACGAATTCAAGGACATTGACCTCAGATTAAGTGGCTATCTTGGAGCTAAATATACATTCTACGCAACGGACAGAAGTGATCTGAGTATATCAGCTGCCTTCCGTTTCGACTGGGAAGACTATGTATCGAACACGGAAAGCGCAGAGAAGTACAGAATCTCCATAAGGCCGAAATTCAGCCACAAGCTCTGGGAAACAACAACATTGGAACATGTGACATTTCTTGTTCTGGACACAGGGGACTTCGAAGGATATCTTGTAGATTCCAAGACATCCATAAAAAATAGCCTTACAGACAGACTGGCCCTTAAGATACTATATGAACTCGACTACGACAACGATCCTCCAACTCCTGAGATAGAAAAAGCAGATCACGGACTCTCCATCGTCCTTGAGCTAAGCCTTTGATTAACAGAATTTTAACAATTTTTTGATTCTTATTGAGCATATCCTGATTTATTTCAGGTATAGCAGGATAAATATCAGTGGCTTTGCGATAAGTTAACGTTTACATCTCAAACTAAAAGGATGTAGATAATTTGGCTCAAAGAATAATTGGTTCGATAGCAGCCCTTTCGATAATCATACTCATCGCCATAACAATTATGCTCCTTGGCAATGCGCTGCCTTTTTTTGGGAACTACAGCATAGCCGATTTTCTCACAGGTACCCACTGGCATCCTGACGAGGATATCTATGGCCTTATTCCGCTTCTTTCCGGTACTTTGCTTGTAACAGGCATAGCCATGCTCTTTGCCCTTCCACTGGGTATAGCTACAGCAGTTTATCTTTTCGGTATTGCCCCCTTCTCAGTCAGAGAAACAATCAAGCCAATAATGGAAATCTTGGGCAGCATCCCGTCGGTAGTCTATGGACTTTTCGGTCTTACAATACTCGCTCCCTTTGCCCAGAGCATTTTGTCACTGACTGTAGGGCAATGCGCTCTTGTGGCAGGAATCACCCTTGGAATTATGAGCATACCTATAACCATAAGTATAACAGAGGATGCACTTTCTGCTGTGCCAAAAGAACTATCTGAGGCTGCGCTTGCCCTTGGCTCCACAAAGTGGGAAACTCTCACGAGGGTAGTCTTACCAGCTGCCAAGAGGGGAATAACGAGTGCAGTCCTCCTGACCTTCGGCAGGGCAATCGGAGAGACCATGGTTGTACTTATGTTGGCAGGTGGGGCGGCAAGAATAACCCTGAACCCAACATCGCCAGTAAGACCCATGACAGCTACAATAGCGGCAGAGATGGGCGAAACACCGGCGGGAAGCACACATTTCCATGCCCTTTTTGCTGTGGGGGCAGTTCTTTTCATCATTACCTTTGCGATAAACTATTATGCGAATAAATACTCCGAGAGGCAGCGATGAGCACAAGACTGAGAAAACAGATCATAGCCTTTTGGTTACTTCGTATTGCCGCCTTTTCCATAGTAGCGATTGTTGGACTAGTCCTCTTTTTCATTATCAAGAGGGGACTGCCTGTTCTCTCATGGGAGTTCATATCCCAGCCTCCGAAGAAGTTCATGACCGAGGGGGGGATTTTCCCGGCAATATACGGAACCTTTTTCCTCGGTATTGGTGCAATGCTCTTTTCTATGCCCATAGGAATACTCACGGCAATCTATCTCTCGGAGTTTTCATCTGGGAGCAGATTGACCGAGGCTGTGAAGACGGGTACAAATACCCTTGCCGGACTGCCTTCAATAGTCTACGGCCTCTTTGGCTTTGCCTTCTTCTCAAAGGTGCTTGGCTTTGGTGTATCGGTATNNATTATCCGGTGCATTGACACTTGGAATAATGTCGTTACCAATTATAATAAGCACTTCTGAGGAAGCTCTGCGAAGTGTCCCCAGATCCTTCAGGGAAGCCTCATTGTCCCTCGGGGCAACAAAATGGCGAACAACCATGCGGGTTGTTCTGCCTAATGCATTCAGCGGGATCATAACAGGAGCTATACTTGCCATGGGCAGAGCTGTGGGCGAAACTGCTCCAATAATCTTCACAGCAGCTACATTCTACACACGTAAACTGCCCAAAAGTCCTATGGACGAGGTTATGGCCCTCCCCTTTCATATATACGGTCTTGTCACTGAGGGAATTTTCCCAGATAAGCAAAGACCAATAGCCTTTGGGAGTGCCCTTGTACTGCTTTTGATCGTCTTGCTTCTAAGCAGCACCGGTATATATTTAAGATACAGCAGCAGAAAAAGGAGAAAATGGTAGACCAGGGCGTTGTAGAGGTTAAGGACTTTTCCTTCCACTACGGTGAGAAACAGGCACTTTTCGATGTTGACATCCATTTTCCGGAAGGTCAGATAACCGCTATCATGGGACCATCCGGCTGTGGTAAATCAACCCTTCTCAGAAGCATAAACCGTATGAATGACATGATTCCCGGGATAAAAACCCGCGGTAGAATTCTTTTCGACGGCGAAGATATCTATGGGCGTAAGGTTGATGTCTTTACAATTCGCAGGAGAATCGGCATGGTTTTCCAGAGGCCAAACCCATTTCCTATGAGCATATTTGAGAATGTTGCATATGGTCTGAAGATACACAGCATCGCCAAGGGCAGAGAGCTTGAAGATCGAGTTGAAAAGGCACTCAAGGCAGTAAATCTCTGGGATGAGGTCTCGGACAGACTGCGTAGCTCTGCCTTCGATCTATCTGGTGGACAGCAGCAGCGTCTTTGCATGGCGAGGGCTCTTGCCATTGAGCCGGAAGTAATACTTCTTGACGAACCAACCAGTGCATTAGATCCAATCTCCGCTTCGAAGATAGAGGAGCAGTTACAGGAGTTTGTAGGAAAATATACTGTGATCATTGTAACTCACAATGTGGCTCAGGCTGCCCGTGTTTCTGAATATGCTGTATTTATGATGCTTGGAAGGGTTGCAGAGTTCGGGAAGACCAGAGAGCTTTTCACAAACCCCAGAGAAGAAGAGACAGAGAGATATTTAACCGGAAAATTCGGATAACGGAGAAGATAATGCTCATAAAAGAGATGGAAGAACTGGAAAAACTATTTGCCGAACAGTGCTCACTTGTTGAAAAGATGGTTGAAAAGGCTGTAACTTCACTATTGGACAGAGACGAGGATATAGCCTGTGAGGTGATTGAGTTCGACGAGCAACGATGCAATGCTCTCGAGAAAGAGATCGAAAAAAAGGCAACTGATATTATTGCCCTCTATTCACCCCGGGCTGGCGAGATGAGGAAACTTGTTTCCATAATGAAGGCCAACAGAGACCTCGAGAGAATGGGCGATCAGGCTGAAAACATTGCACATAGCGCACTCTATCTAATCCCGAGGATTCAGGTAAAACCGCTCATCGACATCCCGCGAATGGCAGAAATAGTAAGGCAGATGATCAGCCTCTGCCTTGATGCATTTCTGCAGGAAAACATAAAAAAAGCCGAGAGAGCACTGGAAATAGAAGAAAGTGTAGACCAGTTCAATCTTCAAATCATTCGAGAGCTGATAACATATATGGCAGGTGATCCAAAGACAATTGAAAGGGCAATGAAACTGATTTTCATAACCCGAAACTTAGAAAGAATAGGCGACCTTTCGACAAATCTTGCGGAGGAGGTTGTCTACTATATTACAGGTTCGGATATCAGACATCAAGATTGGGGGGAAGGCAATGAAGAGAATAGCAATAGTTGAGGACGAGACAGATCTCAGAGAACTCCTGAGACTTCATGTCGAAAGGGATGGCTATGAGGCATTGGAATTCAGCTCAGGTGACGAGTTTCTAAGATTTCTCGATGCGGGGGTTGTTGACCTGGTACTGCTGGATATAATGCTACCCGGCACAGATGGCCTGAAGATATGCCAGACAGTCCGTCAGGATGAGAGATTGAAGGATATCCCTATCATAATGGTTACAGCCAAGGGCACAGAGGTCGACGTGGTTGTGGGTCTGGAACTTGGCGCAGATGACTACATCACAAAGCCATTTTCTCCGAGGGAAGTCATGGCAAGGATCAAGTCCCTCTTCAGAAGACTCGACAGACATGAATCCGGCAATGTCCTTAGACTTGGTGATCTGGAGATCTTCCCGGACAAGGTCTTAGTCAAGGTAAGCGGCGAAGAGGTTGAACTGACAACAACAGAATTCAAGATTCTGGAAGCCCTTATGCGCAAGAAAGGTCGTGTTTTCACAAGAAGCCAGATTCTTGATCTCCTTGGTGATGACAGACAGTTTGTTCTCGACAGAACTGTTGATGTACATATCCTCAACATAAGGAGAAAACTCGGAGAATACGGCAAAATTATTCAGACCATAAGGGGAATCGGATACAAGATTGTAGAGGATAAGAGCCTCGAAAACTGAAGATTTGAGGTACATGAAAAAGAAGAGTCTCTTTCTGCGACTGTTACTATTTACAGTTTCCGTAATAGTAGTAATATTTTTTACATCAATGCCCGTTCTTGAAAGTCTGCGTTCAAAGGATAGTATCTCCGCACATGAGACCGCAGCTTTTTTGATTGAGAACTCAAGTATACTGCCCTTTGATCTATTGAAGGAACTCAGCATCAAAACCGGCACGCAGCTCTATATTGTGGATACTGACGGTATACTGCTCTTCTCCTCAGACTCAAAATCACCTGCTCAGGTTCAACATACCAATGGTGATCTCATCAGCACCAGGATCGGCAGATATATACTCTACAGTTCGAAAGCAGCCTCCCAAAGCAAAAGGTTCTTCGTAATCTTTAATCTTCTTTACGGCATCCTCATAGCAGTTCTACTTTTCTTCCTTACACGTATCCTCAGATGGCGACTGGATAAAATCACCGATCATATCTGGAGTATAGCAAAAGGGGAGTTTGAATCCCATCTCGAGGTCTCGCAGCTCAGCGAGTTCTCTGATCTGGAAAGGGCAGTTAACGGTCTGAGCGGAACACTGGGGCATGAACTGGAGAGACTTAGGCAACTTTCAAAAGAGCATATGAATATATTCGATGGATTGATAGATGGTGTGCTGGTTCTTGATGAAGAAAGCCACATATATATGCTCAACCGCTCTGCACAGGACTATCTTGGTCTGAAAAGAGAGAGAGTCCTTGGAAAGAATATACTGGCTGTTCTCCTGATTGGTGAGCTGAGACATCTGATAGAAAGCAATAATCAACTCTCAACGGAGTACAACTATCACGACAGAGTTTTCACTGCAGAGAAGCTGCACTTAGAAGGACAAACTGTTTTCGTCATAAGAGATGTCACGGAGCAGAATGAGATAAAACGCTCGAAAACAGACTTTGTTTCCAATGTCAGCCATGAGTTAAGAACGCCCCTTACACTGATCAAGGGCTTTGCAGAAACACTTGAAGTAGAAGATCTTTCCGATGAGCAGAAAAGATATGTTAATACTATTATCAGACACTCAAACAGGGTGATTGCTATTGTAAAAGATCTTCTCACCCTGTCTCGCCTTGAGCAGGAAAGCCATATTGAGTTCGATCAGGTTGATGTATGCAATATGATCGACGAGATATTGAATATCTATGGTTTCAAAGCGCAGGAAAAGCAGGTCGATCTCAGATTCAAAGAATGCAGCAACCAATACGTGAAGGGCGACAGAAACCTGCTTGAAATAGTGCTCTCAAACCTCGTAGACAATGGCATTAAGTACAATGAAGAAGGCGGTTATGTAGAAATATGGCCATATGAGAAGGATGGAGAGATGCTCATTGATGTCAGGGACAATGGTATTGGTATTCCAAAACAGGATAAGACACGGGTATTTGAGAGATTTTACACAGTAGATAAGGTGCGATCACGCAAGGTTGGAGGTACCGGTCTCGGACTTGCAATCTCAAAACATATTGTCCTCCTGCATGGAGGCAAGATCACGATACATCCGAACCTCGAGGGAGGGACGCTTTTCAGGATACACTTACCAGTCAGCTAATCGAAACTTAACATCCAACATATACTTCTTTAATCTGAAAAAACGATTTTCGCGGCAAAACTCAACCTCTGGAGGACGATGAGAAAAGTAATTCTTCTTATTGCCATTTGGACAACAGCCTTTGCAGCCGATGGACAGATCGTTGTCAAGGGTTCGACAACTTTACTGCCGATAGCACAAGCCTGCGCCGAAATTTTCATGGATCAAAACAACGATGCAGACATCACCGTTATGGGTGGCGGCTCAGGTGTAGGACTGGCTTCCTTGCTTGATGGCATTACAGACATTGCAAATACCTCAAGGTCGGCTAAGGACGAAGAGCAAAGGATGGCTGATGAAAAGGGTATCGTCCTGCATGAGACTATAGTCGCTCTGGACGGAATTGCAATCATCACAAATAAAAGTGTTGGTATCGATAATATCACAGTCGAACAGTTACGGGGGATATTCAGTGGTTCGATCACCAACTGGAAAGAGATTGGCGGACCTGATCAGCAGATCGTCGTCTTCAGCAGAGATGTGTCATCGGGTACATTTGAGGTCTTCAAAGAGAAGATTCTTGATGGGCATACAGTCTCCGATATGGCTTTGNNATCCGATACACCCAACTCCATAGGCTATATTGGTTTAGGCTATCTGAACAACAGAGTCAAAGCCCCAAAGATAAACGGTATTGAACCCACAAAGGCAAATGCAGCCGTTGGAAAATTTCCGATTGTCAGACCCCTGTATATGTACACTAATGGCGCTCCCACAGGACTTGCAGCATCATATATAAAATTCATTCTCTCGGACGAAGGGCAGATGCTCGTGGATGAACTGGGATATGTACCTGTGAACTAATCACATTGATCATAGTGAGAAAAGGCGGCCGTCTGGTCGCCTTTTTTATTCTCATCAGATAAGGGTGCTCTATTCTGTTGATTTTAACCGATTTTGTGTTAAATTATCTGCAATACCAACAGGAGGCATAGATGAAAAAAGCCCTTATATTTTTTGCAATATTTCTTGTTTTTACGTCCTGCAATAGAAGAGTCACAGACAATGACAACGACGATAACCGCGCCCCGGTAATCTCTTCGGTTTATCCTTCAACGGCTGAGAGGGGAACAACAATAACAGTTCACTGCTCTGCTGCAGACCCGGACAGCGATTCTCTCTCATATCTTTGGACAGCAGAATCAGGTGGATTTGATGGCTCCTTTACATCCCAATCTGTTGACTGGAATGCTCCGATGACAGCTGGAACCTATACTCTCACTGTTTATGTATCAGACGGTGAGCTTTCCGATACTGCTTACAACGACATAACTGTGACGGGATCTACCTTGCCGACCTCCTATGTCTCAGGCTATGTCAGAGCAGGCTCAGCATTGATGTCAACCATGACTCTCGCAGGTGTTGAGGTCTGTATTGACTCCAGCTGCATGACAACAAACACCACCGGCTTCTTCGGCTTCTCCAATGTCGAATATGGCAGCCATATCCTATCGGCAGTGAAAGAAGGTTATATTTCATACAGCGAAACACTGGTTGTCGATGCTCCATCCGAGGTTATCTACATTAGCCTTAATCCCATAGGTTCATTCTGTGACTTCGACATTGAGCCGACAGCACTTGACTTTGAGACAATGACAGACTCTATGGCCTTCGATTTATACAATAATGCCGAGAGCCCTTTGCATTGGTCAATCGGCTTCGAGGATGCCTGGATTATACTTCCGGTTGACACAGGGTCTACAGCACCATCAGAAACTACCTCGATAACTGTACTTGTAGATAGGGAAGATATGGAAGAGGGAGAATATTCCGGTCTTCTTACCATTTCTGCGGATGCCTGTTCAACCCGATATCTCACAGTCACAATGGAGGTTATAGACGGCGATTCACCTGTCCTCTATGTACAACCGTCCTCAATTGAGCTCAGTCCGCTCGAGGGGGATGCCTTCATAATTGTTCAGAACATAGGAACCGGCTATTTCTCATGGACTGCCGAAGGTACCGAGGACTGGATGGGTGTCAGTCCGGCAATAGATATTGTTTCCACAGAGAGGGATAGCATCACCCTTCTTATAGATAGAACCGGGCTGAGCTCCGGGACATATAATGGCGAAGTGATCATTAATACCTCAACTGCAGGCTCAGATACGGTAGCTGTTTCTATGGAGGTAGTCAGCTCAGGTAATTTCTCCATCGCTCCCGACACTCTCAACTTTGGAATTGACTCGGAGTCAGAGAATATGACATTGACAAATAATACAGGTTCAGATGTGTCATGGGTATCGATGGCAAGTGAGGATTGGATATCCACCCCATCCGGCAGTGTATCTTCAATGAGTGCAGATATTGTTGGTGTGGAGATAGACAGGGATGGGTTATCTACAGGTAGCAATATAGGTTATCTTTTCATTTCCTCACCAACAGCAGGCACCGATACAATAGTAGTGATAGCTGAAAATATTGTCAGCGAGTATTTTTCAATTTATCCAGATACACTTGACTTCGGCAATACAGAGACATCCCTTGTTCTGAATCTACACAATATGACAACAGATGTGCACAATTGGTTTATTACAAGCACAGGGGACTGGTTCGATATATCCGAAACAGCTGGAACATTGACTGAGATGGATGGTCTTGCCATTGATGTGACAATTGACAGGGAGGCCCTCTCCTATGGCATATATGAAGGCTTTATCCATGTTGATGTACCTGGTTTGGCAAGCGATACAATATACGTTTCCGCCCTCAAAAGCGGCGCAACCGGCGAGATTTTTGCAGTCTATCCCGACACTATGGACTTTGGCGACTCGCTGTCAGTCAAACTCCTCTATCTTGAGAACACCCATACAAGCCCACTGACCTGGTATGGGGCCTCTGCAGAAGGCTGGATAAATATGGAAAGAACTACTGGAAGCATACCCGGAAGCAGTATAAACGATATAGATATATCGATAGATAGAGACGAACTGGCTCCAGGAGAGAACCATGGTTTCATATATATCTACTCACCTGGATTAGTCGGCGATACTATAGCCGTGGTTGCAGAGGAATAGAAAAATATCCGGTTTACTTGCTGGCCCCTGCTTCCCGCAAAAGTCTCTCGATTCCTTCAAAGCCCTGCCTCTGTGCAATACTGAGCGCTGTATAGCCCTTTTCTTTCACAACAGGTCTGACATCCGCTCCATTTTCGAGAAGGATTTTCACTGTTTCATAGTGTCCCTCCCGTGAGGCAAACATAAGTGCAGTCCATCCGAAACTGTCTGTTGCATCAATCGCCGCACCGTTTTCAAGGAGAAGCTTCAGAATCTCATCACGACCCAGGTTAGCGGAGATCATAAGGGCTGTTGCGCCATTCCTGTCTTTCTTATTCACGTCTATGTCTTTTGAGAGAAGAAGATTGACAATCTCCAGATTTCCCGATAGGACTGAGTTCATCAAAAGATTTCTGCCATTCTTATCTTCCTCTTTAGGATCTGCACCTACAGCCAAAAGAGCTTTGAAAATATCTCTATTGCCAGCCAGGGTTGCTCGATATATCGGGGTAACCCCTTCTCTATCCCTAACATCTATCCTTGCACCGCTATCCAGCAGTCTTCTAACTATATCAACATCCTGCGCCATTGTAGCCCTTGCCATGGGGGTAAACCCTTCTCTATCGCGGAGATTGATGTTTACTTCTTTCTCAAGAAGTGCCTCAACAACGTCAAGATATCCCTTCTGAACTGCATCAATGATGGGTGCATATCCGGTTTGGTCTACCTCTGGATTTGCCCCTCCTTCTATCAGTTCCAGGGCAGTCTTCTGACTGCCGCCCGATATGGCAAGCCTCAGAGCAGAGACACCTTCATTTGTTGCTGTATTGTGGTTCATACCTGATTGAATAAAAAAGCGAACTGCTATGGCATCACCGGAAAACGCTGACTGTAGAAAGGCAGTGCTTGTGTAATCTATACCCAACTCTTCAAGCTTAATCCTTGAGTGTTCCGGATAGGACTGTTGACGAAAATGTATCATTCCGGCTCCAATGACGCCAAGTATCAGAATAGTCAGAACAAGTATTATAAAGGTTCTCATCTTCCTCCATCAGTATACAGGTTTTCTGAAAGTCAGGCAATATGAATGCATTGTGTTGGAAACCCATGTGTTCCCGAGCCCATATGGGAGAATTTTTTTATCTTCATAGCATAGGAAACTCTCCTGGCAGACTACCATGAACCTCGACATGTTGGCGGCAAGATCCCAGGCAAATGGATAGTTCTTTCCACCTTTTTTCACATTCTCAATGATTACAGTCATGAAACCGCCCGGCTTCAGCATTTTTATCAAACTTCGGTATATAGTTGTTAACTCCCTCATAAATTCATCATAATCCTTGATATTCGCCAGATCATTTTTCGAGTCAGACTTTGGATTGCTGTTAATGCCAAGGAGTTTGGACTTGATCTGTTCTTTTGCCCCGGTTACAGTGAACTGATCCCAATAGGGAGGTGATGTTATGATATAGTCAAAAGTTGGGAAGTGTTCTCTGCTTATAAATCTGGCATCCATATGTTTTATCTCAAATCGGACTTCCCTGGCTGTGCCTGCATATAGGCGGGCATTGGAGTTTCTATAAACCTCCTGTGCTCTCCTTTGGGCAATCTTTGTATAATTCAGGGATAGTTCTGTGCCATATGCATTCCTTCCGGCGGCGATGGCGGCGACCTGTGTGGCACCAGTGCCACTCATAGGATCGAAGACATTTTCTCCGATTCTCGTAAAATGTTCGATGAACTCTCCAACCTTTACCTCAGAAAATCTGTCAGGATGAAGCATATCCTGCTTATCTTCTGGCATCTTGGTCAATTGCCAGGAAGGAAATGGATCATCAAAAAGTCCCATTTCAAGTTTGAATTCATTGCCAAACTTAAACTTAGTCTTAGAAACCTCACGATTTGCTGAGGATTGCTCATCATGCCTGAAATATAGACAATAGAAAACAGAATCATCTGTCCTGAAATGTCCTTGAGACATCTTTGATCTGCCGCCAAGGGTCTCAATGCAGGCAATTTTCTCATCCTTGAGACTCAGATAATCGCTGACCATCTTGCCAATATCCCATGCTGCAGGAATAAATGTCCTGTCAACATCGATATTCTGCGCAATAATCAAAAGAAATCTACGTCTGCCTATCTTTCGAGAAATCGACATCATCTGTTGATAAAGTTTCTCTCGATATTTTTCGTATTGACCAATTGTTTCAATTGCAGCAAGATTTTCACGCTCATCAAATATAGCGAAATCAACGCGAGTAACAGGATCAATAAACGAGAAATCGACCGAATCCCTACCCAGTTCTTTGGCGAGAGTCTTGATCTCCCTGCATGTCTCTTGCGAACCTTTATAGAGAACATTTGATATTCTTCCATCAGAATTATTTTTCTTTGTGAAAAACTGTATATTCTCTTTATAAAGCTGACTGGAGCTTTTGTACATGAAGAAAGATCGCTGGAAGGTCATCCAGGATTTGGTTGATAAATCGTTGAACTTGTTAATCATGCTCTTCCTTTGCCCATAGTAATTTATAAAATTATATAGAGAAGAACAGACTTGCAAGTCTTTTCAGATAAAAGTAAAACCCTTCTCTACTGTAAGTATCGAAGGGTTTTTCCAGTGAATTTAGCTATTTGCCTACACTTTGCTGTTCTTCTTCATCAGAAGATTTGCCGATATTCTTCCGGATTCATATATGGTTGGAAGACCGCTTCCCGGATGTGTTCCTCCACCAACAAGATATAGGTTTTCAATATCCTCGAAGTCATTGTGGGGACGGAATACGAGCATCTGTCCTACATTATGGGCGAGATTGAATGTCGCGCTTCTGTAGACATTATAGTCGCTTTCCCAGTCCGGCGGATAGATTACCTTTTCAGTGACTATATGATCGGAAAGACCTTCGAGCTTTCCACGGGTCTCGGCATATTTGATGATCTTGTCACGGAACTTTGGACCCTGGGTTTTCCAGTCGATTTTATGTCTGATATTAGGCACCGGTACAAGAATATATATGGTTGAGCTGCCCTCTGGTGCCAAAGTGGAGTCTGTTATCGATGCATTCTGAATATAGAAGGACGGATCCTCGGAGAGAACCCCCCTCTCTGCAATCTCATCTACATTCTTGCGGTAGTCATTGGAGAAGCAGATGCTGTGATGCGGAATATTGTCATAGACCTTATCAACACCGAGATAGATCATGAATGTGCTACAGGATAGCTTTTTACTGTCAAGCCTCTGAGGTGACCATCTTCTAAGATTTTCTTTCGGCAATATATTTTCCACTGACCAACCAAAATCAGAGTTGAGAACCACATAATCTGCCAGATCTTTTTCTCCATTCTCCAGCAAAACACCTTTTGCGGTGCCATTTTCGGTAAAAACCTTTTCAACGGTTCTGTTCAGATGGATCTTTCCACCTTTCTTCTCAATAATCTCTGCCATTTTCTCGCTGATCTTATGAAGTCCGCCTATGGGATGCCAGATTCCGCCTGCATGCTCAATATAGGAAATAATGCTGAATGTTCCGGGACAGACATAGGGCGACATTCCAAGATATTTTGCCTGAAATGTGAAGCATGTCTTCAGATCATCGTCATCGAAAAATCGACCAAGCACATCGAAAAGACTGGTCAGGGCATCAAGATATGGTGCAGCCTTAAGCAATCTGCCGGATAGCATGTGCCACGGCCTGTCATAGGGAACCTGCAGACATGGAACGAGTTTATCGTATTTTACCTTTTCCTTCTTGAGCATCCGTCTGTAGCCCTCTTCATTACCGGGGAAAAGTTCCTTTATCTGCTGATATGTCTTTTCGTGGTCAATGCTCGAGGGATAGAATTCCTTGCCATTTGTGAAAGCAAGACGATACATAGGATCTATTTGCCTGAGATCAAGGTGGTCGTCAAGTTTCTCTCCGGCAAGCTCGAACATCTCCTCAAGTATATTCTTCATCATCAGAAAGGTCGGCCCAGTGTCAAATGTAAATCCACCATCGAGGGTTATTGAGGCATTCCTCCCTCCTACCCTGTCGGCCTTTTCGTAAATCTCTACATTGTAGCCATTATTCGCCAATATCATCCCGGCTGTCAAGCCCCCAGGACCTGCACCGACTATAATTACCTTTGCCATCTATCTCTCCTTCTCGATAATCATGTCCCGAACCATCTGCCCTGAGCTTATCACCATGGGCATACCGCTGCCTGGATTGACGGAACCACCGACAAAATATAAGTTTTCGTATATCTCGCTCTTTTTGGGTGTTCTTAAGCCTTTATTCTTTCTCCTGTCTGATACAATGCCATAAATTGAGCCTTTATTCGAATAATACATTCGCTCTATATCATCCGGGATGAGCATATCCTCTACAACAATGTGCTTCCTCAAATCTGGCATGACTGTGCGCTCCAGTTTATCAAGAACCCTTTCTCGGAGAGCATCATAGTCTTTCTTTTCATAGGGCGGATTCTGAATATGTGGAATATGTGGCAATATCTTGATAACATCACATCCCGGAGGTGCAACAGTCGGGTCTGTCCTTGTGGGAGCAACAAGGTATATTGTCGGGTCGTCTGGCATCTTTTTCTTATTGTATACAGAGTCGAAATGACCGGACTGATCTTTGGAAAATATGAAGTTATGATGTGCAAGATTCTCATATCGCCTGTCAATTCCAAGATCGAGAACAAGCCCTGAGCAAGACGGCTCGAATGTCTTTTCGTATTTCCGAATGAGATTCCGATTTTCTGGCAGGAGTTTCTTGTATGCAGGTATGGTCTCCATATTCGAAATGACATAGTCCGATGGATAAATAGTTCCATCGCTGGTTTGTACACCGACAGCCTTATCCATCTCGATTAGGATTTCTTTTATCTCAGTCTCAAGATGTATCTCAATTCCAAGCTCATCCATCAATCTGCGCAAGCCTCTGGCAATATTATACATGCCACCTTCAACATACCATTCCCCATAGCCAAGCTGTGAATAGGCCAGAAGATTCATTATTACCGGAGCATTGTCCGATGAAGAGCCGACATATTTTATGAAAAATTTCATCATATCACGGAGATGCGGTTCTTTTATGAATCGCTCCACACCCTGAGTCATTGTTGAAAAATAGTCGGTTTTTCTTGCCAGCTCAGGCAGAGAATATCCTTCAGCAATATCTCTAAGTGTGTCAGACCTTCTTTCGAAATACGCATCCTCAGAGAATTTCCATAGATTGCGGGAATAGTTAATGTAGTCATAATATCCGATCTCTTCGGGGTATTTATCAAGCTCCTTTTCCATGAGCTTCATGTCACCATGGAGATCGATAACCGTCCCGTCTTCCCAGAAGCATCTCCACTGTGGAGAAAGCTCTGTGATTGTGAAATAATCTGACATATCTCTGCCAGTATATTCAAATAACTTTCTGAAAATATGGGGAAGGATCATGATAGAAGGACCAAGATCGAATTTGTAACCCTCTTTTTCCAATATATTCAGTTTTCCGCCAATATGTGAATTCTTGTCGAAGATCTTTACACTATATCCAGTTGAAGCAAGGGCTATTGCAGCGGATATTCCACCAAGGCCAGCCCCAACTATATTTACTCTTTTCATACCGCCGCCTTTCTTTTAGTCTATAATAAGCAAAAGACCAGAATATGGAAAACAAAATCTTGTCATGTTTTCAATATCAAATCATCATTTTTTTTGATAAAAAATCTACCTTATCTGCTGGCCCCTTGAGAAGACCGGCTGGAGCAATGTACCCTTCAGGCTTCTCCCACTTAACTGACATAATTCCAGTAATATCATCAAAAAGCTGCTCGGATTCCCAAAAAAGATGGAAAAAGAGGGGGAAATTATATTCAAATGGAATAAGTTGGAGTTCATCTGGCTCAAAACTCTTCAAGATAGCGGGGACAAGTGCTGCCTGATGAAGAAAGACATTGTAGAACCCACTTTTTGAAAGTGTATTGATTTTATTATCCTCGATAAGCCCTTCGAAAACCTCGCACCAGAGAGAAAAGACCTTCTTGTTTGTGCTGTGATACATAAATCCACAGTTGAAATAAGGATATAGCGTCAACCCATCGGCAACAGTCTCGATGGGAAAGAGCATATCATCCTTGATTCCAGTCAGCTCGAATATCCTTGCCCAGAATTCATCGAGCCCCCTGCCCCATTCAAGACCGATATTCTTGTGAAAAACAGGTTTATACCCAAAACCTCCAATACTCGAAATCTCAGAGGGATCATCGAGGAAGATCACATTAGGATCGACAAAGAGAAAATCATCCTGATCCTCCTCGGCAGCTCTGGCAAAATATGGTTTTCCGCCAAGGGCATATTCTCCGGCCTTATCTGGAACAGGCACATTTCGTAGAGATATCCCATTTAAATCGAAATCCAGATTCGAATAGACAATCAAGGGACTATCCCCAAGACTGCCCCCAAAACACTTCAGGCTATCAATAAGCAAT
>NPIE01010977.1_pt1 | contig 19714 bp, 14 predicted proteins | sample 8637661 | NCBI WGS metagenome assembly NPIE01 (sample SAMN07420842, study PRJNA396082) | bioreactor metagenome | isolation source: sample BA12 brine-fed electro-methanogenic bioreactor BA | place: Japan: Kochi | collected 2016-12-09
GTTCACTCTGGCGCTGACGGTATGCCCTGAGCGCAGCACGGTATTGCGGATATTTAACGCCAAGCATTGCAGTCGCCAGCAGGGCCGCGTTCACGGCGCCTGCGCGGCCGATGGCCAGCGCGCCTACAGGCACTCCGGCAGGCATTTGTATGATGGAGAGCAGTGAGTCCACACCATTCAGCGCGTTGGATTGTACAGGTACGCCGAGAACCGGGAGTACGGTTTTTGCGGCAGCCATTCCCGGAAGATGGGCCGCACCGCCCGCACCTGCGATAAGCAGTTCAAGCCCCCGTTCTTCCGCCGTGGAGACATAACTGAACAAGAGGTCTGGTGTACGGTGTGCCGAAACTACTCGGACTTCGTGCGGAACGCCCATTTCCTCCAAGGTTAGTGACGTATGCTGAAGCGTCTCCCAATCGGAGGAAGAACCCATAATGACGCCTGCAAGTGGATTCATGTTGTTTATTCCTCATTCATTTTCATTCAGACGGATATCTGGTCCGACGCCACATTGGCGAAGATGGCGTCGCCCGAAAGTTTCTTATCACTACCATAGAAGAGCCAGGCAGCGTCCGGCGGGTTGTCGGAAGTTGTTGTGATTGATTGAGACAATGTGCGCATACCTTTTTCCCAGCAGTAAAATATCCATTCAGAGTCCACGAAAGCATCCGCCAGCAACGCCGCAATCCTTCTCATGCGCATGTTGGCGTCGGGCGCATTGCGTATGCCGGGCCCATCAAAGTCGCACAGCGCCCAGGCGCCCCTGCTGGTGAATGCGGACCTAAGCGCCAACGCTCCTGTTCCTGATTCGGGACTATCAGGCGCCTCGCTATTCCTGGCAGTGGCGAGTACTCCGGTTCCTCGTTTCATACAGAACGATTTCCAGACCGGGAGGCCTTGGTGCAAGCCTTCTCTGACTACTATCCCCAGAATTTCATCGTCTCCGACGGCCCTTTCATGGGCGTGCTTGTATCGGAGCAATTCGTTGGCGGCTTCAATGGCCCCAGCAGCCTCTTGATTGCTGGTGGCAAACACTACGATTGACATGGGGCGCTCCTTTCTTATATTTTGTCAACTCCATACAGGAATCTATATTCGCGAATTCTAGTTCGTATATAGTGCCACACCGGAAATCCTGTTGTCAATATTGGAATTCCCAAGACGCGACACGCCCGCCATCCAAGGCGGAATATTCAGACGAACGCTGATTATTTCCTGAATTGCGGGTTCTGTTATACTTTGTGTAAAATAATCCGTGTGCTGTGAAACACACCGCTAACTGCTACTGGACAAGTGTTTGTGGAATGCTTTGGGAAAAAATGCCTGTGCCAAATGAGCGTAACACCAAGAAGCTGAGTGCTTGCAAGGCGCCCCCCAAGCAAACAGATACTTCCTGGACTTTTCTGACCAATCATACACACGTTCTGCTCTGCCTTGCCAAAGAGCCGGAAATGCGCATGCGGGACGTCGCCCAGGTTGTGGGCATTACAGAGCGGGCCGTCCAGCGGATTGTACGCGAGCTCGAACAGGCTGGGTATATCTCTCGAATACGTCTCGGCCGCCGAAATTCCTATCAAATCAGGGGGGACCTGCCGCTCCGCCACCCGGTGGAAATGCATGTAAAAGTTTCGTCTTTACTCGCTTTTGTACAGCATGCGAAAAAGTTTTCGCTGTAATTGGCTTGAATATCTCACCGGGGTTCAATATAGACGTACGTGTTGAGTGCGGTAGCCCTGACAAGTATATGCGGCAAATCATGCTGTCTATGCTCAACGAAATAAAACCGAATATTACGCCCGTAAGATATGGATATGACCGGTATGACCTCATCTCCTTGATTTGCAGGACGCCATCGTACTCCGGCTGGGATCGTGATGACAGACAACCTTCCATTGCTACTGCGTATCAACGCCTTTGGGCATGTGCTGTTTCATGACCGCGGCTCAGGTCCCTAAGCGCTCGGCAGAGCCCCTACCGTCGCCGCGCCGGAAGCATGTACAATGACCTGAACAAAGGGAGTACACACGGAAAGGTGAATGGATGAAAGCGTTGGTATTCGACGGTACACTGTCAGTTGTGGATGCGCCCATGCCGACGCCGGGGCCGGGTGAAGCGCTTGTGCGCGTGCTGGCCGCCGGCATCTGCAATACCGACCTCGAGATCAAGCGTGGGTATATGCGCTACAGCGGCATCCTGGGCCATGAGTTTGTGGGCATGGTCGAAAAAGCGTCCAATCCGTATTTACTGGGTAAACGCGTGGTGGGCGAAATCAACTGTGTGTGCGGTCAGTGCCGCTTCTGCAAAATGGAGATGCCCCGACATTGCGAGAACAGAAGCGTCCTTGGTATTTATAATCATCCGGGCGCGTTCGCCGAATACCTGACGCTGCCCGAGGAGAACCTGCATCTCGCGCCGGGCGCTGTTCGCGACGACGTGGCGGTGTTTGCTGAGCCGACGGCGGCGGCCTTTCGCATTTGCGAGCAGATTCCTATCGAACCGGACCAGCGCGTCATTGTGTTGGGCGACGGGAAACTCGCGCAGTTGATAGCGCAAACGCTGTGGTTGTACACCAAGCATGTAACGTGCGTCGGAAAGCATCCCTGGAAACTGGCGTTGCTGTCTGCCCTGGGCATCGCCACGGCCCTGACGGATACGAAAATCGAGGGGGGTGCCGATGTTGTTGTCGAGGCCACAGGAAGCCCGTCAGGGTTGCCGACGGCTTTGACCCTTNNCCTTGTGCGGCCTGAAGGCGCGATAATCCTGAAAAGTACCTGCGCCGACCCATTGCGCGTTGATTCGTCGCTGGCGGTGGTGAACGAGGTTCGGATACTGGGCTCTCGTTGCGGCCCGTTTCGTCCGGCCCTTGAGGCGCTGACGATGGGCACGGTCGAAGTGCGCCCGCTTGTTTCCGAGTCCTATCCGCTATCGGATGGGGTATACGCGCTGACCCGCGCCGAGGACCCGGGCGTCATGAAGGTGATACTTCATATGTAGCGTTTTGGGTAGACCCTGAAGGATGTGTTTCTTGGGAATACAGATTCCATAGTTGATGTAAACGGGCATACTCCTGCGACCGCAACAAGTCACTTCAAAAGGGCATGGAATAGCGTCAATATGGAAATACAAACGGCGAAAACCTTTATCAAGCGTGTTTCATGCGCACTGCCCAGGTCGGAAGCGACGCGCCTGGAAGACATGCTTGAACTCGAGGCCCGTTTGTGGGGACAGGGGTTTCTGCATGTTGCTGGTGTGGATGAGGCGGGGCGCGGCCCGATAGCGGGGCCTATTGTTGCCGCCGCTGTTGTGCTTGCGGCGCCCCTGCCTGCACTGAACGATTCGAAGCGCTTGTCCGCAGCCTGCCGCAAGCGTTTGTACGCGCAGCTGCTTGACGGCAGTCATCAGGTGGGCGTGGCGACGGTGTCTGCGCAAGCCATAGACGCTCACGGCATCCAGCGGGCCAATTACGGCGCCATGCTGGAAGCGATAGCCGCCTTGCCCGCGCCGCCTGATTTTGTGTTGGTGGATGGGTACGCACTGTCTGGGCTGGCGCTGCCGGCCATGCGCGTCATCAAGGGGGACGCGCGTTCGTTGAGTATTGCCGCCGCCAGCGTGGTAGCCAAAGTGACGCGGGACACTTTGCTCGAAGCGTTGCATGAGCAATATCCCCAATATGGTTTTGCGCGTCACAAGGGCTATGGCACGCGTGAACACCTCGATGCGCTCGCGCGCCACGGGCCGTGTCCGGAACATCGCAGAAGTTTCGCCCCCCTCGCTATCGCCGGGGAAGAGTCGTTTCTGGTATAGTATAAACACGCCGAGCCGTGGGCTGATGCTGTGACCAGACTTCCGGGGCGTTGTGCGCAACCCGGTTGAATGTAAAACGTTAGGCGGCTTTGGTGGGCGTGGATTCAACTTCGCGCCATTTGCACCCATGTTCGTGGACGGCGTCAAGAATACCAACAAACGCCAAGTGCGCAAATAATTGGAAACTGCGGCGGCAAACGTCCTGTGTGGCGACGGAGTCAACACTGCGGACGGGCGCAGGTCGGAATTCCCGTGCATTTGGAAAGCGCTTTTGTTTTTTTGTAGGCCTTATGAGGCAAACAGGTACTGATAAATGATGATGGCGATAGCAAGAATGCAGATAATAGCCATGCTGGCGGCGACGCAATGGTTGTCGGGGTGCGCCGCCATGACCGAACTGGCGGGCTTTGATCCGCATTGGGGCCGTCCCGCGCCGATAACCAATCAGGGACGCGCCTATGCTCTGCATATGGCGGGCGTAATTCATGAGCGTCGCGGCGAACTGCCCCAGTCCTTGGCTGCCTGGACCGCAGTCAACAAGATTGATCCCGAGGCGATCGCCCCCCGGCTTTGCCTGATTCGCACTTATTTGCGTCAAGGGGAATATGAGCAGGCCCTGATCTTGTGCAGGCAGGCGCTGGAACACGCGCCGGAACGGGCCGATTTATGGATTGTTTACGGAGAGCTGAGCCATCGTTCCGGACGGATAGAGGCCGCCATTCGCGCTTTCGAACGCGCCATAGAATTACGTCCGGACGACCTTGCGGGCTATGGTGCGCTGGTGGAACTGCAGGAAAGCACCAATGACCTGGTGGCCGCCATAGACATCTACGAACGGCTTATTGAACGCAGCCCGGACAGCGCCGCCCTCTATTATCAGCTGGGCATCAACTTGGCCAGAATCAAAGACATGGATTATGCGCGCGAAACGTTTGAAAAAGTGCTTGCCCTTGAACCGCGCATCACCCGCGCGCGTTTTCTGCTGGCCTTGGCATTGTTCGAGCAGGGCGAAGTTGCTCGCAGCGCGGAGGAATTTCGCTTGTATCTTCTCGAACGGCCTGGCGACGCGGCCGCCCTCGAATACCGCGCGGGCGCGTTGGCGCGCGACGGGCGTCTTGAAGTGGCGCGACAGGTGTATGAACGGCTTATCGCGGAATCCGGCGCCACCTCCCGTCAGTATGTGCAACTGGCTTGGATCATGCGTCAACTGGAACAGGAGGAACGGGCGCAGCAATACGCGCTCGAGGGCGGTGCTTATTTGTTTGCGGACATTATATTCACCCTTGGCTTTTTGCGTTGTACCCCCGAAGAGCAACGTTTCGACAATTCCTGGGACGATAGATATTCACTGGATGAGGTGGAACTGGAAAGCGACTTGTTGCTGAGCGCCATTGTGGGTTTCTTTGACACGGAGAGCGCCGGGAAAGAGTTGTTGGCCATGCTTGATGCGCTCGAGGCCGCAGTGGGTTTTTCCATCTCGCCTGCGTTCCTGCGCGCCAGGCTGCTGCTGCATCTCGAGCGGTATGAAGAGGCGCTTGCCTTACTGGACCGTATTCGCGCGACCGGCATGGTCTCGAAACAACTTTATTACTACAGCGCCGTTGCCCACGAAAAGCTCGCTCATGACGACCAAGTCGAACGCCACCTCCGGGCCTTTCTTGAGATTGATCCCGATGATCCGGATGCGCTTAATTTTCTGGGCTATTTTTTCGCCGAACGCAATATGAAACTGGACGAGGCGGAAGGCCTGCTCGAACGGGCGCTCAAACTCTCGCCCGACAATCCCTATTACCTGGATAGTCTGGGCTGGGTCTATTATCAACAGGGACGCGCCGACGAGGCCGCCGAGATAATTCGTCGCGCCATCTACGGTATGGACACGGACGATGCCATGCTGCGCGACCACCTGGGCGACGTCTATTTATTGAAAGGCGATGTGGACCGCGCTCTGGCCGAGTGGCGCCGTGCGTTGCGCCTTGACCCCGCCATGAATGAAGTGCGTGAAAAGATCAAGCGTCATGCGCCCGCCTCTGAAGCCTCGACGGCGTCGGGCGCGCTTTGAGTGTTGTCGAGCGCGTCGCGCAGCGCCGCGACGATCATGTCGTCCGTGATTTCGCGCAGGCACCGGTTGTTGGTGCAGGGGGACAACCGATAGTTCATGGGCGAAAAGCACGGACTGCACGCCAGACCCAGATACAGCACGCGCAGTCGCTCGCTCAGGGGACTGTACAGTAACGGCGTCTCCGGACCAAACAATACGACGCCGGCAATATCCGTCAGCGCGGCGAAATGTGCCGGACCGCTGTCGGTGCTGATCAATGCGTCGCTCCTGGTCATTAACGTGATCAAGGTGCGCAGCGTGAGTTTTCCGGCTAAATTGACGGCCCGGTCGCTGTTCATGTCGCGTCCCATGGCCGCGCAGGCTTCCTGTTCGGACGGCAGGCCGGTAATCAGAATGCGCGCCTCGGGCCAGAGGGTCAGTATTTTTTTGCCCAATGTGACAAAGGAAGGATCGGGCCATTTGCGCGCGGGCAGCTCGTCCAGGCATTTCGGATTAAACAGGATAATTGGATAGGCACGCGCGCCGCTGTCGAGCAGTTCGGGCGCTGTTTCGCGCAGCACGGCGTCGAGCGCGGCCTGGTCTTCCCGGGTTGGCGTGAACTGCGGCGGCGGACAGGGCGGGTTCGCCGGCGCCTCCTTGAGCAACGGCGCTTCATCGGGCGCGGCAAAGGCGGCCCGTGCGAATACGTCGAAGGCCTGGGCAGTGTGCAGATAGGGATTGTATTGCACGCAATGCGAGACCAATGAACCGCGATAGGGCCCTTCGCTGTTGAAGCGATGCAGTCCGACGCGCCGCCGCGCGCCGCTCAGGTAGGCGATAATGATGGAAATGCGCGCGAAAATTTCCAGGTCAACAGCGGTGTCAATGCGCAGATGGCGCATGCGCCGCAACGCCGCCAGTATGCTGACGGCGAAGCTAAAAAAGGTGTCGTCTCGCGCGGTGATAATATTGTCCCGGGGAATAACATCAAGGATGTCCAGTATCTCGCGGTTCTTTTCGAAAGCGAAAAAAAACACATTTTCTCGACCCACAAGGTCTACCGCGTGTTTGACGGCGCCGTAGGCGAGCACGATGGCGCCCTGTTCCACAGGCTTGACAAATAGAATGCGTTGGACCGTCGGCAAGTCGCGCCTGCCGGGGCGCAGAAGCCGCCGCACGCGTTCGAAAAGGGTAAGCAAAAAACATATGACCACGCCGCCGCGCCGATCAATAAAAAATTCAAGCCAATTATTCACCCGGACAATTCCTTGATAGGTCAACAGGCCGGCGGTTCATTCGCCCCGGACCTGGTTATGAATGGTTTTGAAAACGCGAATGTTATAGTAGGCGTCATCGCTAAAATCACCATAGGCGTCGCGATGCTCGAAAAGGGATTCGACCGTGCTTGCCACATCGTACATCGGCCTGAAGCCAAGACAAGTGCGTGCCTTATCACATGAGACCTTGTAATTTCGGAAGTCGCTTTCATTCTTGATTTCGACGGCGATGCGCGCATCGGTGCGCATTTGGACGGCGTCTTTCACCAGGTCGGCCACCTGGCCGACGGTAAAGTTGTCATAAGCCACATTGAATGAGCCGCTGATGCTTGCGTCCGCCTGCACCGCGCGCAGAAAGGCGGCCGCCGTGTCGCGCACGTCTATCAAGGGGCGCCAGATGGATGGATTATTGACCACGATGCGTTTTTCAGAGACGGCGGTTTTGAACATCGTATTGATGATAAGATCAAAGCGCATGCGCGGACTGTAACCGTTCACGGTGCCTTGCCGCAGGGCGATGGTTGAGAAGCGGTCGTCCTGCTGCTGCAACACGCCGCGCTCGCCGACCAGTTTCGAGATGCCGTATGGATAGGCGCAGGTCAGGGGGGAGTCCTCATCATAGAGTTTGTTGATGGTATACCCGTAAATCGAGCATGACGACGCATAGATGAATCGCTTTACGCCGGCCTGGCGGGAACGAAAGGCCAGATAGGGCGGCAGCGCGCCGTTTTGAACAAAGTTCATGGCCGGGTCGAGCTCTGCCATGGGGTCGTTGCTCAATCCCGCCAGAAAGATGATCTGGTCGTATCCGGCCAGGTCCTCAGCAGTGATTGAGAACAGTTCGCGCGAAAGCACCGGAATGGACTGCGGAAGATGATTGCCGAACCACAAGGCGTCCATGACTTCCACCTGATAGTCGTATTCTTCGAGCATGGGAGAAAGCACCGAGCCGATATAGCCGGCGCCGCCCGCGACAAGTATCTTCATCGTGGTTCTCCTTTTACGCCGGCAATCAAGGCCGGCGCTCATAAACGAAATTATAGTCCGCGTCCTCGAAAGACGGGGCCTGGGCGTCCTTCTCGGATACCAGCGCGGGCTGGGCGGGCCAGTTGATGTCGAGGGTTCTGTCGTTGTAGCGTATTGCGCGCTCAGCCGCTGGCGTATAGGAACAGGTGCATTTGTAATAGACCCGCGTATCATCGCACAAGCTCAGGAATCCATGCGCCATGCCTGCTGGCGCATATAGCCATACCGGCTGGTCTTCGGTCATCTCGCGACCCATCCATTTGCCGAAGGTTGGCGAGCCGCGCCGTAAATCAACCAATACGTCATAGATGGCGCCGCTGAGCACGCGTATCAGTTTTCCCATGGCGTGGGGCGCGATCTGATAGTGCATGCCGCGCAATACGCCTTTATGCGAAAGACTCAGATTGTCCTGCACAAACACATGGGGAAAGCCCGCCGACGACCATGCCGCCTGATTATGTGTTTCCATGAAAAAGCCGCGGTCATCCGAAAACATGCGCGGTCTGATTTCCAGCACGTCCGGGATTTCAGTTTCTTGTATTTCAAGAGACGCTGACAAAATAAAGGTACTCCTTTGAAATAAGCGGCCCGAATGCGCTCAGTATAAATATCTGTGCTGCGTCATGGCAACCAGACGCATACGAAAACTTCTTGTTTTTTATAGGCCCTACGGGCCGATGGTCCACTACCCCGTTTCTCGCGGTTGATTTTCGAGTTCGTGCAGGAGTTGTTCGGCCTCCAGCAAACGATTGCGCAACCCATAAATACCCCCGGAGGGGTCCTTGTCCACGGGTTCTGTTTCGGGACGCCCTGTTTTGTTGTTTTCAATGTCGACCTCTTGGATGGTGTTGTCGTCTGTCGCACCGCCTGTTTCCGGCGTATCTGTTTTGGAGAAGGATACAGCCTCTTGGGGCATCGCGTCAGCGGGGCGTTCAGACATATCGGCCTCCCCGGGCGCTGTTTCGACATCAGCGGTTATGGTCGCAAGCCACGGCGGCGTCATTTCCGGCCGGGAAGGGTCCGTTGGCGCCGCATGACCTGTTTTAAAGCTTGGCGGCGTCAGGCCCGCAGTGCGCAGATAATCCTCCAGGCGGCGATTGTCGCGCTGGGTCGAGGATAGTCCGCTGCGCAGGCGGCGGTCGTCATCGGGCATGGGTAGGGAATCCGTCATGGCTATCATTGTCCTGACAAGGGCAGGGAGTGATTTCCCTGAGTATTCTCATGGTGCGTGTCCTGGAACATTCTTTAGCAACAACTCCGCCGCCTTCTTGTCGCGCTCGGACGCGTATGCCGGTCCTTGTCTCGCGGGTGTTTCCAACGGCGTTACGGACGAGTTGGAAGCCGGCGTTTCCTCGGGCGAACGCTTTTCCTCAAGGGAATGCCTCGCCGCATTCAGCAATACGGTTGCAACGCGCGCGCGGCTGTTGTCGTCTATGGCCATAAAGGTTTCAAGCGCGTTCAACACGATCTCATGGTCAATCAGGCGCGTCTGTTGCCGCCATGCCTGGAAAAGGGCGTTGCGGCAGGTGTTCATGACCAGACGCAGATTCCCCGCCGCAAACGCGTGTATGGCGCGGATGGCGGCGGTGCTGAATTGTGGCGCCTGACGAGTGCTTCCGGGGAGGGCGGCATATTGCATGCGCCCGGCGATGAGTTGCTCCACGGCGTCAAGTCGCGCGGGCTCAATGGAGACAACATCGCTTGCATGTTGCGTAAATCCTGGTACAGCATGAAGCGCCTGGGCCCATTCCGTATTGGCGAAACAAAGAATGGAAAGCAGTTTGTGGCGCGGCGTTTCAAGCGTTTGCAGTATGCGCAGCAGTTCAAGATGGCTGCGTCTCGCAAGGTGGTGGGCGTCGTCAATTAACAACACGCAATTACGCTCAACATTGGCCAGCAGGTGCGCATTCATAGATTCGCATAGACCAGGGGCCGACGTATTGAGGGGATTCAATCCGAATTGTCGCACGATGTGTTCGAGTAATTCATGGCTCGTCCAGGCGCCTATCGGCGCACCGACAACGGCAACGGCGTATTGTTCCGGCGCGGCGCAGAGGTCGCAAGCTATCTTGCGTAAAAGCATGGTTTTGCCCACGCCGAAATCACCCAGCGCAAGGGCTACGCCTTCGCGTCGGTCAATGCAGCGCCATAAGCGCTTGAGGCAGGCAATGTGATGTGTTGCGGCGTGAAACCAGGCCGGGTCGCTGGTTGGCGCGAAGGGTTCCTCCCGCAACGCAAAATACGATAGATACGCATCCGCATTGTCCCGTATTGTATAATCGTTGTTATCCATGCTGACGCTCATATTGGGTTTTTCCTCGGTTTCATGATATAACTATAAGGGCAATGGAAACAAGCGCGGGGCGGCGCGTGTTTGTATGAGACAGGTAGAAGCGTTGTGGCGCCCTGACGGGCGTGCGACAAAACGGAATGCAACCAGCAGGAATAGTAGAATATGCCAACAGAGGATCGGTTGATTGTACTTTCAGGGGCGCTCAAGGGAAAGGAAATTCCTATTGAAGGGCTCGTTTCCATTGGCCGCAATCCGGACAACAGCCTTCAGATAGAAGATTTGCAGATTTCGCGCCGCCATGCGCAGATAGTTCGAAAAAACGACGGTGTTTATGTCAAGGACCTGGGCAGCGGCAACGGCACCTATATCGGCGCGAAACGCATCATAGAGCATCGTCTGACCCATGGCGACATCATCCGGCTGGGACGTCAACAGATTCAGTATCGGTCGGGCGGTGAAGAAGTCCCGCCCGCACCCAGCCAACCCCATTCGGACACCAATTGGGTTGTTCATGAGGAGGACGCCGCGTCAAACATCGAGTCCGAGAAAGCGTCCAACCTGTATAAAACCTTTTTCGAAGCGCCCGCAATGGCGGCGACCGACGCCGAATTGCGCGACATCCAGAAACGGCTGCAGGCGGTATATGTCGCCAACCAGAGCATTGCCAGCGAGCGTAGTCTGGACAAGGTCTTTGACAAGATCATGGGCCAGATTTTTTCCCTTATCAGCGCGCATAACGGACTGATCATGCTCAAGCAGGACGCCGGCAAGGAGTTGAGCGTTGAGTATGTGCGCTGCGCCGCGCCCGGCGAACAAATTCACGTCAGCTCGAGCATCATCAACCGCGCCTATGAAAACGGCGAAGCCATTATTACCAGCAACGCCGCCGAAGACTCGCGTTTCGGCGTGGGTGCAAGCATTATCTCGGAGAATATCAGTTCGGCCATGTGCGCGCCTCTGATTCACCAGGAAGAATCGCTTGGCGTGATTTATGTGGATAATCACGGCGCCATCGGCGCCTTTACCAACAGCGACCTCGAGATGCTGGTCGCCCTTGCCGCTCCCGCCGCCACGGCCATTAAGAACGCCCAATACCTGCGCATGATCGAGCAGGCCTATCAGGATACGCTTGTGGCGCTGGCCAATGCCATTGAATTGCGAGACCACTATACCGTCGGCCATACGTGGCGCGTGACCAACTTTGCCGTCGAGGTGGCCCGGGAGCTTGGATGGGACGAGAAAAAACTCCAGGAAGTGCATATGGGCGGCGTGTTGCACGATGTGGGGAAGATCGCCGTGGACAACGCCATACTCGGCAAGCCCGGCAACCTTACCGATGAAGAGTTCGCCCAAATGAAGGTGCATCCTGAACGCGGCGCGGACCTGCTGCGCGACGTGAAGTTTCTGCATCCTTTGATCCCCTATTGCCTGTATCACCATGAACGCTGGGACGGCACGGGCTATCCCTTTGGCATCAAGGAAACGGCTATTCCGGTGGAGGGCAGGCTGATCGCCGTGTCCGACGCCTTTGACGCCATGACCAGTACCAGACCCTATCGCAAGGGGATGGACCCCGAAATCGCTATTGAACGGCTGCTCGACGGCAAGGGAATGCAGTTTGATCCACTGATGGTGGACGCCCTTGTAAGTTGTTATAAAAAGGGGAGTATTGATCGGGTACTGCAGGACTATTTCAAAAACGAAGCGCGCAGCATTGCCTGTCCCTTCTGCAGCACGTTCATACGATTTGATGAAGATGTTGCCGACGGCAGCGAAATCGAATGCAATGTATGCCACAAGATGATTCGGGTTGTTAAAAAAGAAGAGACTTATTTTGGCGTGTTGGCGCCGCCTGAGGCAGAAAACATGACGCCGGCTGCCGCTGAATAGCAGCATCGTCGCGCCCGGCGCAATTGGCGGCTGGCGCCGCCCGAAAAGGACTTCACGCCTATAGCCGTTATTTCTTCCAGCAGGGAATTTACTTGGAATCCGGTTGAATTGAACGATGTGTTGCGGGACGGGCAAGCCCGATGATTGGTTCAGATTGTTATGCAGTCCGTCCTGCCTGTCCTATGGGAAAAGCGTGGCAACTGTTTTTTACAGGCATTAAAACAAACAACTACCTGACCGATTGTGTTTTCACAACATAAGGACCCGATGACCGGGTCTGTCAATGGAGTTTTCGTTCCCCATGGATTCAGATTCAATCCCAGACGACGTCATGCTGCACGACTGGTATGATGCGCTTGGCGCTTTTATAGACCAGGAAGGTCCTGAAGCCGCAGGCAGACTTTTACGCGCATTGCAGGAGCGCGCCGCCGTAGAAGGGGTGCGCATTCCCTTTTCTGCCAATACCCCTTATGTAAATACCATCCCCCAGGATCGGCAACCCCCTTATCCGGGCAACCGTGAATATGAGCGCTTGAATAAATCCATCATACGTTGGAACGCCATGGCGATGGTAGTGCGCGCCAATCGCGAGTCGGACGGCATCGGCGGTCATATTTCAACCTATGCTTCGGCGGCTACCCTTTACGAGGTCGGCTTTAATCATTTCTTTCGCGCCCGCACGGACGACTATGGCGGCGACCTGCTGTTCATCCAGGGCCATGCCGCGCCTGGCATCTACGCGCGCGCTTTCCTCGAAGGTCGGCTGACCATTGCGCAACTGCTGTCCAACTTCCGCAGCGAAACCGGCGGCCACGGCCTCTCTTCCTATCCACACCCCTGGCTGATGCCTGATTTCTGGACCTTTCCCACGGTAAGCATGGGATTGGGGCCGCTCATGGCCATTTATCAGGCCCGGTTCAATCGCTATCTTGAACATCGTGGACTAAAGCCGGACAATGGGGGCCATGTCTGGGCTTTTCTGGGCGACGGCGAGACGGACGAGCCGGAAACGCTGGGCGCAATCTCACTGGCCGCCCGGGAGAAACTGGACAACCTCATCTTCGTCATCAACTGCAATTTACAACGTCTTGACGGGCCTGTGCGCGGCAACGGCCATATTGTACAGGAACTCGAGGCGGTGTTCCGCGGGGCCGGATGGAATGTGATCAAGGTGCNNAGCGGCTCGATGGTCCCGTGCGCGGCAATGGCAAAATTATCCAGGAACTGGAGGCAGCGTTCCGCGGCGCCCGATGGAATGTGATCAAGGTGCTGTGGAGCAGTGAATGGGACCCCCTGTTCGAGCAGGATGAACTGGGCATTCTGCCGGACGTGCTCGGTTCGATTGTAGATGGGGAATATCAGAAATTCAGCGTGGAATCGGGCGCTTATATTCGTAAAAAACTGATAGAGCACGAACCGCGCCTCGAACCTTTTCTGCATCTCATCACGGATGAGCAGCTGCGAAAGATTAAGCGTGGCGGCCATGATCCCGTCAAGGTCTTCTCTGCCTACTACCACGCGATACATCACCGGGGCGCACCCACCGTGATTCTTGCCAAGACCATTAAAGGCTATGGTCTGGGCGAAAGCGGCGAAGGGAAGAACATCACCCATCAACAGAAAAAGATGAATGAAGACGAACTCTGGGAATTCCGGGGGCGCTTCGGCATTCCCATTTCCGACGAGGAGATTGCCTTCGCACCTTTTTACAAACCGCCTGAGGACAGCCCGAGCCTGCAATATCTTCTCGAACATCGCGCCGCGCTGGGTGGTTTCATGCCGCAACGCAAGGCGACGGCGCCCCCCCTGAAAACACCCGATGAGTTGGTCTTCGAGGAGTTTTACCGGGGTGCGGACCGACCCGTTTCGACCACCATGGCGTTTGTCCGCATTCTGCTCAAACTGTTGCGGGACTCTGAGCTGGGCAAGTTGATCGTGCCCATCGTTCCCGACGAAGCGCGTACGTTCGGTATGGACGGCCTGTTCCGGCAGATAGGCATTTACTCGAATGTCGGTCAGCGATACGAGCCTGTGGACGCCGACAACCTGTTATATTACAAAGAGGCCCGGGACGGCCAGATACTCGAGGAAGGCATTACAGAAGCGGGCTCGATGTCGTCCTTTCTCGCGTCGGGCGTTTCCTACGCCACCCATGGCGTTGCCACCATTCCGTTCTTTGTGTTTTACTCGATGTTCGGCATGCAGCGCATAGGCGACCTGGTCTGGGCGGGCGGCGATATGCGCGCCAGGGGCTTTCTTATTGGCGGCACCGCCGGACGCACCACCCTGGCCGGTGAAGGGCTGCAACATCAGGACGGGCACAGCCATCTGCTGGCCATGCCGTCGCCGACCCTCAGGGCTTATGATCCCGCATTCGCTTTTGAACTCGCCGTGATTATTCGCGACGGCATTCGACGCATGTATGAGGAACAGGAGGATTGTTTCTACTATATTACGGTCGAGAACGAAAACTATCTCATGCCGCCCATGCCTGAAGGCGAGCATGTAAAGGACGGCATTTTGAAGGGCATGTATCTTTTCAAAAGCATGGGAGCAAAGGGCGCGAGGCACAGGGCAACGCTATTGGGCAGCGGCGCGATTCTCAACGAAACACTCAAGGCGCAGGAATACCTGGCGCGACGACATAATATTGCTTCCGACGTGTGGAGCGTAACCAGTTATAAGGCGCTGCGCCATGACGGCATGGCCTGTGACCGCCACAATCTGCTGCACCCGGAGGAAACGCCGCGCAAGTCTTATGTGACCCAGTGCCTTGAAAAGAGTGACGGCGTGGTTGTTGCCGCGTCGGATTATGTGAAGATGTTGCCGGACGGCATCGCTCGATGGGCGCCTCAAGGGCTCACGAGCCTGGGTACGGACGGGTTTGGCCGGAGCGAAGCGCGTGCCGAGTTGCGAGATTTTTTTGAAGTTGACCACCGTTTTATTGCGCTGGCCGCATTGTCCGCGATGGCGCGACGTGGTGAAATAAGCCCGGACGCGGTTACAAAATCCATGCGCGAGTTGCATATTGCCCCGGATAAGCCTGATCCGCTGCTCAGCTGAAGATATAGAGCGGCAATTATCCAAGGGTTCGATTATCTAGGTGAATGATAATGACCAGGAGATTAGTATATGACCAAGGAGTTCTGTTTGCCCGAGTTGGGCGAAAATATTTCTTCCGGTTCCGTGGCGAAGGTTCTGGTGGTCCCGGACGATGTGATTGCTGCCGGGCAGAACGTGCTCGAAATCGAGACGGATAAAGCGGTGGCCGAGATTCCCTGCGCCTTTGCGGGTAAGGTGGTGGAAGTGCGCGTTCAGGAAGGCCAGCAAATAAATGTTGGCGATGTTATCCTGATACTCGACGAACATGCCGCAACCGCTTCGCCAGCCGTTGCCGAAAAACAAAAGGCCGAATCCGAAACGTCGCCGCCCGCGGAAAAGCAGGCCCCAGCCGAGAGAAATTCTTCTGTCCCCCCCGCCCCCGCAATCGCGCGCCAAGGGCCGGTGCGTGCGGCGCCGTCCGTGCGGCAGCTGGCGCGTGAGCATGATGTAACGCTGAATGAAGTGCCTGCCAGCGACCCAGGAGGCAAAATCNNACAGGATGTCCTCGCCTTTGTCGCGGCGCAAAACGCGCGCCCGGAAACGCCTCGGGACGCGGGACAAGCGCAACCCACAGCCCGCGCTTCATCCGGCGCTACAGACGCAGATAAATGGGGGGCAGTTGACGTCGAGCCCATGAACGCTGTACGCAATAAGGCGGCGGAGCATCTGACGCAATGCTGGAACAACATTCCCCATGTAACCCATTTTGACAAGGCCGATATTACGGAACTCGAGGCGTTTCGTCTGCGATACGCGGCGAAGGCGGCAAAGGCGGGCGCGCGACTTACCATCACTGCCTTTCTGCTCAAGCTGCTGCCCGAGGCGCTCAAGAGATTTCCGCGTTTCAACGCTTCTGTGGATATGGAAAAGCGCACCATCATCCTCAAGCAATACTATCATTTGGGGCTGGCGGTGGATACTCCCAATGGGCTAGTCGTGCCGGTACTGCGTGATGTGGACAGGAAAAACGTGCTTGAAATATCGCTTGAAACGGCTGCGATGGCGGAAAGGGCGCGAGACCGAAAAGTGACTCTTGAGGAACTACAGGGCGGCACGTTTACCGTAAGCAACCTCGGCGGTCTAGGCGGTTATGCCTTTACGCCCATTATTAACGCACCGGAAGTGGCTATTTTGGGCGTGTCGCGTTCACAAAGGGAAGCAGTTTACCTGGACGGCGACCTGGAACCGCGCCTGATGCTGCCGCTCAGCCTTTCCTACGACCATCGGGTCATTGACGGCGCCGATGCGGCCCGATTCCTGCGTTTTGTCGCGGAATTGCTTGAACAACCCTGGCGCCTTATGCTGGGACTGTAACCCCAGGGTTCATATGTTGATGGAAAAGACTTCGATTGACGGCCCGCAGGGCATCGCCTTTTATGCCAAGAAGTTTTTTGGTAGATAGGTTGTATCTTGTGGATGCGTGTGTGGGCTATCGCGCCAAACCCAGGGGCGGCTTTTTTTCTGGCGCGATTACCATGTAGAATACACGCCCGCAACCTGTGTCGTAATCCAATATTGTAGAAAGGTTTCTTTTCATGTTAATGCGTACAATCATTCTAGCGATCGCTTTATTGACCTGGCGGATGACCTTGGCGGAAGCGGAAACGGAGGTGATGGTTTGGTTGAGCACACAGAACGGCGATAAATCCTTGAGCCTGGAGGCGCCGCTGCGATTTGAACCGGCGCGGGCCGTGGACTTGCCCGTAATTACCCTGGACCCCGCGGCAACCCACCAAAGCATCCTCGGACTGGGTTCGTCCTGGGAACATGCTACGTGTGAAAATTTGTTCAAGTTGTCTGAGGACGAACGCAACGAGATCATTAAACGCGTGGTCCACCCTGAAGAGGGCATCGGCATGAACCTGATGCGTCTTTGCATCGGCGCGAGTGATTTTATCGGGGAACCCTATTATACTTACTGTGATTTGCCCGAAGGGGAGTCCGACCCTGGTCTGGCGCATTTCTCCATCGAAAAGGACCGTGAATATGTGCTGCCGGTGATTAAAAAGTCGCTGGAGTACAACCCGGACCTGCTGTTTTTTGCGTCGCCATGGAGCCCGCCGGCCTGGATGAAAACTTCGGGCGTATTGGGCGGCGGTTCGCTGAAGCCGGAGTTTTATGACGCATGGGCGCGTTATCTGCTCAAATATGTTCAGGCCTATGACGCGGAGGGCGTACCGATATACGCCATAACAGTGCAGAACGAGCCGCACATGGACAACCCGGATTATCCAACCGTCTTGTGGACCGCCGAGGAACAGCGCGACTTCATCCGCGACCACCTTGGCCCGCTTTTTGAGGAACACGGAATAAATACGTTGATTTGGTGCTGGGACCACAACTGGAACAAGCCGGAATTTCCCAGAACCATTCTGAGCGATCCGCAGGCGGCCAGGTATGTGGACGGCACGGCGTTTCACCTCTATGAGGGCAATGTGGAAGCGCAATCCCTTATCAAGGAAGAATTCCCGGACAAACACATTTACTTTACCGAAGGTTCCGTGTTCCGCACCATCGGCGCTACCCGGCTTATTGCGATATTGCGTCACTGGTCCCGTACATACAACGCCTGGGTCACCATGCTTGACGAGCATCGCAAGCCCAATCGCGGCCCGCACCTTGCCAGTGCCACCTGCATCGAACTGAAAGACGATCTCTCTGTCGAATACCGTTTTGATTATTACATGTACGGACAGTTCATGAAGTTTATTCAGCGAGGCGCCGTGCGCATCGACAGCAATGACGACGACAGCCGGTTTTTCACGAACGTCGCGTTCCGCAATCCGGACGGGACTATCGCGCTGGTGGTCGCCAATGCCGGAAGAGAGGACCGCGCGTTTGCGGTCACCTGTCTGGGCAGGATGTTTCAAACGGAATTGCCGGCGAACACGGTTGCGACCTATATCTGGACCCCATAGACGTTCTCGGGAACGGCTTTGGCGCCGCTTTTTGTAAACGGGTGCGTCGCCAGTTGTCTTTCTGATGGGTATAATCGTTATTCATGCGTTGTAAGTGTCCGGCTGTTTTTCAAGTACATCTGGAAAAAGGCAATGGAAAAATTACTGTCCCTTATGTGTGTTGCACAAATATTGGTGTCTTCCGTAGAGAGTGTACGGAAAGACCAGGTTGCGTCGCGATGTTTGCGATGATGCTGCGCCGGGCAAAGTCGTTGCGAGCATCGCGAAGCAATTGCTTAGCGACCACGTTGTTGAATTTTCCAGCGGATGCTCTTTCCGTACACACTTTAAGCGTGAAAGGATATTTTATGAAGCGGTATGGCGCATTGATTGCCTTGGCAGTGATGCTGAACCTCGTATTGACTCCAGAATCCGCCGCCGGAACCGGTGTTACGGGGTCGGCCAACACGCCTATTCTCGAAATCGATGCGGCGCCTCTTTGGATTGAAACAGACGCCTCGGATGAAACCGAGCTTTCGGCGGAGACGTATACCTCCCTGCTTCAGGCGGTCGCGGCAGGCAATTTGTATGCGGCCAAAACGTTGATTGCCGCCGGCGTTCCGGACGATAAGCGCGACGACATGGGCAGAAATGCCTTGCTGCTCGCTGCGGAATCGGCCATGCCTCATGTGATTACCCTGTTGGTCGAAGAAGGAGGCGACCTGGATGCGCGCGATGTCTTCGGGAATACGGTGTTGCATCTGGCCGCGCGCGCGAACGACGTATATACAACGAATATGTTGATTGATCTTGGCGTGAGATTCGAAGTGGTCAACGGAGACCAGTACACGCCCCTGCATGTTGCCGCGGAACAAGGCCATGAGGAGTGCGTACGGGCGCTTATGGCGCAGGGCGGGGACCCACTTTCTTCACTCGAGGGCGAGTTTTTTTTCAGCGCGTATGATGCCGCCGCCAAGGCGCAACGCTGGAAGATTACCGCCCTGTTTCGGGAACTGGGCTTTGATCGCGGGCCACTGGTAAACGCCAGGTACGGCGATGTGCGCGCATTTATGGAATACTCGGGCGACGACCCGGCAAAGTTGAAATTTGAGGACCCCTTCAAAAACACGCCGCTTCTGATTGCCGTTAGATACAACCATTATGATCTGGCCAGGTTTTTACTTGATTATGGCGTTCACGTTGATGCAGCGAATACCGAGGGGGATACTGCTATTGTCACTGCCGCGCGAAACGGTCATAAGGACATCGTCTTGCTATTGCTCGAATATGGCGCCAATATCGAGGGCCACGACACCACGTTCCACGCGTTTACGCCCTTTATCCGGATGGTGAGCGAGGGCAACCTTGATATGATGGCGTTTCT
>NPIE01005121.1_pt1 | contig 19707 bp, 18 predicted proteins | sample 8637661 | NCBI WGS metagenome assembly NPIE01 (sample SAMN07420842, study PRJNA396082) | bioreactor metagenome | isolation source: sample BA12 brine-fed electro-methanogenic bioreactor BA | place: Japan: Kochi | collected 2016-12-09
AAATTCACTATTCTACTTACATTTGTCTATCAAACTTTGGTTTCACTAAAAAACATTTTGGACAGGTATGACCTTGTTAATTATTTTGATGATCACGAAATTTTTGTAAATATTATATGCGTAAAATGAATATAACTCAGGAGAGCTATGGATAGAGTAAAAGAATTTATAATTCCCGAAGAGATATCAGAACTGCTTGAAAAAACAGCAATAAAAACAAATAGATCTGAATTATTCTATGTAGTTGAAGCATTGAAAAATTATTTCAGCGAAAATTATGATTATCAGATTGCAAGAGATAGATTTGAAGATTCAGCCGAACAAATAATCACGTCTAAAGAAATACGGGAAAGATTTAATTTATAATTCACTTATACACTTTGAGCTTTGGCGTCTCGTATGTTAATTAATGAAAATCAACCGCAATGACGCAAAGGATATAGCTATGAAAAAATCTACACCAATACTAATAGACATAGACGGGGTTTTAAGACTTGGAGGCAAACCGGCTCCAGGTCTGCATGAACTTTTTGATTTTTTATATCAAGAAAATCTCAACGCTTGTATGGTCAGCAACACAACACTTACCACCGCAGAAGATCAAAAGAAATTTTTTGAAAAACAGAAAATTGAATTAAACTTTCCAATTTTAACTGCATCAGATGCAGCTTATCAATATGTAAAGGAAAATTATGATCGAGCTGCTGTTTACTGCATCGATAAAGTGAAAAGGATTTTTGAGGATGTGATTGATATGGAGAATCCTGATGTTGTTGTAATTGGAGATTTGCTGAAGGGATGGAACTATGAAATTCTAACCGACATTTTCAGAAAAGTAAGGGCGGGTGCGGATTTAATTGCAATCCAGAAAAATAGATATTGGAACACTCCCGAGGACGGTTACCTCCTTGATGTTGGTCCCTTTGTAGCGGCAATTGAATACGCAACCGAAAAAGAAGCAACAATAATTGGTAAGCCATCAAAAATATATTTTGATTCGGCATTAAGCTTAATCGGTTCATCAGTCGATAAACCATTTGTAATGATTGGCGATGATGTTGAAACCGACATTGGTGCAGCTCAGAATTATGGTGGAACGGGAATTTTGATTTACACAGGTAAAACTCAGTATCCGCTTGCCGAAGAGAGCAAAATAAAGCCGAATTATGAAGCGATGAATTTAAGTTCAGTTAGGGAAGTGCTTAGTAAAAATCTTATCAATTCCGGAGACTAATAAATAGTAACAAATAACCCACTAACAACTAACTATTTTACCCCGCCTCTTTTTGCCGCAAGCATCACAATTCTTTTGAGCGCTTTTCTATAGGGAATGCCTGCATACTTTGCGGAGCGCATAAAACCGGCATCTGCTGTAAGATCGGGATTGGGATTAACTTCCAAAACGTAAAGTTTATTGTCTTTTGAGAGACGCATATCAACACGACAGTAATCTCTTGCACCCATTGTCTTAAAACATTTTAGTGCAATTTCACCAGCTTCTTTTTCAATTCGCTTAGGTAACGGAGCCGGACAAATTGGAATTGTCTTGTGATAAGCTTCGTGGTGAGGATCCCACTTAGCTTGATAACTTACAATGTTATAAAGATGATCCGGCATTTCGGAAAAATCTATTTCACTTATCGGCAGAACTCTTGGTTTATCATCTCCTAAAATTGCAACGTTCAATTCACGTCCGTCAATAAACTCTTCTACCAAAACCGGCTGCTGGAATTCATCAAGGATGTAATCCACTCTCGCTTTCAATTTTTTATGTTTTGTAACAACTGCACCGACGTCAATACCAACACTTGCATCCTCAAAAGCAGGCTTGGTTATTAAAGGATATTTTAATTTATGCCGGTAGATTTTTTTCTTTTTGGTGATGTATCTAAAATCGGCAGTACGAACACCGATAGAACGAAGAATTTTTTTTGTGAGCATTTTGTTCTGGCAGGTTCCCAAAGCAAGCGGGGGAGCGCCGGTATAAGGAATGTGCATCATCTCAAGAATACCCGCAAAGTACATTTCCAAATCAGCACGGTCTTTATAAATTTCTACAAAGTTAAAAACAACATCAGGTTTATTCTTCTCATAATCTTTGAAGAAGTGTTCGATATTGTCGCGCAGATTTAATATGTATGCGTCAAATCCTTCTTTACGCAAATCTTGGGCAAGTTCTTCATACTCTTTAATCGGGTCACTTTCAGTGATTTCAAAGTAAGGTTCAAAGTCTAATTTTTTGTGAAGTTCGGTGTCATATTCGCTCTCCAATTCAGGGTATTCTTCATTATAAATAACCGCAACTTTCAAAATTTTTCTCCGTTTATTAAACAAAAAGTAAAGAAATTTGTAGTGGTTTACAAAACTTTTGTTATTTTAGCAATCCAATACTATTCATAAAAAATAAAAACGTATATGAGTTTTTATCCTCAACCTGACAGTTACCGCTGCGGACCTTTTGCACTGAAATATGCACTTGCAATGCTCGGAATTTTTAAGCACGAAGATAAGATCGCTGCAATTGCAGGAAGTAATTGGTGGGCTGGTACCGACGAAATTGGTCTGGCAAGAGCCGCTAAAAGATCCAATGTTCGATTAAAATATTTGCAGTCAAGCAACCCGAACGATGCACGTAGAATGATAAACGAGCAGCTTGCCAAGAAAAGACCGATCCTTTTATGTGTGAAAAATTGGGAGCATTGGTGTACGGTTGTAAGTTATAGTCACGGTAATTATGTTTTGGTTGATAGTGAATATGACAAAGTAATTATGGTTAAATCTTCCGCACAGCTTATACGTTATTGGAGATTTAAAGATTACGATGATGGCATAATCAGTTACGATGCTTATGCTGTTATACCGCAAAACAAATTATATACCCGCGCAAAATTTACACCTGCTAAAGCTGAACTATTAATGACAAGAAAATATGAGTCGCTTTCAAAAAAGTGGGATGTTTATGTTAACGATTTATTCAGCATTACAAGACCGCGAACTGCATTAACTGTGAACATGATTTCGTTTTCGGAATTTTTAAGAAGAAATCAACGCAACTTAGTTGAACAAGTCGCCAACTGGCACGGTGACCCAAGTTATACTGAGTTGGAAAATATTTTGGATAATATGAGATTTGTAGCAGATATTTATGATTTAATAATACCAGATGATGAAGAAAAACGTGCATTAATTGATGTTACCTCTTTGCTGATGATGTACGCTTGCGGTAAGTATGGGATGAATCCCATTTATTAATTTATAGAAAGTCATTTGTGCATGTTTTTATTTAAGAAATTCTAAATCCTAAATCCGAAATACTAAATAAATAAGAAGCACAAAGCACTAAACCCCCAAGTCAATAAAATGATTTTTTTTGTAGAGTGAGAGAAAAATGAGAAGAAATCCAAAAATATTAGATAGAAATAAGACGGCACTATTAGTAATTGATATTCAAGAACGAATTCTGAAAGTTATGCGGAACCCCGAAATGGTTATTGAAAACACATTAAAATTAATAAGAGGCTCTAAAACTCTTAGCGTGCCGATATTTTATACCGAACAATATCCAAAAGGTTTAGGAGAAACTGCTGCCGAATTAAAAACCGAACTTGATGGAGCAGCAATTCAAAAGATGAGTTTCAGCTGCAGCGGAGCCGGAGATCTTTTTGACGAGTTCAAAGAAAAAGGGTTTACGCAAATTGTTGTCTGCGGAATCGAATCACACGTTTGTGTACAGCAGACTGTTTTGGATTTGCTTAAAAATGATTTTCAAGTTAACGTTGCTGCAGATGCAGTCTCATCTCGTAAAGATTTTGATTACAATATAGCCCTCGATAGAATGCGTTCAAACGGTGCTGAAGTAACAACAACCGAATCAATACTATTTGAATTACTGAATGTATGCGGTACTGATGAGTTTAAAGCGGTTTCAAAATTGGTGAAGTAACTAATCCAACTTCAATTGAAAACCGACGGCTAAATTATTACCCAGTGTGTGGAAGGAAATATTTTTTAGAAACCAATCATTGCCGCCAAAATATCGCTCATAAAGAAGATGGGAAATTGCTGATCCAACAAGTGCACCCACAACAACATCACTTAAATAATGTTTTTTATCTTTTAATCTGCTATAACCGACATACCCAGCCCATCCGTATAATGTACCGAATGTAACTGTTTCAAACATTGTGTTTAATAGTGGATTTTCTTGGAGCAAATCCCAATCTTGATATACATCATGCATTTCTTTGTATAAAAAAGTTGCTGCTGCAAAGGTTGTTGATGTATGTCCGCTGAAAAAGCTTCTGTGGTCCGAACCATCCGGTCGCTCTCTTTTAATTATGTTTTTTACATACTCGGTCAAAACATAAGTATATATCAAACTCTTCTTAAAAAGAAAAATCTTTTGATAACTCTGTTCGGTTATTTCTGTCCCGGGAAAAACATCCAGTGAAAAATTGATCGCGAGGCGTGAAAAGAAAATTGCATCGGGTATTGTATTTTTATCCATACTTCCGGGCGAGGGACCTGCAAGGCGGAAAGAGTTTGCAAATTCTTGTTCAATGTAATCAGGTGCAAACTTAATTCCACCTCCTACTGTTCCCGGATTAACTGAATTTCGAGCAAGGTAAGCTCCCCATACGGGAATATCATACCACTCAACAGAGTTTATTAATCCGTTAAAAGCTTTCGTTACAGGTACCGGAATAATATCACTTCTCGCAGGAGTTTGTGCAAATACCGGGATTGTAAAGAGAAGAATAGTGGAAATTTTTGCTGCTTTATTCACCTTCGAATGAATCTATATTATTTATAAAAAATTGACGCCTTTCCGAAATGAATTGTTTTAGGGCGTTGATCTCCTCTTCAAAGTTATATCTTCCGGCACCTAAATACGGGTCAATATTATAACCGTCGCGTATTACAGAAGCAGTAGAATCAATAATAGGAAAAATATATTTTTTTGTAAACACGGTACTTAATAAATACTTCACTTTATTTTTGTACTCCTCAACAACTTGATCATTTTGAAGCAGCTTTAGTATAATTTCGTTTTCACCGTAAATGCCAACTTCATCTTCGTAGTAGAAACTTTTATCAAAATCCCATGGAATTATTTTAAATGGAGCGAGCCCGCTTTCTTTATGTAGAAAAAAATTATTTCTGAATGCATCAAAATTGTTTATGAGAGAGGTTATCGCATGATATTCCAAATAATTATGAACATCCAGCCATGATTCCAAGGAGGAGTAAACGTTTTCAGAATTGCATGTATCAATCGCGTGAATAAATTCAATTAATGAATTGTAATTTTCGTCATCTGGAATTTCCTTGCTGAAATAAAACTGCGGGTTGTATGTTCCGGCTAAGGTAAATTTTGAACCGAAACCGAGTTTAAATAATTCTGTTACAGGCAAATTTCTTCTGTCGAAAAAAGGCTGCTCGATTCTTTCAATGAGAGGGTAGAGACCCTCATCTCGATTATTAATTTTTAAGAAAACATGTTTGTTTTTGAATGTAGGAAAACCGAGTTCCTTATAAATTGCGGAGGTAACTGTTGTCTTCAGTAAAGTTTTATCATAGACTTGGGCACTTAAATTAAAAACACTCAAATCCTCTATAGTCTTTCCTTCGTTTAACTCAACCTTGTATGCCCATTTAGGATGCAGACGCGAACCGGCGCCTTGTGCCTGAACCATTCCCAAATACGATTTGTTTTTGTATACAACGCGCACCGGTACGTTTAGACTGTTCGCTTTATTTGAGCGCAGTGCGAGCAAGTCTTCTTCATCTATATGAAATTCCATAACCGGAAGTGATGAGATTTCGTCGGAGGGATTTAATATTACATCATCATCGCATCCAGAAAAAACTAAAATTATTGATAATATGACATAAAGCTTTAGTTTCATCGAAACTAATCAAACCTCACTTGCACTTCAAAAATTACTCTTGAATTCTCTGTAGTGTACTCGGAGTTGAACTGATTTTTAGTAAAACGAGCATCGCCGTTTAAGCGGATTCTTACATTATCTTCCAAATAAACATTTGTTCCAATTACCGATTGAATAACATGTGATTCCGGTATATCAGTGTTCGGCAAAAAGTAACCTGCCAATATAAACGGCTCGATGTTTTTGATGTTCGAATTATCAAAATCAAATTTGTAACCTAAGAACAATTTAGCGCCGGCGGAATAAACAATTTCATCTCGTTTCTGTAATCTACGCCGTATACCCTCGTCCGGATCTTGAACATAGAAAAATTCCACGTACCCGTTAATGTCTTTTTTATCAACGGAGAAATCAATACCGGCTCCGTGAGTATTAATCTTTTCCTCACCCCCTTTATTTTGAAACATATAATTAGCGGCAAGTGCAAAGTCATCGTCAAAATGATACCCGAAGCGTGCAACAACACCGGAACGGAATGCATTGTCGCGGAATAAAGATAAGTAGTAAGAAATCGGGAAACTTATATCATCTTCATCAAATTTATAGTAACCCATTAAACTTACCGCTCTTCCACCGTAACCGAGTTCGGCAATTCTATCAGTATTAAAACTGCGGTCAATTTGAATTAATTCATCGCGATTTACAAGGTACTCGTAACCAAAAGGTTTTTTAATGTTTCCCAATTTAAGTGTAAGTTTTTCCCAGTATTCAAATTTCACGGAAAACTCGCGGAAATTTACCGAGTTGTCCGTTGAATTACCGCGAAAATCGAGTTGTGCTTCAATGTAATCTCCGTAATCTAAATCTGCCTGAAATTTACCTTCAAAGTATGCTTCCTGATTATAATCATTCAGGCTGTTCCGATCAAAAAATTTGTAACCTGTTGCTCCGTAACCGGAAAATGTAACTTCTTGTGCGATTGCAAGAATGGGAATCGATAACAAAGCCAAGATCAATTTTTTCATTTGATTACCTGAAATTTTATTCATATTTCAACAGCTCTCGGAACAAAATATTAACAATGCTTGCTCTTAAAGTAAAATAATATTTGCTATTTTGCGCAAATAAAAGAGGAAGTTTTGATTTATGAGAATAATTTTTTATGCAATTTTAATATGTGCTAATTTGATAGTTAGTGCGCAACCCCAATTAGCTCACTATATTCCAAAGGATAATTTAACTTCAGTTGAGTTAAATAAAAAGCTCGATGAAATCTCCGGGTTGGCTCTTAGTCCGGAAGGAAAACTTTTTGCTCATGGCGATGAAGAGGGCAAAATATTTCAACTTGATAAAACTTCCGGCAGAATAATAAAGGAATTTGAAATTGGAAAGAAAGATGTTGAAGAAGACTTCGAAGATTTGGCAATTGTAGGCAATAGGTTTTATTTGGTATCGAGCAAAGGAGATATTTACGAATTTAAGGAAGGGATGAACGACGACGAAGTTCCATTTACAAAGTATGAAACTGAATTAAAAAGTAAATACGATGTTGAAGGTTTATGTTATGAACCCCAAACCGAGACTCTTCTATTAGCTTGTAAAGAATTTGCCGGAAAGGAATTTGAAGATAAAAAAACAATTTATTCATTCGATCTAAAGACGAAAAAAGTAAATAAAGAGCCCCGTTTCGTAATCTCACTAAAACAATTAGAAAAGGAATGGGATATTGATCAATTTAAACCCTCAGGTCTAATTAAGCATCCGTTTTCAGGAACTTTCATTATTCTTGGTGGTAAAGGGCGGGTAATTATTGAAATATCAGCCGAGGGAGAAATCTTAAACAAAATGGAGCTCGATGAAGATTTTCATAATCAACCTGAGGGAATTACAATTTTGAATGACGGGACGATGATAATAGCCGATGAAGGAGGGAAAGGGAAAGCGACGTTAATTTACTATCCTTACAATTAATAGAGTGAAGTTAATGAAAAAAATTATTTTGCTGATTGTTGTTTCAATTTTGATTTGTAGCGGACAAGATGAATATCCCAAATTTAAAAAAGTTATACCCGGCCCCGAATATGAGGCAGGCATAATTCATAGATTTTTCTTCGGTGATCATTGGCGTGATGTTTGGACAATACCTATAAAAGTTCCCGTACTCGATCTGAACTCTTTTGCTGATGGTTTACAGCCTTATGAAGTTGGCGGTGGTATGCAGACACGTTCACTGAAATTTTACGGGCAGGACGGTCAGCGCTGGAAATTCCGGTCAATCGACAAAGACCCCTCGGCTTTGCTGCCGAAAGACCTCAGAAATACATTTGCGGAACGTCTGCTAAAAGACCAAATATCATCTGCAAATCCGTTTGGTTCTATTGTTGCTGCCGAATTGCTTGATGCTGTGGGTATTATTCAAGCTAAACCGATAATTGTTGTTTTGCCGGATGATCCGAAGTTAGGCAAATTTAGAGATGAATTTGCCGGAATGCTCGGTACAATTGAAGTACATCCTGACGAAGCAGAGAATGAAGAGGATGCAGCTTTTTACGATACCGAAAAAATAAAGGGTACGTATAAGCTATTTGAAACAGTTGAAGACAGTAGGTTTAATAAGGTAAAAGCAGACGATTTCTTGAAAGCCAGGTTGTTGGATGTATTAATAGGAGACTGGGATCGGCATGCAGACCAATGGCGATGGGTAAAAGTTGAAGCTGGTAAATGGGATTTCTGGAAACCGGTTCCGCGTGATAGAGATCAAGCTTTTGCAAAATTTGACGGGCTTGTTCCTGCTTTCGCTGCCTATCTTATTCCACAATTAAACAGTTTTGATGAAGATTACCCACAATTAGAAGATTTAACATGGAACGGCAGGCATATCGATAGGAGATTTTTGACAGAGCTGCCCTGCACTAAATGGGATTCGGTTGTTGCTTTTGTTAAAGAGAAAATTACGGATGATGTAATTTATAATGCCGTTAAAAAATTGCCCGATGAACAATTAAAAATTGCCGGTGATGAGTTAATTGAAAAATTGAAATCTCGGAGAGATAAACTCGATGAAGCGGCACATGAGTTTTACGAAGTAGTAAATAACGTTGCCGATATTTACGGTACGAATAAAGATGATTATGTGTTAGTTGAGCGGATTGATAATGAATCAACTTCGGTAACAATTTACAATTTACTTCAGGATGACCTTACTCCCAAAGGAGAACCATATTTTCATAAAGTATTTGAAAATGACATTACTTCTGAAATAAGAATTTACATGCTTGACGATGACGACTATGTTTTGGTAAAAGGGGAAGTTGATGAGAGCCCGCTTGTACGTGTTATTGGAGGAAGCGGTAAAGATATATTTGCAGACAACTCAATTGTACATGGAAATTTTTTGACGATAACTCCTATACCTGATGCAGAGAATGCGACACGGTTTTATGATCATGGAGACGGTTCTATTTTTATTGAATCTGCCGGTACCTTGATTGATAAAGAGAAGGTGGAAGATGTGGAAGACTTAGTTTTAAAGTATGAGCCTACACAACAGAATAGAGGTGAAAGATGGTTGTTATTACCGGCTTTAGGTTATAATTCAAACGACGGTTTACTAGCGGGCGCAACTATTAATTTACATAGCTATAACTTTCGGAAAATTCCATACGAATATTTTCAACAGGTAAGATTTTTGTATGCTTCATTACCTAATAGTTATAGTATCGAATACTTTGGTGAGTTTATCGAGGTCTTTGATAACACAGATTTTGTTCTGGATATTGTTAAAAGTGAATTGAAATTTATAAATTATTTTGGCTTCGGGAACGAGAATAAATATGATCAAAATTTATTTAACAATGATTTTTATAGACTTCAACAAGAACTGGTTTTTATAAATCCTAAACTGAGGTTTATTTTAAGTGATGATCTGGATATAAGCTTGGGACTCTTTTACGAGTTTAACAAAAGTAGTTTGAATAATCCGGAGTTGATTAACGGATTCCGTTATGGTCAATATGGATTTGGAGAACTTCAGAATATGGGTCTCAATTCTAATATAAAGATTGATACGCGTGATAATGATCTCTTTCCTTTTACCGGTAGTTTTTTAAGACTCAGTAGCAGATACTATCACAAAATTCTAAATAGCGAAGATGAATATTTCAGCGGTAATTATGATCTCCGTCAATATCTTACTTTTGAATTCCCTTTGCGAAGTACCCTTGCACTTAGAAGCAGCGGCGGTAAAACATGGGGTAAATATCCGTTTTATCATGCTCAATTTATTGGCGGTGAAGATAATTTGCGTGCATATACCCGCGAAAGATTTTCCGGTGATGCAGCTGTAACATTTCAGGCGGAGCTAAGAACTCTATTGACAGAAACAAAGATAATTGTAAAAGGAGAATTCGGGGTAAATCTTTTTGCTGAAACCGGTCGTGTATTTACTGCCAACCAGTCATCCGATAAGTGGCATCCTTCATTTGGCGGGGGATTATGGGCATCTTATTTGGATAGACGTTTTTTAATTTCAATTAATTACGCATCGTCGAAGGACGAACAAAAAATATATCTCGGTACTAAAATGGCATTTTAGTTTATCGATTTTAAATAATCATAAGAAGCATATTGCGAACGAATTTTGTTACTTGCACCGTTCCGTTTATATTCATTCCGGTTTTCTTTATCAATTATTCTCGCTTTAACATTATCCTGCAACTGCAGATCGACAATATCCTTAATTCGTTTTTGAACATCTTTATCGTAAATAGGGAATGCTACTTCAATCCGATGGCTTAAATTACGCTTCATCCAATCTGCCGATCCTGCATAAATTATCTCATCACCTCCGTTATGGAAAATGTAAAATCGAGCATGTTCTAAAAACCGGTCGATGATGGAAATACAGTTTATATTTTCACTCAATCCTTTTACTCCAGGAATTAATCTGCAGATTCCTCTAATAATCAAATCGATTTTAACTCCGGCGTTTGAAGCTTTGTAAAGTTTTTCAATCATCTTAGTATCTTCAAGACTATTAAGCTTCAGTACGATTTTTGCTTCTTTGCCTTTTTGAGCATTTTTGATTTCATTGTTTATGAGAATAGAAAACTGTCGTCTAATATTAAATTGTGCGACGAACAGGTGTTGAAAATCATGACTGATTCGTTCTCTACTTAAGTAACTAAAAACTTTCTCAACTTCATCGGTAATTTTTTCGTCGGCAGTGAACAATCCGAAATCCGAATAAATTTTAGCTGTCTTTTCATTAAAATTACCGGTGGCAAGGTAACAGTAGTTTTTAAGTTTCTTGTTCTCTTCTCGTGAAATCAATGCAATTTTGGCGTGAACTTTTAAATTTGGAAAGCTGTAAAAAACTTTTATCCCGGCTCTTTCCATTTCGGACGCCCATAAAATATTGCGCTCTTCATCAAAGCGGGCTTTCAGTTCTACGAAAACCATCACTTCTTTCCCACTTTTTTGAGCTTTAATCAAAGATCTAATTATTGCTGAATCTGAAGCAACACGGTACTGGGTAACTTTAATAGATTTTACATGCGGATCATTGGCCGCCTGTTCGAATAGTTCAACAACATGGTTATACGTTTGATACGGGAAAAACAACGCACGATCCTTTTTTGTTATTAGTTCGAACGTGTCTTTATCTTTCTTGAACTCAGAACTTACCAACGGCGGCATCGGATCGTACTTTAACTTTCCGCCTAATGGATTTGGGAAACTGAAGAAGTCATTGAAATTATGGTATTTTGCACCGCGTATCATATCTTCTTTTTCTAAATTCAGTGCATCGCGTAAATATTTTCTGAAATCCTTTGACATTTTTTCGTCATACAAAAAGCGGGAGGGGACTCCGGTGTTTCTTCTGCTTAGACTTTTTTTGATTTTCTGAAGAAGGTCGCCGCTGAATTCATCTTCCAGATATAATTCGGCATCACGGGTCAATTTAACCGAGCGAGATTCGACAATTGTGAACTCCTGAAAAATTTTGTGGAGGTTGACTCTAATTACGTCGTCCAAAAACATTATGTAATGTTTATTATCTTTACTTGGAATTGTGATGAATCGTGAAATCCGCTTATCCGGAATTTCAACTAAAGAGTAAGTGTGTTTGATGCGTTTGCTTTCATCACCATTTTTTGGCGGTGCAAGTTTTACAGCTAAGTATAATCCTTGGTTTCGGAGGAAAGGTACAATCTTCTTCTTCACTAGAAGGAGCGGTTGAATTTGATGAACTATATTTGCATCGAAATATTCCGATACGTAAGATATTTGCTCGTCATTCATATTTGTTTCATCGATCAGAAAAACGTTGTTATTTTCTAATTCCGTTAAAACATTTTCATGAAAAATTTTCCCGAATTCTTCCTGCTGTTTTGTAACCTCGGTTGTTATTTCCTTCAATAACTTTTCCGGGTTAAGTTCGGATTTTTTCTTCTTCCTTTTTAGATTAAGTAAACTTCTCAATGAGGCAACTCTTACGCGGAAAAATTCATCCAAGTTTGACGACCAGATTGCAAGAAATTTTATTCTTTCATATAGAGGGACGGAAGTATCTTTTGCTTCCTGGAGAACCCGGTAATTAAAAGACAGCCAACTCAGTTCACGGTCAAAAAAGTACGAATCGTTTTCTTTCATTTCTTCTTTCCAAAATATTTTTTTGGATATTCAAAGAAGACAAATTTCCCGTTGTCCGGTTTTATTTCTTTCCAAGTCTCTGTTTTAAATTCAATACAGACAATACCACATGTGGGAATGTTGTCCAAATGTTTATCACTTAAATAATTGCTTGTTTGGGTTAATGCCGGATTGTGCCCGAACAGCATTAAAGAATTATATTCATCCTCAACTAATTGGATTAACTCTATCAATTCACCAGCATCAGATTTATAAATAGATTCTGCAGTTTCAATTTCATCGAAAGGATAACCGATGCGGCCTGCAATTATACGCGCGGTGTAGTAGGCACGTAAGGCCGGACTTGAGATGATCAGTTCTGGTTTTACTTTCATATCAGCTAATAACTGCCCCATGTATGGTGCATCACGTTTACCCCGCTTATTTAGCGGACGTTCAAAATCCGTCAGCTCGGGATAATCCCAACTCGATTTTGCGTGCCTTATCAAGTAAAGTGTTTTCATTTTTATTCTATTATAGGACCGAGATCAGTGGTTCCCGGATACATGAAAATTGCAATTGCAAAAGCAATCACTGATAAAATTAGACCGAATATAAATATTGTGTAACAGGTTCGCAGATATTTATATTTTTGCCCGAGTACGTTTCCGAGAAAGTAAAAATCTTTGATCATGCTGCCATAGAGATAATCTTTATCTGCAATTAATTCATTCATTCCCCAAGTAAAATCCTCTAAACCCATTTTATAAAAATTACCGAAGAAAAGAAGATTAGCCTTCTTTTGTTTAATATCTTCTTTTGTAAAAGTTCCTTCGGTTATTTTTGGGCGTGTAACTAATGTAGCATAAATTAACGTAACCAAACTTATAGTGGTTAATATTGCCGTCGGTATAATTAAATGCGGATTTGAGTCAAGTTTTCTTGCGAGAACTGCGATTATTGCTGTAAGAATTAGTGTGTTTACACTTATCATAATATTGGCTTTGTTATCTGCAAGCGAACTAAATTCAACATGGGTACGCATCACATTTCTAAACATTGTTTCAACGCCGCGCCCAGCATCGGCGCTTTTATCTCTTTTTGCTGCTACTTTTTCTTTATCGACCTTTATTTTTTCTTTCTTTAATTTCTTTTGATCCGATTTTCTTTTTCGTTTCCTTAATTTTTTCCGAATTTTTACAAGGTTTTCTATTTTCTGTTCTTCAAAATTTTCTAAGGCATACATTGTATAAAATTTATGCTCCGTTAAAAAATTGACGTTGTTTTCAAGCCATTCAAATTCTTTAAACTTTTTGCCGGTTGTTTTTTCTAATTCGATTCTGAAAAGTTCATTCCTGTCTTCAAAATCTTTTGATCCGAGATGGCTCAGATCCGCATCGCAAATTATTTCTTCCAACTTATTTTTGGGAGAATGCGCCATCTTTGTGGCAAGAATACAAGACTTTACCTGTTCGATTTTTTCATCCGGATAATTTTCCTTCTTCAAAAACTCTTCCGCTATTCGGCAGCTTTCTTCTTCATGATTTTCATGATTGTCATAGTATCCTAAATCGTGAAACCATGAAGCAATTTTTAGAATTTCGATTTCATCATCATTTAGTTTTTCTTTTTTAGCAAGCTTTTCTGCCATTTCTACAACGTTTTGGGTATGCGTGATATCGTGGTAAACGTATTCACCGGTTGCTTTTTCTTTAAAGAAATTATAAATGTAGGATTCAATTTTTTCCAACAATTCTTTAGCCATTGGCTAACTCCTATTTATGGTTGCATATAATCATAAAATTACTTAATTATTTAGAGTATACAAATCAAATTTCACTCTGTCTGTTTATTTACTTGGAATCAGGAATTGACCGACAATATTATTTTCTAAAATACCGTCTCAAAGGTACTGTATTACAGCGGACTTTTACTATAGTTAGGGTAACATTGCTATTTAATTTTTCGTTTAACTAAATATTAAATATCGGTTTTTTTAATAGGCGATAATTATCTGAATTACTTTTATTAATTTAGTTCAACTAAAAAAATTCATCAATAGATTTATGAAAACTAGGCCCGATTGGCATTACAAACAGTCTGCAGTAATTCCTTACCGTAAAAAAGACGGTACACTTGAAATACTTCTGATTACTTCACAAAATAAGGGCAACTGGATAATCCCCAAAGGAATAATTGAGGAAAATTTGAGCCCGGAAGAATCTGCAAAAAAAGAAGCAGAAGAAGAGGCGGGAGTTAAAGGCAAGGTGGGCAATGTTCTTATCGGTAAATATTCTTACAAAAAATGGGGAGGCACGTGCAGCGTACAAGTTTACGCATTGCATGTGAAAGAAATTTTAGATAAATGGCTCGAGGATGATATTAGGTTGAGAAAATGGTTCCCAATTAAAAAAGCGGTAAAAACAGTTAATAAAAAGTCACTTGCTAAAATTCTAAATGAATTTAGGAAAAATTTTGAATCATACAAAGTTTGAAAACTCTTAAACAAGTTTAATTATATCTTGTCCGTTAGCTAACGGATTCTTTTTTATTCTGCTCCTTTTCTTGAATCATCGGCTTAGCAGTTTCATAACATAAAACCGAAAGAGTGTAAACCTGTTCTGCTATTGTTTCTACATCTCCGATTAAGCTGATAAACAACAAGCTGTTACGTGTGCTTGTTTCTTTATTCTTTATCCTTAGAAATTGTTTCGTATCGTAACTTTTAATAGTTCTTTTCAATTCACCGAGGAGTTCTGCAATTTCATCAAATTTATCCGGGTTCTTTCCGGAAAGAATTTTAATAGTCTCTTTTATCTGTTTCGAGATAAGTTTTTCCAATTCGTTAAGCTCGCTTACCTGCTCTTTATTCGGTTTACTATGATTATTATCAATGTGTTTAAAGCTTCGCTGTGATAGGGCAGCAACATTGTTCGATAGTTCCTGAAGAGAAGAAATAATTTTTCCGAATCTCTGTTCTTCATTTACTTCATTTTCATCTAAAAGTTGTATGGTTTTAAAAATACTTGAAGTAATTGAATCAGCTTGCTTCCTAATTTTCTTTGTTTCTTTCTTAGCCTTCTTAAGTTGGTCTCTATCTCCCTTAGCAAGCCCGCTGAATGAGTTACTTATTGTTTTTCCTACGGCATCTAAATATTTCTGAGTTTTTTTAACGCATTTATTTATTGCATCTTCGCCGTCTTTTTCATCATCGGTCATTGACTGCTCATCTTCTTCTTCATCCTTTGAACGGAGTTTGTGCAATAGATGAGTTCTAAAAATTACAAACGCAGCAATACCAAGTAAGATTAAGATAACAACTAAACCTCCGTAATAAATTAAAGTAGCAAAAAGAGCGGAAGCCGTGAAAGCCATAAACGCAGTAAAGAACCATCCGCCGATAACCGTAAGAACACCGTTAACTCTGTAGACAGCGCTCTCACGCCCCCAAGCTTTATCCGAAAGTGAAGTACCCATTGCAACCATAAATGTTACATATGTAGTTGAAAGAGGAAGCTTAAGAGATGTTGCGAAAGAAATTAATACGCTTGCAACTAAAAGATTTACCGAAGCACGAAGCATATCAAAATGAGGTTTTACACCGTGCTTATCCTTTTCAATTGCGTATTTGGATTTATCCATTCTGCTCTGAATAAATTTTTGAAATGATATGGGAAGGATTTTCTTCAGCCCGTCGTTTAATGCTAAACTCATTCTAACAATAACACGGGACACCAATGATGATTCAAAACGTTCAAACCCTTCAAACTGTCTGCCTAAATTCACTTCGGTTTTTGTGACAGATTGAGCTTTCTTTGAAAACCACAAGGTAATAACCATAATTAAACCGGCAGCTAACAGGAGAAGCGTTTGTGTCTTAACCGGCTCACGTAAAGCATCCATCAATAAAGATTCCGGGTTCGAACTTGCTTCTGCAATGAAATAGGAACTCAATCCCGCCAGAGGTACACCAATAAAATTGACCAAATCATTCGCCGCAAAAGCAAGAGCCAATGCAAATGTTCCGGCTAAAACAATCGGTTTAAGAATGTTTATTTTAGTAGCAACAGTTAGAACTTGGAAAATTATACCCCAGGCAACAAAACTGAAGGCAATAATTTCCCAGCCGTGAGCCTGAATCCAGTTAGTCTGTTCATCGGAAAGAAAAGAAGAACCTTTAGCGCCTTTTACTAAAATGAAGTATGTGATAAAACTAAGTGCGAATCCTCCCCACAATCCGCCGTATCTTCTCACTTTTTTCATAAAATCAAAAGTGAAAAGTACTCTAACTAAAAGTTGAACTATTGCACCGGCGGTAAATGCAACTACAACAGAAATAAGAATACCACTTATTATTGCCAACGCCTTACTTGTGTTTATGTAAGCCATCAAACCTTCAATTCTGCCTCCTGCTTCAAAAACTTTGATAGAAGCAATTGCAACTGCAGAACCTAAAAGTTCAAACACAATTGATACCGTTGTTGAAGTCGGTAAGCCGAATGTGTTAAATAAATCAAGAAGTAAAACATCGGTCAGCATCACTGCAAGAAAGACGGTCATAATATCGGGGAATTGAAACATTTCGGGATTAAAAATTCCTTTTCTTGCAACCTCCATAATTCCGCTTGAAAAAGTAGTACCGACAAGAATACCGATGCTTGCAACAATCATAATTACATGACGGGGGGCAACTCGTGATCCAATGGCTGAATTCAAAAAGTTTACGGCATCGTTGCTTACTCCCACAACCAAATCGGAAATGGCTAAAACAAAAAGCACGATTACAATTACAAGGTATAATTCCATGGCAAGTTATTCTCTGTCAAATTTTAGTATTTTAGTAAATATAGATAATAATTTTACGGAATCTATTAACATTCTCGAAATTAATAAATTGTTAAGTTTCGATAATATTTAAAGCAAGTTTACCCGGGAAGAACATTACATAAATTTATCAAGATTTTTTTGACCTAAATGGATTTCAAATTGAGAAATAAATTAAGCATTATTTCTGCTGTTTTACTATCAATTTTGCAGATTATTCTGCTAAAAGAATTTTTTCAAGCCGGCTTAAGTGCACTGTTCTGTATGTCGAATTCCTCATTTAATTTTAGTTTTCCTTATTTTGCTTATTACTTTGAGCCGGAAGGTGATGCTTCTATTTTAGAATTAACACTGCTTTATTTTGCCCCATACATTTATTTAGTTCTCTCAGTCGAAGTTGCTTCAATTTTAATTAAAAAAATACCACAAGGTGCGGGACGATTTTTTTTAGTGGTCTTTATTTTGCTGCAGATAGGATATCTTTTGGTTCATATTTTTTACAGTGCTGTCATTTTGATTTTGAATCCGGGTATTGAAAATGATTGGATTGCGCTTTCTCTTTATTTGGGATTGGGAGATATAGAAAGATTTATTTTTGCTTTCGGGGTAATTTTTCTTTTTGTTTTTTATCTGAATATGTCAACCAAAAGAATTATGCAATACATTAATTATTAAGAGGAGAAAAAAATGATTTCATTAAAAAACAAAACAGTACTTATTACAGGTGCATCGGCAGGAATTGGTAAAGCCTGCGCATATGCTTTTGCTAAAGAAGGAGCAAATATTATCATTGGTGCACGCCGTGTTGAACGTTTGGAAAAAATAAAAAAGGAAATTGAAGACAAATATTCCGTTAAAGTTCTTGCTATTAAATTTGATGTAGCAAACCGGGAAGAAGTTGTTAAATCAATCGCCGGATTGAATGATGATTGGAAAAATATTGATATTCTTGTAAACAATGCAGGGCTCGGCAGGGGTCTAAATAAATTATATGAAGACAATCCAGAAGGCTGGGATGAAATGATTGATACAAATGTAAAAGGATTACTCATCGTTACTAAAGAAGTAGTTAAAGGAATGATCGAAAGAAAAGATGGACATGTAATAAATATTGGTTCAATTGCCGGTCATCAGGCTTATCCTGGCGGAAGCGTTTACTGCGCAACTAAACATGCGGTTCGTGCAATTACCGAATCACTCCGTATGGAAACTCTTGAACATAAAATTCGGGTAAGTACTGTTGACCCCGGAATGGTGGAAACGGAATTTAGTGATGTTAGATTTTACGGTGATAAGGAGAAAGCTAAAAATGTTTACAAAGGTTTAAAACCGTTAACAGGTGATGATATTGCCGAGACAGTTCTATTCTGTGCAACACGTCCAAAACATGTTAACATAAATGAAATAATTGTGATGCCGTCGGCGCAGGCAACGGCAATGATTGCACATAGAGAGTAAATTCTAAATTCTAATATCGAAATACTAAACAAAAGTGAAGCACAAAACATAAATCTCAAAATCCAAAACAGTTATAACACTAAGCCAGGTTTCGGTATTGAAATTTTGATATTGGAATTTGTTTAGTCTTAGTAATTAGAAATTAGGATTTTCATTTCTGTCTAACCAACAAACAACGAAATATCACCGGCACCCTCACGGATGATCTCAGGTTCTTCGTCGCTTAAATCTATAACACTCGAAGGCTCACCGTTTAATGCACCGGCAGCGAGCATTAAATCAACTTGCGTATCAAATATGGCTCTAATCTCTTCTGGTTCGTATAAAAGTTCACCTCTGCGCGTAGTTACGCTTGTACTCAAAATCGGGTTACCCAGTTCTTTTGCTAACGTAATTGCAACATCGTGATCAGGTACTCTAATACCGACTGTTTTTCTTTTTGTCCAGAGTTTTTTCGGTACTTCTTTTGCAGCGGGCAGTACAAATGTATAGGGACCCGGTATGTGGCGTTTCATCATTTTGTATGCGTAATCGGAAACCTTTGCATATTTTGCAATGTCTTTTAAGTCGGGACAAATAAAACTAAACAACTTTGTACCTGCATCTAATTTGATATTGTAAATTCTTTTTACTGCTTCGTGATTAAAAATATCACAGCCGAATCCGTAAACAGTATCAGTTGGGTAAATTATTACACCGCCGTTTCGTAAAACTTCCAAAGCTTTATTAATATATCTTTGCTGGGGGGTTTCGGGATGTAATTCATAATATTCCATTGCGGCTCCTTTCAATTTTCGGAAGAATATCAATTCTCAAGATAATATTAAAGTTAAGATTGTCAATAGGATTTTCAATGGAAAAATTACATAATCGCTGGACAGCTGTCCAAAAGAAATCGAAT
>NPIE01004964.1_pt1 | contig 19695 bp, 22 predicted proteins | sample 8637661 | NCBI WGS metagenome assembly NPIE01 (sample SAMN07420842, study PRJNA396082) | bioreactor metagenome | isolation source: sample BA12 brine-fed electro-methanogenic bioreactor BA | place: Japan: Kochi | collected 2016-12-09
AGTGATTGAACGGCACGAAGTGCCAATCAAATCAATCTTTTCAATCCAATCAATCGACTGTAATACAATTTATGATTGTCATTGAACTTGTATTCTGCGCTACCATTGAAACCAAGGGTAACCCTTTTTCCGGTATAATCGCGAATTTCTGTCCGGAAAACTTCTGTACCTGAATATTTCGGTTCGAAATTATCTGTTCCCCAGTTTCTAACCCAAATTGATGAGTTTAACAAATACCCGAATTTTTTATTTTTTGACCTGTCCCCATAATGCAGGCTCCCGCTATAAATAGGGGCTTGTTCTTTTTGGTGGTAGCCTGTTCCAAAGCTCGCGTTTAAAGTACGTTTCAGGTGGCTACTTTAGTTATGAAATTTATGTTTCCACCCAAAGCATCCACTTCCATATCGGGTGTCAAAGACTTGCTTACTTCAACTACTTCTATTAAATCCGAAGGAAAAATATCCAACATTGTTCCCCGGTGGTCGGATTGTTCTTCCGCTGTTGGCATCCTGTCCCCGTTTAAAGTAGCGGAACTCCATTGCACAGGCACCCCCCCTTACGGCGGGATACCTACCCTCCTCCTAGTCCCTTTCTATCGAAACCCCCTGAATTCTCTGAATAGCCTCAGCCGCATTGGGTCAGGTAATTTCCCGATTCCATCAGAATTGATTACATTCACGGAACGAATAGAAGTCTTTTGCATGTTTAACGGATTTGCTTCTGTTTTCCTCCATGAACCTTCTACTACAACTTCACCAAGCATTTGGTTACTTATAAGCTTTATTTCTCCCAATTCAATTTTTTCCCGCTGAAACAGTAATCTCCTGGCTTAGTGTTTCATAACCGATAAATGAAATAACCAGCTTAAATGTGCCCGATCTTGGAATTACATGTTTAAACTCGCCGTTAAGATCGGAAATTGCTCAGTTTTTGGTTTTCTCTACAATTATTGTTGCCCAGGCAAACTGCCTTCTGAACTGGTAACAGACCCCTTTATGACTCCCTGGGAAAAAGTGTTAAAGGCGTAAGCCGCCGTTAATAACAGAAACAGGTAAATTCTTTTCATCTCACTATAATTTTTTTGAATTGATTATATGAAGCAAATGTATTCCGTAGTTATGAAAGGAATTTTATACGGGGAATAAAAAGCGATTAATTTGAAATAACAGATAATTTAAATAATACTAACATTTCTAATTTAATATGCAAGTAACATTAATAAATTGCATTTAATCCTTATTTTATTCTCCTTTTGCCCCTATAATTTTAAATTAACAATTATTAATTTTAAGAATCATTGTATGATAATTGTAGTTATATCAGATTATGAGAAAATTAACAATAAAATTCAACTCAAGGTGAAGCTCTTTGAGTATGAGCTAACTTATTTTCATATTCGTAAACGCAATTACAGTTACGCTCAACTTTACGATTATATAAATTCGATACCCAAAGAATTTCATAAACTCTATATAATTGATGAACATCTGGAGTTAGCCGTTGAATTAGGGTTAAAAGGGTTCATTTTACCAAACAAAATACAATAGAAAAATATGCGGAAGCAAAGCAAATATCAATCCATGATGTTATTAAAAAATTTGGGCATGTGAGTTATACTCTGCATAACTTAAAAGATTTAAACGGACTAAAAAAACTGGATTACAGATATGATTACGTGTTGCTTAGCCCTGTTTTTGACAGTATTTCCAACATTGGTTATAACAGCAGGCTAAACATCAACGTGATAAAAAATTTTCTATCGAAAAACAAAGGGCTCATAAATGTGATCGCGGTCGGTGGGGTTACTGCCCAAAGGATGTGGGATGTTATTGACAATAATTTCGATGGAGTTGTAATTCTTGGATATATATGGGAGCAATTCAAGGATGACAATGACATTGCATCTGCCATGAAAAAGTATTATAGTAATATTGAAATGGCCAAAATTTGGAATGGGATGAAGCGTTGAATAGTTGGAAGGGTACCCAATATAAAGGCCTGAACGCGATCGTTATTCTGCAAAGTACCGTATTTATCGTTTTTATTAAAGCTGGTACATGCCTCCGATTTCTTCTTATTTCTTCTGCTTTCTTCGAACGATTATTTCCGATACCATCATTCGTTGTACCGGTTCTTTTTTGGACATGACCTCGTCCCTGCCATGGTTAATTTTTAGGTATCCTATCACTTCATTTTGTTTCAAGATTAAGTATACTTTTCAGTATAAAAAAAAAAATCAATTGCTGTCTTTCATCAAATGTTCATTTCAATTTATGCCACTAAAATCAAGTCATTAAATAATACTGTCGTACAAACCAGCACTATTGGTCGAGCCACTGCTTAAAAGCTGCGGCCTTGTCTTTGCCAACAACCGGTTTTTCGGTAGAGGAGGGGGTCAGATCAAGAACAAGTTGCCCTGGAACCAGGAATGCACCCTGGAAATCGCATTCAGGTTGACGATAAACTGCCGGTTTATTTTAAAAACACATCGGGGTCAAGTTGCTCTTTCAGGCTTTCAAGAGAAAAATCCACAGCATATTCCCTTTTCCCAAAAGTAACTGCAAAGGTGATTTTCTGAAGGCTGTAAAAATAGGCTATGTCTTCCACCGGCAATTGAACCCAGCTTTCGTTTGACCGGATTAAAAACCGTTTCCTATAACCGGGAACAGGATTTTTTATCATTGATATCAGTTCGTCATAGTTAGTGTCCAGGTTTTTTGTACGAATAAACTTTTGGCTGTAGTTGTTGTATTTTTGGAAAGCTTCCTTCAGTTCATGTGCCTTAACGGGTTTGAGCAGGTAATCGAGGCTGTTGACCTTAAATACTTGGATAGCATATTCGTCGTAGGCCGTCATAAAAAATAACCAGGTTTTCGATGTTCACTTCCTTCATGATATCGAAGCTCACCCCATCGGAGAGCTGAATGTCGGGCAAAACGATTTCCGGGTGCGGATTTTGTTTAAACCACTCAATCGATTCCCTCACGCTCCCCAGGCAACCGGCAATCTCAATATCCCGTTCCATGCCATTCAGCAAATCGGCCTGCAACCTTTGGGCAGGTAGTTAATCTTCTATTATTAATACTCACATTTACTTTGCTATTAATTTTCCAGTAAAGGAACTTTTACTACAAATTCTTTTTCATTTTTATACACTTCGATTATTCGGTTTCCCAACAAGGCATACCTGCTTTTCAGGTTCGACAATCCGGTATGGGTGGATTCCGGTGCCATTTTCGGTTTGAAATTGTTTTTTACTGTTAAAAGTGGTTTTGTATGGGAATCAATCCTAATATGCAATGGGTTATCCTTTTCAAGAACATTGTGCTTCATGGCATTTTCGACTAATATTTGGAGTGTCAACGAGGGCAGCAATTGTTCCGCGGCTTCTTCATCCACATCGATTTCGACCTGAAGGGCATCGCCAACCCGTGCCTAGTGAAGGTAAATGAACGATCGGACAAATTCCAGCTCGGTTTTTAACGGTACCAGTTCACTGTTTTTGCTTTGCAACACGTACCGGTAAACACGTGAAAGCCCGCGGGCAAAATCTGCCGCCTTTTCCGGGTGATGATAAATCTCCGATATCAATACGTTCAGGCTGTTAAACAGGAAATGCGGATTGACCTGGTCTTGCAGCGCCTGATAATCGCGTTTCAATTTTTCCTGTTTCAGTTTTTCTATTTCAAGAAGCGAAGATTTCCATTTGTGAAAAAAATTGCGGGCAATGTAAATCCCGTTGAAAGCGATGAGAAAAAAGGTCCCTTCAACATACGTGAAGAGTGCAAATGCAGTGAAAACACTGGGTAATCCGCCACCAGCTATAAGAAACTCATCATTAACCAGCAGTTTTGTTGATAATGGTATGGCAGTCATAATAAATGTCCAGGCCAAAGTTGCGGTAATTTATATTACCAGTCTTTTTCGTGTGTAAATAAAACACGGGAGCTTTTTATTCAGATAATTGTCAATGAGCAGGTTGCCTTCACTGGCTGCATTAAAAAAGAAAATGTAGGCGGGCATAAGCACCCAAAGGTTAACTTTTCCCCTGAGGGTAAAATCCCGCATCATTCCAAAAAGGTACAGCACCAAAAGGGAATAAACCGAAACAATGAATATGCGTGTAATAACCTTTCTGTTAACGTTCAGGTGCATTTCTGTTCAATTTTAATGATAGCTCAAAATTAACAAATAATGTTCTGCCCGATTTTAGTTTATCGATTTGTTGGTTTTTATAATCATAAATCAACAAAGAATTTCCCGGTATAAAACCGCAACCGGTGGACAAATAAATATGATTATATAATCTTTGAAATAAAATTTATTCCGGTGATAAGTACAACCAATATCCTCCAATGCATGCCATACCATCGATCCCGTAATTTAGAAAATTATAACGCCTTTTATTGAAACAGAGAACACCGAAGACCGCTCATATCCGCCAATAACACTGTCGAATTTTCCGGAATAATGGTACATCAAATCCAGCCCCAACATAAAATGGTTGCCTGACCGGTAGTCAATTCCAGACGAGATGCCTGCGAGTGGAGCAGTCCCCCTGAACACAAAATCATTGCGGGTTATCCCGTTAAAAATATTTCCCTCAACTTATGTATATTGCAATTTTACTTTCACAAGTCCTCCGCTTACGCGGGCGAAAGGCCTTAACCTTCGGCTATGAAATAATATTTTAATCCCAACTCCAGCGGTACAAAACCACCTCCGCTTCCTTCATCGTCGTCGTTCTGGCCGGTAATTATAGTAAGAAGGCCCGGGGCGGGGGGGACATCTTCTTTTTTCTGATACCCAACAGATAAATCAGCCGCTAACTTTTCGTGGAAATGCCAACCCAGGCTAAAAATCCCTGTCGCCATATCGGAAAGGTAGAAGGGCTCATCGGGATTCCCGGATTTCGAAGTTCCCGAAAAAAAACACCTTCCGTAACTGCGGAAAGTACCCATTTATTTCTTAAATGAGTCAGTGCACACTCCACTTTTCCCCTTTTTCTCTGCTCATATTCTATAGCTTTATATGCCTTCGGTCTGTCCTCCTGGGCAAACAGGCCGTTTGTTAAAAGCAGAAATGCAAAGCTGAAAAATGCTGTGAATATTGGCTTTGTTAGTTTTCTTTTCGTGTCCATACTGTGTGCTTTGTAATTAAACCAACCTTAACTGTAAATTGCAATTTATTATCCTTCAGTTCAAATTCCGTTTTTCTGTATTCGTCCAGCTTAGGTATATAAATTAACCCTTTGTAAACTTTCCTGCCGGGGTCGAAAACCAGATTTTTTGCGGTCGTTGTTCCATTCATTTTCCGGGCGTTCTCCCTGTCCACTTTATCGCTTATCCAGATCACTTTCCCAACGTAAGCGCTGCTGTCACTATTACAGTCAAACCGTACGATACTTTTGCTATCGACCGTGTACCATTCGCACAGAATGGCATCCGGAGATTGTGCGGTTAGTTGACTTGCATTACATAGTAATAATGAAGCGGTTATGATCAAAACTTTTACTGTTTCCATATTTAAAGACTTTATTTTGTTGAATTTTCTTTTTCCAAAACTTTGTAAAGCACGGGAACAATGAGCAGGGTGAGGGTTGTAGAAAGAGTCAGACCCCCGATGATGGTCCAGCCCATTGGTCCCCAGAACGTTCCGCCCTGCAGGGTAAGAGGGAGTAGCCCACCGATGGTGGTGAGCGAGGTTATCAGTATTGGGATGAAGCGAACCTGTGCGGCACCGGTCAGCGCATCATGTACTGGTTTGCCCTCTTTTCGTAATTCGTTTGTGAAATCGATTAATACAATGGTGTCATTGATGACTATCCCGATCAGAGCCACCGCGCCCACAAAAGCTGTAAACGAGAAGGTGTTGCCCGTGACGAATAGCGCATAGAACGAGCCGATTAAGGCCAGTGGTACGGCAGCAAAGATAATAAACGGCTGACTGAACGAATGAAACTGGAATACCAGAATAGCAAGGATGATCAGAAATGCGATCAGCGCTGCGGTGCCGAGGTCACGGAATGATTTTCCCTGCGCTTCGATTTCGCCGGCCAAATGATAATTAAAGTTTGACGGGAAGGGATAACTCCTCAACTGTGCTTCAACGTTCCTGGTCACCTCCACAGTATTGTATCCTTTTTCCACATCGGCGCCGATCGTGGCGCTGCGCTTCAAATTGTAATGTCTGATCACACCGGGTCCTTTTTTAAATTCGATGCGGGCCAGTTGGCTTAAAGGTATCTGTTCACCACTCAGCGATTTCACATAAATGTGCCCAAAATCTTCAAAAGTGACATTATTATCTGCCGATGAGCACAGGATCATATCATATTCTTTGCCTTCTTCATTCCTGAACTTCGATATTGAAGCGCCGTTCATATAAATCCGTACGGTTTTGTCAATTTCAGAAACGGGCACTCCCAGAAGGGCTGCCTTGTTTTTATTGATGTGCACAAACAGGTCGGTACGAACACCTTCCAGCTTGTTCTCCACGTTAACCGCACCGGGTTGTTGCTGAACGATGGCTTTTATTTCTTCCGAAATTCGTGCCAATTCATCAAGGTTGTCACCATAGATGATAACCTCCACAGGATGCTGAACGGGTACTCCCTGTTCAAATTCTTTGACCTGTATATCGGCAGCTGGATAGCTGCTAAAAGCACTTCGAAGCGAATTCAGCAACGCCTCAAATTCTTCCGGGTTGTATTCCTTTATCTCAACAAAAAATTCGGCCAGGTTTTTGGCATAGTCACGGGAAAAATAATTGTAATAGACTTTCGGATTGCCATGGCCGATATTTGAGGCATAATGTTTTATTTCAGGCATGGTGTCCAGCACCGATTCAACATAGTTGGCCACCCGGTTGGTTTCATCCAGGTTTGCGCTTTGAGGCAGTACAGCACGGATCATAAACCGGGGTTTTTCCGCTTTCGGGAAAAAGCTGAACCCTACAAACCGGAACAGGACAAAAAAGGCCGACAGGAATACCACTACTGTGATAAACAAAACGCGTTTTGGATGGGAAAGGCAGTATTCAAGCGACTTAAGAAAAGGACCCCGGATGAATTTCTTCAATCTTTTTTGCAAGGGTCGTTCTTTGGGTTTTACGCCAGGCTTTAACCTGATGAATTTGGACAAAAGGAGCGGGGACAGGCTAATCGCGATAACGAGAGAAACCGTAAGGGTGGCAGTAACCGTTACGGGAAGACTTTTCATAAAATCACCGGCTGAATCTTTCATCATCGCGATGGGAATGAATGCCGCCAGGGTAGTGAGCGTTGAGCTTGTAATAGCCGCTGCCACCTGAGAAGTGCCTTTAATGGCCGCATCTCTTGCAGGCAAGCCAGCCTGCAGATACCGTTCCACGTTTTCTGTCACTACGATGGAATTGTCAACCAGCAATCCCAGCGCGATGACCAGGGCAGCAATGGAAATATTCTGTAGCCCGTAACCCGCCCAATCTATCAGGCCCAATCCGATAAGAATGGATGAAGGAATGGCCAGCATGACCACCAGGCTTGGTTTAAACCCAATGGCCAGAAAAATAAAAATACCTACCAAAATGATGCCCTGGATAAGGTTGCTGATAAAACCGTTCACACTTGTCCTGACACTTTCAGCCTGGTTGTGCACCTCGTCCAGCCTGAGACCGGAAGGCAGGTCTTTTTTAAAGGTTTCGGTTTTCGATTTTATCTGCTGCGTTAAATCCAGTATATTGACATTCTCTTTTTGTTCTGCGGTAATAAAAATGCACCTTTTACCGTTGTAGCGAGCCAGGTAGTTGTTGTTTTCATATCCAAATTCAACAATGGCCACATCTTTCAGGTACACCAGGTTTCCCTGTACCGACCCCACAACCGTATTACGTATTTCGTTAAGATCCTGATAAGAACCGCTGGTTTTGATATTAAAACTTTTCCTGCCTACTTTGAGCTCCCCGCCGGGTATATTCTGATTATTTGCGTCGATGGCATTGATGATCTTGTCGGTGGTGATGCCCATGTTTACCATCTTGTCTGTTAGCATGGCAATTTTCACCTGTTTTTCCGGGACCGCAAAAATTTCTATGCTTTTAATTCCGTCCAGACCTTCCAGATTCCTTTTCAGGTTTTTTGCATGGTTGTCCATTTGTTCAAAATCCATGTATTCCGAGCTCAGGGCCAATTGCAGGATTTTGGTGTCGGTGGTAGTCTTTTTCCGGAAATTGATTTCGCGAATATCTTCCGGCAGGTCAGTACGGACACTGTTCACCTGTTGGATCACTTCGTTGTATTTTTCATCCTCATCGTATTTGCCGTAGTCGAATGAAATGTTGAAAAGGGCTATCCCGTCGGAAATGGTCGTGGCTATAATGTCTATATTTTCCAGTTCATTTATTTTTTCTTCAATGGGTGTTACCACCAGTTCTTCCATATCTTTGGGTGAAGCGCCCGGATAGACCACCGTGACCACTGCCCCTGGTGTTACGACGGGCGGGTCCTCGCTCCGGGGCATGGTCAAAAAAGAATGTATGCCTGCAACCAGAAGGACAAGGAACAGGACTAAAACAAACTGGTAATTATCAATGGAAAATTTCGGAAGATTCTTCATTTTTCATTTTTTGTGCGTTTATTTCGAATTTATTTGGAGCGAGTCACCCAAAAGGTTTTGCAATCCCTCAGCGACAATGGTTTCATGGCCTTCAAGTCCATCAGATATCAGTAGCCTGTCCTGTACAATTTTCTCAATCCTGATGCGTCTCCTGTAGGCAGTGTCTCCTTTAGCCACGTAAACGGTTCCTTCATTGGCATCGGCAAAAACGAGGGCTTCAACCGGAACCAGAACGAGGTTTTTCGCAACTGAAGTCCGGATGGAAATGTTCCCGATAAACCCTGACCTCAACTGGTTTTCGGGATCGTTGATATCGATTTTTATTTCGTAAGTCCCCGTAGCAGGGTCGGCTGTACCTGCTATTTCAGTAATGTTCCCTATAAATTCCTTTCCGGGGAAAGGGTCAAAACGTATCCATGCGGTGTCGCCTGTAGCGGTATTTATCACATCGGTGTCCGACAGATTTGTTGTGATTATCCTAGAGGTGCCGCCCCGGCCGAAGAAAATTACCGGCGTTCCTGCCTGTACCGCCTCATTCTCCTTGGTGTTTACCTTTAGTACCTGCCCGTTTCCCGGCGCCCTGATTTGGGAGTGTTCCAGGTTAAACTGTGCCGTTTCAACTTCCAGCCGGGCATTTTCCAGTTGTGTACGGGCATTTTGCAGTTGTTCAAGCGTTGCGACACTGTCGGCGTACAATCCTTTCACCCTTTCATAATCCCGCCGGGCTTTCTGCAGTCCGTTTTCGGCCTGCCCAACCTTTGCCCTGATTTCTTCCAGTTTCAGTGAAGCCAGCAGTTGTCCGGTTTTTACCTCTTGTCCTTCTTTCACGGGGATGTTACCCACAATACCTGAGGTTTTGAAACTCAGTTGGAATTCATCTTTGTAAGCTACCCGGCCGGTAGCGTAAATCTCATCACGAAAGGTCACCCGGCTTACCTTTTCCAGCCGGACAACCGGGATACCGGATTCTTCCTGTTTCTTCGCGGGCCTTTCAGTACAAGCCAACGTAAATAAAAACAGGAACAGAGATATCATATTTAAAACTGTTCTATTCATTTCTCAATTTTTATATTTCCAAATTCATAGCCAGCCACAACCCGTTCCAACTCAACCTGCCGGATTTGATAGTCATAGCGGGCCAAAATCAGTTTATTTTCTGCATTCAGAAGGTTGTTCAGGGCATTCGATAATTCCAGGTGGCCGGTCATTCCCCTCTGGTATTTTTTGCTGATCAGGTCGTATGATTTCCTGTAATTCAGCGCCTCTTCCTCAGCCTGGTCAATTCCTTTGCGGGCGGTGTTCAACGAATACCAGGCATCCATGACCTCCATCCTGATTTGACTGACAGCTTCCAGTTTTTTCTGTTCCAAAATATCCCGGTCAATTCTGGCCTGTCGCACCTTTGCTTTGCGTTGTCCTGAAGTGAACAGGTCCCAGGAAAGCGAGATGCCGACCTGGGCAAAGTCATCGTCTTTTGTAAACGAATATTTCTCGCCCTGGTAACCGTAAGATGCCCACAAACCCACCTTGGGTAGGGCGCTCCCTGCTTCCAGCTTCACCTTTTTTCCCTGTATCTCTATGTATTGGTCTGACTGGACCAGTTCTTCCCTGTTCCGGACAGCCCGGACAACCAGGGAATCCAAGTCAAAAGTGAGGTAAGAAATAGTTAAAGGTTCGCCAGTTTCAATGTCTGCATTTAAATCCCTGTTCAGCAAAAAATTGAACCATGCCCGGGTCATTGCCTCGTCCTTTTGTGCCGCTGTTAGTTCTTTTTCCATCTCCTTAACTTTGGCCCGCGCAGCGTACACTTCGTCCATCGTAACCTTATCATGCCGGTACAAGCTTTCGCTGTTTCTGAGGTTTTCCCGTGTAACATCGAGCGAATTCCGGTACAACTCCGCCACCTTGCCAGCCCGCATGTAATTGAACCAGGCTGTTTTTACCTCTTTGACCAACTCCCGTTTATAGATATCCACATTGATTTTTTCAACATCAGCCATCCCTTCTTTAATCTCTTTGTTTTTGATAATGGCATCGTTAAAAACGGGCATAACCAGTTGAATCTTGGTTTCCTGCTCTTTGGGACGGACGAAGTTGATGGTGTAGTCGTCAATTTGGGGGTATGCCGGAAAATCGGGATAACCGGGAATGGATTGACTTAACGATTGATTGATCACCTCCAGGTTGTCGTAAGCCGGGTTCATGATTTCGCCGAAAGGAACCATAACCGTCCTTCCTCCCTCGGCACGCGAATACCTGGCCTGAAGCGATACCACGGGAAAAAACATGCGTTTGGCTTCCTTCAATGCTTCTAGGCTTTTGGTATAGGAATACTCTTTTTGCTTTAAAGCAAGATTGCATTCCAGCGCCTGATCAATATACCCGTCAATTGCACTGTTCTGGGGAAATGCGGGAATATAGAAGACTAGTAAAAAAACAATAAATCCTGTTCTGTTGATATTCCAACCCATCTGTTCATATTTTTGTTGCAATGATAGGATCATAAAATTATCCTTTTAGGATTTATTTGCCGGGGTCGAATATTGGGCGATGGGGTTGAAAAAAGATGAGTGATTCTGGAGTTGATGCAAAAATGAGAACAAGAAAAAGATTGATCAGGTATTTACTCATAAACTAACTGAATACCCGTTGCATACCGCCATATCTCAAATTCTCCTTGAGGGTTAATTTGATTGTAGTAAATAAACACTTCTTTCTCTCCAATATAACTCTCCGGATCCGAGCGGATGGTATTGGGAATACCGTCATCGCACCGGAGCATGAACCTTTTGCCCGGGTCGGGTTCAATATCAATCACCCATACTTCGGCGTCAATATAGAAGGAGGTGGTATAAACAGGCTTCAGTACAAAGCTTATAAATGATTTGTTGTTGGCTACAAATGGCTCGGGAGAACCGAAATACCTATACGACCCAGCTTGCAAAGGTGCTTCAAGCGTAATAATTCTATCCCAAAAACTCCCGCCATTATCCTTATAAATCCCAATAGTGGACTCATTCACCACACATAAAACCAGCAATTCGTTGTACTCGGGGGCCAGCCAGCCATAGCTGTACGTTTTCCTTCCGGAATCATTGGTGATGATTGTCTCCGTCCGGTTTTCGGTATCATAAATGGACAGTTGCCCGGCATGAGGTCCGGTTTGTTTGGCATATACAAATTGCTGTGTTCCGTCAATCCATCGAACACCGGTATCAATGCTGTCAACTACGGTTTCGGATGAAGCATTGTCTTCATCCATCCAGGCAAGTTTACTGTTGTTAAGCGCGGTGCCTTTCCCGTAAAGCAACCGGATGCTGTTTGCATTTTCGTCTTTCGAGGCCAGTGTTGAAAGCCGGGGTATTGACCCCGAATTAAGAGGCACGGTAGTTACGCTGGTCCCATTTACTATCGCCCTCCAAGGTTGCGGGGTGCCGCCGTTATCTTTGGTATAGAAAATGGCCCAGCCGTTGGCGTCGATGCCAAACTCGGGTCCGTTGATGCTGGTTGAAAGAGGCGTGGCGCCGTTATCAATAAAGATATCGGTACCGGCCGGGTTTACAAAATGGCCGGAGGTCGGGTCGAGGTTTGACAGCCATATTACACCGCTACCGCCTACCTGAAAGGCTATTTTATTCTCGCGGTTTAATATTTCCGGATCTATCCAGCTAATCCCTGCCGGTGATATTTTTTGCGCTTTTTGAACCGTTTGAGCTATAGAGGGAGTAGTGAGCAGGTAATCCCACACGGGTGCAAACGCGGGTGTCCCGTCTTTGGAAGGAGCAGGCATCCATCCATCGACGATGTACAGGTTGTGGTAATAAGCATTGGATTGCGGGTCGCCCGCGCCCCCTTCGGCAACCGTGGCCAGGCGCTGGGTTTGAATTTCCGGCTGTCCGGTTTCGACTTCCGCCAATTCTCCGGGAATGCCAATGTTATTCCATGAATTAATGATGCCATTAAAGATAGGTTCTTTTTTATGAACCAATCCCCAAAAACGATTTGATGGTGTGGTGAATGTCTGCAAAGTCCAAATTGCCGGCTCTGTTGCGCCAAACATGATTACTCGTTTTATTTCATACAGTTTGGCTGTCATAGCGGCGTGCCCTCCACCCTGTGAATGACCCGCAAAAACTATGCTTTCCCAGTGCAAAGAGGTTTCAAATTCCTCGCTGTTTACGCTAAAATAAGAATCCCAACCCTCATCCGGATATTTTGCAGCTAAAAATTTTAACAACTTATGTAATCTATTGTAAACACTGTTATTTCTATCCACATCAGGTACAAGGTAGGGGCTATCCTCTCCGGTGAGGATTTCCAACCGGGATGCTTCGTGGCAATCCTGGGGCTGGTCCGGGCATACATCAAAATTAATGCTTTGTGAATTTTCATAGTCAAGGCTGATGGTATGGAAACCGTTCTGTGCAGCTCGTTTCACAAATGAATTGTACCATTCGGGGCGAGCACCGGTACCCGGGAAGAAAACCATCAAGTCTCCAATGCGTTGATTTTCATACTCTGGTAATATCGCTATATGATTACCCGAGCGAGTATTAATTCCGGTAAATGTTTCTTCGGGTGCTACAATATGTTCAACAAGTGACACCTCGTATCCATTGGGTTCAGATTCATCGGTACGGGAGCAGTTATAAAAAATCAGCACGAGAAATAAATATAAAATTGGAAATAATGCCTTTTTAAACGTAAAAACTTCAATCTTCTTCATCATAATATTCGCATTTTAATTGTTCGTTTACATTAACTCTGAGAATTTTCATAAAATGTAAATAGGTATTTCTCACGTTCTTAGCCCCTCCCTGATAATATGGAATATAGCAGAAAAAAGTGCCATATAAATTTCTGCACCGGTCAACAAACGGGTAATGCCCAAATGCCCCCGGGCTTGCAATGCCTGTGATATTGTTATGGATATCTTTTTCAAGGTACCATACGCCAAAAGTATAGCGCATCGTATCAAGCCTGTTGGGGAAATCGGGATGATTTGAAGGCCAGTAGGTATAATAAACAGGGGCTGAGTTTGTCTGGTCTTTGAACATTTCATCTACTGATCCCGGTTGTAAAATAATTTTGCCATTATAAACCCCATGATTTGCAATCATCTTTAAAAATTTCAGGTAATCGCAGGGCGTGGTTTCGATACCGCCTGCCACTGCCGGATTATTCGGATAAAAATAGGTGTAGTCGGTGTTTCCCATTTCCATCAGGTCAAGAAATTCTTCCCTGGCAATAGTCCGCCAGTCACGGGCGTTTCCGGTTACGCTATCCACCACTTCTGCCACCCTGCCCCAAACGTGCATCATCGTACCGTCATAGCCAATCATCGTCCCTGTCGGGTACAGCATCCGGACATTTTTCGCAATGGAATCAACCGATTGGGCTAGTGTAAGCTCAGGGTTCGTGTGATATTGGTTGCTGTAATCCGGGTTAAACATCCCGCTCGACATCGAATAAGAGTGCCTCAGGGTAATATGCCCTTTGCCGTACCGGGTAAAATCCGGCAGGTAAGTACCAATGCTATCGTCGAGGCTCCACCACCCTTTTTCAGCCAGGCGAAGCATAATGGCTGCGCTTATCCATTTGGTTACCGACCCCTGTCCCAGAGCAATGTTGTTGCAATTTATTTCTCCCTTCTGATATTTGTAGATGGATAGATTATCCTGAAAAACTTCAACGTAAATCCGGTTCAGGTAGAGGGAGGAAGAATCATCCAACATTTGGGTAATTGCTGTAAAATCATATTCCCAGGCTGAGTCATCGGGGAAATTTTCCGGCTGGCCATCCTGAACGTCTTTTCCACATGCAAACATAGCCATAGACAGGACCACGAACCAAATTACAAAAATTGCCGCCCCGGAATTAACTTTTTTTATTCTAACAGATAATTGTTTCAAACCCATTTTTTTAAAATTCGCTGTGGATAGCTTAAGAAGAAAGAACTGTGTCTCATTCATCAAGTTTTCCCATCACTTCGTAACCCGGTTTTTCAATAGTTACCTGCTTGTAAATAATGCCGTTGTATTCCATGAAAGGCTTGCCGTCGATTTCTATTTCGGCGGCAGCGGATGGTATCCGGCTTACAACCGAACCTATAGGCAGGTCGGCAACGGCATATTCCCGGCCGGCTTCATCCATGGTGTAAAATATTCCTCTGGCATAAAAGAAAACCCGGGGCCCGACAACAACCCGCACATAACCGGCAGGTAGTGCCGCGATCCGGATACCCACAGGCGGTAATATGCGGTTACGAACTACATAAAACACCCCGCCATAATAATGATAGGGGATGTTGTGATATCGGATCACCATAGCATTTCTGTGAAGTCGCCTGGGGCCGACCGTACAACCTGTTTTTTCTTATAAACAACTGTTCTTCGTGGCCTCTGCACCACTGTCCGGCGAGGAATGTTGATTACTCTTTGCTGGGTATACGACTCTGAAGTTATACTCAGCAGAATGACTATGAAAAGAAATACAACTTGTTTTGCTTTCATAATTTTAAGTTTTTGGTTATTTTTGTTCAAACATAACCTTCAATTTCCGGAAGTAGAAGACTTTTCACCGAGCGGCAGCTTCTTTTAAACGAATGGCCTGACAGTTCAATGAACGGAATATTTGACCAGACCAAGTCTCTGATTTAAGGTTTAAAAAAGCCTATCAGAAATATTTCATGGGCGCTGTTCAAACCCTCCCTGCTTCTTTTGCTCTTTGGCTATCTCCATGGCTTTTTTCCGCAGTTCTTTCCGTTTGTTGAGGTAAAATTCAAACTGTTCTTCACTCAGCAGTTTTTTCAACTTTTCGTCTTTCTCTTCCGATGCTTTCCTGGCCGCTTTCATCTTACTTAAATTGCCGTTGATGCTCTTGACTTTTTCCATCTTCAGGGCATAATCCAGGTTCAGCGCCTCAATTTTTACCAGTTGCGAATCGTTTAACTGCAGGTTTTCTTTCATCCATTCCGTTTGAATTTGGGCGCGTTCTTCTGGTGTGAAGACGAAAACCAAATCCTGAGCAAAGACCTGATGTAGAGCAATAACAGTAGTTATAGCGATCATAATAAGCTTTTTCAATTTCATCGTATTAGTATTTTTAGTTCAACTTAACTTCGTGCATTAATTTCAATAATACATCCTATTTTGAACCAAACCAGGATAAATTTCCTGGTTTGGTAGGGCTATAAAGAGTGAAAAACATTATTACTTGATTTCTTCAACTTCTCCTGTTTCCAAATTAGTAGCGAAGCGATAACCTGAAATATCGATAATTGCCACTCCATTGCCAGAAAAAGTTATGGTTCCTTCATAGCTAAAAGAACCGTGACTGCTATTGCCATCAATAGTAAAGTAAATAGTTCCATTGTCTATTTCCTTAGGATTCTTTTCGACAGCTACATTAACCAGATCAAAATGAGTTGAAACTTGATTATAAACTTTGTTTCGTATTTTTGTTTCAAACCCAGCGCTTCTCTGCCACGTGCCGTTTATCAGGTACATATCGGAAGTGTACTCGATGTGTGTGACAACAAAAATGCCGTTCCCCGAGTGAGTGGAAGCCAGGCGGGGGGCATCGAATTCACCAGTATAGCTAAAGCTTACATCCAGCTTGACCGGGTTCTCCAATGAGTCGCATTCCAGCATATAATTGTAAGCTTTTGTATTATTATAGGTAATTAAGCCGGTTCCGGCAGTGACCATTGTTGTGTCAGCCGATTCGCCACAACTTAAACTTTTGCCAGTAGTACTGGCAGACTTCGTGCCACTTTCATAATCAACCGCATCGTTGGCAAGCGCGACGGCAGTTTCAATATCCGATGCGGCACCTGAGGTCCCGTCGGCGAGTGAAGAGGCCACTATTTCGGCTACTTCTGTTTCAGTAGCCGCTAAGTCATTGGCTACCGGTTCGTCATCCTTGTTGCAGGAAGTAAAAATCAACATTCCTGAAAGTAGGACTATTGTTCCAAAAAAAATGTTTTTTGCTTTCATATTTCTCCCCTTTTTGGTTATTTCTGTTCAAACATAACCTTCAATTTCCGGATGTGGAAAACTTTTTATCAAACTGCACATTCTTTTATACCAACAACCTGACAACTCAATAAGCAGTATGTTGATAGTTTTGACCATAGGTTGAAACTTAAATGACGTTGGTTTAAACAATTCACCCTGAATTGCCTAATTTTGTAATATTGCTATATGAAGAAAATGCTGTTACATATTATCGTCTGGTTGCTTCTTACCTATTTCCTGTACCTTTCGTTTGCATTGTTTTTACCCTGGTCAATGGCAATAGCCAGGGCGGTTGCCGGAATTTCGCTGGTCGCCAGCATGTTCTATGCTTCGGGGTGGGCGCTGGCAACCCAGTTTTTGGTCAAACGCAGGAAATATGTTTTGTTCGGAGTGTCTGCCATTTTTTTATGTTTTGCTTTTTCTGTAATACGGGTCAAATTATCAGGCTTGTTTCCTGAATCTGTACCAGCCTTTACCGGCCAGTTTCCAAAAGAATTTTTAGAATCGACAAGGGGCTTGAACTCAGAATTGCTTAACAATTTAAAACCAAGCAGAGTTGCCCATTTCCCCGGATTTATTATGAACGTAGTTATCCTGTTCATCGCAACCTTGTTCAGACTGTACGAACATAAGGCAAAAAAAGAGCAGGAGAGCCGTGAAAAACTGCAACGCAGCCAGGAAGCCCAAATCCTGTATCTGAAATCGCAGGTCAACCCGCATTTCCTTTTCAATACCCTGAACAACCTGTACGGACTGACTTATTCAAAGTCAAATTTGGCACCGCAGATGGTGCTAGGGCTCTCGGATACGATGCGCTACTTGATTTATGAGACCGAGCAAAAATTAGTGCCGATGGAAAAAGAACTGGATTTTATCCGGAATTACCTCGACCTGGAAAAAATGCGCATCTCCCGTCCCGAAAACATCCGGGTTTCGGTTAACGTAGCCCGGCAAACAGGTTTTATCCCGCCTTTACTGTTGCTCCCGTTTGTGGAAAACTGTTTTAAACACGGAACCATTGGCCGGGAAAACGAGGGATGGATTGAACTGGATATCTGGGATGACAAAGAACATTTCTATTTTGTTTGTAAAAACAGTTACCGGGAAAATAAAAAAAACGGGCAAAAAAAGGTATCAGGGATTGGGTTGGTAAATGTAAAGAAAAGGTTGGAGCTGATATTCGGGGAAAATTATGAACTTAAAATCGTGAAACAGGAAGATGAATTTATGGTATCGCTCCTGTTTCAGGTTTTTTCAAAAAAAGAGGAGTTGTGATGGAAATAATTAAATGTATCGTAGTGGATGATGAGTCTATTGCCCGTCAGTATTTAAGTGACTATGTGGCGAAAATGCCGCAACTTGAACTGTTGGATGTTTTCAGCAGTGCAAAGGACGCATGGGGAGTTATCGAAACGGGGGAGGCTGAACTGGTTTTTCTGGATATTCAAATGCCGGGACTGACAGGGATTGAACTTATTCGCACCCTTCAAAAAAAATCGGCGGTTATCTTTACCACGGCTTATTCCGAATATGCCCTTGAAGGATATGAGCTGGATGTTGCTGATTACCTGCTAAAACCAATTTCTTTCGACCGTTTTGCCAAGGCAGTGAACAAAGTGGCCGCTCGCCTTAAAAAACAAGCCGGCAGTATCAGTCCCGGATTACCGCCGTCCGGAGAAAATGAGGTAACCACCCGCGATTTTATTTTTGTTAAATCAGGCTACAAGTCGGTGAAAGTGAATATCAGTGATATTCTATACGTAGAAGGCATGAAAGAATACGTGGTCATCCACACGAAAGACAAAAAATTTACCAAGCTCGACCGGATGAAAAACATGGAGAATTTTCTAAAAGAAAAAGGGTTTATCCGCATTCATAAATCTTACATTGTTGCGGTTAAAAACATCGACACCGTTTTTGGCAATATTGTCGAGATTAACGGGGTACAGCTACCGCTTGGGCGAAGCTTTAGGGATGATGTGAATGGGGTTTTGGGGATAAATGAGTAGGACAGAAAATAGTACTAGTAGTAAAAATTACTAGGATTTCTCTAATGTTTTACTAACTGACCTCGATTATATTTCTATACTCCTTACCTATCTATTGCTTTTGTTGTTGTAAACAGCACTGCCCAATTGTTTGTAGATTTCTTAATCATTGATTCAATTCCTATAAAATTATTAAGAAATTAGCATCCAAGCTGAAACCTTTATATGACTTAAACCCACCTGTTGGTTTCTCGAAATCCCCAGACATAAAATATGATAGGTTCAGACGCAGACCTGTGTTTTTCCCCAACCGATAGTCGAGACCTGATCCAAAAATAAAAAAATTTGCCCTATCTTCTAATTTGAAATCGATCCATGTAATACCATCAAATATATTTCCCTCAACAAGAGTAAATTGTGATTGAGCCATTAGTGTGCCTTCGGCGATACCTACAAAGGGGCGAAGACGTTTATCTGTCAATTAATATTTTAATTCCAGGTACAGAGGTATAAAACCTCCACCATTACCTTCAACTGTAATTTCTTAACCTGAAATAACATCGAATATATTAGGTTTAGCCGGTACATTCTTTTCTTGCTAGATTCCAATTGTTATTCCTGTGAACCATTTCTCAGCAAAATGCCAGCCCGCCGAAAATTGCCATATTCCCATATTTTCCGGTAAAAAGAATAGTTCCTCTTCTGTTGATTTGGCTTTGTTGTTAAAAAACCATTGACCGTAACTCAGGGATATTTCCCATTTGTTTTTGAAATGAACCAATAAAGAATTTAATTCTTCCTTTTTATTAATCTCCCGTCCGTAATCCTGGGCATAAAGTGATTGTACAAAAACACTATTTATAAACATAATCAGATCTGTCCTAAATAAAATATAAGGAAACAGGCTAAGGCAAAACTTGTAAATTTTAATTGACAAAAAAACAATACAAGGAGCCTTAGCCATGACAAACATAACACTTTTTGCGCAAATAATCTCCCAAATTAATCGTGATAGAGTCAACCGTTGTATTTTTCAATATAAGGGGGATAAATATAACAAGGGAATCACCCGTTGGAATCATTTGGTAAGCATGC
>NPIE01005512.1_pt1 | contig 19694 bp, 16 predicted proteins | sample 8637661 | NCBI WGS metagenome assembly NPIE01 (sample SAMN07420842, study PRJNA396082) | bioreactor metagenome | isolation source: sample BA12 brine-fed electro-methanogenic bioreactor BA | place: Japan: Kochi | collected 2016-12-09
ACCGCAAACACAGTAATCCGTTCATCATCGGTTTATTGAACGGTTTGATGATCATATGCGGTCCTTTGCAAGCGATGTATGTCATGGCAGCCGGCACCGGCAGTTGGACCGAAGGCGCGGTATTGTTGTTTTTTTTCGGCCTCGGCACGTTGCCATTGTTGATGGGATTCGGCTTTCTAACCAGTCTATTGTCGGTGAATTTAACGCCGAAATTATTGAAGGCATCCGGTGCGATCGTGATGGCATTGGGAGCGATCATGTTGAATCGAGGTTTGGCGGTCACCGGTACCGGCATGGATTTCAATACAATGCTGGCACGGGCGTCGCTGCATTTTTCACCGGTCGTTGCCGAGACTCAAGAATTTCCCTCCGAACAGATTATTCACATGGATGTGTTAAGAAGCGGTTATTCGCCGAATCAATTTACCTTGCGCAAAGGCATTCCGGTCAAATGGGTAATCGACAGTAAGGAGTTGACGCCATGCAACAACGCGATCGTCGTGCCTCAATACGGATTGGAAATCAAGCTGCAGCAAGGCGAGCAAACGATTGAGTTTACGCCGCCGGAAAGTGGGGTGGTCCCGTGGAGTTGTTGGATGGGCATGATCCCCGGAGCGTTTATCGTCGTGGATCAAGTCGCTACGACAGCAGAAGCCGGTCGAGGAAAGGTGACGGGAAATTATGAGTCGGTGCGTCAAAAAATGGCTTCGGTTTGGCATGAAGTAAAGCAAATGTTAGCGGCCGATGGACAAAATCAATAGATTAGGTGTAACAGATTTAATCAAAAAACGCAGTCGTTGCAGCAATTCTCAGTTTGAGCAGCCCCCTAATCTTAGGTGTGGGGTATACCTGTCGAGGAGCGCTGTAAGCCCATCCGTGAGGCTTGGTGGCAGCTCGATCGCCAGGGATGGCGTGAATGCAGATTTTGCNNCCTGCTGCCGACATCCTCGCCAAGCACCCCGCCCCCACGCCCTTTTTGATACCCCAAATTGGAAATTGCTGCAGTTGTTGCGATTTTGACGTGGAGTTCATTTTTTGATGTGTGTGAAATGACCTATTGGTGTGTTAAATGCTCCATTAATAGGGGATATGCCCTATTGAATTATTTCGCTCTCCGCAGATAACTTTCAAAGTTAGAGATATTAAACATTAGCGGATAAAAATCGTTCAGCATGAAAGAGTAATGTAATTAAATTCCTAGTATCGATTGGCAGGATAACGGATGTCGGTTTGTCGTTAATTAATTGTGGCATGGATATTGTATAATTTCATGCGCCAGCTTTTGTTAAGTTTATTATTAAGTTATTTATTTCCAAAGCTATATTGTGCTTATCTTCTGAGGCTATTCGGCCTAACCCAATGTGTTGCGGGTTGTTCTTTGCAATCTATCAAATCTATGATCTTTCTATTGACAAATTTTTCGTTGAATGCCCCATTTTTTATTGCGCTGATGTGTATTTAACAAGCCAACCTTTTGAGTCTTATGAAGTTTAAAAAATCTATTTCCGCAAATTTAATCGCCATACCCGTAACGCTTATGGTTTCTCAACCGTTAATTGCCCAGGATGCGGATAACGACGAAGAGACGCAGCCGAAAAAAGAAACCGTCGAACTGGAACGCATGGAAGTTCGCGGTGAAATCATTCGTCCGAATATGACGGGTGTTCTGCCCGAACAGGGGGGTATTAATGATGCTGCGCATTTGCTGATGCGTGTACCAGGTGCTAATGTCAACGGGCTCGGCCCCTTGTCCGGAATAGCCCAATATCGGGGGTTGTTCGGCGACAGAGTCAATGTCGATTTTAAAGGCATGAACTATAAACCGGCTTGTACTAATTCCATGGATGCACCGTTGAGTCATGTGCCGGCGGGAATGACCAGTCTGTTGAAAGTGTACCGCGGTATCGCGCCGGTTAGCAGCGGCATCGAGACGATCGGGGGTGCGATCGTTCAGGAAACCAAGCGTCCCGAATTTACCGAGGAAGGAGAGCCGATTGACTGGACCGGCAAGTTTTCGGCCGGTTTCAACAGCGTCAACGACGGTTGGTATGGCGCCTTATATAACGGCTTGGCGAATGAAAATCATCGAATCCATGCCTACGGTAGCAAGGAATTCGGCAATCATTTCGAATTTCCCGGCGGCGCCAATATTCCTACTAAGCACGACCGTGAAGCGGCCGAGGTAGGCTACGGTTTCCGCTACGAAGACCATGTTTTCGATGTCGATTATAACTATAACTATACGCGGCCGACCGGTACACCTGCGTTGCCGATGGATATTACCGTTTCCGAAGGCGGCATCTTGACTGGAAGCTACGCCGGCAGAATCAACGATGTTGTTGGTATCAAAGCCAGTTACAACTATCAGGACATCCGGCACACGATGGATAACTTCAGTTTGCGAAGAGTTAGAGGCAATACGATCGCTCAGCAAAATCAGAACAAACGCGTTTCAGATAATTATTCGGACGGCTTCGGCTATAAATTGGCGATCGATTTTCCACTGTTGTCAGGTACGATGACGGTCGGAGCCGACGGCGACAATGCGAATCATGACGCGACAGTGACTAATCCGACTAACCCTAATTTCTCGATAAAAAATTTCAACGGGGCCGAGCGCGATCGTTACGGTTTTTTCTCCGAATGGATTGTCTCGCCGATACAGGATTGGACCGTCGAGCTCGGCGCGCGGGTCAATCATATCGAAATGAATTCAAGAACGGTTTCATCGACTGGAACGCCTCCCCCGCTAACCACGTTGGCTAACAATTTCAATAGTCAAAATCGTGAGAAAACCGATTTCAATTACGACCTGACCGGCATCATTCGTCATAATGTGACCGATGATCTGGAAGTGGAACTCGGTTTCGCGCGTAAGACTCGTTCGCCAAGTTATCAGGAGCGCTTCCTATGGGCGCCGTTTGAAGCGACCGGCGGTTTGGCAGACGGTTATCTCTATATAGGTAATCTGGATTTGCAACCGGAAAAATCTTACCAGGGTGAATTAGGCATTACTTGGCGACACGGTTCGTTTTATTTCGCTCCGCGTGCGTTTTATCGCTATGTCGACGATTATATTCAGGGAACTCCCGCGCCCAACGGCGTGGCAAAAACGATTGCAGCCAATCAAAATCCCAATCCCTTGCTGCAATATAACAATATCGATGCGATTCTATACGGTACAGACGTAGAAGCCGGTTTCCGGTTCATGGACAACTGGCGAGTCGACAGCATGATCAGTTACGTCAAAGGCGATCGGGCCGATGCCGATGACAATCTTTATCGTATCGCGCCTTTGAATGGCTTGATTTCGCTGTTTTATGATCACGAAAAGTGGACTTTAGGGACCGAAGTTGTCGGTTATTGGCGGCAAGGCGATGTATCGAAGTTCAATGCCGAACCGAAAACCTCGGGTTATGCGCTCTGGAACATTCGAGGCCAGGCTGAACTCTATAAGGGTCTGCAGCTTGGCGTAGGTGTCGAAAACCTGCTCGACAAAGATTACCGGGTGCATTTGAACGGTTTGAACCGCTCCCTCAATAATGAAGCCAGCGGGATAGCGGTTGGGGATCGCTTACCCGGCATTGGCCGCAATGTCTATGTGACGCTGAATTATGAATGGTAGGACCGACCGCTTTTAGGTTTTACCCGGCTATTTTTTTGGAGCTGGGAGAAGCTTAAATCCATTTTCATTCGTCGGGTGACGGAATAAAGATATTCGCAGCCAAGGACGGCAAGCCGGATAAGTCTTTCCCACTATCTGCCTCGGTTGACAATGTCAGTTGATAATAGTCAGTGTAACTCGATTTGTGGCTGGCTATTCCGACGGCAGGCATCGAATCTCTTTTCGTTTCGCAAGATCTGCGCTGTCTAAAAGTGCTAAAGATGCTTGCGTCACTGATCTGACAATTCTTTGTAAAACCGCTATCAAAAATCTCGCGGTGTTTTATGTTATTTTGTATCATTCCTCTGTATTTTCTTCTTGTGCAATAAAAACCATGAATCATTTTTTACGAAGTATGTTCGGGCTAGGCGCCATCGTCTTTAGTGCACAAGCTCCCGCGCAAAGAGCCGTCGATCTAGCCTTGCAGGAACAACTTTCCGCTCAGCAGCAAGGCGCTCAAGTTCAAAAACGCATCGATAAACTGGACGATCAGAATCAAGCCATGCTTGACGAATATCGCAGCGGAGCCGTCCGGCTGGAGGATTTATCGGCATACGTCACACAAATGGAGCGATTGGTTGGCGATCAAAAAGCCGAAATGCATAGAAAAGAAACCCAAATGCGCGATATCGTCGAAATGCAGCAGCAGATCGTGCCGTTTCTACAACGCATGATCGATGTGCTGGATGAATTCGTTAGCCTGGATACGCCTTTTTTGCCTGAAGAACGCTTGCAACGCCTGCAGCAATTAAAGCAAATGATGCACCGCTCCGACGTCTCCGTGACCGAAAAATATCGGCGCATCATGGAAGCCTATCGCGTCGAGGCCGAGTATGGGCATAACTTGGAATCCTATCAAGGCACCTTGAACGGCGAAGGCGAGCCGCGCTCGGTCGAATTTTTACGGCTGGGTCGGGTCGGTTTGTATTATTTGACGCTCAAGGGCGACGAGGGCGGTTTCTGGTTGCCGTCGGAACAAAAATGGATAGCGCTCGATGCGGCGCAACGGGATTCGCTTGAGAAGGCGATTCGCGTTGCGAAAAAACAAACGCCGCCCGATTTGCTGATGCTGCCTGTCGTAGCGCCGGAGGTTAAGCCATGAAGAGGCTGAATTGGTTTTTAGTTTTTCTTCTTTTGTGGGCGAATGGCTCGGTTCATGCTGCTTCGACCTTAGACGAATTGGTGAGCAAGGTTCGAAGAGAGGCTGCCAAGGATATTCGTTTCGATCAAGAACGCGAACTTCTTTTCATTCAGGAGCGCGATCGGCAGCAAGCCAAACTGAATAAACTGCGTAATGAATTGGCCGTCGCCGATCAAAAGGCGGAGAAACTGCGGAGTTCGTTTCAAGAAAACGAAAACAAGCTGGCCGAGATGGACGGGCAAATCGCTTCTCAAGCCGGCGAGTTGAACGAATTATTCGCGATGGTTCAGCAAAATGCGGCCGAAATCGGCTCGTTGCTGGACCGTTCGATGATTTCGGCGCAATATCGGGATCGAGGCGAGTTTCTGAATAAGATCATTCAACGCGAATCGGCGGTGTCGATGGAAACCTTGCAAAGCCTCTGGCTGGTTTTGATCGATGAAATGCATGAAACCGGCAAGGTCACGCGCTTTACCGGTCCGGTTATTACTTTGGACGGCGAGGAAAAACAGCAAACCGTGACGCGTATCGGTGCGTTCAATGCCGTGTCGGAAGGCAAGTTTCTGCGTTTCTTACCGGACGGGCATAAATTGGTCGAACTCGCCCGGCAGCCCGCGCCGCGACACCAGCGTATGGCTTTCGAATTGGGAGAGGCCCAGGACGGTTGGCGCATGATGGCGGTCGATCCGTCGAAAGGCGCGATTTTAGCCTTATTGGTGGAATCGCCTGACTTGATCGAACGAATCAATCAGAGCGGTGCGATCGGTTATTTGATACTGGCGATCGGCGCCGCCGGCTTTTTAATCGTGTTATGGCGCGGTGCGGTTCTGTCGATGGCGTGGCTGCGTATCAAAGGCCAATTGCTTAAGGATGAGAATCTCGACAATAATCCTTTGGGCCGGCTCAGAAACAGCATCGTTTCGGTACAGGCTAGAAGTAGCGAGATTCTGGCCGCGCGTCTCGACGAGGCGGTCGGTCAGGAAAGCAGTCGTTTGTTTTTCGGATTGACGGCATTGACGGTATTTGCCGCGGTTACACCGTTGATGGGATTGCTCGGTACCGTGATCGGTATGATCGAGACCTTCCAGTCGATTTCGTTATTCGGTACCGGCGATCCGAAATTGATGGCCGGCGGCATTTCTTATGCTTTGGTGACGACGCAACTTGGTTTGGCCGTTGCGATACCGTTATTGCTGCTGCAAAGTTTCTTGCATGCCCAGGCCAACCGTATCGTCGAAATTCTCGATCAACAAAGCACTCGATTGTTCGAACAATACGAGCAACCGACAACCGAGCTTTAAATACTATGGAAAAGGTGCTGAGTTTTTTCGATCAAGGCGGCGGTTTGCTTTGGGCGATTCTCGTGGTATCGGTGTTGATGTGGACGTTGATATTGGAACGGTACTGGTTTTTTTATTTTCAATTGCCGCGTTTGCAGGCCGAATTATTGGATTATTGGCGAAATCGTTCGGCTTCGCGGCATTTTTGCCAGCAACGCTTGAAGGAAGGCTTGGCTTCGCAATATTTTTCGCAAGTGTTGCGCGGACTCAAGACGGTTGACATATTGACGCAAATCTTACCATTGCTCGGGCTGCTTGGGACCGTATCGGGGATGATCAAGGTCTTCGAAGTGATCAATGCGTTCGGCGCCGGCAATGCGCGGGGCATGGCCGCAGGCATATCGGAAGCGCTAATCACGACGATGGCGGGTTTAATTACGGCCTTATCGGGCTTGTTCTTCGCCGCCAATCTCGAATCCCGCGCCAGACGTGCGCGCGAAAAATTTACTTCGCAATTAACCGAATGATGAGATTACGTTAATGCAACGTCAACATACTCGCCCGCCGAGTTTCGGAGCCGGGCTCAATGTGACGCCGTTGATCGATATGGTGTTCATTTTATTGATATTTTTTGCGGTCAATTCGTCGTTCGTCAAGGAAACCGGCGTCGAGGTCGACCGCCCGACGGCGCAGACCGCCGAACGCCAGGATCAGGCCGGCATTCTGATTGCCGTGACCAGAGACGGCGAAGTTTGGATCGAGCAACAACAAGTCGACGTTCGCGCGGTACGCGGTCATGTCGAACGCTTGCATGCCGAAGCACCGGAGGCCTCGGCACTGATTCTGGCCGACAAACGTTCCGAAACCGGGCTCGTCATGCAAGTCTTGGATCAGGCGCGACTGGCCGGAATCGCCCGCGTCGCGGTGGCAGCGACTGAAGAGTTATGAGACTGGTGCTGACATTCACGGCTGCATCGGCGATCAACTTGCTGCTGTTTTGGGTCATGATCCAATTGGTTACCGCCGAACAGGGTAAGCAATGGATTCGAACCACTGATTCGGCGTTTTTCGACTTTATCCGGCAAAGGCCGGAGCCGGAGGCGATTTCGCGTTCGCCGAGAAAGACGCCACCGAAACCCGAGCCGCAAAAAACGGAAACCTTCTCCGAGCAGATGCCGCAACAACGTTCTCCGGCTGCCGATTTGCGAGCCTTACCCTTGCAAGTACCGGCTTTGAGAGTCGATGTGCCGGCAAGTCCTCGGATGAATATTTCGGGCCCAACATTGCCGTCCGTAATTAGTGGCGGACAAAGCAAGACGGGCAAGTTTGGAACTGTCCCGGGATCCGGGCGAGGTTCCGCTCCGGCTGCACCGTCTTTCATCATGGCCGATGAGTTGACAGCCATATCGCGTATTCAACCTAACTATCCTGATCGATTACGCTTTCGCCGGGTCGAGGGCGAAGTCCTCATTGAATTTACGGTGACGACCGAAGGGACCGTGACCGATCCGGTCATAATCAACAGTAAGCCTTCCGGTGCTTTCGATCGTTCGGCATTGCGTGCCGTACGTCGCTGGCGTTTTCAGCCGCGTCGCGACGAACAAGGGAATCCAGTACCGGTGCGCGCTCGGCAAGTTTTTGCATTTACGTTGAATTAATGAATAAACAAACTTATTTTCGATTGTTTAGGACCGCTTTTTTAGTTGGGTTGACTCTGTTTGGCGCGCTGGCTGTTCACGCACAGGAAAAAGCCGTTAGCGAAGAAACTTTCAAGGTTCTCAAAGAAGCCGATGTAGCATTACGGAAAGGCCAATCCGAGCAAGCCTTGCGTCAATTGAGAACAATCCAAAGCAAGACTGCCGACAAATCCTACGATCATGCTGTCGTTCAGCAATATCTGGCTTATGCCTATTCCGGAGCGAACGATTTTAGGGGGGCCAGGCAAGCCGCTAACGAGGCTTTAAACAGTAAACTGCTCGACGCCGATGCGGAGCATGGATTGCGTAACATTGCCGGTCAAGCGGCTTTTCATTTGGAAGCTTACCGGGAGAGCGTGACGCATTTGGAGCGGTGGCTGCAAAGAGAACCGAAAGCCGATGCGGATAGTTATTATATGGTGGCCTATGCCGCCTATCGTGCGAACATGTCCCGTTCGGCAATCCGTCATTTGGAAAGAGCCGTGGCCCTAAAAAAGTCGCCTCCGTCCGAGTGGATTCAATTGTTATTGTCGCTTTATGTCGATCGCAAAGATTTTGCGAAAGCCGAGCCTCTCGTTAAACGCTTGATCGCCGATTCGCCTAACAAGCGTCAATGGTGGCGTTATCTAAGCGGTCTCTACACCCAGCAAAATCGCCATGACCGGGCTATATCCACGATGATGCTGGCTTATTATATCGGTGAAGTCCGGCAAGAAGACGTTTTGAATTTAGTGAAATTCCATGCGCAACAAGGTTATCCGTCTAAGGCAGCCCGATTGCTGGAAACGGAAATCGAGAATAAGCGGATGCCTCGCAATTATGAAAACTTGAAGCTCTTGTTCGGTTGCTGGCAATTGGCGCGAGAACACGATAGAGCCCGCCGGATTTTGACCGAGGCAGCGGCGCTGTCCCCTAACGGCGAGGATTATATGTTGTCCGGACGTATTGCAATGCAACGCGGCGATTGGGCGTTAGCCAAACAGGCGTTTCAAAAAAGCTTGCGCAAAGGCGGCTTGAAGCGCAAGGCGCATGTGCGTTTGTGGTTGGGTATTGCGGCCCTCAAGTCTCAAGATGAAGCGCTGGCTCGTCAGTCGTTGGAGGCGGTGCTGAATGTGGCCGATGTCAAACAAGAAGCAGCCTATTGGTTGAAGCGTATGGAGCGCGGAGAAAAACGGCATAAACATCATGGGCGGGGAGAGGGGTTGGGGGAGTCTTGAAATAGGTGAAAGGTGAAAGGGGAAAGGGGAGGGGAAATTAGGGCTTGACAAATGGATTAAATGCCGCATTAGTTCACCGTTCACCGTTCACCGCTTAGCTAAGTTCTGACAACCAAACCGCTGCCCAGCGAATTGCGATACGCTGAAACCGACGGTAGCAGTGCCAGTACAAAAGAGACCGCTAAAATTCCAAGTAAATATTGGAATGTAAGCGGCGTAAACGGATTGATGCCGATAAATAGGCCGTATTGTTCGCTGAGTTCCGTCCGCGCAGTCAATAGAGCAATGCAAAGGGCCGTACTGCCGACTAGGATTCCGGTTACTGTGACAACCAAGGCTTCGATTTCGATTAAGAAAAACAATGATCCGGCATGCGCGCCAATTGCGCGTAACACCGCCATTTCGCGTTCGCGTTCTTTCATCGAGGCCAACAGCATCGTCGACAGTCCCATAAGCGTTGCAAACAATACCAGTATTGAAATCAATTGCAGAATGTTTTCGAGCGCTCCTATCATTTGCCACAGTTCCATCAACGTGATGCCCGGCATGATGCCGACTAAGGCCTCGTCTCGGTAGTTATTGATTTCCCGTTGCAGTGAAAACAATGAGATTTTCGAGTTTAAACCGACCATGAAGGCGGTTATTGATTTCGGCGTTAAGTCATGTTTGAGCGCGTCTTCGGCGCCAATCGAACGGCCCGGTATGTGCACACCGCCTTGCCAATCGATATGTATCGCTTCGATGCCCGCCAAGCTAACATAAACGGCTTGGTCGACCGGCGTCCCGGTCGGGGCGAGAATGCCGGTCACAATAAACGGTTTGTCGTCGTGTTTGCTGAAGCCGACTTTAGCGATGCCATGCGCCAGCGTTATCGATTGGCCGGGTTGGTAGTCTAGCGTTTTGGCGACTTGTGCACCGACTACCGCTTCGTAGACGCCATCGAAGGCGCGGCCCGATTTAAATGCTAGGTTTTGCTTTTGCCCATAATGAAAATGTTCGAAAAAATCTCGGCTGGTGCCTACCACGCGATAGCCTTTATGCGAGTCGCCGAGCGAAATCGGAATACTCCAGGCCACTTCGGGTTTTTGCGAGAATTCCCGGTAGCTTTGCCAAGAGATATTGTTCGAAGCATTGCCGATATGAAATACCGAGTAAAGCAGCAAGTTCAAAGGGCCGGTGCGGGCGCCGACGATTAGGTCCACGCCCGAGACCGTTTTACTGAAGCTGTTCTTGGCTTCGCTACGAATATGTTCGACGCCAAGTAATAGAAAAACGCCGACCGCGATCGATAACACGGTCAGCGTTACGGTAAGTTTTCGGTTCCAAAGGCTGGCAATGGCCAGTTTTAACATCATACTTTCGATTCTCCGGCTTGCATCAGATCATGTAGGCTGATTTCTTGGTCGAAATAGTGCCCCAGCGATTTATCATGACTGACAAAAATAACCGTGGTTCGATTCAGAGCGGCCGATTCGAGTAAAACGCGCATGAATTCATCGCGCGTATCGCTGTCCAAAGAAGAAGTCGGTTCGTCCGCGATAATCAATTCGGGATGGTTGATCAAGGCTCTAGCAACAGCGACGCGCTGCTGTTGGCCGACACTCAGTTGACCTGCTTTGCGGGTAAGAATAGATCGATCGAGGCCCAAGCGTTGGGTCAAGGCGCTAATTTCATTATTATTGGCGTCATGACGGTTGCCGAACTTGACGGCTAGATTGATGTTTGCCTCAACAGAAAGATAGGGCAATAGATTAAACTGCTGAAAAATAACGCCGATATGGCGGGCACGGAAACGGTCGCGGGCCATGCCGCCGATTTTTGTTAAGTCGGTGTCGAGCACTTTGATGTGTCCGCTTGTCGGAACGAGTATCCCGCTGATTAAGCTCAGTAAGGTTGATTTGCCGGAGCCGGATGCGCCGTGCAAAAAAATACGCCGGCCCGGTTCGACTCGCCACTCGGTAATCTTCAATACCGGCGCATGGCGTTTATGCCAACTGAAAGAGACGTTTTGTAGATCGAGTGCATAGTCGAAATCTGTCATGCGGGTGCGAGAGTGTGTTGCTAAAAGCTATAATGTTACACTAAATCACTATAGGTTACTTTCCGATGAAAATAGTTCATACCTTGTTAAAACTCATCTTGTGCTTGGCGTTGGCGATGCCGGTTTTGTCGGTGTCGGCGGATAATTATAAGACCCTCGAGTGGACCGACTTGATGCCGCAAAGCGATTTGGATGCTCTAATGAACGGGCCGGAGATCACGCACGACACGCCAGAAATCCCGCTCGATTCGCAGATTTCGAATCAAGTGCGTCAAGCCATCGAGCAGGCGGCGGACAGTGCCTATCAAAAGGCTTTGGTTTCGACCGACGTGAGGCCGGAATTAAACGAAACTAAAGTTCGAATTCCGGGTTTTATGGTGCCTTTGGAGTTTAACGACAAACAGCAGGTTACCGAGTTTTTCGTGGTGCCGTATTTCGGGGCTTGTATCCATGTTCCGCCGCCGCCGCCCAATCAGTTGATTCATGTCGTCTACCCGAAAGGCTTTAAGCTGGAAGATCTTTATATGCCGTTTTGGTTTCAAGGGGTATTGAATACCTCGCTATTTAGTAAGGATGTCGGCACCGGCAAGGCCGTATCCGCCTATTCGATGCAAGTTGCAACGATCGAAGATTACGAGGAAGAATAGGTTTTATTCGATCGAAAAAATCGACGATTGATTGTTCAAGAGTGCCGTGCCTTGCCCTTTGCTACCGATCCAGCGAACTCGAATGGCTTCAAAGCCGGGAAAACGGTCGAATAGTTGAGTGCGGACAGAGTCGATGGTCGATGCGTTTTGGCACGATAGGGTATAAGTAGCATGAAATTCGGAATGTTCTTCCGGTTCGCCGTGTTCCGATCCTTCTTGATCGTCATCGTCGAAAGGTCCGCTGATATGCGTTTCGGCTGCGCGGCATTCGCCTTTTTCGAACGATGCAATGATGTCGACGTCATTCAATAACGCCAAAGCATTATGCAATTCGAGTTGCTGTGCATCGGTTCTAGGCTTGTGCTCAAAGCCGATCAGATTGATCGCAGGGGACTCGAATTCGATTAATACACTATCGTTCTCGATGACAATATTCAGTTCGGCGACGCCATGAATATGAGCATCATGATGGCGTTTTTCCGACAAGGTAGGGTCGGAAAATAGGTAAAGCGACAGGAATGGGATTAAGAATCGGCTTTTCATAGTCAATACTGTTTTGGGATAAACGAGATGGTTTAATCGGATACGCGCTTCGCTCGGCTTACTCTAGGAAGTTATGTTATATCATGCGTGCTGCTAAGCAATCAATTGCTGTCAAGCGGGATCAAAAATGCAGCTAAGAACCGATAGAAGTAAATTAAACGAATGTAATTGCGGTGGCAATACTTGCGATCGCGAAAGACAGGCATTTTCAAAGAGTCAATTCGTTTAGCTGACTTTTTGTCGCGAACAAAAAACGTCACGAAGCCGATTTGAAAGACTATGACAAAGATTGTATCAATCGTTCGATACAAAAACGCCCGTTAGAAACGGGCGTTTTTTTTAATCGGACTTAAGCAGGTGTTACGTTCTCTGCTTGAGGGCCTTTTTGACCTTGGCTCACTTCCATCGTGACCTTTTGGCCTTCACGCAAAGTTTTCCGGCCGGTGCCGTTAATTGCGCTGTGGTGAACGAAGACATCTTTGCCGCCTTCTTGTTCAATAAATCCAAAACCTTTTTCATCATTGAACCACTTAACGGTACCTGTAACTAACTCGGACATAACACTCTCTTTTACTTGTAATGTGCCATACCAGGATGGCGTTGAAATAAACGGTTCTTATAATATAGCCGGCTTATCAGGAAAGCAATTTAAATTTCAGTCTACGTGACAAATTATTATCAACTCTACTATTGGGTTAAGAAATCAACTTGCAGAAATTGGCTGGAATTTGAAGTGCGAACGGTATGAATGGAGAAAATGAGAAGTGGCTTGCAATTTTGAATGTTACATTATAACATTTCATTGGCGATTTAATATTGCTGCAGCAATTCTTCATTCTTATTTTTATTGGGAGTCTTTAAACATGAAAAGCTTAAAACTCTTTTCGATCGGCCTTTTGGCCGTTTTTATGAGTTCGAATGCATTGGCGCATTCGGATATCGAACTGACCTTGCAGAACAATAAAATCATTGTCGATCCGCACAATGAAGCGATGCTGGCCGGCGGTTATAAATTATTTGAAGCCGATTTCGGTGAATTCGGCAATCCTTACGGAACCGACGATCCGGGGTTCAATGGTTTCGGTTTAGTTAGCAATAGTCTAATTTGGTACCAAGTCGAAAACACTTTGAAAAAATGGGATGTACTTTCTTCGAGCTGGCTTTCCACAGGTTTTAATGAACAAATTGAGATTGAGAAAGCTTCGATAACCAACATTGTTTCTGCAACCAATGGCCTTGGTGATCAGGGTTTTATCGGGTCTGTAAGTAGCAGCGGCGGTCTGCATACTCATGTCGAATTCCAAATCGGCAAAGCCGGCGGCGTTAATCCGGACGATGGCGCTTATTTGTTGGAATTGTCTGTGTTCGATACGCTTAATGATACTGGATTGACACCTATCGGTAATGTTTCCGATAAATTCTTTTTGGCGTTTCACCTGAATGAAGGCGGGACCTTCGGACACGAGTCATTCGAGCAAGCGATCGCCGCCGTTCCAGTCCCCGCGGCGGTTTGGCTATTCGGGTCGGCATTGGCATTGTTGGGATTTGGTCGACGGAAAGTCATGATTGCTTGAGCTTAAGTTTTCCTCACTCCATCCGTTTTAGTTAATGACGTTTCGTCGCCTTAAATGGCGTCGAAACGTTTTTGTGATTTATAGGTTTTATTAACAATGGCTTCATTCGTCGCGGTAGTGTTGCTTTTTTTATCCGGCGTTGCGGGTCTGGGCTATCAACTGGTCTGGACGCGCATGTTTGCGGTCGGACTGGGACACGAACTCACCGCGATGTTGGCAGTGGTTGCGGCTTTCTTCGGAGGGCTTACTTTAGGTGCTTTTGTGCTGGACAAGTGGGTCAGCGTGAGCCGGCGTCCTGCCCTATGGTACGCCGGTCTGGAGTTGATCATCGGCCTTTGGGCGTTGGTTAGCGCGTTTGTCATTCCAACCGCCAATGATTGGGCGCGAGCTTGGCTTGGCGTCGAGCCGGGCTTACTGCATTTTTGGTCTGTCGCCTTTCTCGTACCGTTTTTCGCATTGTTACCGGCTACACTGGCGATGGGCGCAACGCTGCCGGCAGCCGATCGCTGGTTAGCGCAAATCAAAGCCGATCCGCGTCAAATAGCGCTGGCGTATTCGGTCAACACGGCCGGTGCAGTGCTGGGCGTGCTGGTTGCAAGCTATGCTCTGATGCCGCTATTAGGGTACCGTCAAACACTGTTTGCATTGGCATTTATCAATGCTTTGGTCGCATTATCCGCCGGATTGTTTTACTTTCTAAAGTCTGAATTATCGCTTCCCGAAAAAACGAGAGTCAAAAAGGCGCATAAGCAACCGTTGCCGCTGTTTTGGCGCTTGTCGATCACAGGGTTTTTGGGTATCGCCTATGAAGTCGTTACGGTAAGGGTGATGGCTCAGGTGCTAGAAGGCACCGTTTACAGTTTTGCAGCGGTGCTGGCCGTTTATTTGACCGGCACAGCAATCGGCGCAGGGCTTTATCACCGCTTCGGTCGCAACCGCGATGGCGATCGTTTGTTGACGAGCTTGTTGTTCTCTTTGAGTTTGTTTTGTCTCACCGGACTTTCGGTGCTTTATCTAACGCATGGTTTATATTGGTGGGTAAGAACCGGTCTCGGCGATAGTTTAGATGCTGTGCTGTTAGCCGAATTGACCGTGGCCTTACCGGTGCTGTTGCCGCCGACTTTAATCATGGGTGCCTTATTTAGTCATCTTGCACAATCGGCCCGGCATGCTACGGGTGGCGTCGGTTGGGCCTTAGGTGTCAATATGGCCGGCGGCTTGGCAGCCCCTTTGGTCGCGGGTGTCGTTTTGGTGCCGCTGCTCGGTGTCCAATGGACATTGATCGGCATTGCATTGGCTTATTGGCTGCTATTGCCTAAGTTTTCGATTTTACCCCGCTGGGCTTATGCGCTACCGGCAATCCTGGTATTGCTGTTACCCGGTCGTTTGCAGATCGTTACCCTTAGGCCCGGCGAGTCGGTATTGGAGTACCGGGAAGGCGCGATGGCCTCGGTGGCTGTAATCGAACAGCAGAACGAACGCAATCTTCGTGTCAACAATCGTTTCCAAATGGGCGGAACAGGCGTTCGCGCACTGCGTCTGCAACGCATGCAAACTCATGTGCCGATGTTGTTACACCCGAAGCCGTCCGATGTTCTGTATCTCGGCGTAGCAACAGGCGTAACCGCCGGCGCCGCGCTGACTCACCGAGCATCCCGGATCGATGCGGTCGAATTAGTGCCGGAATCCTTGGCGTTATTGCCTTATTTTTCGCCGTACAATGCCGAATTACACAAGAACCCTCGTGTTCGTCTTTATACGTCCGATGCCAGACGTTATGTTCGAACGTCGTCTCAGCAATATGATGTAGTGATAGGGGATCTATTTCATCCCGGCCGCGATGGCGGCGGTCTGCTCTATACCAAAGAACATTTCCAAGCGATTGCAGAGCGATTGATGCCGGGAGGGCTCTATTGCCAATGGCTGCCTCTATATCAAATGGATGAAGCGATGCTGCGTTCGGTGATCAAAACCTTTCAATCGGTGTTCGGTAAGACCGAAGCTTGGTTGGCGGGTTTCGATTTGGGCTATCCCTCGCTGGCTTTGATTGCATTGTCCGGGGATACGGCCCGTCCCGAAGCAATCGAAAGCACGATCGGCTTCAATCAAGCTTTAAGACAACACCTGCATTTGGCGGCGGTGCGAAGTTCCGTGCAATTGGCGGGGCATTTTCTGGCCGATCATCGCATGTTGGCCGATTATGCCGAAGGTGCTCCAATCAATACCGATGATCACCCCGTTATTTTATTCGATGCGCCGAAGTTTACTCTTAAACGCGGCGTTGCTTCTTATGCCTCCTTCGCAGCGTTGTTAAACTCGTTACAGTTTAAACAAGCAAGCGCCTTGTCGTCCTTGAGCAGTGACGCCAATGCCGAATTTACCGAAAGGGTTGATGCCTTCGTCAAGGCGCGTAATCTTTATTTTGCGACGATGATCAACCACAACGAGGACGAAGCCAGAGCATTGAGCGGCTATTTGCAATCGGTTGAAACCAGTCCCGATTTCACGCTGGCTTATGCTCAAATTGTCAGCATGGCGATCGGCAAAGCCCAAAAAGAACCTGAAACCGCGCGTCAATGGCTGGAAAAACTGATTGAGATTCGCCCTGAAACTCCAGGCGCAAGAGATGTGCTTTACCGTTTGCCGGGTCTCTGAACCATGAAAATCCCCACCGTCATTAATTGGATAGCGTTAACGTTGAGCATTTTAACGGCGAGCGGCATGCTTTGGGCATCCGAAGCGGATGACTCTGAAAACGGCGAGATTGTTTTAGAAAGTGCTGAGAGGGACTCGATGGAAACAACCGAAAGCGCCGAGCCCGAAACCGGCGAATTCGATGTGGAACTCGAAAAAATGGTCATCGAAGGCATCGCGCCGACGGCGGATTCGACATCCGAATTATCCGATATCGATTTACGCCTTAAGTCTGCGAGTACTTTGGGCAAAACCTTGGAACGCGAATTGGGGGTTTACAATGCTTCGTTCGGCCCAGGAGTCGGCCAGCCGATCATTCGCGGCATGGGCGGTCCTCGGGTGCGAGTAATGCATGACGGAATCGGCTCGCACGATGCGTCGGCGATGAGCCAGGATCATGCGGTCGCGGCCGAGTCGTTACTGGCCGATAGTATTACGATACACCGGGGGCCGGCTACCTTGCGCTACGGCAGCGGGGCAATCGGCGGCGTCGTCGATGTCAAGCATAAGCGCATTCCCGATAGCGTACCGTTAAAACCGATCGAAGGCACTGCCGAGTACCGCTATGACCACAATCCCAAAGAAAATGCCGGCATGGTCGGCATCGACGCCGGCAAAGGTAACGTTGCCGTCCATCTCGATTATTTTCAACGCGGCAACGAAAATACCCGGATTCCGGGCTTCGCATTAGATGAAGCGGCGCTTCGTAAACAACTGAAAACCGATGCGCCTTTGAACAACAGCAAAGGCGAAATCAAAAATACTGATGGGGAAAGCCGGGGCGGTTCGGCCGGGATCTCCTTGATCGGCGATCTCGGCTATATAGGAACCAGTTACAACCATACCTATAAGGCTTACGGTTTGCCGCCGGGCGACCCGGGCGGCCATAGTCATGTCGGAGTGGCACCGGGGGGGAGCGATCAGGGCGAGGCGGTGCGTTTTGCGATGGAGCAGCGACGTTACGATGTCGAGGCCATGTTGTTCAATCCAATTCCCTACATCGAGTCGGTCTCGGTCAAGACCGGTTTTGTCGATTACGAACATGAAGAAGGCGAGTCTGAATTTTCGGTCTTATTTACCAATGAGGTTTTGGAAACTCGTTTTGAACTAGAGCATCGATTGATCGATCAGTGGTCCGGTTTTTTGGGTTTGCAATGGCAAGAACGCGAGTTTTTGGCTAAAAGTCCGAAAATTGAAGGGGAAAAGCTAATCGATCTTGTTCCTCAGTCGCAAATCGATTCTTTGGGTTTGTTTTTTACCGAAAAACTGGATCTTTTCGATGAGTTAACCTTGGAGTTCGGCGGCCGTTATGAACGGCAGGTGACCGAGCCCAATGCAAAACTATTGAAAGGGACGGTTTTCGGGCAGGCGCTTGAGGTGCCGACTCGCAAATTGACGCATAAACCCAGTTCGTTGGCCGCGAGTATTACATACAGACCTTTCGAAGGCGGTTCGATTTATTTGGCATGGCAAAACTCGGAGCGCGCGCCGGATATCCATGAATTGTATTCGCTAGGGCCGCATCCGGCCAATCGCACTTTTGATATCGGTACCTTGGATTTGTCGGTTGAGCGGGCAAGTAACCGCGAACTCGGGATTCGTTACGATGATGCCTTGATTTCATTACAAGGCAATGTTTATCAAAAGGATGTCAAAGATTTCATTTATCAGGAGAATTTAACTTCTGAATTCGGCTTTTTCGAATTGGAAGGCAATAGATTAGTAGCTGCTTGTGTCAAGTTGGAAGGGTGTTTTCCTGTCTTTGGTTTTCGCGGCGACGATGCGGAATTTTACGGTTACGAAGTGGAAATTAAAATTCACCCGTCGTTCGATTGGGGTATGCCGCATCTGACCTTATTCTCCGATTACGTTCGCGGGCGTTTTAAGGATAGGACGCTGGGCGACGTGCCGCGTTTGCCGCCGCAACGTTACGGATTCGAAGTCGGTTTGCAGAAAAACGCTTGGCAGGGTGCGCTACGTTTTACCCAGGCCTTGGCGCAAGACAGGCCAGGAATCGATGAAACCGAGACGCCTTCTTATCACCGTTTCGATCTCGACGTTTCATATGACTGGCATGCGGAGTCGGGGCAAAGAGTCCTTCTGTTTGGAAAGGCCTCGAATTTAAGCGATTCGCCGATCCGCAATTCCACATCTTTTTTACGCAACATTGCACCGGAGCCCGGAATGAGTTTGGAAATAGGTTTCCGAGCCTATTTTTAGTGGCGAAACAGATGAATGAGCGAAGGGAAGCGAAAGCTTAAAATATTCCAAGCAATGTTATAGTATAGCGTTTGTTATTATTTTATTTTGTAGAGTTAAAAATCAAAACGGCTATTTGCACCAAGCCTCATGCAATCGGGAAAATGTTTAACCTAGAAAAGCATTCCACCATGAAGAATAATAAGCTAATTCAATAACTTGTTATGGGTTTATATAGAACTTCCGTTCACTCAAAAGGTTAGCGGGAATGTTTAGGTAATCTCTTGAAATACTACATGAGCTTCATGGTTAAACAGCCGAATTTAGGTTTAATTTTTGTAGTATCAACTTTTTGACTATAAGGCCCTCAAGGGGCAGGAGAATACAATGAATGTGTCGATTAAACCCATCGCTTGGCCAAGTTTGTTGCTGGCTGCGGTCTTTTTTATACCATCTACTCAGGCATTGGCGTCATTTCATCAAGATATTGAGGTGTCTCGTGTAGGCTCGAGTATCCAAGACGGTTTTTGTTCGCGTCCCGAGCTTGGCTGCGATATTGCCGGCGTCGAAAGTTTGGGGCTTCCGCCCAATACTCTGCCGACCGATTTTGAAACCGGTAAAGATATTTATGTCACCGCCTTTACGCATTTTGTATTTTCCGGACAGCATGCAACCGACAACCCCGGGTTTCAGTCTGCCGCCGGTGCGCTGGCTGGAAACGAGGTAGTTTTTTATCAGGCACTCGGTGTGATGGAGTTCTGGAATCCCGCAACAGGTGCCTGGGATATTGCACCGGATAATGTTCAGATTAGGCTAGCCGGCGGAAGACTGTTAGATCCGGTTATTGATCAAAGCTGCGGCCGTCTTATCTGTCCGCCCAAAACCGAGGGCTCTACGAACTATTCAGGAAAAGGCGTGTCCGGTGCGGAATCTCTGATAGTAGGTTCGGCTGCCGCCAATGGCTCATTGCATACGCATTTGAATTGGTTTCTGGAAA
>NPIE01011071.1_pt1 | contig 19688 bp, 16 predicted proteins | sample 8637661 | NCBI WGS metagenome assembly NPIE01 (sample SAMN07420842, study PRJNA396082) | bioreactor metagenome | isolation source: sample BA12 brine-fed electro-methanogenic bioreactor BA | place: Japan: Kochi | collected 2016-12-09
CGCTCGGTCGTCGTGGTCTTGCCCGCGTCGATATGGGCCATGATCCCGAAGTTGCGGTAGCGCTCAAGCGGATAATCGCGTGCCATGATGAAAGTGCCTCTCTCGGGTTACCAGCGGTAGTGGCTGAATGCCTTGTTGGCATCGGCCATACGGTGAGTATCTTCTTTTTTCTTGAAAGCAGCGCCTTCTTCCTTGTAAGCAGCCAGGATCTCGCCGGCCAGTTTTTCGGCCATAGTTTTTTCGTGGCGTTTACGGGCAAAGAGGATCATGTTTTTCATACCGATCGAAGTTTTTCTGCCCGCCCTGATCTCAGAGGGGATCTGGAAGGTGGCACCACCAATTCTGCGGCTACGTACTTCAACTGCAGGAGTAACATTGGCAAGGGCTTTTTTCCATACCTCTACCGGGTCTTCTTTGGTTTTCTCAGCAACAATTTCCATGGCTCCGTAAAAGATCTCATAGGCAATGTTCTTCTTACCGCTGTACATCATGTTGTTGACGAACTTGGTAACAAGGGTGTCGCTGAATTTAGGATCAGGAAGAATGGTCCGTTTCTTAGGTTTTGCTTTCCTCATCGTATTGTTATATAATTATTGTAAATCTTATTTCTTAGGTCGTTTGGTACCATATTTTGAACGGCGCTGTGTACGGCCTTCCACACCGGAAGTGTCGAGTGCACCACGGATGATGTGATAGCGCACACCCGGGAGGTCCTTTACCCTGCCGCCACGGATCATCACGATGGAGTGTTCCTGCAGGTTATGTCCTTCACCAGGAATGTAAGCATTCACTTCTTTTCCGTTCGTGAGCCTTACCCTGGCCACTTTACGCATGGCTGAGTTAGGTTTCTTCGGGGTAGTGGTGTATACCCTCACGCAAACTCCCCTGCGCTGCGGACAAGAATCCAGGGCAGGTGATTTGCTCTTTTCCGTTAATTTTTTGCGTCCCTTGCGAACTAATTGTTGTATTGTTGGCATATGTAAGACTTATTAATTGTTTTAATCTCCTGTTAGAGAGATGTTTGTGATTCAGTCTTTTTGAAAATCAGGGGGGATTTGATACAGGTGGGGTCTTGAAGACAGCTCCCGGTTGATCAGGATGGAACCTTTATTTGCCTCACTTTATCAGGTATCCCTTGGATTTCCGGCTTTTCAGAACGAATCATGAAAAGCGGCTGCAAAGGTAAGAATACTTTTTAATTATGCAATATTTGTTTAGAAAAAAAATTAGAAATTATTTACGGGTTACCGGTTACCGGTTACCGGTTACCGGCTACCGGCTACCGGCTACCAGCTACCGGTTACCGGCTATAGGCTACCGGAAATCTTAAGTGTTTCTCCTTCGCCAAGGCTGCGGCGAACGCTGTAAATGCTAAATGCTAAGTGAATTTTGCCGTGTAAATATGTTGAATCCGTGGTAAGCGCGTTCCCTTTTTGGGCACCGGGTGCCAGGCACTAAGAAATCTTGATTTATGAATCTTGAACTTTGATTCGTGAATGACTTTGTGGTGAAGAAGGGCAAAAGGAAACAGGCAAAAGGTTTTGGAAGAATCATTTCTACCTTTAATTTCAAGGCTCAAACATCAAGTTTTTGAGACTAGAAGCTTAAAATAGTTGTTTGAAAGCAGAACTTCTATTTGATCAATTATAATAGGTTGAAAAGAAGCAGATAGCGAAAAATTTAGTAAATTTGCAGCATGTGTAAAGAAGTATTGATTACCGGTGTTAAAGTTACTACACAAATGAAGAGGGCGGATAAGATCCTCAAGACCGTTGTAATCCCTCAGGAAAAACAATTTCAGCAGCGTAAAAAAAACGGCACATTAAGCCCTGAGTTGAAAAAAGCTCTTAAGGGAAATGCCTGATCTGGTTCTTATTGCAGGATGTAACGGCTCAGGAAAATCTACCTATGCTTCAGCATTCCTTCCATCTCACCTCAAATCATTTGACTACGACAAAAGAAAACTGGAGATTTATAATTCGCTTGAAGATAGTGAATTAAGAGAGAAGTTTGCTAAAGATCAAACAACAAGAGAATTTGAAATTGCTATCAGCAATGCACTGGCAAAAGGCAATGACTTTTGTTATGAAACCAATTTTGATGCCCACCCAGTCTTTTGGTTAAACAAGTTTAAAGAAACAGGTTATACCGCAAGTTTGATTTTCTTTTGTCTTGAAAACATTGAAATCGCGAAACACAGGGTAATGGTCAGGACGGAATTTAAAGGACATTTTGTGAATGATGACACGATTGATTACAAATGGAAAGAGGGATATAAAAATGCAAATTTGCATTTTTCATCCTTCGACAAGGTTCTGATTGTTGATAATTCTGACGATTCTGATTTGTTCATAAATGTTCTCCAGATTGAGAATCACATTCCCGAATTAATGTCCGGGATCGTGCCTGAATATTTTCCGAGAAGGTTTCCTGATATATACAAATCAATGAAACAGCATGGGCTTGTGTAATGGAATATCCTTTTCCCGGCTTTCACATTTCCTGCTAGGGCTTTGCTTCGCTTTGTCTGCTTGTTGTTTTCTGGCGACCGCTAACTTGACATTGTCTCAATAGGCACCAGCTATCGTATAACGGCAAGCGTTCCAGAGACATCGAATTCATAATTGTCGATAGAGTATTCGACCCGATAAACATAGGTTCCGTTTGAGACTTTCCGGCCATCGCAGGTGCCGTTCCAGCCTAATGAAACTTCATGGCTTTCAAACACCATTTGTCCCCAACGGTTGAAGATCTTCATGCTGAAGGACGCAAGATTATCGGGCTGTCCAATGGCTTTGAACTCATCGTTCAATCCGTCTCCGTCAGGGGTGAAAGCATTCGGAAAATGGAAATGGTCATAGAGGGGTTCCGGAGGTTCCCAGAACAGGATGTAAACCGAATCCTGTCCGTAACATCCAAAATGTGATTCAATGATCACACTGTACCAGTCTTCGTATTCTACACTTATTGATTGGCCTGTTTCACCGGTATTCCACAGATACGAAGCATAAGCACTTCCTGCATCAATTTCAACAGGTTCCTCTGTTACAATAGTATCCTGGCCGGAGAAGGCCGGAACAGGAGCAGGGTGTACTGTAATATTTACTGATGCTTCAGAAAAACAATCCAGTGTGTCTGAAACATGCAGGCTGTATGTCCCGGAATGGCTTTGCTGGATATTATAAATTGAAAGAATTTCTTGATTGCTTGTATTTCCGGAAGGATATGTCCACAGGTAGGAAACATCCCCATTGCTGGACCAGAGCATGGGGCTGATCTCCACATCATCCCCCTGGCAGGCTTCCACCAGTGGATCAATCGTAAAAAACACTTCCTCATAAATTTTAACACTTCCAATGTAATAATCAACAGGTATAGTAAGGCCTGCAACATTTTGAAACAGGCTGGCCCCGGCGCTGCCATCCCAGGCCACCATGCTGATGCCGGGATCGAGAGATGCAAAAACCAGGTCAGCAATAGGAGTATTATCGGGCAAAGTAAGCGCAGCAGAATGCCATAAAAGCTCTATCTTGCCTTCGGCAGGGAAGAGCATCACTTCAAGTGAGTCCTCCAACTGGGTGTGGGCATTTGCAAAACCGGTGCAGTTGATCAGGGATTGATCGTACAGCAGGGTGGTTTTGAAGTTGGCCACATCATTGAAGTTGCTCACATAGAGCGGCACAAAGGCAGCATTGCCCGGACAGGCTTCATCTTCTCCGGCCAGAGCTTGCAATCGAAGGCTGATCTCTTCAGGCACTTCTACCACAAAAGTAGTATCGCAACCCACTTTATCCAACACAACGCAGGTATAAAATCCTGCCGGAAGGTTAAAAAAACCACCGTTATTGACCTGGTAGTTTTGACCGTTGTCGTTGGAATAATACAGTGTATCCCCACTGCCTAGGGCGGTAATCTCTATGGATCCATTGCTTTGACCCGAAGTGCAGGCCCCGATCTGCACATCAACTATTTCCGGTGCATCCAAATCATCGATTACCACCGGATTGTTAACATATACATCCTGGCAATCGGAAGAATCCTTTACACGTATGGCATAGGTTCCTGCCGACAGTCCAGTGAAAATCCCTTCATTGGCATAGTAGTTTAGCCCGTTATCGATGGAGAAGAATAGCATTTCACCCAGGCCCGATATGGCATTAATGCGAATAGATGCATCCTGTTGGCTGCAATGTTCGATACTATAATCAAGGCTCTCGATAAGTACATCGCCGGCATCATAGACATGATAAGGGCCAAATTCCTTAATACATCCGTTTCCATCCAAGACTTCCAGTGTATAGTTGCCAACAGGCAGGTGGTAAATATCAAGAGAAGTGGATACAGTATTCCCCAGATCATCCTGCCAGTACCAGGACAGCGGTTGCATTCCATCGATTTGGAGCCCTTTGATCACTCCAGTGCTTCCCCCACAGGTGGTTGGTGAAATCTTCAGGTTTGACGTGTCGGCAATAACCGGGGGATAATTAGACAAGTGTATTGAATCAATGCCGTAGCATCCGGCATCAATTTCTACCCTGACCCAGTACCATCCGGTATCGATTACAGTTATTTCAGGGGTTCCGGATTGACCTGTACTCCATTCAAAAACATCTCCACCACAATTAGCATTTAAGATTAAAGAAGTATTTTGACAAACAATGGTATCACTCCCAAGCTTTGGATCCGGTGGCATCGCAACATAAATAGTATCATGGCTTTCAAATGCCTGTCCATAATAGTAAGCAGTCAGGCTTACTATAAATTCGCCGGAATCTGTATAAAGGTGGCTCGGGTTGATTAATGTAGAATAGTTCAACAGGCCCGAGGCAGGATCTCCAAAATCCCAGATAAGAGAATCCTGGTTAAAGGAAATGTCTCCTGAAAAGTTGGTAGGTGTGCCAAAGCATACAGTATCACTGTTTATTGTAACTACCGGGTTGAAATATGATTGTATAAATGGAGGAAGGCCGAATTGAGATATCCTGTTGTTCAGGCTAACCCCCTTATGTACATAATTGCAGCCATCACCATAAACATTCGGGTTCGTAATTACACTGATCTTGCTTTGATCATAAAGGGCAACATAAATTCTAAGGTCAGGCCCCAATTGTAGTGCACCCGGGTGTTCATCAGGCTCGAATAATACTCTACGGGAATCAATAATGTCCTGAGGTGTGCCCGCATTTAAGTCATATTGATAAAGACGTGCCATACCTTCCCAGTTCGACACATACAGTACACTGCTGTTGGCTGAAAAAGCCACTCCATATGGGACATCATAGAATAAATAGGTATTATCAATGATTGGATTACTTAGCACTCCGGTTTCAGTATTAAAATCAAATATCTCAACGCTTTGTAAATAGTGATTGGCCTCTGCCAGCATTGTTCCATCAGGAGAAACTGTCATATATCCTTTGGCGTTTATATATCCACCTGAAACAACCACTCCCGCCTGGCTGACAACCGGAGTTTGGCTTACTCCAAATTGCGTCACGAGGTATGAATGATAAATATTCGTATTGTACAAATGTACAATCACCCAGGTTCCCGAACCCGACTTATTATGTACTGCTGTAACCTTTTCGCACACGGGTGTAACCAGCAGTATGTTTTTTTGTTGAGGGTCTATATCACCGTAGCCTCCATTTAATGACATATCAACCAGTGAATATCTCAGGCCATTTGCCAAATTATGATTGGCAGCATCAACAGTGAAAATGTAATACAAACCTTCAGATCCCGGTTTTGGTACAACAATAGCGGATTGTGTGCTTGAGTTGTGCCCCATTAATCCTGTTCCATTGGGCATTACCTGATGATCTCTTTGCCATACTGTATCGCCCTCCGTATAAAATAACAGTTCACCCTCAGGAGAAGACATAGAAGCGCATCCTTCCAATGCATTTAAGGAGCCGTTCGTTAAGGCAGAGGGAGAACCTCCGTTTGAAAAATCTAGCCCGGCATAGTTACCAAAGTACCAGATATTGGATTCACTTTGCTGCGAATGACATTGTGTACTTATGAACAGAAATGCCAGTATTGCATAGCTTGTCCGGAGTACAATTAGTCGCGAAAAGGTGAGTTTATTCATCCATGATAACCCATAAGGGTGTGTTTGTCTTCAAAAATACAAAAATATGTACTGAACTTGGTTATATGTTTTTCAAAAATTATTACTTCTTTGTTCTTCATTGTTTTGGGTATCCCGGATTTCATTGTTCCGTCAGAGCTTGCCATCTGCCAGAAAATAAAATCAGAATGAAAAGATAAGTGAGTCCATGCAATTTATTACTCGCTCAACTCTTAAGCCTCAAAACCTTTTCTTCCGAAGGGAATCCATCCAAAATTCATAATCAAGAAAGGAAGGCATAAAGAAGCATCCGCTAAAAAAAAGTTTATATTTGTAATGGGTTCGGATTTAGGACAACATGAAGGAAAAATACTTTACGGAAGAGAACATGCACCTCGAATCCCACGAGATGATCGAGGAGGTGAAGTACTATTCGGGCATGCGTCTCTTCAAACCCGACTTTAAACATGCCGCCCTGCTGGTGATCGATATGCAGCGGTATTTCCTCGATCCGGATGAACATGCTTTCGTTCCCTCATCCACTACGGTTTTGCCCAACATTGTGAAGATCATACATGCCTGTGAAGAATACGGCATGCCCGTGTACCTCACCCGGCACATCAATAGTGCTGAAAATGCCCGCATGATGGGCATCCGCTGGCATGAGATCATAAAAAAGGAAGATCCGCGCAGCGAAATCCATCCCGACATCCTGAAAGCGGGAGGAAAGGAGCTGATCAAGAGCCAGTTCGATGCTTTTCATGGCACCGGCCTCGAAGAGGAACTCAAAGCAGCCGGCATCCGCCAGATCATCATGGCCGGAGTGATGACCAATGTTTGTTGCGAAACCACCGCCCGTTCGGCTTTCATCCGGGGCTTCGATGTGGTGATGCCCGTAGATGCTACCGCCGCCTATAATTATGAGTTTCACCTGGCCACTTTCCTGAACCTGGCCTACCTTTTCTCGCGTCCCATCATTACCAAAACCCTTTTAGATCATCTCGGAAATGCGCAATGAGCAGATCATCATCATTGGTGGAGGGCCTGCCGGCATTGCCTGTGCCGTGCAGCTGAAACGATACGGTTATGACCCCCTGATCATCGAAAAGAATACCATTGGCGGACTGGTGAAAAATGCCTGGCGGCTGGACAATTACCCTGGATACCCGGAGGGGATCAGCGGGGTCGATATGGTATTTAAATTACAGGAGCACCTGGCCCGGTTCGAAATCAGAACTCTGAAAAACGAGATCAGAAATCTGAAAAACTCCGGAAAAAAGTTCTATTTGGAGAGTGATGCGGGTGAATTTCAATGTGACTTTTTGGTAATTGCGACCGGGACAAAACCAAAACATAACGGGAAGGGGTATACCGAAGTTTATCCATTGAGGGATGTCAGGGATAAAAAGATCGCCATAATAGGGGCGGGGGATGCGGCCTTCGACTATGCCATGAGCCTGGCTGCACAGAACGAAGTGCATATCCACAATCGGGGACCCCGGATCAGCTGCATTCCTGCATTGCTTGAAATTGCAGATAAAGAGGGCAATATCCGGTATTTTGAAAATTCTTCCCCGGAGGATAAATACGATTATACTATTTTTGCCACCGGCCGGGAGCCGGAGCTGAGCTTTATTTCTGACGAACTGAAAGAAAAGATGGCCGGGCTTGAACAGGATGGCCTTTTGTATGTAATTGGAGATGTAAAGAATGGCATGGTGCGACAGACTTCAGTCGCTGTAGGCGACGGTGTCAGGGCCGCCATGGCCATTATCGACAGGATCAGGGAAGATGAAGGTAATCAGCAGGACAGCAGAACATGATATAGCCTCGGTTTTCATTGCGGAAAACGAGAAAGGAAAACGCATTGAATTCGTTGAATCCACCCAGCCCCCGCTCACTATTCGACAGAAGTGGGTGCTAATTCTTTCAACCCTTTACGGCTGTCCGGTCGATTGCAAATTCTGCGATGCCGGAGGGCATTACGATGGGAAACTTTCGGCCGAAGAGATCTTTTTCCAGATCGATTATCTCGTAAAACACCGCTTCCCCTCAGGGGTTCCCGAGACGGATAAATTCAAGGTTCAGTTCTCCCGCATGGGGGAGCCCGCTTTCAATAAGGCAGTGCTGGATGTGCTGGAGCAGTTTCCGGGAAAGTATGCCATCAATAATTTTGTGCCTTCCTTGTCAACCATCGCCCCGCGGGGGACACAGGCTTTTTTCGAGCGGCTGATCAGTATTAAGAAGAAGCTTTATGACCAGACTTTCCAGCTTCAGTTTTCATTGCACAGCACTGACGAAGAGCAGCGGAATGAGCTCATCCCGGTAAAAAAATGGTCATTTGAAGCGATGGCGGAGTATGGTCGCCGTTTTTATTCCCCGGGGGGGAAGAAGATCACCCTGAACTTTGCGCTGGGCAATACAAATATCCTGGATCCGGAGCAATTGCTCGGGCATTTCCACCCCGATCTCTTCCTGGTAAAGATCACCCCGGTAAATCCCACCCATAAGGCAAAGCAAAACAGCATCCATTCACTGGTGAGGCCTGAAGTATCGGATTATCCCATTATCCATGAACTGAAAAATGCAGGCTATGATGTCATCCTAAGCATCGGCGAATGGGAAGAGAACAGGATCGGCAGCAATTGCGGGCAATACATCAGGGCTTTTGAGGATCACTGCTCACTCCCCGAAGGTGCATATGTGTATAAGCTTGAGGAGCTTTGAAGCACATAAGTTTTGAGTTTTGCCCTTCGTCTTCGCTCAGGGTGACAGTCGTGTTGAGTTGATTACTAATTATGGATTTCCGTTGACCGTTGACCGTTAGCCTTTAACCGCAGCCGTTAGCCGTTTATCGGTCCAAGGCTCATCTCGTAAAATACACCTCAAACTCCCGGTCGGGCATGAAGTTTTCCTTGTGGTAGTAGTACATGGTCTTGCCCGATTTGGTGTTGCTGAAATCGGGCAGGTAGGAAAGGGAATCCACCTGCAGTTGTTCCGGCACGATGAGGGTGTAATTCACCTCCTTCAGGGATTTGCCCCACGACTTGGTGGAGGTGAGGATGTATTCGGCTTTATTGCCGCTGATGGCCTGGGTGTAACCGATGCGGATCATGGTATTGTTGCCGGCCTTCACCTCCAGCTTGACCATGGCTGCCCGGTCGTTGTAATGCAGCAGGGCATTCTTTAGCGGATTGCCATAAATGTATGCATATACGTCCGTGACTTCATGAAAAGTTTCGTCGGCAGGGAAGGGGTAGAGCAGGTCCAGCTTTTCGTCCTGCTCGTCCGTGTTCATGAAATAATAATACCCGGTAACGGTAAAACTGCTATCGTCGAGGATAAAGGTCAGGTCCTCGCGGTAAAAATCAGGAACCTGGGCGGAAAGGCCTGTTGATATCAGGATAAACAGCAGGGGAAGGAGGAAGTGCTTCATCTTTTTGATTATGGGTTTTGAGTTTTAAGTTTTGCCCTTCGTCTTCGCTCAGGGTGACAATCGTGTTGAGTTAATTAGAATTTAGAGTTTAGAATTTGAACACTACAACTTTTGCACCACCACCTTCACACTTGCTTGCGGTTTGCCTTTAATGAGCAGGCTGCAGATGTAGATGCCGCCGGGGAGCGAATTGTTCTCCAGACCGGATACGGGGATCATATTCGTGCCGGGCTTGAGGTAGGGAATGCTGAGGTTTTCCAGGAGGCGGCCGTTCATGGAGTGGATATGGATGGCAGCTTCGTAATGGTGTTGCGCACTGCTGCGAACCTTCAGGTTGAAGCTTCCGCTATTGGGATTGGGAATGGCCGTAAGCTCATACCTGCTTTCCATGGGAGAGGGTTCCTTCACATAAATGCCGAGCTGGTCGAAATACAATGCGCCCATATCGGCCACGGTATTATCGGGATCGTAGGGGGCATCCGGGTCGCCGGCATCAATACAGGGGGATCCCGCCAGGAGGCTATAATCCCCGTTCTCAGGATCACTGAGCATGGGATCCATTTCGAAAAGGTTGTAATAGATGTCGCAGGAATCACCATTGGCATTGGTGGTGGCAATGATCCCCGCTCCGCCCGGGCCCCAAATGACTTCAACATCATAAAAAAGGTTGTAGGAGAGTTCATCGCAATGCTCGAAGTAGGACGGAGCACCTCCTTCGATAAAAATGTTTCCGGTGAAATAGGATTTGCAGGCATCGTTCCAGTGGGCGGCACCGCACCAGAACTTATAAATGGTATTGTACTCAAACCTGGCGGAGGCCCGGTCGGAAAGGTTAACGATCGCCCCGCCGGAGTTCGTCATGAAATTATGGGAATAGTAAACGAATGCGCTGTCGCAGGCCCTGAAATTCATCACGACAGGGCCGATCACATTGCTTAAAAACACCGGCTGGGAAGATCCCGAGATCCAGGTGTGGAGGATCCATGTTAGCCTGCTGTTGGTGATCAGTGGGGATGAATTCCGGATCAGGAGTTCGTCGAGCTTATCGATGTGGCAATTGCTGAATTGTGTGCCGGAGGATCCTGTTCCTTCAATGAGCAGAGGTCCCCACTCATAAACATCTTCGTGGGCATACAGGAATACGCTATCTTCCTCGCTTCCGTCAAGGAGCAGCGTTCCGGAAACATTGATGGAATAATGGCCGCACTCGATCAGCTCGCAACCAGCTGTCAGTGTCATGGAGTCGCCTTCTTCAATGGAAATATCGCCGAAGATATAATAGGGTGCATTATTATCCCATTGCCCCGAATACGATCCCCGTTCAATTTCATTTACTTCTCCCACCAGGAGGAACTCCTGCCCCAGGTTGTTCCAGGTATAAAACTTTTGGATGTTTGGCCAGAACGCCGGGATATGCCCTTCGCGGGAATACCTGACATAATAATTTCCGCAGATGATGTTTGCCGTGAAATACCCGCTGGAATCCGTCAGGAAAGTGTCGATGCGGCCAGAGGGGCATTCCGGGGTGAAGATCGCATAGCTTCCGGGGATCATGGTCTGGTTGTAGGGGATGATGCGGCCGTGAACCTCAATATTGGCATCGAGGGGGAGCATGATATCGAGCGTGGAAATGGAATCCGGCTCAATGATGCAGGTATCGTTAAAAAGAAAGTTGGTGTTCTGGTCGTAAACGAACACTTTATAATCCATGCCATAGAGGGTGCTGTCTTCGAAATATCCGTTCTCATCCGACCACACCACCCTTGGCTTAATTCCGAACAACTGTATTTTCTGGTAGGGCATGGGATTGCTGAGGGTATCCCGGATAAAACCGCAAATGGTGCCATGGGCGGGTTCCCGGAGGTATCCCAGTGAGGGCCCGCTGTCTTTTACCACGAAAATATCGCTGGTGGCTTCCTCGGGCAGCCCGACCAGGCTTTCGCCTGTTGCCGGGGCCCCCACCCGGGCGCCCGGATGGTTTCCGAAGACAAAGGCCTTGTTGGTGACCTGGTAGCGGTCGTTCCCGAAAATATGGGTCAGAATATAGAGTGAATCTCCCTGGTGGTGCAGGATGAAGGCCGAATTCAACTCGGCCTGGGTGATGAGGTAAATGCCGGGTGTTTCAGGAAGGTTTTTCAGGAAGGCCGTGTCGGAGGAAGAATACAGGCAAAGCGCACTGTCGTACAGCGGGTTCACAAACTCAAGGTTTAGTTCGATGGTCCAGGAACCGTTTTGGTCGAAATACAGTTCGGTGATCTCCCCCCGCGTCAATTGTACGCCGTTTGCTCTCACGCCAGCAGTTGCCAGTAAAACAATGAATATGAGAAAAGCTCTTTTCATATTCTCTATCTATTAATGATTATTTTGTCTGAAGAAACCATCTTTCCATCCATTATAAAACTATACAGATACATTCCCGGAAGCACTGCCTGTGTGGTGTTTGATATGCGCCATTCAACAACAATCTCCCTGTTCCCCCACGGGGCTTCCGTGATCCTGAGTTCATCGATCAATTGACCGCTGCTGTTTCTGATGCTGATCCTGGCATCCCCCCAGGTAATCCCTTGCGGGATGGAGATCATGAATTTGCAGTTTTCAGAAAAAGGATTCGGTGCCACCCGGATACTGATCTCCGAGAGGGGATCCTTCTCCGAAATATCTACACTGTTCAGGTAATATTCCTTGTAGCAGGCCGAGTCAGGCTGGAAGATCAAGGTATCGTAGGTGAAGACAACCCCGTCTTTTTCAAGATAAAAATGATGCCACATGGGGAATAGTTCATCCGATTCAAAATATCCGTTCTCATCCGTTTCGATCAGAGGGAAAGGTGGCATTACTCCGTAGTACCAGCTTTCGGGGCAGTACGACAGCCTGAGCCCGGAAACCGGGTTATTGAACTGATCAAATACATATCCGTGGAATGTGGCTCTGCTGTCGCAGAAAAAAGGCTCACTCCCTATACTCGGGGTGTTATCAAGCATGGGTATATAAATGCCATCCCCGGCATCCTCAAAATAATTCCTGACGATGGATTGCCCTTCAGCAGGAGCAATGATCTGGTAGGTGCCGGTGATTACGTAAGGCCCATACCAGAAATAATCAATGTTGCCCCACCAGGAATGGTGAAGATAGATCATTTCCTCGTCCGGGTCAAGGATCAGGGTTTCAGTAAGGCAGCTTTGGTCGATCACAATGACTGAATCATACTGCAATGGCAGGCTGTTGACAAAGGGCGCATGAACTCCGTCTACAATCAATTCAAGTTCCGAGAAATCGGTAAGTAAATCCTGCCAGACCGGATCAAAGTAGAATTCAAACTGCCAGTCGCCATTGTTGTAATAAAGCTCGCTGATAATTGGTGGCATGACCACGGGGTTCGCAAGAAGCCTGATGGATGTTGCCAGCAAAAGGAGAATGGTCAGCTTTCTCATAGAAAGAATAATAATCTCTCAAAGATACGGATTAAAGTTATTGATGTCAAATGAATGTGAGTGGAAATAAATTCCAAATCCCAAATTCCAAAAGCCAATGAAAATTCAAAACTCAACACTCAACACTCAACACTCAAAAAAAAGTTTAAACTTCAAACATCAAACTTCAAACATCAAATATCAAATATCAGATATCAGAGTTCCTGCCCCCCCTGTTAATAATTGCCTGCCATTTCATGAGGGCCGAAGCCACAAAAAAGCTACTTTTGGCGCTGGAGAAAAACTATGGGAAACGACATCCTCAAACAACTCAATGAAGCTCAGCGAAAAGCAGTGATCCACACCGACGGACCCAGCATGGTGATCGCCGGGGCCGGATCGGGGAAGACCCGTGTGCTGACCTATCGCCTGGCTTACCTGCTCCAGCAGGGAGTGGACGCCTTCAATGTGCTGGCACTCACCTTTACCAATAAGGCAGCGCGCGAAATGAAGGAACGCATCCTGGAACTCGTGGGCAACCGCGATGCCCGCAATGTTTGGATGGGCACCTTCCACTCCATTTTCGCCCGCATACTCCGTGTTGAAGGCCACCTTCTTGGCTTTCCGTCGAACTTTTCCATTTACGATACCGACGATTCCAAACGATTGATCAAGAGCATCATCAGGGAAATGGACCTGGACCCCAAGGTGTACAATGTCAATTACATCCTCAACCGTATTTCGGGCGCCAAAACCAGCCTGATCACCCCCCAGGGATACAACAGCAATGCCGAGATCGTGAACGCCGACTCCATGGCCGGAAAGCCCAAAACGGGAGAGATCTATTCCCGCTATGCCAGTCGCCTGAAAAAAGCGGATGCCATGGATTTCGACGACCTGCTCTTCAATACCTATGTTCTCTTTCGCGATTTCCCGGATGCCCTTTATAAATACCAGAAAAGGTTTAAATACATCCTCGTCGATGAGTACCAGGACACCAACCATGTGCAGTACATGATCGTGAAGAGCCTGGCCGCCGATAATGAAAATATTTGCGTGGTGGGCGATGATGCCCAGAGCATTTATGCCTTCCGCGGGGCGAATATCCGCAATATTCTCAATTTCAAAAAAGACTATCCCGACCTGCAGATCTTCAAACTCGAACAGAACTACCGCTCGACAAAAAATATCGTGAATGCCGCCAACAGCGTGATCGATCAGAATAAGGACCAGATCAAAAAAACCATCTGGACACAGAACGACGAGGGAAAACCCGTGAGCCTGATCAGGGCAGCCTCCGATGCCGAAGAAGGCATCATGGTAACCGATGCCATTTTCCGGGAGAAGATGAACCATCAATTACCCAATTCCGATTTTGCCATCCTCTACCGGACCAACGCCCAGTCGCGATCCTTCGAGGAATCGCTGCGCAAGCTCAACATTCCCTACCGGATCTATGGCGGGCAGTCGTTTTATAAACGCAAGGAGATCAAGGACCTGCTGGCCTATTTCCGGCTGGTGATCAATAATAATGATGAAGATGCACTTTCCCGTATCATCAATTATCCCGCCAGGGGGATCGGGAAAACCACCCTGGAAAAGATCACCCTGAGGGCAGGCGAACTGGGTATCAGCCTCTGGGAGGTGATCGAAAAACCGGCCGAAAGCGGCCTGCAGGTAAATGCCGGTACCATCAGCAAGCTGATGAACTTTATGACCATGATCAAAAGTTTCAGCGTGCAGCTGAAAACAAAAAATGCTTTTGACCTGGCCAAGCAGATCGCCACTTCTTCGGGTATCCTGAAAGACCTGTACGAGGATAAAACCCCTGAAGGGCTCAGCCGGTATGAAAACATCGAGGAATTGCTCAATGCCATCAAAGATTTTACCGAGCAGGAGATCGAGGCCAACGAAGATGGCGAGATCGTGTCGCCTGTGCGTACCCTCGATGAATTTATGGAGGATGTGGCCCTGCTTACCGATGCGGACGAGAAAGACAAGGACGACGGCAACCATGTGTCGCTCATGACGGTGCATGCCGCCAAAGGACTGGAATTCCAATACGTGTACGTGGTGGGAATGGAAGAAAACCTTTTCCCGAATATCATGTCGCTGAACGACCGTGCCGACCTGGTCAAGGAACGCCGCTTGTTTTACGTGGCCCTCACCCGTGCCATGAAACACGTAACGGTCAGTTATGCCGAAAGCCGCTACCGCTGGGGAAACCTCACGCCCTGCGAAGCCTCCCGTTTCATCGAGGAGATCGATGATAAATATATCGACTACCCGCGCAAGGCCCTGAGCACCCCGCGTTCCAAATTTCCCTTCGAAAAACCAAAGTCAAAAGTGTCTACTCCCGGTTTTTCGAACTACAAAAAGAAGAACCTGAAAAAGATCGACAACACCAGCGATGCAGCCCCCGCCATGAGTGCGGAGGAAATGGAAGGTCTCCAGGCAGGAATGCAGGTTGAACACCAGCGCTTCGGCAAAGGCAAGGTGATCTCGGTGGAAGGACTGGGCGGCAACAAAAAGGCCACCGTCTTTTTCACCAATGTCGGGCAGAAACAACTGCTGCTGAAGTTTGCCAAATTAAGGATCCTTCAATAAAGGCTGGCTGCTGGTTACTGGTTACTGGCTACTGGCATCTGGCAACTGGCTACTGGTATCCGGTATCCGGAATCTGGTATCCGGAATCTGGTATCTGGAATCTGGTATCCGGTATCCGGAATCTGGCATCCGGCATCTGGTACCTATTTCTTCAACGCCAGCACGAAGGGAACTGCCCCGAAGGCGACCCAGCCGCAGATGTTATAGGTTTGCTGAAGGCCGACACTGTCGGCGAGGGCTCCGATGCCAACCACCAGGGCTGCACTGACAAAAAAGCTGAGGAACATGTAAATACTGTTGAAAAAGGCAGGGCGGTCGGTGGCCTGGTCCTGGATCATGGCCAGGATCACCGGGGTACTGCCGAAGAGTGAAAGTCCCATCAGTACCAGGACGGGGATGGCAAAAGCCTGAGGCAGGTGCACGAAGAGCAGCATGAGTACAGGGGAGGAGAGCGTGATGATCAGCAAAGTGTTTTTCTGTCCGATCTTATCGGAAATGGTGCCGGCAAGCAATGCCCCTCCTGCACCCGCCAGTTCAAGGATGGCCAGTGCGCCGCCACTCATCCACAGGCTGGTGCCGAGATCAACATTCATGTAGGTAGGCAGAAATGTGGTGAGCGCAGATTTGGTCACTGCCCGGAAGAACGTGATCCCGGTAATGATCACGAAAAACGGGATGAATGGCTTCAGGCTGGCCCATATCCCGTTTTCTTTGCTCTTTTTTTCGAAGTGGTCGGCAATCCTGACATTTTTAAACTTCAGGAAAAGGATAAAAGTAGCCAGCAAACCGAAAGGGATCAGTTTCCAGGTGCCTTCCAGCCCCCAGAGGCTTACCGCACCGACGATGATGAGCGGACCGAGCGTGCGGGCCATCTCTCCCCCGAACATATAATAACTCATGCCTTTTCCGCTCCGCGTGCCCGAAAGTTTCTTGATCATGACCGGCGACGGAACGTGGAAAAGCATGGAACTGAAGCCTGTCACAAATAGGAGGATGCCGAGGACCGTTGCGGTAGGGGCCAGTCCAAGCAGGCTCATGGCCACAGAGGTTATGGCCGGAGTGATGATCACCAGGTAGCGGAGTGCAATGCGGTCGGCGATGAGGCCCATGACAGGATTGAGCAGCGAAGGGAGCCGGTGAACCAGGGAAAGAACACCGACGATAGTGTAGTTCAGGCTGAGCTTTTCGATGAGCAGGGGGAGGAGGGGAGCGAAGAAGGAGGAATAAATGTCGTGGACCAGGTGGGCAAGGGAAACCAGGATCACATTCCCCTGCTGAAAACCCTTGTTAGTCCCTTGTTTCGTCCCGACCTGCTTCATGAGTGCAAAAGTATGAAAAACATATCATCTGAATGCGTGATCCATGCTCATCCTGCGTGTATTCCGCAATACCTCCGTAAAAGCCCCAAAAAGTTCACGTATAATTCCTAATTGCGCAAAACTGTAACACAATTATATATTTGTGCGTACAATGTTTCTGAGTGGAAGTTCCTCTCAAGGCAATAAACAAGACTAATCGAATAAGCAATGGACAAAATTGAACAACTGAAGTGCATCGACAACTTCATCTACGACAACATGGACAAGGAAGAACTACGTGATCTGGTATATCATCTGATCAAAGATGAAAGCCTGGTACGCAGTTTCAGACTGTTCAGCGCTTCCTGATCTTATTTTGCAACAAACTGATCATTTTATGCCACAGAATTATCTGATGGTCAGTTTGTTGTAACTATATTCTTCCTGAATCTTCAATTCTTCCGTTTTCCCCGGATGCAAAAGTTTCGGTCGATATGCAATAGTGTATATTGCCTGATGCGCATGAGGGAATGATCCTTGATTCAAAGTAATTTTTCTCATTGAATATTCGCCCCATTCTCATTTATTAAGCGTGTCATATCAGCAAAAAACTGTTGATAAATTTCCGCATTTTTAAAATCATGCGAGTTTTTGTGAGGTAAGATTTATTAAAAAAGTATTCACTGTGAGAGAATTATGCCTTATTTTTACACTGAACCCAAAATCTTAATTAATATAGAATTTTATTAACAGAACCCGGAAAGTAAATTACGACTACGAAAACGACCAGCAGTAGAGGCCATTTGATCACAAAGCCACTCTGCTTATTTATCCGGCTTAACAGCAAATTCCTTATTAATTAGAAGGCGCGACGGTCAACTGCATTGTTCGCAGCAAAACGTGTCGCTATTGTTTTACAACAAAACCTCTTTGTTAGGATGGAAAATGATATGAAACATTCTCAACAGGAAAGAGCTATGTCGGAAGACCAGATTGAATTAATCATTGCGGATGATTCGAACTTTGTGATCGAGTGCATCAGGCACTGGCTGAAAGAATCGGATTGCATTAAATTGATGGGGGCAGTCAGCAGCGCCGGGGACTTAAACGAACTGGTAAATGCTGTCGATAATCCGATAGTTTTAAGCACCTACTCCTGGGTGATGAAACAGGGAAAGGAGAACCTGAGGCGGATGATCGTGCAGCACCCCCGGGTGATCTATGCACAGGCGCTTTCAAGTTCCAATTATGCTGCCATTCATGCCCTGCTTGACCTTGGCTTCAAGGGATTTATCGGCGACATCGCCACCCGCGATGATTTTATCAAGGGCATGTGTGATCTGCAGAAATACCATTATTTCATGGCCCCGGAGATCCTGGCGGAATTCATGGAAGTAAAGCAGAAGGAAAATACATACTCCTATGCCGATAAAACCATGCTGACCAGGCGCGAGACCGAGATCCTGGAATACGTTTTGCTTGGAAAACGCAGCAGGGAAATTGCCAAAGCATTGAATATCAGCAAAAGAACCGTTGACGGCCACCGGGCGAACATCAACAATAAGTTTGGGGTGCGCAATACCGCACAATTATACAAGAAGGCGGTCACCTATTTGTACTCACTCTGAGGCTGAAATTGCAATATATTACCAATATTCCATATTTGAATCCGGTATTCGTGCCGGATTTTTTTTTATTCGTCGCCCAAAATTCTGTATTCGTCGTATTACCATACCCGGGTATTTATACCTGCATACTTTTACCCGTGTAATAATGCCTGGGTAAGAGTACCATTACGAATTGGGTATTAATACTCTTTTATAGGCTTTACAGGGGTTTTACATTTGTTACCGCGTGAGAACGTAGCCCAAAATCTTAGATTACGATACGACCCGATATCCCTGACCAGGATAGGGCAGATTCCGGCCCGTTCTCCCCATATGTTCAAAACCAAGAACCAATTGTGAAGGCTATGAAGAAACTGGTACTGGCATTCCTGTGCATACTGGCCCTGGCCACATGCAAAAAAGATTCCGACGACATCATTCCGGTGCCGCAGGAGCAGGAACTATCCTTTTCCATCACCCCCAAAACAGCTCCGGAAGGAGGCATGTATAAAGATTGGGAATGCAAACCCTATGAACCCGATTACCTGCAGGTGACCATCGACAGTATCGACTATTTCCCGCAGGTGTTCCGGATCGACGGAAAGCTGTATTCGCAAACCATTAAGCTATCGGTCCCGGAAGGACAGGATTCAGCGACCTATGTCATCAGTAACTTTCTGCTCTGGGACGACGGGAATACTTACGAGGAAATATTGCCGGGCGTGAATGATACCATATTAATGGGTACCCCGGATAGTTCTTCAGTGAATGCGGTTTATGTATCAACACCGCTTGATTATATTTTAACCGTTGGAGTTTTTACTTCTCCACAAATAAACATGGAAGTAATGTGCACGCAAACAAATACAAATTTAAATCAGAAGATCACCCATGCTGGGTTGAGCAATAAAACAATCTCAATAAAATGATGCAGGGGAACAATTCACGGATTTATGAACCAAAACAAAGCATTATGACAAGCGGATTTACCTAGCTGGACAAGTAAAATGAACTCTGAGTTTTAAACCTTTAAAAACATTAGAATGAGAAAGTTAATAGTATTAATCCTTATATCCGTACTGGTTTTCGGATGTAAGAAAGACGAGCAACAGGATCCTGTTGTCAGCCAGCAGGAAATATCCTTTTCTGCAGATCTGGTTGATCCGGGTGCCGGTTTGAAAGATTGGGCATGCAAGACGGATGCTCTGGGTAATTTGCTTGAACCTGATTACGCGAAAGTTGTGATCGATGGAGTGA
>NPIE01005934.1_pt1 | contig 19676 bp, 18 predicted proteins | sample 8637661 | NCBI WGS metagenome assembly NPIE01 (sample SAMN07420842, study PRJNA396082) | bioreactor metagenome | isolation source: sample BA12 brine-fed electro-methanogenic bioreactor BA | place: Japan: Kochi | collected 2016-12-09
CAACAGGGTCCCATAAAGCAGCCCGCGCGGACTCGTTTCATAAGAGCGACGGCGCTCCTCCTTGATCACCCCGCGCTCGGTGTAGAATTCCCTAAGAATCGCATTCTGCATCCGGTCCGACTCGAGAGCGGCCCAGAGTTCCAGCTTGTTGGCCGGCAGGGAAATCAGGTAGGTGGTCAGATCCTTGCTGGTGAAGGCATTGTAGCCGGTCCCGCCGTTTTCGGCGTAGATCCGCGAGAACTCATCCTTGACCACGTACTGCTTGTGCTGCTGCTGCAATTCGGCCAGAAACCGGCGCAGCTGCGCCAGCTTCTGGGGATCGGCATCCTTGCGCCCCTTGAGCCCGTCGATGGTCGAGCCGACCTCTTCGATCTCCTCGAGCAGAGGCTTTTCCTTGCGGTAATCGGTGGTGCCCAGGGATCGGGTCCCCTTGAACAGCATGTGCTCCAGCAGATGGGCCACCCCCCGGGTCTGGCTCGTTTCGTGAACCGAGCCGACGCCGATGGTGATGTAGGCGGCAAAGGTCGGCGAATCGTGCCGCTCGACCACCAGCAGCTTGAGACCATTGGCGAAGGTATGCTCCTTGACCTTCTCCTCGAGCGTCGCCGCCGGGGCCAGCGCGGCCAGCAGCAGAAGTCCGGCAAGAACCGGGACCAATCGGAACAGGATATTTTTTTTCAACACCTTGCAACTCCTGAGATGGGTTCGGGAAAAGGGGGAATTATATACTGGCAGGACGGTATACCCTAGAGAAATCTCCGGCCACCGGGCGCGGTCCACCGTCCGACGACAAGCCCCTTAAAACAATGAAAAATTCACGTATCGCCCGGGATTTTCGCGCATGTCCAGCAGCAGCCGATCGAGGTCATCGAGGGTCCGCACCAGCCGATCGTGCAGTTGGGCCTCGGTGACCAGCTTGCCGGCCGTCCCCTGCCCCTGGTTGACAGCCCGGGCCAGGGTTTCGAATTCGGCCAGCGAACTTCTGGCCCGTTGCAGGGTGGCCACCCCTTCATCGTAGAGGGTCGGGTCATGGGCCAGCTTGCCGAGGGTTCCCCCGGGGTCTTTCAGTTCCTTGACGAAGTCCTCGAAGCTTCTGGCCGCCGCCTCGCCGCGCCTGGAAAAAGCCACCATCCGGTCGTAGAGCCGGGGGTCGTTGAGCATCTTGCCGAGGCTCCCCTCCCCTTCGGAGATGGCTTCGGTCAGCCCTTTGAGCCGGCCGGCGAACTGGACCAGGGTATCGTAGAGGGCGGCGTCGCCAAGGAGCTTGCCCAGGCTCCCGTCACGGTTTTCGATCTGCTCGACCAAGGTGCCGATACGCTCAAAGGCGCTGTAGGCCCGGTCGACCACCTGGTCGATTCCCATCGGCGGCTCCCCCAACAGCGGTTGGGTCGGCAGCCCGTAACGGCTGCCGGCGGTGATTTCGATGAACTTCTCGCCGAGCAGCCCCCGGGTCTGGATCGCCACCCTGGCATCCTGGCCAAGCCGCTTGGCCGCCGACTCCTCGACCCTTAGGGTCACGGTGATGCGGTCGGACTTCAGCGGGTCGGCAAAGGCGATATCCGACACCGAGCCGATCACCACCCCGGAGAGCCAGACCGGAGCCCCGACCCGCAGTCCCTGAACATCGGTCAGCAGCACCTGCACGGTCGTCGTGGGGGTGAACAGACGGGTTTTCTCGCCGATGGCGAAGATGGCCACGCCGAACAGGGCGAGGGCCGCCACCAGGAATATCCCCATCCGCACTTCTGCCCAGGCGATGGTTCTGCTCCGTTTCACAGGGCCCCTCCTTTGGCACCGGCGCACTGCGCCTCGGGGTGCAGAAATTCACACAGGCCCGGCTCCGGGCAACGCTCCAGGGCCTCGCGGTCGCCGTCGAAAATGATTCTGCCTTCGTGAATGAACATGAACCTCTGCGCCACCCGAAAAGCGCAGGCCAGATCGTGGGTCACCACCAGGGTCGATTTGCCATGCATCTGGCAGCTGACGATCAGTTCGTTGACCTTGCAGGATGCCACCGGATCGAGCCCGGCGGTCGGCTCGTCGAACAGGATGCACTGGGGTTTGACGGCCAGGGCCCGGGCAATGGCGGCCCGTTTGCGCATCCCCCCCGAAAGCTCGGCCGGGTATTGATCGATGGCGTCCTCCAGATCGACCGAGGCCAGGACCCGGCGAACGAGCTTCTCGATATCCGGCTGCGGCAACTTCCCTTCTTCAAACAACCGGTAACCGACGTTTTCACCGACGGTCAGCGAATCGAACAGGGCCCCACCCTGGAAAACCATGGCCAGCGTCTTGCGCCGTTCGGTGAACTCCTCTTCGTTCATCTGGTGAATGTCGTCGCCGTCGAACAGGACCCGCCCCCGGTCGGGCTTCCAGAGCCCCAGGATCACCCGCAGGATGGTGCTCTTGCCGGTCCCCGAAGGCCCCATGATAACCACCTTGTCCCCCGCGGAAACCTCGAAGGAGACCCCTTTGAGGATCTCTTTTTCGCCCAGGGTCAGATAGATGTCCTCCAGCCGGATCATGGGAAGACCACCAGAAACAGCTTGGTCAGGAAAAAATCCGATATCAGGATAAAGACCGAGGAAAACACCACCGCTTTTTTAGCCGCCACCCCGACCCCCTCGGAGCCGCCCGCGGCACGCATGCCCAGGTGGCAGGAGATCGAGGCGATCAGCAGTCCGAAGAACAACGGCTTGAAGCAGCCGAGAAAAACGTCGGACACCTTGAGAAAATCGATCACCGAGAGCCAGTAATAGGCGGCGTTGATGTCGGTTGAGGTGCTGACGATAAAAAAACCGCCCATGATGGCGATCGCGTCGGTGAACACGGTCAGCAACGGCAGGCTCAACAGGCAGGCCAGAAACCGGGGGACCACCAGCTTTTTCACCACGTCGGTCCCCTCGACCTGGTAAGCGTCGAGCTGCTCGGTGACCTTCATGGTGCCCAGTTCCGCGGTGATCCCCGAACCGACCCGGCCGGCGACCATCAGGGCGGCCAGCACCGGCCCCAGTTCCCGGACGATGGAGGCGCCGATGACGCTCCCGACCAGATTGGTGGCACCGAACCGGGTGAACAGCACCACCCCCTGAAGAGCCATGACCATTCCGGTAAAAATGCCGGTCAACAGGACGATGAACAGCGATTCGAAACCGATGCGGTCGAACTGGAAGACGAGTTCGCGGAAGTAAAACGTTCGGGAGAAGGTTTTGCCGAGGGCGGAAAAGGTCAGCCGGGCATAGGCATCCACTTCGAGGAAGAAGCTCTTGATGGTATTTTCCAGATTCGTCAGAAACATGACATCACAAGGGCCGGGCCGGCGGCCCGAAGCAGGTCCTGGATCCGGCCGGACTGCTTCGCCCCGGCCGGATCACGGCTGGGCGCCGCAGCTGCTCGACCCATCCCCTTCGTAGAACCCGTTGGGCCGCGTGCCCGTTGCTCTGGGCAGCAGGGCCTGCGCCACCACCTCCTGCATGGAGTCGACGAACACGATTTTGATCGCGGCCCGGGAATCCTCGTCGATATCCATGAGATTTTCCCGGTTGCGCTCGGGCAGCAGGATGGTTTTCACCCCTGCCCGCCGGGCCGCGAGGACTTTCTCCTTGATGCCGCCGATGGGCAGGATGCGGCCGGTCAGGGTCAGCTCCCCGGTCATCGCCACCTCGCGCCGGGCGGGTCGTCCGGTCACCAGCGAAATCATCGCGGTGGCGATGGTGATTCCCGCCGAGGGTCCGTCTTTGGGGATGGCGCCCGAAGGGACATGCACATGAATATCGCTTTTGTCGAAAAAGTCGCGCGCCACACCGAAATCCCCGGCATGGGAGCGGATAAAGGAGAGCGCGGCCTTGGCCGATTCCTGCATCACGTCGCCGAGGCTGCCGGTGAGGATCAGTTCCTTCTTGCCGGCCATCCGTGAGGCCTCGATAAATATGATGTCGCCCCCCGACTCGGTCCAGGCCAGGCCGGTGACGACACCGACGCGATCTTCCTCGCTGGCCACGTCGGTGAAAAACTTGCGCGGTCCGAGCAGTTCCTCGACATCGGCGGAGGATATGATCTGCCGCGGCGATTTACGCTGGGTGATCTCCTTGGCCACCTTGCGGCAGACCGAGGCGATCTGCCGCTCGAGGGTACGCACCCCGGCTTCGCGGCTGTAATCGCGCACGATCTTCAGGACCGCCCCCTCGTCGAAATCGAGGGGATAGCGTTCCAGGCCGTTTTCCTCGATCTGCTTGGGTATCAGGTATTTGAAGGCGATCTGCTTTTTCTCCTCGTCGCTGTAGCCCGAAAGGTGGATCACCTCCATCCGATCACGCAGGGCATGGGGGATCGGGTCGATCAGGTTGGCCGTGGTGATGAACATGACCCGCGACAGGTCGAAGGGGACATCGAGGTAGTGGTCGGCGAAGCTGTTGTTCTGTTCGGGATCGAGCACCTCGAGCAGCGCCGAGGAGGGGTCGCCGCGAAAATCCTGGCCGATCTTGTCGACCTCGTCGAGCATGAAAACCGGGTTGTTGGCCTCGACCCGGCAGATTTCCTGGAGGATGCGTCCCGGCAGGGCGCCGATGTAGGTGCGCCGGTGGCCGCGGATCTCGGCCTCGTCCTTCATGCCGCCGAGGGATATGCGGATGAACTTGCGCCCCATGGCCCGGGCGATCGATTTGCCCAGGGAGGTCTTGCCCACCCCGGGGGGACCGACGAAACAGAGAATCGGGCCCTTGGTGGTCGATTTCAGGGAGCGCACCGCCAGATATTCGAGAATCCGCTCCTTGACCTCCTTGAGGTCGTAGTGGTCCTCGTCGAGCACCTCCTGAGCATGGTTGATGTCGAGCGTGTCCTCGGTTCCCCGGCTCCAGGGCACATTGCACAGATACTCGAGATAGGTGCGGGCCACCGTGTACTCGGGCGAGGCGGGATTGATCCGCTCAAGGCGGACCAGTTCCTTTTCGGCTACCTTGCGCACCGCCCCGGGCATCCCCCCTTTGGCAATGCGCTTTTTAAGGTCGTTGAGTTCGGCCTGTCGGGGGTCTTCATCGCCGAGTTCCTCCTGAATCTCTTTCATCTGCTCGCGAAGCAGATATTCCTTCTGGGTTTTACCGAGGCGCTTGGCGACCTCCGACTGAATGTTGCCCCGCACCTGGAGTTTCTGCACCTCATTGGTCAGGTGCATGTAGACCTCTTTGAGCCGTTCGACGGGGTCGAGAATTTCCAGTAGACGCTGCTGTTCCCGCAGTTCGAGATTGAGGTAAACCCCCACCATGTCAGCGAGCCTTCCGGGATTCTCGAGCCGATCGATCATCTTCAGAACATCCCCGGGAAGCGGACGACCGTAGGCCAGGGCGATCTTGAGCAGGGAGTTGACACTCTGCACCAGGGCATCGGCCACCAACCCGTGTCCCTCGGGGATCGCCACGGGTTCAATCGCGGCGATCAGGAAGGGTGTCTGCTGGGTCGGTCGGTTCAGGCGAATTCGCTCACGCCCTTCCACCACCACCTTGCACCCCCCTTCCGGGAACCGGAAAACCTGGTTGATGCGGCAGGCGGTGGCGATCCGCGGCAGATCATCGAAAGCGCAAACCCCGCGCTCCTTGAAACAGGCCGCCACGGCCAGCAGGTGGTCGCCGCGCAGGGCTTCTTCGATCAACCCCATGGCCTCTGCATCGACAAACAGAGGAAACATCATGTGCGGGAAAACCACCTGGTCCCGCAGGGGGTAAACCGGCAAGGTGGGAGGCAGGTGGGTGGACTGCTCGAACATAAAGCGGGGCTCCTTTGAAACTCAGTCCGTTTCCGGATTGACTTCCCTGATGGTCTTGTCGAGAATCTGGGGAAACTGCTCGGCGAAGGATGGATAGACGGTTCCGATGAAACTTTTCAGGGCGGCCAGCTCGATCTTCAGCCGATCCATTTCGATGCGCACTTCGAGCATCCTCCGGTCACCATCGTCGGCGACCATCCGAAGCTCCTTCTGCAGGCGGGAAATCCGTTCCCCCAAAGCCAGTTCATTCATTCGCTCACCTTTATCCGTTCGCCACGTCCAAGGGGACAACGCTCAAGGCGTGAAACTGCCGCGGACAATTGCCTAACCCAAGGATATCAATCGCCCATGGGGTGTCAAGAAGCCCCCCCCGAGGCTTTGACAAAGCTTGCGACAAATGGTTAACTCACAGCTGCCGCCAAGCGGCAGAACTTTTGCATGGACAACAGCACTGAAATCACCATTCGATGATCGAAGCCAGGGAGATGTCTTGATGAAGATGAAACGAATTGCCGTATTGACCAGTGGGGGAGACTGCTCGGGAATGAATGCCGCCATCCGGGCAGTAGTGAGGGCCGGCCTGTCGGCCGGGCTGGAGGTGGTGGGCGTCCAGAAAGGCTACCATGGCCTGATCGACCGCCATTACGAGATCATGAGCACCCGCTCGGTCAGCAACGTGCTGCAGCGCGGCGGCACCTTTCTGCAAAGCGCCCGCTGCAAGGAAATGTACGACGAACCGGGACAACGCCTGGCCGCCGACAACCTGAAAGGGCTCGGCGTCGAGGGATTGATCGTGATCGGCGGCGACGGCTCGCTGCGTGGCGGGCTGGCCCTGGCCCGAAGGGGCATCCCGGTGATCGGCATCCCCGCCTCCATCGACAACGACATTCCCTTTACCGACATGTCTCTCGGGGTCGATACGGCACTCAACAACATCATGTACGCCGTCGACTGCCTCAAGGACACCGCCTCTTCCCACGACCGGGCCTTCGTGGTCGAAACCATGGGCCGCAACTGCGGCTACCTGGCGGTTGCCGCGGCCATCGCCACCGGCGCCGAGGTCACCCTGATCCCCGAAGAGCCCTTCGACATCGGCGCCATCTGCAAAGACCTGCGCCGACGCTTCGATGAAGGACGCAGCAATTCGATCCTGATGGTGGCCGAAGGGGCCGGCAACGCGCAGCAGATAGCCGACCAGATCAAGGACCGCATCGGCTTCGAAATCCGCGTCATGATTCTCGGCCACTACCAGCGCGGCGGCTCGCCCTCGGCCTTCGACCGGATTCTCGGCGCCCGCTTCGGGGTCGGTGCGGTGGAGGCCCTGATGCGGGGCGAACAGGGCAAAATGATCGGCCTGACCCGCTCCGGGCTGCAATTCACCGAACTGGAAAAAGTCATCGAGACCGGCAAGCGCCCCATCGACGAAATCGTGCTCAAGCTCTCAAAGGTTCTGGGGATCTGAGAACCGATGCGAACAACGGCTGCGAGATTAGCCCGCAGCCCGAGAACCAGAGCCCCCGGGTCCCTTGGATCCGGGGGCTCTGGCCTTCACCCGATGAAGGTTCGAGTTGAGGATACCTGTTCGGGACCTCAGGTTTCTGCTGTTCGGAAAATCCAAAGCAGATATGGGATTTGATTAGGGGATGATTTGTCGGGCATGGAACAAGGCTTTCTGGGGCAATCTTTAATTAATAGCGAACCCTAAAACATCTCGAGATAAGTTGAAGTGGAAATTCTGGCGGGGGAAGACCCGCTGTTGGTCTCAGTGCATGGTTAGTCGTTTCATTTTGCGGATGCAAGCCGGAGACCCAAAAAGACAAAGAGAGCGCCCGCCATCCGGTGGAGCGCCGACGAGAATAATGAGCTGCCGCGGAGGCTGTTGCCGAGCAACGATGCGAACCAAGCGAGGCACAAGCACCAGAGTGTGCCGGTCACTACGAAGCAGAGTCCAAGCGCGATAAACGCGGCGAACTTTGAAGGACTGCCCGGCGCGATGAACTGCGGCATGAAGGCGAGAAAAAAGAGAGCGACCTTTGGGTTGAGGACGTTTGTAAGCAAACCTTGGCGGAAGACGGCGAAAAACCCGGACGAATCAAAAGCGGTCGGAATAGAGGCGGCAGAAGTGCGCTTGAGGAGCATCCGAGCGCCAAGGTAAACCAGATACACCGCGCCAGCGAGTTTGACGGCAAGAAATGCAGTTGCAGAAGCCGCGATGATCGTAGAAAGGCCGAGAGCAGCAGCCAGCGTATGGACAAGAGAGCCCGCGCCGATCCCGAGCGCGGAGGCGACGCCTGAACCCCGGCCCTGCGCCATGCTGCGCCCGAGGATGTAGAAGGTATCCGGCCCTGGAGTAAGGTTGAGCAGGATGCCGGTGACCATGAAAATGCCGAAATTGTGGATGCCAAACATGGTGTATCCCCGGGTTCGGCCAGAAATGCCTAACTAGTTAATTTACTTGTACTTCCCGCATGCGGTTATGAGTGCTAAGTTGTCACGGATTATGTTCAACATTTTATTTGAGGTCGATATTGGATACAAACAATAAATTCTTAACCCCCCTGACCTCTGAGAAGCATCGCAGTACTTTATCAGTGATGATTCATAGAATCACTGGATAAAATATCCTGCGACCCGCCAGTTGTTGTCCTGCTCGAGCATCATCGTGACCGTTTCGGTCACGCTTTCTTTGCCCTGATACCTGGAGTCGAAAATCAGCAGTATGTATTCACCATCAGGGCTGTCCTTGGCCGTGGTGGCGTAGCTGATATCCTTTTGTTTACGCTCGATAATCGGGCCGGTAACAGACCGAATGGTGGACAGCTGTCCAGACCACTCCTCCACGGTAACTTTCTTTTTCAGCAGGTCTGCCGAGGTCTGCCAGCTGCGATCGTATTGCTCGGCATCGATCAGCTTGAGGAACTGCAGCGCGGCGGCGGTCGCGCTGTGCGCTTTTTCCGGGTCAGGTTTTTGGCTGATCATGGGAAAAATGATGATCACCAGGCAGGTCAAAACGAGGATGGCGTGAATACGAAATCGTTTGGTAATCAAAACAACCTCCAGTGGTGGCAAACAGATCGAAAAAACGGATGTCTACTATAAGCGGGATGGGCAAAGAGGGCAATGGTTGGATAAACCCGCCGATCGGTTACTTGAGAACCGGGGGACCTTGCATTTTTTGCCGGGGGCACTAAACTTCCAGATAAAATTTTGCCAACCCCCATCGATCAACAAAAAGGAGAGTTGCCATGGCTGTCGATTATCCCGATCTGCCCTATCCGAAAAACGCCCTGGAACCCTACATCAGCGACCGGACCCTGGAATTTCACCACGGCAAACACCACAAGGCGTACGTGGACAACGCCAACAAAATGCTCGAAGGCACCGAACTGGCCGGTAAGGATCTCGAAACGATCATCCAGGCCGCCGCCAAGGATCCTACCAAAAAAGGCCTGTTCAACAACACCGCCCAGGCCTGGAACCACGCCTTTTTCTGGAAATGCATGAAAGCCGGCGGCGGTGGCAAGCCCAGCGGCAAGATCGCCAACAAAATCGAGGTCGATTTCGGCGGCTATGAGAAATTTGTCGAAGCCTTCAAAACCGCCGGGGTGACCCTGTTCGGCAGCGGCTGGGCCTGGCTGGTGCTCAAGGACGGCAAGTTGCAGATCATGCAGGGCGCCAATGCCGAGACCCCCGTGGCCATGGGCATAAAGCCCCTGCTGGTGGTGGACGTGTGGGAACATGCCTATTATCTCGATTATCAGAATCGCCGACCCGACTTTCTGCAGAGCTTCATCGATCATCTGATCGATTGGGATTTCGTCAACTCGAACCTGGCCTAACCCTCCTCGTTCGGCCGCCCCGGCGCTCCTAGGAGACTGTCGGACTATGCGGGCCGAAGTGAAAATTTGGATGTTTGAGTCCAGATTGTGGCTCGTTTGAAAGCTCATAGCCGTAGCTATGGGCCGAAAAGGAGCTGCAATCTGGGCCAAACAGCCGAATTTGCAGCCGGCTCATGGATAGCCCGATCGCCTCCTAGCGCCGGGGGCGTTTTTTTTCGGCCGAAGCCTCCCGCCGTTTCCCTCCGGTTTTAAATTCCCGACGAACCTGTTACAATGCCTCCGTTTGCCCGGCAGCAGCCCACACCGAGAAGGGGGTGCCGGCAAGCTCCGGCGGCCTGATGGCCGCTGTTTTGGTTAGGGCTTCACGATTCCGGAGGTTATATGCGTCGCCTCTTATGGCTTTTTATCCTGTACGTTTTCTGTTTTTGCAGTTTCCCTGCTTCGGCCACCCTCGCCCAGACCGGGGAGGAAGGCCCCAACCTGCCGGCGGCGACCTATCCGGGAACCGCTGAGGTGGTTCCCAGGACCGCCCAGTTGCAGGAAAAAGCTTCGCAGGTCGAGGTCCGGATCGCTTCTCTGCACGACCTTTCCTCGTTTGAAAAGCAGATCGGTTCGGCCCGCCAAAGGCAGGAGGAGCTTGGTTCCCGGATTGCCGAACTCGGCGATCCGGCAGCCTGGAGCGCCGACCGTCTGCTGGAGATCAGAAGCCGGCTGGAGGAGCAGAAAAGCTCTCTGCGAAAACTTCTCGACAATCTCTCTTCCCGTCTGGCCGAACTCGAAACTACCCGCAAGGAATGGACCGAGAAAAAAACCTTCTGGGAAGGCTGGGCGAAGGCCCTGAAGGGTTCCCAGCTGCAACTGCCCAAGAAAACCTTCGCCGACGCCCGAGCGACCATCGAGGTGGTTCTCGGCAAAGCCTCCAAGGCCGCCGCCCCCCTGGTGACCCTGCAGGGCGAAGTCACCGCTTTGCAGGCGAAAAACGCCGAGATATTCAACCAGATCGAAGCGACCCTCGATAATCTGCGCAAGGAAATTTTCAAGAAAACCGCTGCCTCTTTCGCCAACCCGGATTATTACGGTCAGTTCAAGAAAGAACTCTGGGAGCAGACCAAAAACGGCATTCTCTCGGCCCGCAAGGGGGGTGTCGAATTTCTTCGCGAGCAGGGCTGGATCTTCGCCCTGCAGCTTTTGCTGGCGGGAGTTCTGGCCGGGTTCATCATCCGCCACGGAAGCAAGGTCGAGGTGACCAGGGAATGGCAGTTCATCCTCCATCACCCCCTGGCCACGGGACTGTTCGTCGCCGTTTCCTCCCTGAGCTTTCTTTACGCCACCCCTTATGGGCTCTGGCGACTGCTGCTCTGGAGTCTGGCGGCATTTTCCGCAGCGGTGCTGATTTCGGGACTGCTGAGGAACCCCCTGAAAATCTTCATGGTATTCCTCCTTTCCTCGCTCTTTGTGCTATCGCTGGCGCTGCAGATCTTTGCCCTGCCCCAACCCCTTTATCGCCTGTATCTGGCTCTGCTCTCCCTGGCGGGTATTCCTCTGCTGCTGCGCCTGGCCCAAAAAAATATCCGCGCTCATGGCGGTCAGATCGGCGGTTTCACCATCACCCTGCGGGCCGGCGCCGCCGTTCTGTTGGTCGCCTTTGTCGCCCAGTGCGGCGGCTACAGCAATTTCTCCTCCCGGCTCATCGAAGCCTCGGTCCAGACGGTTTTCCTCGGCCTGTTCGCCGCCATGGCGATCCGTCTCGGCCACGGCGGGATCGAATTTTTCTGGAATCAGCATGTTTTCCGCAACCAGCGTTTTTTTGCCCGGTTCGGGCACGAGATTGCCGAGCGGCTCAAGGGCCTGCTGAAAGTCTTCGTGGTGGTTTTCGCCGGGCTTCAACTGCTGGCGGTCTGGGGGATTTTCGACACCGCCGCCGAGGCCTGGGACGATCTGCTGGATATCGGCGTCAGCTGGGGCGAAAACGAATTTTCGGTGAAGATGGTGCTGCTGGCCGGAGTTGCCCTGTACGCCTCGGTGGTCGTCTCGAAAATGATCGGCTCGCTGCTCGAAACCGAATTTCTTCCCCGCAGCGGCCTCGATCGGGGCTTGGGCGACTCGATCCGGAAACTGCTCCACTACGCGCTGATCACCATCGGCTTTCTGTTCGCGGTCAGCCTGATGGGCGTTGAGCTCAAAAACTTCGCGGTGCTGGCCGGGGCCTTCGGCATCGGCATCGGTTTCGGCCTGCAGAACATCATCAACAACTTCGTCAGCGGCCTGATCCTGCTCTTCGAGCGGCCGATCAAGGTAGGCGACATGGTGGTGCTCGGTACGGACTGGGGCACGGTGCAGAAAATCGGCCTGCGCTCCACCATCGTCGAAACCTTCGACCGTTCGGAGATCATCGTTCCCAATTCCCAGCTGATCGCCGAGCGGGTAACCAACTGGACCCTGTCGAACAGCATGGCGCGGGCCATTGTTCCGGTCGGCGTCGCTTACGGCAGCGATATGGACCGGGTGATGGCCATTCTGAGCGAGGCCGCGCAGCAGCATGAGGACGTTCTGGCCGATCCCGCGCCCTCGCCGATTTTCATCGGCTTTGGCGACAGTTCGCTCAATTTCGAGCTGCGGGTGTGGATCTCCGATGTCAACAAGCGACTGACGGTCCGGAGCGACCTTGGCCTCTATATCGACCGGCGCTTCCGCGAAGAGGGGGTGGAAATTCCCTTTCCGCAGCGGGACCTGCACCTGCGGTCGATCGACCCTGCCCTCAAGAGGGCTCTGTCCTCGGGAAAACCGTCGGAGACGGTAACCTCCGGACCCTCATGAAGCGCATCGGGCCGGTCACCAGCCAAGCTCAACCGCCGTCTGGCGCAGCGCAAAAACAATCAGAATATCGCCGCCAGGCGCTCGAAGGCTTTGCGCAACCGCGTCGATACGGCCAGTAGCATCCCCTTGAGCAGCTTCATGCCGAGGTCGGGATGCTCACTGGTCAGCCTGTCGAAGTTTTCGCGATTGAGCGTCAGCAGTTTCGAATCTTCCAGGGCCACCGCCGTAAACGCCCTCGGCTGGCCGTCGAGGATGCCGAATTCTCCGAGAATCGCGCCCTCGGTATAGACGCCGATCACCACCTGCTTGCCTTCGAACTCGGTCTCTTTTTTCTCCTCGATTCGGCCCGAAGCGACAAAAACCACGTGATTGTCCTCATCGCCCTCCTCCCAGAGGGTTTCCCCGGCATTCACCTGACGGCAGTCGAACAGAGGGGCCAGGGTTTCGGCCTCTTCCTCCACCAGAAAATGGAAGAAGCGAAGCTTGGCCCGCATCAGCTTACAGAGTTCTTCGGTGGTCGATTGCATGGCCCCTACCCGGATTCTTTGCTGGAACGCAGTTCCCGGATTTTTTCTTCCATCCGGGCAAACAAACCGTTCATCCCTTCCTTGCGGACGATCTCGTTATAGCTGCTGCGATAGTTTCGCACCAGGCTGACCTCTTCGATGACCACATCATAAACCAGCCACGTGTCGCCCCGTTGCACCAGCTTGTAGGTGATGGGAATATCGGCACCGGCGGTGAGAACCAGGGTGTCGACCTGCGCTTTTTTGCCTTCGGTCTGTTCCCCGACGTAGGTCACCTTCTCGTCGGTGTAGGCCTCGATCCGGCCCAGGTAGGTGGCCTCGAGCAGGTCGGAAAACAGCTCCACGAACCGCTCCTTTTCTGCCTCCGTGGCGGTACGCCAGTTGGTGGCGAGCACCCACTGGGACATGGTCCGGAAATCGAACCGGGCGCGCACTAGGCCGGTCAGTTTATTCCTGCGATCCTCCTGCTCCAGCGCTTGGTTCTTGAGAGTGGCGATGACCTCGTCCACCGTCTGCTGCACCTGCTCCATGGCCGGCGAGGCGGCCATCACCGACGGTGCCGTTCCCGCCAACAACAGAACCAGAAGCAGAACCGCAATCCCCTTGCACTTCATGGCTATCCTCCATAACCCGGGCCGGGCCGCCTGCCGTGCATCCCCGTCAACGGCCAGCCGCGACTATTTTTCGATCAGCGCCTCGCGCCGCTGCGTGTAGGCGTTACGTATGAACAGATAGGGGTCGAGCTGCTCTTTCTTGATGCTTTCGTAGGTATCCTTGTCCACCGACAGATCGTTGACCTGGTCATAGGCCTTGACCCCGATATATTCCAGGGCACCCGGCACCAGATACGGAACCGGATCCATGAACCCGTCGCCAATCCGGCCGATGCCGTCGCGCACGTTGGACGGCCCCAAAACCGGCAGCACCAGGTAGATACCGGAACCGATGCCGTAATGACCGAAGGTCTGACCGAGATCTTCGTCTTTTTTATAAAGGCCGTCCTGTTTGGCGAGGTCGAAGAGCCCGGCGACCCCGACCGTGCTGTTGATCACCAAACGCCCGAGTTCGGTCCCGGCATCGCGAAATTTGAGCTGCAGCAGCGAGTTGATGAAACGCACCGGGGTGGCCAGGTTGGAGAAGAAATTGGACACCGAAACCCGCGCCGGCTCCGGAATCGCGAAACGGTAGCCGCGGGCCACCGGCTTGAGCAGGTAGAAGTAGAGCTTGTCGTTGAACCAGAACATGCCACGGTTGAAAGGTTCGATGGGATCGGAAACGACCAGGGGCTCGGCCTCGAACTCCTCTTCAAAGGGCAGGAATTCCTCTTCGTCGCCCGGCCCTTCCACCCCGTCGATGCCCGTCGGGCTGATCAGATCCTGCGCCGTGGAAAGCCCGGGATTGACCGAAACAGCAATTGCCAGCACCAGCAGCACCAGGATGTTTTTCATGTGGTCACTCTCCCCTCTTTCCGGTTCACCAAGCAAACCGGAAAAATTCATGCGGATTCAGGTTTATTTCTTTTCGAAGATGTACTTGCTGACCAGCTCTTCGAGATTGATCGCAGATTCGGTCTCGACAATCCGGCCGCCGGGCTGGATGTACTCCTCCATGCCGCCCGGCGCGATGTTGACGTAACGATCCCCGATGATGCCCGAGGTCCGGACCGAGGCGATGCTGTCCTCGCTCAACTTGACGTCCTCGTCGATCTCCAGGGTGACGACGGCTTCGTAGTCCAGGGGATTGAGCCGGATTCCGGCCACTTTGCCGATACCGACGCCGGCGATCTCCACCCGGCCCCCCTCCTTGAGACCCGAAATGGAGCCGAAGCGCGCTTCGACCTGGTAGGACTGGCTGCCGAACAGGTTAATGTCGCCCAGCTTGACCGAAAGCCAGGCAAAACAGAGAAAACCTCCCACCAGGAACAAGCCGACCGCGGTTTCCGTATTAAACCGTTTCATAGAGGTCAGACTCCTCCTTCTCGCTGGAATAGATGGGCCCCATGGTCGTTACCACGAAGTCCCTGATCAGTGGATTTTTCGAAAGCTGAAACTCTTCGGGGGACATGCACCCCTGCACCACGCCATCGGCCAGCAGGGCCACGTAATCGGCCAGCTTGAAAATCTTCGGCACGTCATGACTGACGATGACCGCCGTGTACTTGAGCCGGGCCTGGGTCTTGTAGAACAGGCGGTAGATTTCGTTGCTCTTGAGAACGTCGAGGCCGGTGGTCGGCTCGTCGAAAAAGACCACTCGCGGATTGAGGACCAGCGCCCGGGCCAGGCCCACCCGCTTGCGCATGCCGCCGCTCAGTTGGGCGGGATATTTTTCCTCGGCGCCCAGAAGATCCATCAGACCCAGCTTCTCTTCCACGTTCTGGCGGATTTCGGTTTCCGACGCATCGGTGCGTTCGCGCAGGGGCAGAGCCACGTTGTCGAAAACCGTCATCGAATCGAACAGGGCGGCATTCTGAAACAGCACCCCGAAATGGGTGCGGATTTCGTTGAGCTTCTTCTTGCCAATGCAGGTCAGGTCCTCGCCGAAGACCATGACTTTGCCCCGATCCGGCTTGACCAGGCCCAGCATGTGCTTGAGGATCACGCTCTTGCCCTGACCGCTGGCGCCGACAATCACGGTGGTGGTCCCTTCATGGACCTTCAGGTTGATCCCCTTCAGCACCTCCTGCCGGCCGAAGGACTTGTGCACATCGACCAGCTCGATGGCGATTTTCCTATCGATCTCTTCGCTCATATTTTTTCATCCGACTCGCGGCGAGTCCCCAGTGTTCTCGTAAAAATCATAGCATGAGCGCACTGATCAGGTAATCCCAGACCAGAACGCTCACCGACGAGAGCACCACGGCGTTGGTGGTGTTGCGGCTGACCCCTTCGGCCCCGAAGCCGCCGGTGCGCTCAAGGTGCAGGTAATAGCCCTTGGCGGCGGCGATCCAGACCAGCAGCAACCCGAAAACCACCGACTTGACGAGCCCCATCTTGATGTCGGTCCACTCCACGCTGGCATACATGTGCTGGAAATACATCCCCTCGTTCCCCCCCAGCAGCACCACCCCGATCAGATAGCCGCCGAAAATCCCGACCACGTCGAAAATAACGGTCAGCAGAGGCATGGCGATAAGGCCGGCGATGAACTTGGGGACCATCAGGAACTTGTAGGGGTCGATGGCCATGCATTCCAGCGCGTCGATCTGCTCGCTGTTGCGCATGATGCCGATTTCGGCGCAGATCGCCGAGCCGGCCCGGCCGATCACCATCAATGCGGCCACCACCGGTCCGAGTTCGCGGATCAGGCTGAGCGCCACCGCCGAACCGAGCAGTCCCTCGGAGCCGAATTTGCGCAGGGTGTAATATCCCTGAAGCCCCAGAACCATGCCGGTAAAGGCCCCGGTGAAGAGGATGACGAAAACCGAGCGGGCGCCGATGAAATGAATCTGGCGAACGATGGGAAACAGCTTGAACGGCGGCTTGAAGATACTGACCAGGCAGGCGGCGAGAAACATTCCCATGCGCCCGGCCTGCTCCAGGAAGTACAGAAACTCGTCGCCGACTTTTTCGAAAACCTTCAGCATCGAGCACTCCGGCAATCTTCAACATCCCCAGCCAAAACAAGGGGGTCCCGTGGAACCCCGGCAGCCCTGCGGCCTGCTTGTAACTTATTTATAATACTAGCAGTCAAATCAGGCTTTACCACGGCCGGGGATTTAAATTCGTGCCATTCGAACGGCCGGCGCGGGCCGACGGGGAAAAAAGAAAAGCTGGCTCGGCGGTTACCGAGCCAGCTCAAAGCGAAGCTGTTCCCGCCTCCCGATAATCGGGAGGCGGGAGCGAAAGTTGTTCACGGCGCCTTTTTTCAGAATCGCGCCCGACCGGCCCTGGCTGCGCTTCCGGCCGGTTCTTCCCCGACACCGAGGCGCAGGGAGAAGTACTCCTGAGGGGTATTGACGTTGATGAACGAACGCCCCCCGCCATCATGGCGCGCCCAGGTTTCGGCCGGCACTTCTCGGACACTGACCTGCGGAAAGAAGCCGACGATGCGCCGCTGTCCCCGGTCGAGAATCTCCTCCATCGCCGGCAGGCAGCGTTTGTGATAGAGGGCGTGCAGGGGTTCGAGCCCGCTGGCGCTGCGGGGGATGACCACGTCGGCCTCGGCGCCGAAGCGACAGAGCTCGCCGATGACCTCGGCGGACACATAGGGCATGTCGCAGGCGACCGCGAACACCTGGTCGTTGCCGGCATGGCAGAGCCCCGAGTGGATGCCGGCCAGCGCGCCCTTGGCGTAATAGATGTCGGGGACCTTGCGGCAGGGGATGTCCTGGTAAAGGCCGGGGGAATTGGTGACCAGGATGACCTCGTCGAACAGGGCGGCAAGGCGCCGATGGATGTGTTCGATAAAGCGAGCCCCGTCGATGGGCAGCAGGGATTTGTCGCAACCCATCCGGCGGCTTTCGCCGCCGGCCAGGATCACCCCGGTGACCCCCGGGATCTTGCGCGGCTCGGGGGCCGCATCCAGCCCCTGGGGATGGCAGTAGACCTCGAAGGACCCGCCGCGCACATAGCCGATCAGGGTCATGTCGGCCTGCTCGCTCATGCGGATGGCCATGTCGGTGGGCGAGGTGCGTGAGGCGATCAGGGAAATCCCCAACCGGGCCGCCTTGGCCACCATTTCCGTCGAGACCCGCCCCGAGGTCACCAGCATTTTCCCGCGCAGATCGACCTCTTTGAACAGGGCCTCGCCGGCGATGCGGTCGAGGGTGTTGTGGCGACCGAGGTCCTCGGCATAGAGCAGCAGCTGTCGGCCGTCGCCGATGGCCGCCGAATGGATGCCGCCGTGGCTGCGGTACTGCTCGGCCCGCTGGGCGAGCCCCTTCATCAGCGCAAACACCGCCTCCGGAGCAAAGCATGCCCGCACCTTTTGCCTGCTGTCCGGAATCGAGTAGGGTTCGAAATTGAAGGCGATTCCCGTGCCGCATCCCGAGGTCAGGGTCGGACTCAGCCGCTCGGGAACCTCGCCGCGGATGCGCACCCGCGCCGCCCCGAACTCGCGACAGACCCCGAGGGTCTGGATGTCGTCGAGCCCGGCGACGAACCCCTGATTGCGCAGAAAGCCCGCCACCAGAAAGTTGAGCTGATGCGGCGAAGCGACCAGGGTGGCCAGATCGCGGTCATTGACCGTGAGCCGCAGGGGGTACTCCTGCACCACCTGGCGCCCGTGCGCCGCCAGGCGGCCGTTTTTGAACTGGTAAACGGTGCGATCGCCGGCATGATCCATAACAACATCCTTTACCATTTGAGTAGCTATAAAACCACGTGAATCAAAACCATTGCGCCTTTTGCGGTGAAAGCTTTGTATGACGTTCCCTCCCCCTCGAGGGGGGAGGGTCAGGGTGTGGGTGACGCTTACCGGCGGTGCGAAACCGGCCTGGCCGAGGCGGGCGCCTTGGCTTCGGCCGGTTGGCCGCCGTCAAGCTTGTGAAAACGGTCGGGAATCGAATAGTCGACCGTTTCCGGGTGGTGTTCGAAGATCGGGAAATAGCGGGCGATCAGGACGAAGAAAAGGATGTGCGCCGCGATGATCCCGAGGGTGACCAGGGTCTCGATCAGCGACGGCAGGTAGATCTGGTCGGGGTGCATCATGCCGATCATCGACACGTTGAAGCGGTTGAGCACCAGGCCGAAAACAACCAGCCCGGCGGCGATGGCCCGGCGCCGGTCGTTCTCGCGCACCGATTTCTGGGTGAACATGATGAACGGCAGCACGAAGCCCAGGCCGAACTCCAGAAAGAACGAGAGGGTCAGCCCGGGGCGGTCGAAGAAGGGCCCTTCGGCCAGCGCCATCAGGCTGTAGACCCGCACCGCGATGTAGAGGCCGAGGGTCCAGGGGAGGATCCTGGCCAGGGTACGCAGCAGCACGCCCTCGTTCGGTTGCCCCATCCACCTATGGCTGGCGGTGGCCTCGAGAATGATGATGCACATGCCGGTGCAGATGGCGCTCATCCAGAACAGCAGCGGCAACAGCGGGTTGTACCAGAGGTTGTGCAGCTTGTCGACGGCGATCAGGAAGAAGGTCCCCAGCGACGACTGGTGCAGGGTCGAGATGGCCGCCGCGGCGATCACCAGGGGCATCTCCAGCCAGCGCAGCACCCGAAGGGGCAGGTGCCAGCCGAATTTTTCGGCGACCGGCGAAAGAAACTCGAGGAACAGCACGGTGGTATAGGCCATGACGCACAGGGAAACCTCGAACATCGGCGAATGCACGTTCCAGTAGCGCAGCACGTGCCAGCCGCGGTGGGGCTGGCCGAGGTCGAGGAGCAGCCCGATGGTGACCAGCGAATAGCCGAGAAATCCGGTGACGATGGCCGGCCGGACCAGCGGTTCGAGCTTCTTGATGTGGAAGACGTGGACGATCGCCCCGAGGGTGAAGGCGCCGGCCGCCAGCGGCACCGCGGTCACCACGTCGAAGGAGATCCACAGCCCCCAGGGGTAGGTGTCGTTGAGATTGGTGGTGGCTCCCAGGCCGAGGACAAACCGGACCAGGGACGCCGCCGCGCCGACGGCCACCAGCACCATCAAAAACTTGACGAAACCGTGGAAACCCTTGACTTCTTTATAGATTGCCTTTGCAGCAGTCATTTTAGCGCTCCTCCTTCTCATCGGGCGTGGTTTCCGTAGGGGCACAGCGCGCTGTGCCCTTGCCCGCGGCACCACCGGGGGCACCACCGGG
>NPIE01003320.1_pt1 | contig 19671 bp, 9 predicted proteins | sample 8637661 | NCBI WGS metagenome assembly NPIE01 (sample SAMN07420842, study PRJNA396082) | bioreactor metagenome | isolation source: sample BA12 brine-fed electro-methanogenic bioreactor BA | place: Japan: Kochi | collected 2016-12-09
AAATTTCCTCAGGCTTTGCAATTTTGGGGAAAAAGGTCTTGCAAAAAACACTTCAGACTCTTCTCTATATACACGTACCACAAGTTCTGTGTTAAAAACCAATGATTTGGGAGATAAAGAATGGAGTTTGGGGTATTGGAGAGATCATGAAATTCGCTATGGTTTTTTAGATGGCATAAGATATGATTATTGTCAACTTACCCCTGGTGGAAACATGGTAGTTGCTGGAGTTGCTAACACTACTGAACTTTCTTCACCCAGTGCATGGCAGTCAAACATGCTGTCAACAACTGGCAGAGGGGAGTGTGTTTCTTTTGATGGTTTTCTAGCCTGTTATTCTCCCCAGGGAGAACGGCTCTGGTCAACATACATTGGTGGAAGTGACTATGAAGGAATATACTTCCTTAGCGTACATAATGACGGTATATATCTGATTGGATGGAGTGATTCAGCCGATTTATTTGACAGGTTAAACTCTGACATTGATCGTTCAAATAAGTTATTACTAATGAAATTCTCATTTTCCGGAGAAATGCTGTGGGCGAAAACATATTTACCTCCTTATAGCGATGAAGAAGGTCATATCTATATACAAGAGATCCAGCACACTGATGCGGGATTTGTTGTTCTCTGTTGTGCGAACAATGCAACATTACCTATAGTGAAAATGGATGAAAATACGTTTCAACAAAATTTTCAAGAAGAAAACTATAAAGGTCCTCATTGTAGACCAACAGACGACTATTACATTTTGTACATTGATCTAGAGGGTACTGTCTCTTGGTCAACCTACTTGGGTGGATCTTCTGACGAATACACTGGAACTGGAACAGAATCTCCCGAACATAATACACCCAAAATCATTATCGGTGAAACTGCTTTTTGCATTGTTGGAGAAACCACTTCACTTGATTATCCCCTGAAAAATCCATTGCAAGATAGGGTTTATTCAGGAGAAAAACCATTGTCAGAGGTGTGGCTTCATACAGGAAGGCCACCAGGTTGTCCTGTAATTACCTGTTTTTCTTTTTCAGGAGAGATGCTGTGGTCTACGTATTTTGGAGGTCCACCACTGGAGTTAACCGATGCTTGTATGAAAAATGGTCAAGTATATCTATCTGGTATCATTCAAGAACCAGTTCTGCCTATGGTTTCTTCAGCAATGATCTTTGATGGGTATCACAAAGAAGCAGATGGAATATTGGCACAAATTGATTCGAATGGAACGTTACTATGGTCTACGTATTTTGGTGGAGACAACTGGGATTCTATAGATGCTTTTACCATTGAAAACGATACAATCTATTTCTCAGGAACTACGGGGTCAACGGTATTTCAGAGTGAACACGAAAGCTCAAAATCAGATTCATTGGAACATGAACTTGATGAATCCTTTTCTGCATTGTATGTTGCCTCTATTCAGCCCAATTCACCCAATTGTATTGTTAGAGCATATGAAGTAAAAAGCGAAACTTTTTTGAAAGATCCTGACAGCCTACTTACGTCCTCAAAAGAGGATACAACAGAATACATTGGTGTAGCTAGGCAGACCTATGACATTTTGAAACTGAACAACAGGATATATACCGTAGGTGTATTGAGAATATACGACTATACCGAAAAATTCTTTCGTTTTTTCAAAGAATACGAAGAGATGCCTCCAGAAGTGAAGGGTATATTCTTTTTGACCAGGTGGGATCTAGAATGAGTATGAATCAAATCAATGGATCAACATCCGATAAATCCCAGCATGCAAAGAGTGGAGAAAAGAGATGTAGTAAATGAAAATGTTGACAACATGGTTTTGTGTTATCTCAATATGTACAAGTTTGATGTTTTGTCAATCTGGGAATATGGTAAAAGAAAAAAAAGAATCCCGTGGGGATTCAATCAATTGTACATTACCTTCTTTTCCTCGAAAAATGAACTCAGATGAATTCAATTTTACTTCATATAGGACGAATCTTTCAAACTTCCCAGACTTTTTTTTAAATCTGCCAGAAGTGTCTTTAGAAACAAAATGGATTCTCCAATCAGATAATCATCAAAGAATTCGACCCATGAAAATCATACAGGATGCATCCAATCGGACTATTCTAATCGCAACAAGCTATGTCTTTTTTAACTGGGAAACTTTTCTACGAAATGAAACTGAAGCTCCTGATTATTTTTACGAAGATATCTTAGCTATTGAAATAAGCACTGGTGATATTCTGTGGCAATATCGACTAGAAGAAGCGCGTGCAACTTCCCTTTTAGAGCATCATGGGAAAATCTATTTTGGTACCAAAATAGGTGTTGATAAACTTCGAACATTTCACCGTGTTGTTTGTTTAGATGTAACTACAGGGAAAGAATTGTGGAAGCAAAGAATTCCAGGACCTGTGGAAACAAATTTAGTCATCTTTAACTCGGATCAATCCTTATGTTTTGGGTTAAAAGACAAGGATAGTTTTCTATTCGTGTTACAACTTGATACCGGTGAGATAATTAACAAGATTCCCCTTTCGATATCTTATGATTCTCATTTTACATGGTCTTCATTGATCCCAGTTCAAGATACAGTTCTTTGTTTTTCTTCAATGACATCTAGTGAATCTCAAACTATCCTCCACGAATTCGATATTATTACAGGTGTGGTGGAACCGGTATTTCATTTTAGAGCATCTTCCGAAGATCGTTTCTATTGGAATATGATTCAGGTTGGTTCTTTGGTTTGTATTGTTAGTGAAACGATTAATACCGATCAACCAGGTATTACTATTCACGCTTTCGATCTTGAATCCAAAACGATCCTCTGGACCGAAAACATTCCTACTACTTTTGGATTTGCTTTTTTTACTACAAAGAAACGATTTCAGGATACTTTGTACACATTCTTCTCTAATAAAGAAGAATTGTTAGCATTCTCACAAAAAATGAACCAGTGGGAACAATATGGTGAAATTTGTGAAGATATTGCCCATCGTTACAATGTAAATTGCAATATTCAACATGTGAATACTTCGCAGGTTATCGTTTCAGTGTCACCAATGGCAAGCGATATGTGGACGACTACTTCCTGGGATGAAACGTTGTGGATACTTATCGATGCTCAATCAGGTGAAATTCTTGGTAAACTACCCATGTTACTTGAATACTATGAACCTTTTGAAGACTATTTTGTCATAGGAGACTGCTGGGAATACAAAAGTTCAGGTCCATCCTTCCTGGCATTGGGAGGAATCCAATGAAAATGAGAAATAATGGGCTTTTACTTCTATGTACTCTTCTACTCTTTACTTCTTCTTGTACAAAGCGTCCTGAAAGTGCAACACTACCAGAAATATCTTGGGGTAATACAGTGGGGAATGCTGCAAATGGTGGGGTGGTTTGTCAACAAGGAGATTGGATTTATTACTACCTCGACAACTCCACCAACCCAGGTATTTACAAAATAAGGACCGATGGTACGGGCGGTAACATTGTAATTCATGGGCATGCTGATAATATCAATGTAGGAGAAGGGGGGATTTATTATACAGGTGGATATGAATCTGGTATTCTCAAGCTTGCATTTGGAGAGGATCAAGCTACTGTTGTTTATAATCTTTCAGCCAAAGAAATGAACATCATAGAGGATTGGATCTATTTCAATACTTTTCAACCCATATATGGTATCTATAAAATACGGACTGATGGTACCATGAAGATACAGCTTGCTATTGATTACGGTAATTGCATGAATGTTACAAACAATTGGGTGTACTACATCGACAATTACTATGATAAAGATAAGCAAAAACTCTATAAAGTACGCATTGATGGAACCGAACGAACACAATTATCTGACGATCACATCGGCTTTATTAATGTAGTAGGAGACTGGATTTATTATTCCCACTTAGAAGATGCTGGCAGACTTTATAAAATGCGAACCGATGGAACCGATACGATGAAAATATCAGAAGACATTGCTAGAATCTTTAATGTTTCCGGTTCATGGATTTACTATCGAAGTGGATTGGATCATCAAAAGCTGTACAAAATGCGAATAGATGGTACCGAGAGAACAAAACTGATTGATGATCAACCTTTTGAATTTGAACACATCAGTGTAGTAGAAGACTGGGTATATTGCCATTCTAGAGCAAATAAAGTATTTCGAGTTCATACCGATGGAACTGACTTCCAGCTTGTCGAATGAACTTTTTCTTTCGCATGCTAGATTATATTTATAAATCAGTAGGTGAGTAATGAAAATGAAATGGAAAAAGGCTTCAATCATTTTGATGGTAATCGTCGTTATTGCAGTGGGAATTTTGTTTGTTTTCCGTAGAGAGTTGTATATTAACTACCTAGCATATAGAGAGGATCGACAGTTTTCACAAAAAGAACTCACATCAGATCCACCAAGTGATAGATTGATATTCGATTCCACTCAAAGTTCAGACAATCCGCTTTTGCAATACACTACTTTACTTGGACGTCATGGAGAGCATTTGAAAAGTGAAAATCCTATTCTGTACCCAACGAAGAACGGCTTGTATACAATTGATTGGGTGAGACTTGATGAAGACAATCATTCAAGTGCGCAGGAAGAGAAATTGATTACTCGAACTGATTTTCAGGGAAACATATTGTGGACCTTTCAACTGGAAAAAGAGTATTCCTTACTCCCTCTTAAAGGTATATACACGTCTAGTAGTTTCGTCGATGAAGAGGAAAACATTTACGTACAGGGGCATGTTGCCACTCGGTTTTTCTTGTGGAAAAGGTGGGTTCCTCGGCAACATTCGCATTTTCTTGTCAGTATTAACGAAGAGGGAGATATTAACTGGGTATACTTCACCGACACTTATCTCTATTTTAGCCATGGAGTTGTCAAAGACCATAAAGTGTATCTGACAACTCTAAAAAATCCAATCGATTCAAAACATGACCATAGCACTATCATTTGTCTTGATGCTCAAAACGGAGATAAGCTGTGGGATATTGAAACTTCATTTGTTGGAGAATCTGTTTTTTTCAGTCCATTTGGCATTCATATTGCCAATTCCTCTTCTGACAAAGATAAGCAAATGGTTCATGCAAATCTGAAAACAGTGTCTTATGAAGGAGAAAACCTGTGGGAAAAAACGTTTGATTTTCCAGCTGCATTGTCTGAATCCTTACCGTATAGAAATGAAATCCTTTATTCTGCTAACCAGCAACATCTATATGTCTGCTTCTGTACCAATGGATGGGAGATTTCTCAGATGTCATCGGAAGTTGTTCTTGAGCAAACATCCAAGATTGTTTCTCTTGATTCTTATGGTGGAATCCAATGGGAATACCAGATTCCCAACGAGGAAAACAAATGGATTCATTCGATGGAATGTAATCAGAACCAATTATGCATTGCTGGTGGAACAACAAAGCAGACAGAAAATGCAAAAGAAGATGTGTTTTTAACTTGTTTTTCATCAAAAGGAGAAGTTTTCTGGAACATATATGTTGAAGGAGAAGAAGCAGAACCTTATCATTTCTTCAGACCTGATATAGATCCCGGATCTTTTGTTGAGGGAGGTTTGTATCTACAAATGACAGAGGATACGATTGTTTTGGCTACTTCAACGCAAAGCAAAGATATTCGAATTCACAATGGGGTACCATTTCATCTGTCTCTACAAGTAGCATCTTACACACAACCTTTAAAAAAACCATGTTATAGTGTTTTATATATGTTCAATCTGCAGGGCAGCCCTGTTTATAGCACATATACGACAACCAACTCGAATAAAGAGCGGGAAAGAAATAGCCAAGAAGCAATGGTATATATAAAGTCAGATTATTTTGTTGCCGATTGGATTCACGATATGAAGATTTATAACAACAAGGTATATACTTTAAGTAGTAGCAACAATTTGCATACCCGTTTACACAATTCAGCTGCATCGTCGTTGCCTTATTTTGACAAAGAATTTCGTGGGTATTTCTATCTTCTGTCATGTTATGAGATGTAAGTTGCACTCACACAAATTTTCTACCATCTGCATTTATCTGAAACATTTATTTTCTTATTGCATGTCCATCCCATCATCGGTCGTATACATTATACAAACCAAAGATACCCAAAAAATGATTGATAATTTGGCTTTACTCTTTTTTGACTTTGGTTATTTTTGGAGTATTCTCAGATTAGGATAAAATTATGGTGTTTGTTTTTATTTTTGCACAAAGGATCGTGATGTTTGTTTCAGACCATGATGCAGTGGTTATTTTAAAAGGATATAACAATGATAAAAAGAATCAGCTTGTTCGTTGTATTAGCTGTTGTATCTAGTAGTTTCCTTGCTTCTCCTTCGTACGGAGTAAAACATCATTTAAACACTGGTACGAATGGGGTCATCATCCTCTTTGAGGGGGAATCAATAAAAACACCTCGTGAAAGGCAGTGGTGGGATAACAGTTTTGGGTGGATTACGAAGGGTGAAAAGAAGGTAAGAACTTTAACATTTATCAATCAAACAAATGAAGATATATCCTTTACTTGTCTGCCAGAATCGACAGATGAAGTCATTGTAGAACCCGCACAATTTGTCCTAAAAGCGAACGATACAACCTTTTGTAACGTGATCTTGCAACCACAAGAAAAAAATAGTAGCGATCATTATAGTGAATATATTAATATAGAGTCATCAGTGACTCATTTAAAATTGGATGTTACCTATTGGTATCAAAGCGATTACAGAAAAATAGTAGTTTGGAAAAACAAGACGAGTTACGAGTCCATTGATGCAAACAATTCACAAATTAACGATATCCAAGTACCCAAGATTATTAACGGAAGAATGTATCTAGAAGCTAAGTTTTTTCCACTACTTGGATATCTCTTTCAGCTCCATATTCAAAAAAACATTGCAGCAACTTTACGCATTGATGAAAATACACTGTATTTTGAGTCAGGAAAGGATACTGTTGTCATCAATGGAGAACCTGTTCCTATCGACAACAAACTTGATATTATTCATGATATGAGAATGTTTTTACCGGTTCGTTTCCTTGCAGAATACGCAGGCTATGAAGTCATGTGGGATCCTGCTGATGAGAAGGTGACCTTGCTGTGGGACAAGGATTGAAAAAGAGAGATTCCAAAAATAATGATCAACCCCTAATGCACGGAAGGATAACTAGTACAATGACACAGAAAACGAAAAGAATATTAATATCTTTTTTCTTACTTTTTTTTCTATCCTTTTCTTTGATGTCCTGTCAATCCAAACAAGATGCTGAGATTTTGATAAAGGAAGAATTGGAAGTTACTCAAACTTCTTCTCAACCTGAAGAAACCTTCAAATCTTTAAACTCTTCTCAACCTGAAGAAGTTTCTTCTGGTTTGAATTCTTCTTCACCTAATCAAAACTACAACAAAGAGATCATAGAAAATTTGGAAAAGTATGGATTTGGTTATTGGAATAGGACGCTATATGGGAAAGAAATTACATATTTAGGGCAATATACTACTCTTTCTGGAAGTGACCAAATTTATATTCAAAGCAAAGAAAGAGTAGGACTTGGTGAACAAGATGATGAAGTAAGTAATAGAGATACTTTTTCGGCTCAATTGACTGCTCTAACTGTACAATCAGATTTTTCAAAATGGAATCAGGAGTCTCCTTGCAAAGAATCTTGGTCCTTCACAATTCCATATACCCCAATTCAAGACATTGCTTTTGATGAAAAAAATATCTACATTGGGACTACATTTGGACCTGGAAGATATCTAGGAAAAGATCCAGGTCATATATTTTGTCTAGATCAAGAAACCGGACAAGAGATCTGGCGACAACCTCTAAAAGGATGGGTTAACTCAAATCTGATTTGTAAGGATAACCATCTTTACTTCATGATTAATGGATATGGTATTCACAACCTTTGTATCGTAGACACTAAAACCGGCACTATGCAAGAAGAAATAATTACTGAGCATGTTGGTGTTAAGTCATCTTTTTATGAAAAATATACTCTATTTTGCTTTGGTGAATTTTTGTACTATTTAACTTCTGTAGATGATCCTTTGAGTTGTACATCAAAAATTCAAATGCTTTATGCTTTCTCTATAAAAAACCATCAAGAGACATGTTTATGGAAATCGGATCCATCATTGCATCTAGTTGGTACTACAAACCTAGTACAGGTAGACTCTTATCTGTATATGGGACTTTGTTCTAGTAAGACAAAAGAGCAAGAACAAAGCATTGAGGAAGATAATCTACAGATTATTTCTTTCAATCTGAAAACACAAGAAATTGAGTGGAACTATACTGACAAAGATTCTAATGGTTTTTATGGTTTTCGTTCAACTCTTTCTTATGATGGAAACTCACTATACATAAATGATACAAATACAATTATTGTTTTTGATCTTAAAACCAGGACCTTGAAATTTACAATACATATTGATGATTACATTATTACAAGATTGGTTCCTTTTAAAAATACTCTTTATGTAGTGATTGCACAGGAGAAAATGTCTATTGGGAGAAATTATGTTTCTTACGATCACCAGGTTATTACTATTGATCCAAAAGATGGTTCTTTGCTCGCAAAATCTCTAAAATCCCAACTTAACGGGATAGCAGATATTGTTGGGATTTACCGAGATTACTTGATTACACAAGGTCCAAACAAGGCTTTCCTGGAATTTGCATACGGAAATGGTTGATGTTATGGTAGATTTCAATAATCAATGAAAGGTATTACATGAGATCAACTAAGACTGGATTACTACAAAAAAGTAAGCACTATTCTGGAACAGTCCATTCTCTTATGCTGAATATGCAGGCTATGAAGTCATGTGGGATCCTGCTGAAGAAAAGGTGACTCTGCTGTGGGACAAACTGGAAGACGGAAAGTGATTAACCATAGAATGCATCTGCGATACGAATCAACAATGGAGGATGTAATATGAAACAAGGAAGGACTGTGATAGCTTTTTGTTGTAGTCTGCTTCTGTTTAGTTGTACTTTTTTGAACTGTAATCAGGTATCAGAAACTTCCTTGGAGAAACCTTCAGAAAGTAGCGAAGAGATAAGTTATCTTTCCAATATTCCAACCTACACACCTCCGATTGTTGTTCCTTCTGAACCTTTACATATTGTTACTTCGCATACTTCTTTTCAGTGGATACGTTCTATTGGACCAGATTTGGATATGAACCTTCGCTCTCAACCGTCTCATGCCCAATTGTTTTCCACTGCAGATCATTCTTCGCAATATGTGTTAACCAATAGTACTATTTTAAAAATCAATGAATTGGGTGAGAAAGAATGGAGTGTTGGTTTTTGGGAAAAGCATGAAATTTCCGGGGATGGTTTTTTGGATGGGATTCAGTTTGATTTTCTTCAGATAACCCCCGAAGGCAATATTGTAGTAGCTGGCAGCGCTACTTCCAATGAACTGTCTAGTCCAGATGCCTGGCAACCAACTATACAATCCACTCAGTCAATGGGAGCTTATGTAGCGTATGATGGTTTCCTGGCTTCTTATTCTCCCAAGGGAGACTTACTTTGGTCTACCTATTTAGGGGGAAGTGGTCATGATGGGGTGATTCAATTGTCTGTTCGTTCTGATGGAATATATGTATTAGGAAGCAGTCAATCCCCTGATTTGTACACCCGTGTTCTACCCCAATATGATGTACCAACAGATGCTTGGGATAAAGCTGATCAACATCAGTTTAACTTTTACTATATCATGAAGTTTTCTTTTGATGGTCAATGTGAATGGACAGAAAGATTTCAAAAACCCTCAACGAATGATAACTTTAGATTCACTCATATGAAAGCTATTCAAGATACACCTACGGGTTTTATCTTTCTTTGCACCTCAAATGAAACTTCTCTTCCTGTTGTAAAACAGGCATCCACTTCTTACTCTCAATACTACAGTGGTAGAAATACTTCCGAGAAAACAACCCCACATGATTTTTATCTATTCTCCATTGACTTACAAGGCAATATGCTTTGGTCTACCTATTTGGGTGGCCCCTCTCTAACATTAACTGATGCTCTAATGGATAAAGAAAGTATATATATCACAGGCAATACAACGGAACCGATTTTTCCTATTCATTCAAATTCTTCTGATGATAATACTTTTCACGGAAGCACAGATGGCGTTATTTTGCAAATTGACCCTAAGGGTAATCTGGTGTGGTCTACTTATTTTGGGGGACACAAAAAAGACACAGTAGATGCTATTTCTATTCACGAAGATATCTTGTATTTTACAGGATCGTCTGACTCAAGCTGCTTCCAAACACCTTTACAAAAGGTAGAAACTTCAAAGGAGACAGTGTTTCGAGAAGGTCCCTTTTACTCTGGAATTGCAACAATGTATGTTGCTTCTTTGGATATCCATACGAAGAGGAAAAGTATTGCCGTGTTCGAAACCCTTCAGCCTCTATACACACCTGATCCATCAAATCCATCTGTTCAAAAGAATAATCCACTACGCCATATTCCCTACCAAGAATTCCAAAGCTTTGACCTTCTTTTTCTCCCCAATCACACTGTCTATTGCGTGGGAGTTCTTCGATGTTATTTACTAGAACCTACTGAATCCAACAATTTCGATGCCTTTCAGAACTACGATATCGTACCATCAGAAGCGAAGGCATTATACTTCTTAACACAATGGTCAGAATTCCCATATGAATAGACAAAGAAAAGGATGGCCTTGGTAAAATGAATCATAGAAAAAGAGCTCAAATTCTTTGTTGTTTGTTTCTTTGCTTCTGTTTAAGTGTATTGTCGTGTTCTTCTTCTGTTTCTCAACAGGATGCAAAAGAATCCCTGCATTCCCACCTAAGCCAGGAACAACCAATAGATACTAGCCCAGAGTCAACTCCCAAATCCCCTTCCTTGCAACCTCCTCCCTTTCTTTCTAATATAGCATCATCCGTTGCACCAATGAAGGAACTACTGCAAACTTCATTTCAAGAACCCATGTATGGATCCATGGTAGAAGAGAATATATTGACAGGAATAAGTAGTACCCACCTATATCACTTTGACTTGTCTTCTGGAACTCTTGTACAATCCATTGAATTACCCTATCGAGGATCATTGGATAACTGCTTTCTGCACAATCATAACAAAATTCTATACACAAAGTATAATTCTCCCGATGACAGAGACATTCATTTTGAAGTGATTGCGATCCATGATCAAAAAGGTACTCTGGAATACACCATTCCAAATTCTGGTTGTGAAGAGTATTCCTTTTCCAACAGCTCCATTTATTCGCAGATGTCTTCCAATCGTCGTTTAGTCTGCTTCGACATCCAAACCGGAAAAAAGAAATGGGAAGCCACTTACGGATATTTGACTTCTCAAGCATTGCGATCTCCAACTCTAGAAATTGACGGACGCTGCTACACCATCTACTGGGGTCCCTCTGATCATTTCTATGTGTCTGTTCAGAATCCTTCTACAGGAGAACAATTGAAAACAATTGATCTGGGAGAGATTCAACTGGATATTACATATCCCATCAAATCCTTGTATACCTATGATCAATATCTGCTTGCCTATGGACATATCCAAGAAAAACCTTTGCAGATGTTTCACGTAGATACCAATTCCATCACGCCAATATGGCATCGTAGTGATATTCCCATTTTGTATAATCAAACTGGTTCTGTTCGAGTTGATTCTACGGGACTGTATGTGCTTAGTGAAGAACGAAAACCTGGAGAAGATGTTCTGAGTGAAAAGAATGATTTCGTCTTGTACAAATTGAACCCAACCAATGGAGCAACCATAGATTCACAACCTTTATTTCGAGAAGGATTTTTTCCTGTTAAAATCGTGGATCAAGGATTCTATCCATGGAATGGTAAACCCGTGCAAGACCATGAAACCAAAAATCTTTTGATTAAATTTTGGAATCCGAATCTCCAAATCTCTCTTTGGTGCGCCTATGATCGGGATACTTTGGAAAAACAATGGGAATGGGCAGTAGATGCTCGTTACAGCCAAGCATTCTGTGCAGAAAACTGTTGGATTCTTTCAAAGGAAAAAGAAGATAGCACAGAAGCTTATTACTATTTTATTCATCCCGACGATGGATCTGTTTTAGCGAAGTGGGAAACTACCGTAGCAGAAGATCCAAATTTCAAAATACATGACGATACAGCCCATTTTTTCCAAGATTCAGACAAGAATATATGGATGCTTGAAACCGAATCTGGTGAACTCCACAAACTACGGTTACCCTGATTTGTAACGATACTATGCTTCTGGAATAACAAGAAGATTGATACCACGATGAGGGTTTGCATAGGTTAGTGAAAGAGTTACTACGAAAGGACAGACATGAATGAAAGTTTTTCTTAGCATGTTGTTGATTGTTTCTATTTCTTTGTATTCATGTACGAACTATGTGGATTCTCCAAATGCTGGTAATGAAAATGGGCCTTCTGCTATTGAAAATGCTCCAAATATTGATTTTACCATTGACGAACTTGAATGGACCAAAGAGATGGGAATGATGGTTTTACAAAGTGAGAGTGCAATTGATGCTACCATGGATACCATTATTTTCCATGGCAGCAATCAGGAAAGGTATGTTCTACCATCTGTTTCCAAAAATGATACAGTTCCATCAGGAATGCAATGGAACACCAATAGGAGTCAGTATGTATTTGCTTATTCAAATAACACCGGATCCGGTGTTTATATCTTTCATACCGACACAAGGAAAATAGAAGCTCAACTTTGGAGTAGTGATCAACAAATTAGTTACAGTAATCCTTTTTTTGGTGTAGACGATCATCAAATTCTGTTTGTGCAACATACCCTGCACCACCCTGAACTAAGAATTCTAGATATTGCTTCTGGGAATATCTCCTTTATACCTTTGGATAATGAGAAAGACATTCAGAATATCCAGTTGGACAAAAACAAAATGAATGTCTATATTCTTACTAAATCCCACTTAACAGTAGTGCAACTTTCTACTGATCTTACTACAAGAGATATCCCTTTGGAGGGAGAAGTGATGACATATTCATATTCTCCTTCATTGCAATACCTGGCGGCAGTTACCTCAACTGATCACGGAAATGCTCTGTTTCTCCTTCGCATTGACGAGGAGAATCTTTGTGAAATCAAAACTTTATCAACACAATATATTCCTTCTCCCTCATGGTCTCCTGACGAGAATTACATTTCCTTTCATGATACTTCAAAGGCACTGGATGACATCTTCTTGTATTCTATTCTCGATTTGTCCTTGCAGAATATTACACAAACTCCCCATGAAAAGGATCTTGTATACTCTACTACTAATCCTTGGAATGAAGATGGTCGCTATTTGGCTTTCACTACCTACGATGGTGATACATGGGCAACCAGAAGAATGGGATTGTATGATGCAGTTGAAAAAAGAATTTTGCATGTTTCTTCATTTGAAGATCAGAATTTATTTTTAGAATGGGGAAGAAAAGATATTTTTTCGTTTCAAACAGGGCATTCTCATGATGGTTTGGATATAGGTATACAAACCATTGACTCAAAAATGAGAATGGATCTCAATTCGTTTATGCATAACGAAGGGGGCAAATTTCTTTCACATGCATGGTCTCCTGATGGCACTTGGTTTGGTTATGTGTATGATGACAATCATTCTATGTTGTCTCTAAAGATGTTCAATGTAGAGGATAACACTCGCAGAGAATACTCCATTCCCATTAAAACAAGTAACCACATTTCAATGCAGTGGTATGTTGATGAGCCCTTCTGAACTGTTACCCAAAAGTAGATACTCCATAAGAAATGTACTGAAGTACAAGCAAGGATTGTTCACATGAGACAAATTGAAAGGTTAGGCAGTGTTATTCGTAAAATGTATGTGAAATCATTTGGTCTGTTACCCAAAAGTAGACACTCTTTAAGAAATGTACTATAGTACAAACAAGGAGTGTTGAAATGAAAACAATGTTTGTAATTGTACTCAGCATTTTGATGTGTGGATCTATGACATCTTGTCAGAATGCTTCATCCAATCAAAAACAACAAAGTAGTCAAGTAAACTCAGAATCCGTTGAAACAAGTTCTATGCCATCTGATAACACAAAGGAGATGGTTTCAAACCACTACACAAAACAAGATCTCACTGATATTGGATTTGAGAATTCTACCCTTCTGTCATTCCACAAAACACTTTATGGGAAAGAGATTGATTATTTAGGACATACGACAACCCAAGATGGACATGATCAAATCTACATACAAAGCAGAAAACGTCTCAATGTGAATGAACGTTGGGAATCATGGGAAATGGGACAACACTTCTATGCTGATTTGGTGGCATTGGATGTTCATTCAAATGGAGAATTATGGAGTGTTGAAGATACTTGCCAAGAACTCTGGACATACCGCATTCATGGAACTACCATAGCAAGTGTTGCTTTTGATACCTCCTTTGTATATATTGGAACGTCCCATGGACCAGATCAAAATTACGGTGAGTATCATATACTATGTCTTGATAAGAAAACAGGGAAGGAACAATGGAAGCAGACAGTCACGGGTGCAGTATCTTCTGAATTGGTATTGTACGATTCCTTTTTGTTTTTCGAAACACAAAACTATGACAAGACTTATCTGTATACTCTTCAATCTCGTACAGGATCTGTTGTTGAATCTTTGTCCACTCCCTTTAGATCTTTTGTTCATTTGAACGACCAGCTATGTTACACATCAATAGAAGATTCAAAACTTTACTTGCATATGTTTTCTCTGAAAGAAAGAACATTTCAAAGCCATGTATGGGAAGAATTGGGAGACATAGAATGGCAAGATACAGAAGGGTTAGTCAAAATGGATTCCCTTGTAGGATATGCATTATTGATAAAGAATGAGAATGACATAGAAAGCTCTTTAGATGATACCAATGAGACAAAGAGTATCATTCGATTATTTACTTACAATGTTGAAAAAAGAGAACCCACATGGAATACAACCATTGAAACTGGAAAATCTTTCCCTTTTTTTCAAGACTGTAATTATGCCAACTCGGTATTGTACATAAATACATGGGGAAATAACGGTTGTATTGCTTTTGATACGATGACAAAAATAGTGAAATGGGAAACGTGGATAGAAGAGTATACATTGGAACAATTGAACGTGTATTTTGGTAATATTTACGTTGTTGTTGCTCCATTAAGCTCTGGACGAGATTATATAAAGCATGCACAAACAGTTCTAGAACTTTCTCCAGAAACCGGTAGAATCCTTGGTACTACACCAGAATCAAGATACACTGGAATAGCAAGGATTGTAGGAACATATCGAAACAATCTGATTACACAAGGACCCGATAATGCTTTCTTAGAGTTTTACCCGGTGAAATGAAATATACATTTGTTATCCTGAATCATATTGACTCAATAAATCTCCAAAAAAAGCAACTGAAACACCGCTCTCAGAAGTACTGACCTGGAAACACCCTATTCAATGTATGTTTTACATAATAGTGGTACCCAGTTAAGTGTATGGACAAAACTTGGATTTAAAAAAGTCAAAAGGATGAACGCATCACCCCGGTAATGCAGAAAATGATTGACATTTGTTTGGATTGTACACACTTTGGCAAACAAAAAAGAAAATAACAAAAAAATAAATAAAAAATAGTTTCTATTTTTCTTGACTTTGTATTTTTTGTGAGTAATCTCAAATTAGAATAAAGTTTAATGTAGCAGGAGAATTATAAGTTGTTACAAAAAGAAATAACGAAACTGTTCAATGACCGGAAAAAAGGAGTTTTTAGTCTGCCATTTTGGCTCTCTGTAATCGTATCTTTTTCCAGCCCTGCCCACACTACTGATTCTCTTTTCTAACAAATAGCATTCTCCTTTGTAAGGAGATTTGAAAATGGTCAACTTAAGTGTAAGGAATTTTAGTTTTCGTTTCAATGATGGTGTTGCATTATTGTCTTGGCAAGGAAAAAAGAATCGTCATAAATATCAAAAACTGATCGCATTGTTTGTTAGTTGTCTTCTTTTCTTCACTGTACTCCCCGTATCTACCTTTGCTTCTGTTCTTTCGTCTTCTCTTTCGTCATCCTCGCTTCGTCCCCTGCCTTCCTCCCCCCCCTCCTTCTCAGGAAGCTCTTCTGCGGATGCAACAGCAAGAAGAAGCTCGAAAGAATGCCCCCAAAGAAATGATTGCAAAGCGAACCAAGAATAGTAAAAAGTATGTAACTCCCTCTGGTATCTATCAAACCAAAACCTATCCACGTGCCATTCATGTGAAGAATGATCGCGGAGGATGGGACGACAAAGAACCTTCTCCTTCCAAACCTACTTCCAAGTCCACTACTTCGATTGGATTTTATGAAAAGTATTTATGTTCTTCTGTTTCTTCTTCATCTTTATCTACATCTTTATCTTCCTCTTCTTCCAACGATACCCCACAAGGATATGGAGGAGTCGCCACTCCTTTGTCTTTGTGTCTGTATGCAGGAGGATCTTCCTTTGATCAAATGGGAATGCAATCCTATGAACAAATGACACTTACTCACTATACCCAAGGAGGAAGTACCTGGAAAACGGATACGTATCTACGCTTTCCAGCACTGCGGGATTTGATTCCTGAAGATGGATCCATTACCAGTGTTCAATTGATTGCGATGGACGAACAAGGAAGTATTCCATTTTCCATAGAAGCTAAAATGATTACCCAAGCTTGGGATCCTACTCTCAATCCACTTGGTTTATTACCCACTACCCAATCCTACAGTCCTCCTTTAACCTCTACATGGGATTGTTCTCCTGGAACTCCCAGAGCCAATCGAACCTTGGATATTACGCCTTTAGCACAAGACTGGTTTCAAGGACTGCAAAACAATTTTGGACTTTGTCTCACCATTCCTACCCCCGATGTCATTCCCAATGGAATTACAGGACTGGATCTTCCTGTTCTTGTCGTGAAATATACAGTACAAGGAATTCCTTCAGATCCTAGCTTTGGAGGATCGTACTACACCGATGCGATTACTCCTCCTGTACTTGTACCAGGACGTGCTATTCTTGTAGACAGGCAAGGCGATGTTAACAATGCCATTCAATCCTTTGTACTTACCCAATTTGACATGAGTCAAATCATTCCTTTTGGAGAAGATACCTTATCGGTACAATGGACCTTTGAAGATACCTTTGCTACTCCCCAATCTCCCATTCCCTTTCAACGTCCTTCTCCTGTTTCCAATGCTTGCTACCACACCTATACCTTTCCTGTATTGAACGGGGATCCTCTTCTCAATGAAGATATCTATCCCAATTATGCATTGCAGGCTACCTTACCTGAAAATGATCCAACCCCGCCTGGTCTTCTTCCTTCTCCTCCCTATTTGAAAGATTCCATTCCCTACATTCAACTGGATACCACCAATCCAAGGAATGTTGTGGATATTTCTCCTCTGGTCAATACACCTGTTTCCTTGGACAAATATCCCCATTATCCATTGACACAATTTACCTCTGTGCTTCGTCCAGATGCTTCCCTAGGACAAATCGGTACATCGGTGCAATCCCCTTTGTCAGCCCTTCCGTATGTGAATACCAACTCTGCTCGTGATATTGGCACCAATGGAGAATTGGAAACCAAGCTCTTTGTCAAACCTACGGGCATTTCTTTTCCTTTGATGATCAATCCATACAATGGAGATATGGAATACCCTCCTGGAGGACCCAGTCAAAACTATGGAAACAACGATGATGGAACAAGCAATTCATTTCGTTTTGACACCAATGGATGCCTTGATACGGCAACCCCATCGTCCTCCATGGCACTGGATCCTTGTTTGCAATACTATCTACTTCAGGACAATGAAAACATTATCCCTTCTCCCCGTGATCCTCATTTATTACCTGGCGTAGATGAACTAGTATTAAAAACATCAGACCGAGGTATGTTTTCCTTCCAAAGAATCCTAGATTCCACTGCTTCTTCGTCTCCTGTAACCACATATTACAATCCCAAAGTCACGGGTATGATTCTCATTTGTGATACCACCAAACCATCGTCGCAGCGATATGAATTGCAAACGCCTTCAGGCGATATTTCTCGCTGGTATGATACCGATGGAAAACTACAGCGTATTACTTCCTCCATTGGATCAGAACTTATCGTCCATTACAACGCCCAAGGTCAAGTATCGTCGATGGAAGATGCCTATTCCCATCGCAGCATCACCTATCTTTATGATGCCTACGATCGATTGGTGGAAATCCGCAATCCTTTAAACCAACAATTGCAGTTTCAATACAATGCCAACAATCAAGTGTCAACAGCAACAGATCCACTGGGCCGTGTATATCATTATTACTACCAGGCAGGTACGAATGTATTAACATCGATTACGCAATCGTCTCTAACCAATACACAAGAAAAAACTGTTGCTTCTTTTGTGTACGACCCTTCTGATCCTTGCAATGGACTCCGAATTGTAGCGGATCCTGCCCAATACCAAACTTCGATTGAACCGATCAATCCCAACAATCTCACGCTCAGTGTTACCGATGCATCCGGCAGAGAAACCAAATATGGCTTCTACCATGAAGGATCAGTTGCCTTTATTGAAGACGAAGATGGCTGCAGAAAATCCTTTATTCCCGATTCAGAACAGGCTACTGGAGCTGTCGCAGAAGAAATCCTTGACGATGGCAATCCAGCCACAGAAGATGTAAAGAAAACATTTGCGTATGACAATCATCGCAATTTGGTCTCCATCACCGATGCACAAGGACATTCTATTACCATTGTTTACAACGATCGAAACAAACCTACTTCCTACACGGATCGCGAAGGCAATACAACAACCTTTGCCTACACTCCTGATGGCGATGCTCTTTCATCCATTACTTCTCCTTCAGGACAAAGCGTTACCTATCAATACAACCAATACGATCAAATCACAAGCAAAACCTTTTCCTGGAAACCCGGGCAAACCATTTCATATCAATATACCCATGATGGGAGTGGCTATTTGCATACAGTAACCGATCCATTGAGCCGTGTTACAACGCACCAATACAATGCACTGGGACAAATTTCTTCCACAACCGATCCTACAGGGCGCAACCATGCCTTTTCTTACAATGCCCTGGGAGAAATTACCCAAATTGCAATGACCAATGCTTCTCAAACGCAAACCAAACAGGTGAATCTGATTTATGATGATTTGGGCCAGCTTACCTCCATTACCGATCCCAAAGGCAACAGTACCAGCTATACATACGATAGTTGTGGACGTCTTTCCTCTGTAACCGATGCCCTAAGCAATACCACCAGTTACACCTACAACAATATGGGACAAGTAACCACTGTAACCGATGCCAAAAGTCATACCACCACCTATACATACAATGATAAACACCAGTGCATCAGTGTCACCGATCCGGATGGAAAAACCACCAGTTATGCATACGATCCCCATGGACGTGTATCCACGATGACCGACCCTCTACTACATACGACTACCTTTCAATACGATGATTTGAATCGACTTGTCTCGGTAACGGATGCATTAAGCAATACCACCAGCTACACCTATGACAAAGAAGGACATCTTCTTACGGTTACCGATCCCTTGGATCGAACGCATTCTCTTACCTACCCTATATGTCAGGATAGTTGT
>NPIE01004075.1_pt1 | contig 19597 bp, 17 predicted proteins | sample 8637661 | NCBI WGS metagenome assembly NPIE01 (sample SAMN07420842, study PRJNA396082) | bioreactor metagenome | isolation source: sample BA12 brine-fed electro-methanogenic bioreactor BA | place: Japan: Kochi | collected 2016-12-09
GGCATGACCGGCAGCAAAGGCATCTGGTTTAATAATGGCAAATGTTCGTTCCATGACCGACTCCCCTTTCGTTTCAGCGATGAGATTATTACAAGATACTGCGCTTTCGGACTGAGCGTCTCCGCCGGAGGTTGCGTGTTTCGATCTTGAACAAGATTTCGAAATTTCCAAACTCCTCGATAATTAGCGGGACTGAGCAATATCCTCTCCCGCCGGCGGTCGATTCCGCCGGTGGCGCTTCTGTAGCATTACGCCGGCGTATTGTCAAGGCTCACGGGCGGTGATCGAGAATCGATCGTTGGCCAGCAGGATGGAATCGACTTCTGCTTCTATCCTGTGCAGCGCGGTGAGGGTTTCCTCGGTACCCCGGCGGAAGGCACCGCGCAACAGGTCACCCCACTGCTGAATCATATCCGTATCGATCTTCCGTGTCTCGTTATCCTTGGCCCATTCCGTGCCGATTTTCACCCCAAGCCGTTGCATCATCACTTGACGGGTCGGCCATTCTTCTTCGGGGAAGATGGCCAGCAGTTCCTCGGAAATCTCCGACCAACCGTCAAAAAACAGCACCCCTTCCTGGAACCGCCGATACCACTGGCGCTCCTGCTCACTTAATTGATCGAGAACTTCAGGGCCGATCTCGAGCACGTTGCTGCGTCCCCGTTGCTGTTGCTCGGGCTCGCTGCGCTGGCCGTTGGCGGAGACACCGGCGGCACTGATCAATTGGCCAAAGAGGGGGAAAAAGACAAGTACCAGATACAACAAACGAACCTTGTGCATCAGTTCTCCTCGCTGATTGAGGCAATGTGCAGCAGCGCATTAACAATCGCCACGGCTATCGGACTGCCGCCGGTGCGCCCCGTATTGGTAATAAATGGGTAGTCCTGTTGCCGTAAAAGCGCTTTGGCTTCGGCAGCATTGACGAAACCGACCGGCACGCCGACGACCAGCTCCGGACGGAACTGGCGCCGCTCGACCATCTCCATCACCGTGAGCAGTGCGGTCGGTGCGTTACCGACGGCAATGATGCCGGGATCGTCGGCCATCGCCCGCCGCAGGGCCGTTTCACTCCTGGTCTTGCCGTTGCGCCGGGCCTCTTCACCAATGCCCGGATCGCCGATCCGGCAGATCACCCGGCCGCCAAACCGTTCTACCAGGCCGCGGTTGATGCCGGCCGCCCCCATCGATACATCGATGACGATGGCCCTGCCCTGCCGGATCGCAGCGATACCGGCGGGGATCGCCCGCTCGTGAAAAACCAGGGACCGGGCAAAACTGAAGTCGCCGCTGGCATGGATAACGCGCCTGATGACCCGAAACGTGTGCCGGTCGAATGACTCCGGGCGAAGCCCGGTCTGATCAAAAAACTCCTCTTCAATCATCGCGAAACTGAGTCGCTCGATATCTTCCGGAGCAACGTCTCTGATCATTCCACCGCGCATGGTTGGTCCCGTCCAAGTTGTCGTCGAAGGTGAATCAACACCTTCGGGGTATTGGCAAAATGCAAATGAACATAGCTCCCCAGAGCCGATCCGACACTATAGCCTTCCGAAGAATTATTATCAAGGCGATAGCAGGTTTCGATGGCAGGTGCCCCATCGGCCGACTGGCCGGCGTCGAGGTCTGAATAATGGAATTCGTGACCGAACAAACGGTCCCCGCAACGCCCGAGAAGGCAATCTTGCCGCAGTTCGACGGTTCGATAACCGAGCCGCCGCAACCGCGTCCCCATGGTCGTCCGGAAGGGGAAGATACCGGTCATTTGGTGCAGCTGCCCGGACTGATCGACCAGGTGCCGGCAGAGATACATGAAACCGCCACACTCACCGTAGATCGGCAGTCCGGCTGCGAAACGCTCGCGCACCGCCAAACGCATCTCCTCGTTGGCACTGAGCGCCGCAGCGTGCAGCTCCGGGTAACCGCCGCCGAAATAGAGCAGGGCCAGCCCTTCTGGCAGCTGCCGGTCATGAAGCGGGCTGAAGCGAACGATGTCGAAACCGGCCGCGTTCAGCAGCTCGAAATTCTGACGGTAATAGAAGCAAAATGCCTCGTCTTCGGCCACACCGATACGCAGCGCCTTCCTATTTTTGACCGGAGGTCGACCTTTCCCGCCGCCGGGCCGTTCCGGTCGACGCGGCGGGACTGCCAGCTCCAGCATGGCGGGTAGATCGAGATGCTTTTCGATGGTCTGCTCCAGCCGGCGGCGATCGTCATCAGCAAGGGGGTGCTCGCTACCCATGTGCAGTCCGAGATGACGCTCGGCAATGGTGAAGGCATGATCACGCATCACCCAGCCGACGATCTTTGTCCGGCAGTGCTGCCGTACCGCCTGCTCGATCAACTGGCGATGGCGCGGTGAGCCGATCCGATTAAAAATCACCCCGCCGATGGTCAGTTCTGCATCGAATTCCTCAAAGCCTTTCAGCTGCGCACCATTGCTCTCCGCACTCGACTGGGCATCAACGATCAGAAAGACAGGAACCTGCAGCACCTTGGCCAACGCCGCGGTGCTGGCGGAGCCGCCGTCGAACAGGCCCATGACCCCCTCGAGCACGCAGATATCTGCGGTTTCGGCCCGTTCAAAAAAAAGGTCGCGGCAGGCGTCGGCGCCCATCATGTGCAGGTCCAGGGTATAGGAGACGCGTCCGGTGACCGTTTCGTGCAGCGTCGGATCGATAAAATCCGGCCCGCATTTGAACGGCTGCACACGGTAACCGCGGCGCACCAGGGCTGCCATGATTCCCAGCGTCAGCGTTGTTTTGCCGGCGCCGCTGCGCGTTGCGCCAATGATAAAACAAGCCTGTGCCATATTACCACCCTGCCACCGCACCAAACGTGCCGACGATGATCATCATGGTTGCCGTAAACAGGATTGCGGCAACGATTATCAGGCGATTGCATCGCTCGATATCGCCCGCTTCCGGCGGTCTCAGGCCACCGCCGATCAGCGGCTTATGCTGCTCCGTGCCGAAATAGCTGGCCGTCCCACCCAACTGGATGCCCAAGGCGCCGGCTGCCGCCGCTTCGGTCTGGCCGCTGTTCGGGCTCGAGCTCTGCAGACGGTCGCGCCGGAAGATGCGGGCCGCCTGCCGGCCGTCATAGCCGAGCAGAACGGCAGCGACGATGACGGCCAGGCCGCTGATCCTGGCCGGCAGAAACGAAGCCACGTCGTCCGCCCGCGCGCCACACCAGCCGAATTCCCGGTAGCGCTCATTTTTGTAACCCCACATCGAGTCCATGGTGTTGATCGCCTTATAGCCAACAGCACCGAGCACCGCTGCGCCGCAGGGTTCAAGGCCGAAGCCGGCGCCGGCAAGAGCCGCGACCAGCGCCCAGAAAATCGGCGCGGTGACACCGTCGACCAGATTTTCGGCCACCGATTCGATGCACGCCCGGGCGACACCGCTTGCATCGAGGGCATCGGTGTCCCGGCCGACCATCATCGCCACCGCCCGCCGACCTTGACCGAGATCGCCTCCGATCAGGGAACGGCTGACCTGCCGGGCATGGCGGATCAAATCACCGGCGGCAATACTGAAGAAGAGCACGGCAGCGGTGAACAACAGACCGGCCAGTGGTTGCAGCCGGCTGAAAAGGAGCAACAGAGTTAGCGCTAGTGCCAAACTGACACCGCTCACCATGATCCAGGCGAGCGCGCCGCAGAGCCGGACCGGCAAGCATCGCTCGGCCCGGCGAGCCAGTCGCTCGGCCCGTTCACAGAGCACGCCGAGCAATCGAACCGGGTGATAGCGCCAGCGGGGATCGCCGATCAGCAGATCGATCACCAGCACCGCGGCAAGAGAGATGAACAAGACCGCCATGAGCCGTCACAGACCGATCAATCGGTAGATGTGTTCCAGCGAGAAACAGGACCGCACCGTTGCCGCCAGCTCGTCGAGATTCTTGTCCAGATCGTACGGGGCCAGTACCCGGTTCATAGCCGGCAATCCTTTGGCGAGCCGCAGCCGATCAACAAACCAACGGCGAAACAAATCCTCGTCGAACAGTCCGTGCAGGTAGACACCCCAGATCCGGCCCGTGTCGTCGCTACCACCGCATGTCGATCCGTCCGGAAACGAAAGCACCGGTTTAAGATGATTTTCAGTCACCCCGTGGTGAATCTCATAACCGGAAACCGGTAGATTGGCGAACAGATGAGTACCGGTCCGCCGGCGCAGGATCTTACCGGACTGCAACACGGAGGTCCCGGCAAGCAGGCCGAGTCCGGCAACGGCTTCATTATTCGTCTCCAACCGGTGCGGATCCCGGATCGTCTCACCGAGCATCTGGTAGCCGCCGCAGATGCCGACCAATATGCCACCGGCCGCGGCGTAGCCGTGCAGCGCTTCGACAAATCCGGCCCGGGCCAGCGCGGCCAGATCGCCGGCGACATTTTTTGATCCGGGCAGAATCACCGCATCCGGTCGGCCGAGATCAGCGGCCTGAGAGACGAACCGGATGGCGACGTCGGGCTCGCCGTGCAAGGCGTCGATATCGGTATAATTGGAGATATGGGGTAAATCGATAACCGCGATTTCCACCTGGTCGGCCGTGGCTGCCTGCCTACCGTAACAGCCTTCGCGCAGCGCCACCGAGTCTTCCTGCGGGATCGCCATCCCGGAGATGTAGGGAACCACCCCGTATACCGGACGGCCGGTATGACGCTCGATGAAGCGGTGGGCGTCATCAAGCAACGACTGATCGCCGCGGAACTTGTTGACGATAAAACCGACGATCAACCGCCGTTCCCACTCTTCGAGCACATCCATGATACCGGCAAACGACGCGTAGATACCGCCCCGATCGATGTCGCCGACCAGCAGGACCGGCGAGCGGGCCTCCCGGGCCATTTTCATATTGACAAAATCGTGGCGCTTGAGGTTGACCTCGCCGGGCGAACCGGCCCCTTCCAGCACGATCACATCGTAGTCGGCAGCCAATTCGTGATAGCTCTGCCGTGCCGCGGCCCATGCCTGCTTCTTGTACTGGTGATACTCTCTGACATTCATCGTGCCGACCGGCCGGCCGTTGATAATCACCTGACTACCGGTGTCGCTGTTGGGTTTCAGCAGGACCGGATTCATCCGCCAGTCCGGATCGACCCGTGCCGCCATCGCCTGCACCACCTGAGCCCGCCCCATCTCGCCACCGTCACGGGTGACATGGGAGTTCAGCGACATGTTCTGGGCCTTGAACGGCGCCACCCGCAGCCCCTCCTGCAGCAGAATGCGGCAGAACGCTGCAGTCATGATCGATTTGCCGGCATTTGACGAGGTTCCCTGGAACATCAAGGCCCGCGCCTGCATAGTTACTCGTGACGAAACGGGCATTACCTGCGATGCGAAAGCATCCTGCAGCGCCTCGACCAGCTGCCGGTTTTCTTCTCCGGTTCGCACGGCGACGCGCAGATAGGTGCGATCGAGCCCCTGATAGTTGCTGCACCGTCTGATCACGATGCCCTGCGCCAATAGCCGGGTGTAGAGCTCTTCCCCATCCGGTTCGGCGGTGCAACGCAGCAACAGATAATTGGCCACCGAGTCGTATACCTTCAGACCGCTGATCCGCGCCAGGCTGCCGGCCAGTTCCTCACGCAGCCGCCGACAGGTGCTCCGGGTCGACCGGCAGTAATCGTCGTCACACAGTGCCTCGGCGGCAACGCTCTGGGCCAGGGTATTGACCGACCACGGCGGCAACGACTGCCGCATCCGTTCGGCGTAGCGCCTGGGCAGGATGCCGAAGCCAACGCGCAGGCCGGGCAGTGCGAAGAACTTGGTCAGCGAGTTGAGCGTGATGATATTGTCGGTGCTGCCACCCACGGTCTGAAAGTCGGCGGTAAAATCGTGAAACGCCTCGTCGACGATAAACAGCGTGTCGGGGAAGGCCTCGGCCGCCGCACGGATTTCAGTATCGGCCAGCAGTGAGCCGGCCGGGTTGACCGGGTTACCGAAGATCACGATCTCCCCGCCGCGTAGCCAACCGGCAAGCCGCTCTCCGGTGATTTTAAAACCGTCGGACTCGTCAAGCATCACCGTCTGCACCGCAAACCCGGCACCGGTGAACACCCGCTGGTAATCGATATAGGACGGCACCGGAATGATCACCGGCCGCGGCTCGACGATATACGGCAGCAGGTGAAGCAGTTCCGTCGTACCGTTGGCCGCTACCACCAACCGTTCATCGACCCGGTAACGCTCACCGATTGTCCGGATCAATTCCCGGCACTCGGGATCCGGGTAGTGCGCAATCATTGCCAATAGACGATTGACATGGGAACGCAACCAGGCCGGCGGGCCGAGCGGGTTGATGTTGGCGCTGAAATCAAGGAGTTCTCCGGTGTCGCTCATCTCCCGCAGCAGTTTGTGGATATTGCCGCCGTGTTCCTGCCCGCTGAGCGGCGAGCAGCCGGCCGACCGGCCTTTTCTATCTGCTGTTTTCATAGGGTTTACATCATCAGAGAGTCATCGAAAAAACGATCAATATCGCCGCTTCCATCAGCTCGCAGATCGCTCCCAGGGTATCCCCGGTAGCACCGCCGATTTTTTTCCGGCACAATGCGGCCACCAGCAACAGCAGGGCGGCCGCCGTACTGAATATCGGCAGGAACCTGTGGCCGGCCGTCACCAGCACGAGCACAGCCAGCAGCAGAATCGATACGACTGCCGCCTGCCTGGTGGCGCCTCCGTAGAAGAGCAGCCCCAGGCCCGAGTCGCTACGGGCATAGGGCAACAGGGCCATCATACAGACGATGCCGACCCGGCCGCCGGTGGCGGCGACCAGCAGAGCGACAACCATCTGCCCGCCATCGATCGATGCCAGCGCCGCAACCTTGACGATCAACAACGAGCAGATCGCGGCACTGCCCATGACCCCGATCCGGCTGTCGCGCATGATTTCCAGGCAACGCTCGCGAGGCGTGCCGCTGAAGAAACCATCGGCGCTATCGGCCAGTCCGTCGAGGTGAATAAAGCCGGACAACAGGCCGAGCAGAACCGCCAGCAGCGCGCCGACCACCAGCGGCGGCAGGATCTGCTGCAGCACCAGGAAGAAGACGGCGGCCAGGCCGCCGAGCAGCAGACCGACGAGCGGGAAATAAAACAATGCGGCGGCAAACTCGTCCGGCTCGTCACCGGTGCGGGTGGTGATCGGAATGATACTGAGAAACCCAAGGGCTGTCAGCAACGACCTTACCGGGTGCGCGACGGCCCGGCGGGCACTGCTTTCCCGGTGCTGAGAGGGCACGGTTATTTGTCCGCCTGGGCGACCGCCGCTTCGGCAAAGGTGGCGATGTCGACCAGCACCGCCCGGGCCGCTTCGACGATATTCATGGCCAGCGCCGCCCCGGTCCCCTCACCCAGTCGCAGGTTCAGGTCAAGCAGCGGGCGGGGCCAGCCGAGCATCTCCTGCATGTATTTATGGCCCGGTTCGACCGAACGGTGGGCACAGATGATATAGTCGCGAACGAACGGCTCGATCCGGTAGGCGATCAGGGCACCGGCCGTCGAGATCAAGCCGTCGACAAGGACCGGCTGTCGCTGCGCCGCGGCGCCGATGATCAACCCGGCAATGCCGCCGATCTCAAAGCCGCCGACCGCAGCAAGTACCTCGAGTCCGTTGGCCGGATCCGGATGATTGACTTGAAGAATCTGCTCGATAATGTTGATTTTCCGGCGAAATTGCTCGTCGTTGAGACCGGTTCCACGGCCGGTGACCTCTTCAACCGGCCGGCCCGTCAGCACCGCAGCGATCGCCGAACTGGGCGTGGTATTGCCGATCCCCATGTCTCCGGTGCCGAGCAGGTCGTACTCCCGCAACGAGTGTGCCACTTCGATACCGGCCTCGACGGCGCGCCGGGCTGCGGCAATGCTCATCGCCGGTCCCCGGGCGATATTGTTGGTCCCTGGTCCTACCTTCTTGTCGATGATCTTGCCGGCCGCACTGAGAGCGGTCAAATCGCTGTTTACCCCCATGTCGACCACCAACACCTCGGCGCCGGCCTGTCGAGCCAACGCGTTGATGCCGGCTCCACCGTTGACGAAATTGGCGACCATCTGCGGCGTCACTTCCTGGGGGAACTTGCTGACCCCTTCGGCAACCACGCCGTGATCGCCGGCCATGGTAACCACGGCTTTCCGCTTGAACGACGGAGACATCGACCGGGTCATGCCGGCCAATTCGATGGCCAGGTCCATCAGATCGCCGAGGGCCCAGTGCGGCAGAGCCAACTGGTCGAGCCGGGCTTTGGCCGTTGCACGCATTTCGCTATCCTGCGGGAAAATATCCCGACAGGTTTTTTCCAATAGGTTCATGCTTCTCCTTTGCTTGTTTTGAGCCAGAGGGGCAAACCGCAACTGACGAGCACCACCTCATCGGCCAGCCCGGCGATCCGCTGATTACAGCGACCGAGCAGGTCGCGGTAAAGACGGGCGAGCCGGTTTTCCGGCACGATCCCCATGCCGACTTCACTGCTGACCAAGATAGCGCTGCCGCTGCTGTCCCGCAGTTGTTGCAGCAAATCGTCGATCAGCGCCATAACGTCCGCCTCCAGATCGTCGGGGGAAGCGTGCGGCCTGTGGTCCAGGAGGTTGCCGAGCCAGAGCGTCAGGCAATCAATCAGATAGACGTCATAGTCCGGGTGATCCGCCAGGGCTGCGGTGAGCCGCAGCGGTTCTTCGACGGTCGTCCAGTCCTGCGGGTCGCGGGCGGCCCGGTGAAGGGCCACCCGCCGGTTCATTTCCTCGTCGGCTGCCCTGCAGGTCGCCAGGAAACAGCGGCGACCGGCGATCGCTTCGCCGCGCCGCTGGGCGTAATCGCTCTTGCCGCTACGCGTGCCGCCGACCACCAGAATAATCTCAGCCATCTCTCTCTCCACCTCGATTGAGGAATTCGAGAACGCAGTAATCAGGCCGGCGGTGGACCAGGGTAATACCTGCTTCCCTGATTCCGAAGGTATAGACGTGATCGTGCCCGAACCCGAGGAGATGGCAGAGCGCCCGCCGGATAACACCGGCATGGGTAACGACGAGGACCCGTTGATGGTCGCGAGTGGCGAGCCGATCGAACCAGTCGGCGACCCGCCGACTGAAGGTCTCGATCCCTTCGCCGCCGGGAAAGGAAAATCTCCCACGCTCCCGCTGCCAGCGATCCAGATTGCGTTGGTCACGCTCGGCTATTTGAGCCAAGGTCAGCCCTTCCCACCGACCGAAATCGATCTCCCGTAATTCATCTTCAATCGTTGCCGTAACAGGCACATCGAGCAGATCGAGGGTATCCCGGCAGCGCTGCAGCGGGCTGCAATAACAGGCATCGAAGGCAATAGCCGTGAGCAGGGACGACGAGTACCGGGCTTGCTGCATGCCCTCCGGAGACAAGGCGATATCGGTGCTGCCGTTATAGGCGTCGGGAGCGGTGGTGCGACCGTGCCGAACGAGATAAATGTGCATGATTTTCAATCCAGTCGATACTTTGAACGATAACCGCGCGGCGTAATCATCTTGCCACGCCAGACAAAGGTGTGCGAATTGCCGACGATGACCGTGGTCTGCATGTCGACCAACTCTACATCAAAGGCTTCGAGGCTGGTAACGACGACCCGTTCCCGCTGCCGGGTAGCCGCCGTGACGATTCCGACCGGGGTGTCCGGACCTCGGTGTTCGCCGATGATGTCGAGGGCACGGGCTAACTGGTGGCTTCGCTTTTTTGATCTCGGGTTGTAGAGAACGATGACAAAGTCCGCTCCGGCGGCAGCCTGCAGACGCTGCTCAATCACCTCCCACGGCGTCAGCAGATCGGAAAGACTGATCGACGCAAAATCGTGCATCAGCGGCGCACCGAGACGCTCTGCACAACCGTTGAGAGCAGCGATACCGGCAATGACTCTGATATCGACACGACTGTCGAGTTCGGCGGCCATCTCGTAGACTAAACCGGCCATCGCGTAAACACCCGGATCGCCGCCGGAAACGAGGGCTACCTTCTTGCCGCCTTCGGCCAACACCAGCGCGCTCCTGACTCGATCCACCTCCTGCATCATTGTCGAGGAGACGATATCTTTGTCGGCGATGACCTCGCCGAGCAGATCGAGATAGGTCCGGTAGCCGATCACCACATCGGCGTCCCGCAGGGTATCCCGCGCCGCCGGGGTGAGATAGGCCAGCGACCCGGGACCGGTACCGACAACGCTCAATCTACCCGCTGAGCCACTGCTGCCGTTATTGTTTTCCATTTCACTTTGTTGATGATCAATGTACCTGGTTTTTCAATGGATCCGGCGGCAAGCATGGCCGCCGCTTCGCAAACACTGTGTGCTCCGGTTTTCTCATAGACCTTCGCCGACACCGAAGGAGAGACGATGCGATTGAGCTGCTCCGCGGAAAAAAAACGGATCGGCCACCGATAACGCCTGGCGATCTGCAGCAATCCGGCTTCTTGCGCCTTGATATCGATACTGGCGGCACCGGCGACACTGCGCGGATCGAGACCGAAGCGCTGCTGCAGATCAATGACGGCCCGGGCAAAGTCTTCTTCCGCGACCCCCTTCCGGCAACCGAATCCGATAAAATAGCGACAGGGCAGCAGCAGGAGCGAGGAGCCGGCACCCGACACATGCCGGGAGATGATCAGATCGGCATCCTCGTCGGCAGGGCATTCACGAAAATCATCGGGCAATCGGTCAATATAGCGCTCATCCTGGTAAACCAGGATGAACCCGCGATTGAGCAGACGGGCGGTAACCGCAGCCAACCGCTCCGGGTTGACGATGCGGCACTGCTGGTCGGCGGCCCAGAGATCGACTGCGGTATGACCGCTCACATCGGAGGCGGTGGTAATGACCGCCTGGCCGCCGCAGGCGTTCGCTACCTGTCGTGCCAGCTCGTTGCCGCCACCGATATGGCCGGAGAGCAGCGATATGGCAAACTGCCCCCGCTCGTCGACGACGACCACACACGGATCCTTGGTCTTGTCCCGGCAAAGACCGGCAATGCAGCGGACCACGATACCGGTAGCCATGATGCAGATCAGCCCGTCATAAGAGCGCCAGGCTGCTTCGATGGTCTCCCTGACCCCGTCTTCCGTGGTCAGCAGATCACCATCGCCCATCTCCCGGCTGATCGTTTCGGCAAGGCGTCGTCCCCGGTCAGTGACTGCGAGCAGAGCGATTCTCATCATCGACGGTTCACGCTATCTATCGCTTCGGCGTCGGGCAAACGGTATCTCTGATCCTTGCTCATGGCGTCGAACCGGTTGCCGTCTGCCCTGACCGGATTTCCCGGAAGAGCCGTGACGCTTCGTCCTGGCCGCGGGCGATCTCCGCTTCGCTGAGTACCGTAGCCAGGTAGTCCCGAGCCTGAACGCCGTCACGAAAGCCGTTACCGGCGGCGATGCTGAACCAGGCGTAAGCCTTGGTCAAATCGCTCTGTTCAACGCCGTTACCGGTATACCAGATGATGCCCAGGTTGTATTGGGCAACCCCGCTATTCTGAAAAGCGGCCTGACGAAAGAGTTCATAGGCCCTGTCGAAATCCTGCTCGACACCACGCCCAACGAAATGCAGAAAACCGAGTTCTATCTGCGCAGCGGTATCTCCGTTGGCAGCCGCCTGCTCATACCAGTCGGCCGCTTTTCCGAAATTTTGCGGGACAACACTGCCGATCAGGTAAAACTCGGCCAGTGCCCGCTGGGAGGCCGGGGTACTCTCGCCCTGCCGTGCAGCAAAATCAAGGTAGGTAAAGGCCTTGGCCATATTCCTCGTCGTCCCTTTTGCGGTATAATACATCCCGCCGGCGATATAACTCGCCTCGGCATCACCGAGGGCTGCGGCTTGCTCGTAGAGCTCAAGAGCCCTCCGATAATCCTGCCTGCCTCCGGTTCCCCAATAAAAACGCTTCGCCTCATTCTTCAATTGCTGGGCGCGCCGCTCTCCAGGCTGTTGCTCGACCGCGACAACAGTACCGCAGAGAACCGCCAGCAACAGACCGGCCAGACCGGCCGCGGTCAAAAAAGCGCGGCAGCGGCCCACCACCGTCACGACCCCTCTCCGATCATCTCTTCAAGTTGGCTGCGAGCGAACTCAATCCCGGGATCAAGCGTCAGCGCCACGGTGAACGCCTGCAGCGCCTCGTCACGATGACCGAGTCGACGATGGTTGACGCCAAGATTCGCATAATCCATAGCCGACGCTGGATTGAGCTGCACGGCTCGCTCAAAATGGCTGATTGCCGTTTGGAAGTCCTGCTTTTTGAAGTAGCAGAAACCGAGCAGGTTGTGGATATCCGGTCTCTCATCATCTTCCCTGCGCCCCTGCTGCAAGGCCTCGATGGCGTCGTCGTAGCGCTGCAGGTCTTTGAGCGCCTGACCTTGATAGGACAGGATATACGGCAGGTCTTCCTGCTCCGGTTGCAGATCAAGGGCCCGTTGAAAACACGCCAGTGCCCGCTCCGGATCCTGCTGGTCGTAGGCGGCAATGCCTCGATAGAACCAAAGGTAATAGGCTTCGGGCCGCAGCGCTTCCATACGGTCGAGTTTCGCAGTAACCAGTTCCGGATCATCGACCAGTTCGTTGAGCAACTTGGCGGCGAAGAGCCCGGCATCCCGACGAACCGATCGCTCCCGGAACTGCGCCCCGGGAATAATCGTATAGAGGGCTGGAATGCCGAGGCGCGGCTGGCTGACGTCGATCATGAATACCTCCAGGCCGATCTCCTTCAAGGCATCCAGGCACCGCTCGATCTCAACGCGCATGTTGTCGTCGGACAGATCCGCCATCCGGCCGACGGTCGTCCGTTGCGGCGATTCGGTGAGATATCGGACCTCGTCCATGGACAAAGGTTTGGGCAGCCCCGAAGCGACATAATTGGCTCCGGTATTAAAGTCGCCGGCCAGTTGCGCAACCTCGGTAATTGCCCGTATCAAAGCCTTTTCCGGGTGGGGCGTGGTGCCGGCTGTATAGACGATCTCGCTGCGCTCCGGAAAACTCGACCGATCGATCGCCAGAGCGCCGACCGTACTGATACCGGTATCGAGACTGAAATCGGCACAATAGAGATCGATATTGCAGCGCTTGAATTTATCGAGCAACTCTTTGGCAACCGGGTCGGTGACCGACTCCAGATCGATGAGCGGCGTCACCAACCGATGCTGATTGATCAGTGAGCAGACATGGCGCTCGACTACTTCGCAAATCCCTTGCAGTGCTGCCTCCTCAATGGTGTTGCCGGCTGATGGGCCGTTAAATTCGTTGATTGCATAGAACCAGGAAAAGGGGATAAGCAGCGTTTCACCGTCCGCCACCCGGGTGGCCACAGTCCAGCGCAACGGGATACCCGACAGCAACTCCTCCAACTCCTCGGCGCTGAGGTGCTCGTCCCTGACCGACTTGAGCAGCCAGCTGGGATCAAGCACCTGATGCCCCAGATCACGAACCTGCCGATAGTCTCCGCGGATAAAGTTCGTTTCGTCGTTGACAAACGAAAAGAAAGAAAAACGCTCGGCCAGTTCCATGCAGGCAGAAGCCTTGGCCTGCATTGGCGATGCTCCTTTACCCATCTGTTTCTTGGTCCCGGTCAACGCCCGGGCTTCATCGGTACAGACGCTGAAATAGACCGGAATATCCAACCGGCCGTTATCGATACGTTTGACTTCACTGACGATATCGATGTCGAATTGCTCGATTTTCTGAAAAAACTGGGCGACGGTCTGTTCCGGCGACAAGGCTTTGTCCTGGTCCCGGGTAAATGTCTTGAAACAATCGTTAAAGATAATGCTGTCCGTTCTCATGGTTTTCTCGGTTCGTGACTGGTGCTCGCCGTTCGACGACAAACAGCGACGGCGGAATCCGGCAGGCCCGGAGAAGCAGCGTCTGGCCTGTCGGCTCGTAACGGCGCCCGACCCGTCTCCGCGGTTCGGGGGCGATCCGTTTGTTCGCCGCACAAGGTACCGTGAAACACCATCAATGTCATCGGATTTTCATCCCCGGCCCGCTGAACACAGCGCGTCCCCGCCACCATCAGGTTTCATAACTGTCCGCCCAGCCGATCGCATCAAGCTGCATGGCCGATAACTGCTCTTCGTCCACCTGTAACTGCCGCCGCCAGCGATCCACCGCCGACCAATCGGCCCGCTCGCAACTCTCGATAAGGCTCAACGGGGCGGCCAACGGACCGCTGCGTTCGACAAGGGCCCGCCGGATTGAATCACTGACCGGCAGGCGACCGACCAGATCGTCCATGGCATTATCGAGCATGGCATCGATCAGGGAAAACAAACCGAGCAGGAACAGCTCGCCACCGTCAAGCCCCAGTTTCGGCCCAAGCTGTTCGAGAAACCGGGCCCTGATGATCGACATGCGCACCAACTCGTCCGGCTTGTCCTCGGCCAACTGGCTGGTGGCAACGAGAGAGACGAACAGCTTGACACCGCGTTCACCGAGAAAGGCAATCGCCTGCCGGATCGACTTGAGCGGGGCCAGGCGGGAAAAATAGGCGGAGTTGAGATACTTGAGAAGCTTGTAGGAAACGGCAACGTCCCGACTGATCAATTTTTCCAGCGCGGAAACATCGAATTCACTGCGGTTGATCTCGGAAATCAGCCGCAGCATGGTCAGCTTGTTCTGCGGAATGTCCTTGTTTCTCAGCACCTCCGGCCGAGAGAAAAAATAGCCTTGAAACAAATCGAAGCCGGTGTCCCGGGCCCGGTTGAACTCGGCATACGTTTCGATCTTCTCGGCGAGCAGCCGGCAGGAAAACGGCCGCAGGTGGTCCAGTAGAGAGTGAATTTCGGCTTGCGACGTCTGACGGAAATCGATTTTAACGATGTCGATCAACGGCAACAACTCGGCAAAAGAATCGTCAAAGGCGAAGTCATCGAGGGCCAGCGTGTAGCCCTGGCTTTTAAGCAGACGGCAGGCACGGATTATCTCGGTGCTTGGTTTGATATCTTCAAGGATCTCCACCATGATCATCTCCCGCGGGAACAGGGCGGGTGTTCCCCGGAGCAGGAGCGCTTCGGTGAAGTTGATAAACGACTTCCGGCCACCGGCAATCCGGTCGATACCAACGGAAAAAAAAGAGGATGACAGCAGATTAGAGGTGGCGACATCGCCGTCCAGCTCAGGAAACGCATTGTTCATGCCCGAACGGAAAAGCAGCTCATAGCCGAACAGCTTTTTCTTCCGGTTAAAAATCGGTTGTCGGGCGACGAAAACGTCCATGCTGGCTTCCCGCTGCTCCGTCTCAGGAATTGTCCGGTATACCGGCCAGACGGTCGGTCAGCTCTTCGATTCGCTGCTGCCAGGAAAGCGCGTCACTGCGAAGATGTGCGAACCGGCGTCCGGCATCGACAATATCAAGGTCGACGAAGAGCGTGCTGCCGGGAAACACCGACTCGGCCCGTTCATACCATTCGACGACAGCAATACCGGAACGATAGAGATATTCGTCAAGCCCCAGGGCGACAACATCATCGGCACCGTGCAGACGATAGAAATCCATGTGATAGAACGGGATCCGACCGTGGTACTCATGAAGCAAGGCAAAAGATGGGCTGTTCACATATTCGGCTGGATCGACACCTGCGCCGGCGGCGATCGCCTGAGTCAGGGCCGTCTTGCCGGCACCGAGATCACCGCCCAGAGCTATTACATCACCGGGCACGCAGAGGGCACCGAGCAACCTGCCGAAGCGACCGGTCTGCGCCAACGAGGTCAAGACTATTTTTCCCGAATTGGACACCCCGATGACTCCTTCACGCACAGCTTATTCAACAACACTTCCAGGTTCCCTCTGCCATTGAATGTAGACGATTAACCGAAGGAACTCCAGTGCATAAAAAAAACCCCGAAACGTTTTGCAACGTCTCGGGGTCTACGACCTATTATTCCCGATCTTATCAGCTCACCTTGACAACATTTTCCGCCTGCAACCCTTTGTCTGTCTGAGCTACCGAGAATTCAACCGGTTCCCCTTCCTCAAGGGTGCGGAATCCGTCTCCTTGAATGGCACTGAAATGCACGAAAACATCGGCCTCTCCATCCGGCCTCTCAAGAAATCCGTACCCTTTACTTGCATTAAACCACTTGACTTTTCCCTTGACACGATCCGACATACGATTTCCTCCCGGCGATGCGACGGGGCTGATTTCCCGTCAGGTCGAACATGGGGCCTCAGCCCCTTGAAATTATTGACACTCGCAGAGATCTGGAGCATCCATCAGCACTGTATCAACAGCTTATCTGAGCGTCAAGGAAAAAATAAAAATTTTTAACCTCAGAACAACAAGTTAGCGACAAAGAAGAATCGATACTGACCAGAAAAGCGTGAATCGTTCCTATTGTCTAATCCTGTTTCATTTGTAAAAACGAAGGGTCGCGGCTCCACCAGGTGAGCAAAAATGATATGTAGTCATAGTAGACTGGCAGCGTTTCCGGTAAGTTGAACTTGTTGTGATAGGCAAGACGATGGGTGTCCAAATACCAGTTCGGCACCAGGTAATAGCCATACCAGAGAACCCGGTCAAGGGCGTGGCAGGCGGCGATCAGCTGGTCACGATTTTCGGCATAGATAATTTGCTCTACCAGCATATCGACAACCGGGTCTCTTATACCGGCGATATTGCGCGACCCCTTGCGCTCTGCCGCCTCGGAATGCCAGTAATTGCGCTGTTCGTTGCCGGGCGACTGCGATTGCCCGAAAACAAAGACGCACATATCGAAATCGAAATTATTGATCCGCTCGGTATACAACGCCGGATCAATAGTCCGATAGCGGGCGTCAACTCCGATCTTGCGCAGGTTTTGCACATACCCGGCCATTACTCGCTCAAAGCTCGGCGACACGAGAATAATCTCAAAGGACAGCGCGACCCCCTGGTCGTTGTGAAGAATCCCGTCTTTTAGTGTCCAGCCGCGCTCTTTGAGAAGGCGCGCCGCTTGTTCGAGATTTTTCCGAATACCGCCCGGTCCGTCGGTACGTGGCGCGCTCAGCGGCTGATCGAATACCTCCGGGGGAAGCAGGTGACGATACGGGTCGAGCAATTGCAATTCCCGCTCTGAAGGCAGGCCGGATGCCGCCAGGTAAGAATTGCTGAAATACGAGTTGTTACGGACATACTGACCATAAAAAAGGGCCTGGTTGGTCCACTGGAAATCAAACGCCAGACCGAGTGCCCGCCGAACAACCGGGTCGGCAAACTGCGGACGCCGGGTGTTCATCACGAATCCCTGCATGCCCGCGTTGTTCCCGTGCGGAAACGCTTTCTTGACAATCCGCCCGTCATCGATCTTGGCCCCGCGCAGATCGCGGGCCCAGTGCTTGGCGATGTTGACTGCCATGACATCGAATTCGCCGGCTTTAAAGGCTTCCAGAGCAACCGTCTGGTCCTTGTAATACTTGATGACGATTCGGTCGAAATTATACATATAGCGCCGAACCGGATGATTAATCGCCCAATAATCGGGATTTCTGCGATAGACCACGGATTTCCCCTGACTGAAAGATTCGACGACGTAGGGCCCTGAACCGATCGGTATACGCAAGTCCCTGCTGCCGAATTCCTGTTCGTCAAACACGTGCTTGGGCAGGATCGGAATCTGCCCGGCGATCAACGGCAATTCCCGGTTCCATTTCTTAAAATGGATGCGTACCCGGCGTCCATCGATAACCTCCGCCCGATCGATATCAGCATAATAATAGGGATAAAAAGGGTGCACCGCCGCGCTTTTCAAGGTCTCCACGGTGAACTTCACATCCGCCGCCGAGACTGGGATACCGTCGGAAAACCTGGCTGCCTCATCGAGCGTGACGGTCATCGACAAACGGTCGTCGGCAACATCGATGTCGGCGGCCAGCAAACCATATTGGCTGAACGGCTCGTCCAGACTGGCCTGGCTCAGCGGTTCATAGATCAACGTCTCGAGCAGCCCGGGAGCTGACCCTTTCAAAGTGAATGGGTTCATCTTGTCGAAACTGCCGATTTGATGAATCACCAATTCTCCCCCTTTGACCGCATCGACAGACACATAGTCGAACCGGGAAAACGACGGTCCGTATTTCAACGCGCCATCGATGCTCAACCCATGATCAGCCGAAACCGGCTGCACGCAAGCGATTCCGATAATGCAGGCAACCAGGGACAAAAATACTCTGAACATGTTATACCTACGTTTTAGTATACGATTTCGTACAGTTAATTGGCATCCTAAAGGAACTGTGGCAACGATACCACGATTGAGGTAAGTTAGCCAGTCCGGAACACCGGATCAGGCAGCACGGCTTATCCGAATTCCGATCGGAAACGATCCGTGTGCGCAACACGAACCACCTGTCACTCTATGCACGGAGCTGCAATGGGAAAAACAATCACCGAAAAGATCTTCGCTGCCCATCTTCGCGATCAGCTCAGCGAAGATTCCATGGTCCTCGACCTTGACGTTGTCCTCTGTCACGAGATTACCACGCCGATCGCCATCATGGACCTGATCGACAAGGGCAAGGATCAGGTCTTCAATCCCGATCGCATCAAGGCGGTCATCGATCACGTCTCTCCCCCGAAAGACAGCAAGACCGCGCTGCAGGCCAAGATCCTGCGCGACTGGGCCCGGCGCCACCGGATCAAAGACTTCTTCGATATCGGCGCCAACGGTGTCTGTCATGCAATTTTCCCGGAAAAAGGCTTCATCCGGCCCGGCAACACCGTCATAATGGGCGACTCGCATACCTGCACCCACGGTGCCTTTGGCGCCTTTGCCGCCGGTGTCGGCACCACCGATCTCGAGGTCGGCATCTACAAAGGCGTGTGCTCCTTTCGCCGACCGCAGAGCATAAAAATCAACCTTACCGGAACGTTGACGCCGGGCGTCGTCGCCAAGGACGTAATTCTCGCGGTGATTGGCCGCCTGAGCGTCAACGGCGCCACGGACCGGATTATCGAATTTACCGGACCCGTCGTCGAGGCCATGTCCATGTCGTCCAGGATGACCTTGTGCAACATGGCCATCGAGGCCGGCGCCACCTGCGGCATCTGTCAGCCCGACCGGACCACGGCAGAATTTCTCTGGCCGTTCATTGCCGATCAGTACAGCAGCCTCGACGAAGCAGTCGACGAGTTTAGCCGCTGGCACTCCGACAGCGACGCCGTCTATGAGTCCGTCATCGACATCGATGTCAGCAATCTTGAACCACAGGTCACCTTCGGTTTTAGACCCGACGAGGTGAAAAACGCGGCGGCTTTTCACGAAACGACTGTAGATCAGGTTTATATCGGTTCCTGTACCAACGGCAGGATCGAGGATCTCCGCGATGCCGCCGCCATTCTCAAGGGGAGACGCATCGCCGAAAACCTGCGTGCTATCGTCGTACCGGCTACGACGGATGTCTACCGGCAAGCACTGGATGAAGGCCTGCTGACTATCTTTCTCGATAGCGGCTTTTGCGTGATGAACCCGAGTTGCGGCGCCTGCCTGGGAATGAGCGCCGGCGTCCTGGCCGAAGGAGAAGTCTGCGCCTCGACCACCAATCGCAACTTCAACGGCCGTATGGGTAAAGGCGGCATGGTTCATTTGATGAGCCCGCTGACCGCAGCCGCAACCGCGGTAGCCGGCAGCATT
>NPIE01009178.1_pt1 | contig 19576 bp, 14 predicted proteins | sample 8637661 | NCBI WGS metagenome assembly NPIE01 (sample SAMN07420842, study PRJNA396082) | bioreactor metagenome | isolation source: sample BA12 brine-fed electro-methanogenic bioreactor BA | place: Japan: Kochi | collected 2016-12-09
CAAAATGAAAAACTGGACACAAAAACACATAACAAAATAACAACACCCACAAACTTTACAACAAAAAAAATAAAAAATAATTAAATAATTATTTTCTAGAATTGCTAATTTTTTAAAAAAAGTTCTAGTTTATAAGATACCAGTATCACAGATACCCAGATGAGGGGCCACTACTTTTTTTATATTTTTATGAACCATATTTATACCTGTATTGGCATTTATAACAAAAAAATCATGTTTTTTAGCTATTTCCAGGTATTTAGACCTTACTTCTTTTAAAAAAGATTTTTTTTCAAATTGGTCCTGGCCCTGGCAGCGGGAAACAGCAGTATCCACATCGATATCCAGGAGTAAAACCAGGTCTGGTTTTCTAATATACTTATTTATTTCATTTATCCACGAAGAAGGGCTCTGGTAAACCATACTGGAATAAAAACAACGATCCGAAATAATTATTTTATTTTGGCTTTCTTCCTGTTGAATTTTATCCATTAAAAGCATACGATCCGCTGCAAAAAGTAAAGCCAGGACTTTTTGAAAATGGGAATCAGTGGCCTGTGGTTCCTGCAGCATTTCCCTTATTAAAATACCCACCGGGGAGGAAGTGGGTTCCACCACCTTTTCCACCGTATGGCCCATTTCTTTTAACCATTTTTCCAGGAGTTCTATCTGAGTAGATTTCCCGGACCCATCTATTCCCTCCAGACAAATATACATAAACTTCATTTAGATTACATGATAAAAATAGGTTATCATATCCTAAATTATAAAGAATACTTATAAAAGCTAATTAGTTCAAATATTATTCAAGATAAGGCTTAAAATGTTTTATGAGGTGGAGCATGTCTAAGACAAAAGTCATGGTGGTGGAAGATGAGAGTATAGTGGCTATTGATATTGGCCAGCGGCTGGAAAGCCTGGGCTATGAAGTAACGGCAACTGTATCCTCTGGAGAAAAAGCTATTGAAAAGGCTCAAGAAACTTCACCAGATATAATACTAATGGATATTGTACTTAAAGGCAAAATGGATGGGATTGAAGCAGCTTCTGTAATTACTGAACGGTTTAATATACCCATCGTATACCTGACTGCTTATTCTGACGAAAAGACCCTGAAAAGGGCCAAGATTACCGGTCCGTTTGGATATATAATCAAACCTTTTGAAGATAGGGAATTGCACAGTGTAATTGAGGTGGCCTTATATAAATATGAAATGGATATCAAGCTTAAAAAAAGCGAGGAATTGTACCGTATAATGGTTAATTCCATGAATGATATTCTTTTCACCATGGATATGGATGAAAAATGCACCATGATTTCCGAGCCACAATTAAAACGATATGGCCTTAATAAAGACGATTTTATAGGTAAAACCCCTTTAGAAATATTTGGTGAGGAAGGCAAAATCCATCATGAGCATAATCTTAAGGTCTTACAGGGAGAAAGTGTGGTTTATGAATGGTCCACCCACTTTACCGGAGAGAAATTATACTTCCAGACTTCAATTTCACCTCTTAAAAATGAAAAAGATGAAATAATTGGTATTGTTGGGCTTTTTAGAGATGTTAGTGATTTAAAAGAAGCTAAAAAAGCTCTTTCATGGGAGCTGAATGTTAATAATTCCCTGGCTGAATTATCCCAAAAACTTTTAAATCCTATTTCACTGGAAAAAATATCAAAAAATGTTTTAAATTATGCAGTGAGTTTAACTGGAAGCCAATTTTGTTTTGTAGGCTATGTGGAACCGGGAACAAAAAATCTAAAAAGCTTCAGTGTGACACCCCAGGTATATGAAAAATGTCATGTTAGTGACATATTTTCCACTGAATTCAATTTTAATGAAGTAGGAGGACTATGGGGATGGGTACTGGATAACAAAGAACCCTTAATGACCAATGATCCTAATAATGATCCTCGATCTATAGGAACACCAGAAGGTCATGTAAAAATAAATAAATTCCTTTCTGTACCGGCTATTATGGATGGGGAGCTGGTGGGGCAGATTGCTCTTGCTAATGCAGAAGAACCCTATCAAGATCATGATTTAGAACTAGTAAGCAGGCTGGCTAATCTTTATGCTCTGGCTGTGCATCGTAAACTTTCTGAAAACCAGATAAAAGCCAGTGAAGAAAAAAACAGACGTATTGTAGAGAAATTTTTGAAGATAGTCTCGGAAGTGCTAACAGAAATCAAGTAGTTAAATTATTAATTCTTTTTTTATTTCTTATTTTGGGAGGATTATAGTATTGAAGAGAGTTCCTGAATTATTAGCTCCTGCTGGATCTTTTGAATCTTTAAAAGCTGCTATTAAAGCTGGTGCAGATTCTGTTTATCTTTCAGGTGAAAAATTTGGAGCCCGGCGATATGCCGATAATTTCAACCACTCCCAATTATTAGAAGCGGTGAATTATGCTCATTTACGTAGCACCAAAGTCTATGTAACGGTTAATACCTTAATTAAAGAGTCTGAAGTAGCGGATATGGCTGAGTATCTTTTAAGCTTATATCATATGGGAGTGGATGCGATTTTAATTCAGGACATGGGGGTGCTAAAGATTGCCCGGGAAGTAGTTCCTAATTTAGATCTACATGCATCTACCCAGATGACCATTCATAATGAGGATGGGCTTAACTGGGCTAAAAAAAATGGTTTTAAAAGAGTGGTGCTTTCTCGAGAACTTTCTCATAATGAAATTACCCTGCTGGGAGATAAAACTAATTTGGATCTGGAAGTATTCCTGCATGGTGCGCTTTGTTATGGTTACTCTGGCCAGTGCCTCTTATCTTCTGTAATTGGAGGTAGAAGTGGTAACCGAGGTATTTGTGCCCAGCCCTGTCGAAAACCTTATCAGCTCCTTAAAGGTGAAAAAGACCAGTACGGACGGCTAATAAATCTTGAAAGAATAAAATTGGATGATGAATACCTGCTCTCCACCCGGGATCTTTCACTTTATACGAATCTCAAGCATTTAGTTGAATCTGGAATCAGATGTCTAAAAATAGAAGGGCGTATGAGGTCCCCGGATTATGTTTTTGTGGTGGTGAGTATCTATCGTAAAGCATTAGACCAGATTAGTCAGGGAAAATGGAAGCCTGAAACTGAAGATTTAGAAGCACTTAAACTGGTATTTAATCGGGGTTTTACCCCGGGTAAGATGTTTAATAAATCCGGTGCCCAATTCATGGGGATGGAAAAACCCGGCCATCGAGGATTGCTGGTAGGGACCGTTTTAAATTATTCCATGAAAAAAAAAGAGCTCCAAATAGATTTAGAGTCTCAAATCCATCCTGGAAAGGGTGATGGTATCTATTTCAAGCCAGAGGATAACTCCCCCATTAAGGGTATGGATTTAAATGAAGCTCCGGTTTTTAAAGGGAAAAAAATGTATTTAAGGGCTAATTTTCCAGTTAAAAAAGGTTCTAAAGTATATTTAAGTAGAAAAAAGGATTTAATGGATTTAATATCCAATCAAGATACCTCAAACTTTAAAAGATCAGCTCAAACTTTAAATTTTTCCTTCCATTTAGATGAAAATAATTTCCCGGTATTGAAAGGGGAAGTAAAGGGTGAAGAAACTCCGGGAATTTCTTCCCAGTTTAGTGGAAAAAAGGCTATGGAGAAGGCCATAAAAAAACCACTGCATAAAAATCAAATTAAAAAACAACTGCTTAAAACCGGTGATAAACCTTTTGTGGTGGAAATAAAAAATATGGATTATTCGGGAGGACTTTTTACTCCTTTAAGTGAATTGAATAAACTTAGAAGAGAAGTTATAGTGGATTTGGAAACTAAAATAATAGAAAGTTATCGGCCAGGTCCCGAAAAAATAAAAAAGTCCAGAAAATCCCTGGAAATATTTAAGAATTCCCTGAAAAATAGTTCTAAACCCTCTTTTAAATCTTCCTCTTCCAGACTGAAGGGTGATATTTTACCGGAAGTTAAATTATCAGCCTATGTGGATGAGATGGACACCTTAAAATCCGCTCTAGAATCAGGGGTGAAAAGGATTTACTTTGAAGCCCCACTACTATCACCACCCCAGTTAGTAAAAAAGTGTATAATGAAAAGTAAGCGTCCTCTGAATTATAGCAGGGATAATATGTTAAATATGTTAAAAGAGGCCCTGTATTTAAGCCAATCATCTTCTGTTCAATTAGTCTGGAAGTGGCCCTCCATCACCCATCCAGGGCTTTTAAAATTCTTTAAAGATGTTTTAGAAAAAACCCCCTCGGAATTAGGGATAATGGTATCCCATCCCGGTACCGCGGATTATATTCAAAAAAAATATCCAGATAGGGCAATATATGGTTCAGCAGCCCTTAATATTTGGAACAGTTTTAGTTTAAAAAAGTTAGCGCCCTTATTTTCTACCCTTACCCTTTCTGGTGAACTTTCTAAAAAGGACCTGGCAGAGCTATGTTCTTCCCTACAAGAGGATTCAAAAGATATGGAACTGGTGGTTCAGGGCAATATTGAATCCCTGCTAAGTAAAGAAGGTCTAATTACAGTGGATTTACTTAAAAGTCTCACCACTAAGACCAACCTTTCCTCTGCATACTGGGCCCTGAAAGACAAGAAAAATCATGTTTTTCCAGTTAAAATAGGTGCAGATTGCAATACTGTTATTTTAAATTCTGTGGAGACCTGTATGGTGGATTATTTGCCTTTTTTAATTAAAATTGGGATTAATAATTTCGCCTTAGATGCCCGGAGAAAAAGCGGTGCCTACCTGAAGAATATGGTGACTTTGTATCAGGAAGCATTATCCAGTTTAAGCTCCCCAGATTTTAAACATAATTTAAAGCAGACTAAAAGGCGCATAAAAAAGATATCCCAGGGCGGCCTAACTTCCGGTAATTTCAGGCGAGGATTGGAAAAATAAATTAAAAAGATAAAATTTAAAATTTAGGAAAAAACTATTTGTGGAATTAAGGCGGTTATAATTTTATATTAAGCAACTATTAAAGGAAAAAAGCATGGCAGAAAAATTGGATCTCACCACTATTAAAGGGGTGGGGGAACGGATGGCCCAGAAGATTATTTTGAAACTGGGTGGAGAAGAAGAGCTGGTGAAGGTTATTGAAAATTATGAAGTAGATAGATTAGCCTCTATTGAAGGAATTAGTCAAAGAAAAGCCATTGAAATTGTAAATGGACTTTTAGGTAATCCTGCTCAAAAATTTTTAAAAACAGATCGATCCAGGCAGTTATATGAAGAGATTATAGAAAAAATAATGGAGTATGCTCACACCAGCCATGCCCGCAATAAAATTTTGCTGCTGGCCCCTACAACCCACCGGGAATTAATACAGAAGCGACTGGATTTAGTAAATAAATCCCGAAAAATGGTGTCTACTTTACCTTTAGAGAAAGTAACTGGACTTCTTAAAAATTTACACTTTCCTAAATCTTCTAAACCATTATATGATCCTTCAAAGGCCATTCTAGTAGAAAATCAGGAAGATATGGATTATTTGATGGAGATAGGGATTAATCAATATTACCCGGTGATTAGTAATGTGGAATCTAGGGAGATACAGCAGTATGAAACGGTGTTCTATCTTTACTCCAGTGGGGAGATAGAATTAGATGATGCCGGTAATGTGATTATGATATCCCTGCAAGCAGATATGGCTGAAATTATACCGGATGTGGAATTGAATTATTTTAAAGATAATGAGGATATTTTCCGCCAGGTGCTGGAACTTAGAGGAATTCTAAAAAAAGAAAGTGTGCTGGGGGAAGTAATGGAAATACTATCCACCTTACATGGACTGGAATCCCGGGAAATAGATTTTGATAAGGTGGTTAAAAAGGCCAGGGTAGAGGCAGATGGTGTATTAAAAGAATCCATTAAAAAAGTGGATCTTAAAGGAGATGAAGTTCTGCACCTTTTAAATCAGGGTTTGCCTCCCAAGATAGAAAAAATATTTGATCAGGTTATCAGAAAAGCAAGGGATCAAATAAAAATTGAAACTGGTGTGGAGTTTGATCCTTTCTTTCCCACCTACCCCCTGGAGATAGACCAGCAGGAAGTAGAAAGAATTAAAAAAAGGGAGATATCCCGGTACCAGATAGAAGCTTTTGATAAAAAGGTTAAAGCAGCAGGCCAGCTTTCTTTATTAAAAGAAAAAGTAGAAAAAGAAATATCAGAAGCCCTGGAATTTGATTATGAATTTGCACTGGGATGTTTTGCCCATTTCTATCAGCTGGAGGTGCCGGAAATTGGTGATGAGTTCTCCCTGGAGGGTGCCTTACATTTAAACCTGGCCCAGGAAGAGGATGTGCAGAGAATAGATTATCATCTTTCTTATCCCGAAAATGTGGCCTTACTTACTGGAGCTAATAGTGGAGGAAAGACCACTTTACTGGAAACTCTGGCCCAGATATCGATTATGACCCAGATGGGGCTTCCGGTTTGTGCTAAAAATGCCCGGGTGAAAATTTTAGATGAGATTTACTTTTTTTCTAAAAAAAGATCCCTGGATGCCGGTGCATTTGAATCATTCCTCCATACTTTCATGCCCATTGTAATTAAAGATAGTGAAAAATTGATTCTTCTGGATGAATTAGAGGCTATAACTGAATTAGAAGCAGCAGTAAAGATCATATCCAGTTTCATCGAATTTATACAAAATTCTAATTCTTTTGCCGTTATAGTCACCCACATGGCCCGGGAACTGATGAAACATTCCACCGTGAGGGTGGATGGAATTGAAGCCAGTGGGCTGGATGAGGATTATAATTTAATTGTGGATCGTACACCCCGTATTAATTACATGGCCCGTAGTACTCCAGAGTTAATTTTAAGGATGATTTATAATCGTTCACAGGGAGATTTAAAGGAAGTATACCGTAAAATGCTGGAGAAGTTTTAATTTAATTTTAAGGCTAAAATTTATTTAAATCCAGATATAACTATTATATATGAAACTTTGGAGAAGTAATAAGCCTAATTTGAAGCGACTTAATGAGATTATTGCTGTCCTTAATAAGTATGATTTTGGTTTTGTGGCCATAAAAATTCAATTAAAAAGTAAGATACCTCTAATAGATCATTCCTATGAATATGAATCCATTGAAGAACTGGATGAAACACTCCCGGTAAGATTAAGACAGGTTTTACAGGAATTAGGAACCACTTATATAAAATTAGGTCAGACTTTAAGTACCCGGCCTGATCTGGTGGGAGATGATTTTGCCCGGGAATTTTCCAAGTTGCAGGATGATAATCCGCCCCTTGATTTTAAGTTGATTCGCAAAGTGGTGGAAAGTGAACTGGGAGATCGTTTAGAAAATTTATTTTTAGAGTTTGATGAAGAACCCCTGGCTTCAGCTTCTATTGGGCAGGTTCACCGGGCTGTATTAAATGATAATCGGGAGGTAGCAGTTAAAATACAAAAACCAGGTGTAGAAGAACTGGTAAAAACTGATTTAAGTATGATGAAATTTTTAGCCAAACGGATAGATGAATTCATACCCCCGGCACGTAATTATAATCTCCCTGGAATAGTTAATGAATTTGAACGCTCTATTTTAAAAGAAATTGATTATATCCAGGAAGTAAGGAATATTAATGTTTTTAATAACAATTTTAAAGATGTGGACTATGTTTATGTTCCCCGTACCCATGCTCCTTACTGTACCCCTAAAGTAATGACCATGGAGCTGGTTAAAGGTACTAAAGTATCAGAGGTGGTACTCCATCCCCAGGAATTCAATCCTAAGTTAATTGCTCGAAGGGGGGTTGAATCCTATTTTAAGCAGATAATGATAGATGGATTTTTCCATGCCGATCCCCACTCTGCCAATATTTATATTCTGGAGGATAATGTAATCTGTTTTTTAGACTTTGGTATGATGGGAATTCTGGATGCTGATTTCCAGGAGAATCTGGCAGAATTATTCATTTATTTCATGGATACCAATGTTAATGGCATTATTAACCAGTTAATGTATATGGATATTCTGGAACAAGATGCCCGAAGTAGATCCTTAAAATACGACCTCACTGATTTAATGTACAGGTACTATGGAACTGAATTAAAAGGTATTCAGGGAGGAATGGAGGATCTGGTATCTTTAATGAGAAAATACGGTGTTTCTTTACCTCGTGAATTTGTTTTAATGGCCCGTGGTATTGCCATGCTGGAAGAATTGGGTTTGCAGCTGGATCCTGAATTCAATGCAGTGGAAATACTAAAACCAATGACCATGAAAATTGTGAAAAAGAAATTCAGTCCATTTAAGCTGGTTGATTTTATTAAGGACAATATATTTGAAGTAGAGCACCTGGTAAAAACATTACCCCACTCCATCAACCGCACCCTCTATAAAATAGAGGAAGGTAAGTTCACCCTGGAAGTAGAGCATAAAGACCTGGAAAGAATAAGTAATAAGATCTCCATGGCCCTTATCATATCCGCACTGTTAATTGGTTCCTCTTTAACCATACTAAGTGATAAAGGAATTCTGATTCTGGGTTTGCCTTTTTTAGGAGTTATTGGATTTACCCTGAGTGCCATTTTAGGATTCTGGATGGTTATTTCTTTAATGAAATAGTTGAGTGAATGGAAGCTCATGAGGAATTATTTATGAATTCCATTATTAATTTAAAAGAAAGGATAAATGAATTAAAAAAGACGGATAAGTTATTATATAAAGTTTTAATCAGCATTTATGATGTTGATTTTGGTATAGGGATCATGGAGATGCCTTCTGAACTTGAAAATAGATTTGAAACATATTTTATGCCAAACACTGATCAGTATGGCTTTGATAAACAGGAAGATGCGAAGTTTAGTGTTAAAAACCAGGCCATTGTAAAAACTTATAATAAATGGACCGGCGAAGGTGCTCTTTTTAATCATTTGAGAATAAACAGGCCAGGGATGAAAAATAAAGATTCCCTTGAACATAAAGAAGAGCTTAGAAATATTATTGAGAATTCTAAAAAGAATTGTGATTTTTGTAATCCTCTGAATTCAACTCCCTCCGATGTATTTGGGAGGGTTGAAGGTAAATATTCGGTCACTGCATCCAATATTGCCAAATATGATGTATGGAGCAGTTTAATAATATTCAAAAATCATAATCCACTTGAATTCAGTTTAAATGAAATATCAGATTACTTCCATACTGCTTTTAAATGGTTTAAAAAGGTTTACACTCATGATGCCAAGTATAAATTCCCTTTTATGGTCTGGAACTGTTTATATAAAGCAGGGGCCTCACAGGTACATGGCCATGCCCAGATTTTAATGAGTAAAGGTAATTATTATGCCCGGATGCAAAATTTAAAAGCTGCGAGTTTAACGTATAATAAAAAAACCGGGCGAGATTATTTTAATGATTGGTATCAGGCCCATCATGTCCTTGGTTTAGCCTTTTCTACTGAAAATTGTCAGGTTATGGCCAGTATCACTCCTACCAAAGAGAAGGATATAGTAATTCTATCTCCAGAAAGTCCTTTAAAAAATAAAAAAATGATTAAAGTGAGCTATGAAATTTTAAGATATTTCATTGATGTTCTAGGTGTAGAAAGTTTCAATCTTGCCCTTTCAACTCCACCCATGGATCAGGAATATGAAATACCATACATTATAAATATAGTAGACCGCGGACCTATATTTAAATCCACAGTAGATATAGGCGGTATGGAACTTTTTGGAAGTTCTGTGGTTGCTGAGGATCCTTATAATCTAATTAAATCCATTAAAAACTTAATATTGGATCCAGATACAGAATAGTTTCTACTCTTTAGCAGATTATTAGTATTATAATAAGATTAATAGGAAAAATAAGGAGATTTTATGACCCAATATCTTTTTAATGAGCTTTATAAATTACTAAGTTTTAAAATCGATTTAAATACTGCCATAATGACTGATGTAGATGGTACTATCAGCAAAATAGTTTCTAACCCTGAAGACGCTGTAGTAAGTGATTCTATGAAAGAATTATTGGCACAGCTAAATAAAAAATTTAAAATAGTGGGGGTTATCAGTGGAAGGCCCCTCTCCCAAGTAACCATGATGGTGGGAGTAGAAGGACTCTTTTATTCTGGAAGCCATGGACTTGAATACTTAAAAGATGGTAAAATAATCACAGTAAAAGATGCAGAAAAATATCGGCCATTTATGCAGGAATTAGTTCAAAAACTAAAAAATGAGGATTCTTTAAATATTGAAGGTTTAGAATTGGAGAATAAAGGAATATGTTTATCCCTACACTACCGGAAATGTAAAAAAGATCCAGAATTAGGTGAGAGAATATTTGAAACCGTGAATCAAGTTTTAAATGAGGATAAACTTAGAATAGACTCGGGCCGAAAAATTGTAGAGCTCAAACCTCCTCTAATTCAGGATAAGGGAACTATTTTAGAGAAAATTGTGAAAGAATACAGCATAAAAAAATTGATTTATCTGGGAGATGATATTACTGATTTTGATGCTTTTTCTAAATTAAAAGAACTGGAACATAAAAGAAAGATTGAATCCGCCACCATACTAGTCTCATCCAGAGAAATACCTGATTTTATAAAAAATTGTGCCCAGTTTTATGTTAATAATGTATGGGAAGTTCAAAAATTTTTCAAATGGCTAATTAGCTAAATTAAAGCTTATTTAAAGTTTTTTTAGTCAATAAAAAGTCTTATATTCTTTTTTTTGCTAGGATTTATATGCTCTGAAGTTTATATTTATATATGATGAAGGCTATTGTAATGGCCGGTGGGAAGGGTACTCGTATTCGTCCACTTACCAGTATCAGACCCAAACCCATGATTCCCGTGGCTAATCGGCCATTAATTCATTATATCATAGAACGATTAAGGACCTGTGGATTAGAAGAGTTAGTTTTAACTTTAAATTACTTGCCCCATAAAATAAAAATGGATTTGAAAAAAAGATTTATTGATTTGCAGATTAGTTACTCCCTGGAAAAAAGTCCTCTAGGCACCGCCGGAGGAGTGAGAAAATGTAAAAATAAAGTGGATGATACTTTCCTGGTTATAAGTGGCGATGTTATGGCGGATATTAACTGGGAGGAAGTATTGAAATTCCACCATCAAAAAAATGCTCTGGCTACTATCATTCTAACCCCGGTAAAAGATCCCACCCATTTTGGCATTGCCGTGATGGATGAAAATAAAAAAATAAAAAAATTTTTAGAAAAACCATCCTCAGATGAAGTTTTTAGTAAAATGGCCAATACTGGTATTTACATTTTTGAAAATGAAATCTTTGATTATATCCCTGAACAAAAAAATGCAGTTGATTTTTCCCGGGATATTTTTCCTCTTTTAATTGAGGAAGAAGCAGAAATTTATGGTTATACTCACCATGGTTACTGGAATGATGTAGGCAGACCTTCAACCTATCTACAAGCTAATTATGATGTTTTAAACAAAAATATTCTGCCTGGCCCAGAAGGAACACTTTTAAAAGAAAAAATTGGAATTTTTGGAGACATATGGTGTGGAAAACATGTATTTTTTAAAAATAAGGATAATATTCGGATAAACGGTCCGGTGGTTATTGGAAAAAATTGCAGCATTGGAAATAAATGCAGTATAGGTCGCAATACCGTACTGGGAAATAACGTGGTGGTAGGGGATAATACCCATATATCGGGTTCGGTGATAGTGGACAACACCACCATTAAGCCCAATTCTTATCTTAAAAACTGCATAATTGATACTGGTTGCTTTTTAGAGGAGGGTACCACCATTGAAAAAGGGGCCATATTAGGCAGCCAGGTTAGAGCCGGAAATTACAGCCAGGTAAAGTCAAAATGTATAATAGGCTGTGAAGTTAAGATTCCCCGTGATTTTATTGTTGATTCAAATTACAATATAGGTAATACTGTTTAATTAACACCCTGGTTTAGAATATGTAGCTGATATTATGTCTGTTTATATTCAGGATATTCGTGGAAAGACAAATACTGAAATTTCCAATAAATTTGCATCCCATATTGGAACGTTAATTGGGAATTATATTGGTCCTGGTAGAAGCATTCTTATTGGAAGAGATGCTACCAATGCTTCCCAAATGATTAAAAGATCAATTACCAGTGGACTAATGTCTGCCGGCATAAAGGTGGTGGACTTTGGAATTGCACCTCTTCCGCTTATAAATTATTCTAAAAAAGCATATAATGCTCAGGTGGTGATCACAGTAAGTGAGTCTCATCTTAGAGGGGAAGATGTTAATATAAAGATTATAAGTTCCCATGAAATACCCCTGGAACAGCGCCATGCCCAGAAAGTATCATGGGATAAAATAGGTGATTTAAGATATGTAAATGAAGGTGAAAGCACCTATCAACATGACGTGCTTGAAAATGCTGCTCCTGAAATAAAAAATAAAAATTTCCTTGTAGTTATAGACTGTGCTCAGGGAAAAAAAATTTCATTTATACCTGAAATTATGGATACTTTGGAATGTGAAACTGTTTATATTGGCTGCTCAGATAACCTTTTAAAGAGAAGTTATCCTGAACCAAGCCCTACTCGATTATCCTTAATTTCTGATTTGGTTTTTGCTGCTGGAGCGGATCTGGGAGTTTACCTGGATAATGATCAAGACCGCATCATATTCATCAATGAAAAAGGAGACATTATCCGGGATCAAGAAGCCACCGGCATCTTTACCCACTTCCTGTTAAATGAAAATCCGAAAAGCACTATTGTCTCTTCTGTTGTGGCCTCCCTGGCATTGGATGATATCGTAAAAAAGCAGGGTGGAAAGTTGATTAAAACCTCCATAAAACATGTTTTAAAAGAAATTTCAGATCATAAAGCTATTTTTGGGGCTGATGAACCAGGAATGTATGTTTTTCCCCAATTTCAATCTTGCTTTGATGGCATATACGCTCTGGTTATGATGTTAGGTATCCTGGCCAAAAAAGATGTGCCCCTATCTCAACTGGTACATAAAGTTCCCCCTTATAATCGTACTGTTTTTACCATACCCTGCGAAAATGAAAAAAAAATGAATGTACTGGATCAATTTCAGGCAGATTATTCCTCAAAATATGAAATCAGCAGGGTGGATGGGATAAGGGTGGATTTAAAAGATTCTTTTATATTGATACGTCCCTCCCGATTTGAGCCTTTAATTAGAGCCTATATTGAATCAAAATCGGAAGATAAACTTCATAAATTAACTGAATCTGTTAAAAGAAAGATTGAAGATATTAGCCAGAATAGATGTTAAATATACTTTCCTTTATTTAAAAGAGATAACCATATCCCTGATTATTAGTTTGTAAATATAAAAATGACTCCTGAACACAATAAAGCCAATAAAAATTCGTTGCTAACTGATACTTGTATGGAATATAATCAGCAGGAAAAGATTTTAAAATTTTTAAAGGGTAAGAATTTAATTGTAGTTTCCAATCGAGGTCCTGTTGAGTTTAAGAGAATTAATGATGAAATTAAGATGAAAAGAGGTGCTGGTGGCCTGGTTTCAACATTAATGCCACTAGTTGAAGCATTGAACGGGGTTTGGGTAGCCAGTGCTATGACTCTGGAAGATGCAGAAGTTGCCCGAAGATATCCCAAACATAGAGTTCTCATTCCTGAAGAGGATCCTAAATTCAAAATTTCTTTTGTTGTAACAGATAGAGACCGTTATGAAGATTATTACAGTGTCATAAGCAACCCCCTTTTATGGTTTATCCAGCACTATATGTGGAACAGCCCTTATACCCCTGATATTGATGATCATGTCCATGAAGCCTGGAAAGAGGGTTATATTTATCTTAACCAGGAATTTGCAGATAAAGTTATTGAAGAGGCTAAGATAAATAAAAAAGAGCCTTTAATAATGCTTCAGGATTATCACCTCTACCTATGTCCGGCTTATATTCGTGAAAAGATGGATGATGTGTTTTTGACTCAATTTATACATATACCCTGGCCTCAAGCAGATTATTTTAATATATTGCCAGATTATATGAAGAAATCTATAATAGATGGACTATTATCCAACAACATCCTTGGATTTCATATTCCCCGTTATGTTGACAATTTTCTGCATACTTGTAGTGCCTATGTGGAGGAGGTTGATTTTGAAGAGAGTATCATTTACCATAAAGATCACCATACCCATGTGAAAAGTTATCCCATTTCTGTGGATTATAATAGTATTAAACGTATGGAACATGACTCTGATGTAAAGAAAAAAGAAGAATTGATAAAAAGAATTAAAGGGGATAAGTTTTTATTTTATCGTACTGATCGGGCCGATTTAAGCAAAAATATAATAAGGGGATTTAAGGCTTATGATCTATTTCTGGAAAAACATCCAGAATATAAAACCAAAGTCGTTTTCCTGGCCACAGGAAAGCCCACCCGACAATATATTAAAAATTATATCGAATATTCTGAAGCAGTAGAAGAAATAATAAAACATATAAACTCCAAACATGGGAAAGACGGTTGGAAGCCTATAGAATATATTTTTAAGGCAGATTATAATCTGGTGGTGGCCGCCTTTAAAAATTATGATTGCCTTATTGTAAATCCCATTGCTGATGGCATGAATATTGTTCCTAAAGAGGCATCCGTGGTAAATCAAACTCAAGGGGTGGTAATTTTATCAGAGACTGCCGGTTCATTTGAAGATCTTAAAGAACATATTATTGGAATCAACCCCTTTGATATTACACAAACTGCCCGTGCCTATCATGATGCATTGGAAATGAGTTTAGATAAAAGATATGAAAAATGGAAGGCCCTGCGGGAGCTTGCTTCTAAAAGAACCATTTATGATTGGATAAGTGAACAATTTGAGGATATGGAAAAAATAAAAAAATGAAAATATGATAAAAAATTATTAGTATTATTTGAATAGATGCTTTAATCGAGAGTAAAAGGATGCTTTTAGTGCATATTCTTCTTCTATTTTTGAAAAATCATAATTCATGAAATATTTCTGAGAGTCAATGCACTCACTTCCAGTATATATTTTTTCATAATCACCTTTAGCATTAATTTTCCGGGCCTTAACATTGTCCTGGAGCTGTAGCTCCAGCAGGTGCATTATCATTTTTTTTAAGATGGGATTTTCAATTGGAAAGGCCACTTCCACTCTTTTTTCAGTATTTCTAACCATTAAATCTGCACTGGATAGATATATGGAAGTGTCCTCTCCAGCGCCAAAGCAATAAATCCGGGAGTGTTCTAAAAAACGACCCACGATGCTTATAATTTCAATATTTTCAGTTTTGCCCTTTAATCCCGGAATTATGCAACAAATACCCCTTATTATTAATTTAATTTTAACTCCTGCTGTGGATGCTTTATTTAACATGTCAATTAATTCTCTATCTGAGAAAGAATTCATTTTCATGATAATATTGGCCGGGAGATTTTTATGGGCCTTTTCGATTTCCTGGTTTATTTTTTCAATTAATTGGGATTTGAAACCAAAAGGAGCTACTAAAAGTTTTTCATAATCATCATTTAAATTAGAGATGGCCATATTCTTAAAAAATAGCATGGCATCTTCCCCGATAACCTTACTGGTGGTGATAAAACTTAAGTCGGTGTATAATTTGCAGGTTCTTTCATTATAATTCCCGGTACCCATCTGGGTGATGTACTGGATATTATTTCTTTCTTTTCTGGTAATTAAGCAAACTTTGGAGTGTACTTTGTACTCTTCAAAGCCATATAAAACGGTGCAGCCTGCTTCTTCTAATAATCCCGCGTAGTGGATATTGTTTGCTTCATCGAATCTGGCTCTAAGTTCAATTAAAACCGTTACTTCCTTGTCATTTTCCCGTGCTTCTAATAAATATTTGATAATAGAAGAAGACCGGGCCACCCGATAAATAGTAATTTTAATGGATATTACATTTTCATCATTAGCTGCCTCTTTTAATAATCTTAAAAAAGGCTCTATTGATTCAAAAGGATAGAAAAGTAGAATATCTCTTTTTTTTAGCTGGGGAAGAATCTTTCCTTCTTTTAATCTTTCAGGTATTTTAGGATAAAAGGGATTAAAAGATAATTGATGGAATAGTAATTCATTTACCGATTCAATATGGTCATATAATTCAAATACATAGGCCATGTCCAGGGGAGTGTGGGAGATTTGAACCTGATTAGGGGCCAGATTCAGTTGATCACATAAAAAGTCTATTAAACGGGGATCAGAATGCTGGTAGAGTTCCAGCCGGATTGGTGCTAACCGTGTTCTTTTTTTTAAGATTTTTTTCATGTACCCCCGGTAGTCTTCATCTTCATCTATTTGCAAATCAGATAAACTGATATCTGCATTGCGGGTAACCGAGACTATGGTTTTAAATTCCACTTTATAGTTGGAAAAAATTTCATCCACATATTGCAGTATTATTTTTTCCATTAAAATAAAACGGAGTTTATCCCGGGGAGAAAAAATAATTCGAGGTAGAGCGGAAGGGACGGGAACCAGGCCATATAATAATTTACCCTTTTTTCTCATGATGAGCATGATATTCAAAGATTTGTTTAATAAATGAGGAAAGGGGTGATGAATATCAATTATCTGAGGAGATAGAAGGGGAAGAATACAGTTAAAGAAATATTTTTTCACAAAGCTGATTTCTTTTTTAGTTAAATCATTAAAGTCCAGGTCATGTATCCCTTCTACTTTTAAAAGATTATTTAAAGTAGAGAATACCTCATCTCTACGTTCATATAAGAATATGGTTCTATCAAAAATAGCATCTAATTGTTCCTGTGCACTCCATCCGGTTTTATTATCCACATAGTCCTCTTTTATCAGGGATAAATCATATAAACTCCCGCAACGAACCATGTAGAATTCATCAAGATTACTGGTAAAAATAGATATAAATTTTAAGCGTTCTAATAAAGGAACAGAATCATCCTCAGCTTCTTCTAAAACCCGAAGATTAAATTTTAACCAGGATAATTCACGATTTTGGGTATAGCTATAGTCTACTTTAGACATTTTGCTACCTATTTAATATTTTTTTAAATAAATATCCTTCTCTTACACTATTCTTACTGGTTTGTATCACTTCACAGCCGAAATAAGAAGTTATTGATTCTAGAATTATTAAAGCCGGGACCAGAGTATGGATTCTGGAGGGTTTAATCTTTAAAATTTTATCATGGCTTTTTTTATCATCCGGGCTTAATTGTTTATGCAGCTTCTTTAATAATTTAACATCTATTAAATCATCTTTCTTGTGCAGTAAGTGTAAATCCCTTAATATTTTTTCAATAGTACGGATACTGCCTCCCACTCCACACATGAAATGCGCCTTTTGATGATTTATTCCTGTTTTTTCTAATTCCAAAATGGTTCTTTCTTTAATTAGATTTGACTCAGTTTTATCCGGTAAAATGCCAGAAACATACTCTTTATACATTTTTAAAGATCCTATAGGGATGCTGCAGTTTTTTATTATTTTTTTATGTTTAAAATGTACAATTTCAACACTTCCTCCCCCTAAATCAATGAGTATCCCCTGGTTATTATTAATAGAAGAAATAGATCCCAAAAAGCTTAATTCTCCTTCTTCTTCACCAGATAATAAATCAATTTCCAGGCCCACTTCCTTTTTAATTGCGTCCATGACCTCAGCACGGTTTTCAATATTTCGGAGCACTGCTGTGGAAAAAAAACGGTGATGATGAATTTTTAAAATATGCAGATCTTTTTTGATTTTTTTAAGAAAGCTTAATAGTTTTTCCAGGCCCTTAGTACTTAATTTACCTTTTTTTATAAAAAAAACTAAACCTAAATTTTCTTTTTTTGAAAAAATAAGGTTTATATCATTTTTTTTACAGTGATAAACATTTAATCTGACGGTATTTGAACCGATATCAACGATTCCATATAACATGAACCTGGCCTCCAATAAAAACTATAAAAACCCTTAGATTGATGCTAATTGTAAAATACCCTGCTCCGCCCGGTCGTTGTATATTTATTTGAACCCGGTGCACCATAAAGGTTAGTATTAGTGAGGCATGATAAAAGAACATGTGAAATGGTTCCCATCATTGAACCATGATTTGAAGAATTACTAATACCCACGATAACTATTTAAAAAAAAATATTTCACTATATGTCCATTAATTTTATAATAAGGCTATTTATATAATAGGTGATTTAAATGAAGTCCTGGCAAGAGGAATTAAAAGTAAATCCGGTTCCTGTACTTTTAAAAAAAAATGAGGCTATAAAATATTTTACATTACGTGATCTTTTAGATAAAAAGGTGGAATCTATTGAAATATTATGGGAATTACCAGCAGCAAAAAAATCCTTAAAAAAACAAAAAAGCAATGGATCCTGGAAATATCCTTCTGAGGGGAAAATATCCCAGGTGGACTACACCCAATACCAGACTTATCTAATTTTAAGTGAGCTGGTGGAAAAGTATGGGTTAAATAAAAACCATGAATCCCTAAAAAAAGCTGCAGATTATCTTTTCGAGTTCCAGACGGATGAAGGTGATTTTCGAGGAATTTATGCTAATCAGTATTCCACCACCTACTCACCGGCAATTATGGAGATTCTAATAAAAGCAGGGTATGGTGATGATCCCCGTATATTTAAAGGATTTGAATGGTTATTATCCATCCGGCAAGATGATGGAGGCTGGGCTTTGCCCTTTAGAACCAGGGGTAAAAATTTAGGAGAGGCTTACCAGAGTCGTGAGGTTATTCCAGCAGATAAATCCAGACCCTTTTCCCATGTAGTTACCGGTATGGTGCTTCGAGCCTTTGCTGCACATCCTCACTATCGAAAATCAACTGCAGCAAAAAAAGCAGGTGAATTATTGATTTCTCGTTTTTTCATGCCAGATAAATATCCTGATCGTAAAAGTAAGGATTTCTGGGAAAGGGTTAGCTTTCCCTTTTTATATACTCAGATTGTAGCTGCACTGGATTCTTTATATTATTTAGGTTTTAGTAAAAGTAAGCCGGAAATTAAAAATGCATTAAACTTTTTAAGACAAAAACAAGTTGAAAATGGGACTTTCGATTTGAAAGTTACCCGGGGTAGTGATAAAGATTTAAATTACTGGATATGTCTATCTGTGTGCCGGTTGTTTAAAAGATATTATATGAATGAATAATCATGTAAATAGAGCAGATTCTAAAGAATATTTGAGCTTATAAATAAAAAAAGTATTTTTAGTAAACAATTTCGCAATAAACTAGAAGATAATAAAGTGTGTTGCCTGCATACTAACTCGTCTGGTTCATCGGTAGATAACCCTTCCCTCCCCGAGCAACCCTCGAAGCAGGCAGTCTGTCCAATGCTGGGTTTCTCCTATTCATACCAGGCTATCGCCCTGTCGTAAGAGGACCGTAGGCATCAGTCGTAAGATATGACAATGAATTATATATTCTGGATTGAATATATGGTTTTCTATTAAAATTTTAATAAAGAATTAAAATAAGATTTATTTTTTATAATAAATTAAAGGGGGTGTTTGGGCAGATACACTAAGGCACTGCCCAAAAATAAAAAGGGGGTAAAAATGATAGAGCTATCACTAATAAGTGACTAAAAAACTCAAAATAAACATAAGAA
>NPIE01016272.1_pt1 | contig 19467 bp, 16 predicted proteins | sample 8637661 | NCBI WGS metagenome assembly NPIE01 (sample SAMN07420842, study PRJNA396082) | bioreactor metagenome | isolation source: sample BA12 brine-fed electro-methanogenic bioreactor BA | place: Japan: Kochi | collected 2016-12-09
AAGATATTTGGTTTTGTTTTTGATCTTTTGGGTTGGGATTCTCACGATCTATCGTTGCTGATGGGGGACACTCGGAGTACACATCGGATCAATGAGAATGATAAAGTTTTCAATGCTAAATGGCGGCTGTATTATGATGGATATTTTGACAAGTACCAATCAAACAGGGAAGCATGATGTTAACACGCCAGCAACTAGAAATATTAAATCGAAAAACATTCCGATATCCTTTGGAAATCGCTGAAAAGGATTATTTGTTAGCGCTAATTTTGCAATTATTGAGCAACTCGACTTTGGGGGAGAAATTGGTTTTCAAAGGGGGAACCTGCCTGCACCATTGTTATCTGGAGCAACAGAGATTTTCGGAGGATTTGGATTTTTCTGCAGGTCAACAACCCATTTCTTTCGAGGAAGTCAAAGATGTTTTGGACAGAGTAGATTATTTGACAGTAAAAAAGCAATTTCAATCCAAGGCAACAATAAAAATCGAACGGTTACTTTATACCGGGCCACTTGGTTTCCCCAATTCTGTTAAAGTTGATATTGATGTGCTTCAAAATGTTCTATTACCTGTTCAAAAAATGACTTACCACACGGTTTGGGGGTTTGAATTTCCTGTGAGGGTGATGGATATTCGTGAAATTTGTGCTGAGAAGATTCGTGCGATGAGTGATCGTGCGAGGTATAGAGATTTTTTTGATATTTATCTAGTTATAAAGAATTATCAGTTTGATCTGGAAGAAATAATTGATTACATTCGTCAGAAAGAGATAAGGAGTCCGATCACCAAGGCTAAAATTTTACAAAATTGGAGAATCACAAGAGCACAAAAAGAGCGTGAGGAAAAGGTTATTTTTTACTCTCAACCCATTGAAGATTCCTTAATTGAGGAATTGATTCAAGATTTGCCATTCGAAGAAATATTATAAGGTGTAGGATGATGGTTGAGGGTAAGGATAAACCTTACCCCTACCGAAATGTTTTTTGGGGTTGGGTTTGGGACAATAAGGTAATTGAGGATTGAGTTTGGAGTTTTGAGGAAAAAATGATGGGCGGGTTTGGAACCCCCGTGGCCGAGGGCAGGCCCGCACCGTACAATGCTCCCTACGGTTGTCTTGATGTTTATTTCAATCAATCTTGGTTAGCGCTGGCCGAGTACTTCCCAACCATGCAGTTTTGCTTCTTCCAACAGGCGTTTATCCGGATAAACCGCCACGGCGTGGAGGGAATTTTCCAACAGGGGGATGTCCATGAAGGTGTCGCCGTAGGCGTAGTCTACCTTTTCGACGTTGAGGCGTTTAAGCACTTCGGCGATTTTGCGCTCGCTGGAGACGAGGTCGTCTACCAGGCGCACCTTTCCGCCCACAATCTCCACTGGTGAGCCGATAGCCTGCATACCGATGCGACGGGCGAAGGCTTCGGCAATGGGTTCGATCACACTGCTGGCGAGGTAAACCTGCGCGCCTGCCTGGGTATGCGCCGTTAAGCGTGCAATCACCTCATCTCGTCTTTTTGGCCACAGGTTGTGCTCTACTGCCCACTCGCATGCCTGTGCGAACTTCTCAGTGTCCATATCCTTCAACCAGGTCAGGCTTTTGATCATCAGTCCCTGCCCCCAGGGTTGCGGATCAATCAGCCCCAACTTGACCAGCAGGTAGCTGGGCAGCATGGATGCCAGCAGCCAACGGGCTTGCGATTTGCTTTGGTGCACTTTGATCCAATCCAGCAGGCCCAGAATGGGAGAGCCGGTGGTGAGGGTGCCCATCATGTCGGAGATTACGATCATGGAGAGAATTATAACAGGGCTTCAGCGTGCAACAAACTTATCGGTGCAACTATGTCATCTTTTAAGGATGAACCTGTGGAGCAGGCTGCAGATAACTTAAAAAGAGGTTATTGGAGCAAGCGAAATCGCCTGCGCGGGAAGTCGGTATAATTAATGGATGCAACACAATTGGTGGAGTAAACGTATGCTGGAAAAAGTAAACCAGGTGCTGCTGAGCATGCAAAGACATTCGTGGGAGCAAGGGGTAGCGGCGTAGGCTTTTCTGGCGTTGGGTTTATCCAATACAGCCATGCTATTAGCTCGGGAAGCGGTTCAACGGCAAAATGCGGACGGCAGGCTGGCATGCATGCATGATCATGAAGGTGTTACCGATTCCGCTGCTGTTGGGGAGGCTTTATTTAATGCAGCAAAGAGTACTGAAGATCCAGTATTGCAAGCTGATTTGGATGCCCAGCTGAATTACTTGTTGAAGAATGCCCCACGGGCTGCTGATGGAACTCTTTTTCATGTTATTGACACAAAAGAGATGTGGGTAGATTCGATGTTTATGGCTCCGGAAGGACAAGCATTCTTCCTGCTGATGGAAGCAGCCTGGCAGGATTTGCAATAAAACAACGCCTGGCAGCGGATCACCCAACATCATCAAAATTGTTACCAACGCACCAGCGTTTTTCGCTAGTTGTGTTTCACAAGGTTCAATGACAGATGGAGAGAGTTCCCAACCGGCCGGATATGACGATCCTTGGGGTGATTAAATCATGGATTGGATGCAATTGAGGTTGAAGAGCACCTTAGCCAAATGGCGAATGGTAACCAGGAGCCTTAAAAATTCGATTTGAAAAAACGAATTAATTTGTTTATTATAGAGGAAGGAGAAAAATATGGACCATAATAATCATACCGATAATCAGAGTCACGACCAACACGATCACAAAGCACACGAGCGAAATGAGGGGAGCAAAGGTCACGAGGGGCACGAAAAGCATACCGATCATAGTGGTCATGAGCAGATGTTTCGCACACGTTTTTGGTGGAGTTTAATACTAAGCATCCCAGTATTGGTGTTTAGCCCGTTGCTGCAGCGCTTGCTGAATTTTTCGACCCCCGACTTTCCGGGCAGTAGCTGGATTCCGTTCGTTTTTTCGCTGATCATTTTCGGGTATGGCGGCATTCCCTTCCTTAAAATGGCTGTGCCGGAGATTCAAAATCGCAAACCGGGCATGATGACGCTGATCTCGCTGGCGATTTCGGTGGCTTTTGTGTATAGCGTGTATGCGCAGTTAGCTAATGTGGGAGAGGGATTCTTTTGGGAACTGGTGACTTTGATTGACATCATGTTGTTGGGGCATTGGCTGGAGATGCGTTCGGTGCGCCAGGCTTCCGGTGCGTTGAACGAGCTGGCAAAGCTGATCCCGGACACCGCCGAGCGACTGCGGGAGGATGGATCGACCGAGACAGTAGCAGCGGACGAGCTGCACCAGGATGATCTAATTTTGGTGCGCCCCGGTGCCAGCATCCCCGCGGATGGGGTGGTGACCGAGGGTGAATCGAAGGTGAATGAGGCGATGGTTACCGGCGAATCAAAACCGGTGAAAAAAGAACCCGAGGAGAAAGTGATTGCCGGAACGATTAATGGCGAGGGCAGTTTGCGCGTGCGGGTGATGGCCACTGGAGATGATACCGCGCTGGCGGGCATTATGCGCCTGGTGGAGCAAGCCCAGCAGTCGAAATCCTCCACGCAGTTACTGGCAGATAGGGCGGCGGGCTGGTTGTTTTACGTTGCGCTGACGGTGGCTGCGATTACAGCGGTTGCCNNGGATTATTGCGATTGGCTGGAATGTGGATGTGCTCAAGCGGGTGGTGACCGTTTTGGTGATTGCCTGCCCGCATGCTTTGGGATTGGCGGTCCCGCTGGTGGTGGCGATCACCACCTCGATGGGGGCGAATAACGGTATTCTGATTCGTGACCGGCTGGCATTGGAAGAGGCGCGTAATGTTGATATTGTGGTTTTTGATAAAACCGGTACGTTGACTGAGGGCAAGTTTGGTGTGGTGGATCAACACACCGTTGCAGAATGGCAGGAAGAGGATGCCCTGGCACTGGCGGCTGCAATTGAGGGCGATTCGGAGCACTTGATTGCTAAAGCGATTGTGACTAAAGCACAGAAGGGCGAGCTTGCGTTGCCGCACATAAAGGATTTTGAGGCGATTAAGGGACGCGGGGTGAAAGCCGTGCACGATGGCAAAGCCGTATATGTGGGCGGGCCACGCTTGCTGGAAATGCTGGCATTGACGCTGCCGGAGGATATTCAAGCTTTCGCGGATGCGGCGGGAAATAAATCACAATCGGTGGTTTATCTCACCACAGACGATGCGTTGATAGCTGTTTTTGCAGTGGCGGATGTGATTCGGCCGGAAAGTAAACAAGCAGTTGAAAGGCTGCATGCGTTGGGGATTGATGTGGCGATGCTGACCGGTGATAGTAAGGCGGTGGCAGAGTCGGTGGCGCAGGAATTAGGCATTGACCGGGTCTTTGCGGAGGTGTTGCCCGAGCATAAAGACCAGAAGNNACAGAAGGTGATCGAATTGCAGAAGGCGGGCAATCAGGTGGCATTGGTGGGGGATGGGGTGAACGACGCTCCGGCACTGACGCGCGCGGATGTTGGCATTGCGATTGGTGGCGGTACTGACGTTGCGATTGAGTCGGCGGGGTTGATTTTGGTAAAGAGTAATCCGCTGGATGTGGTTAAGATTATTAACCTGAGTAAAGCCAGCCACCGCAAGATGATTCAGAATTTGTGGTGGGCGGCTGGCTATAATATTGTGGCGTTGCCGCTGGCAGCCGGTGTGTTAGCGCCAATTGGGATTTTGCTTTCCCCGGCGGTGGGGGCGTTGTTGATGTCACTCTCGACGATTATTGTGGCGATCAATGCGCAGTTGTTAAGGGGGCAGAAGTTGACCAACGCAGTTCCCAACGATTGAATGATATCAGGAGGTATCTTAGATGAAATTTTTAAAATTATCACTCCCATTGATGGGGGTGAGCTTAATTCTGGCTGCCTGCAGTCCATTTTTCCAATCTGCGTCATCCCCTCAAATAGATGACACTCCCTCAGCTGAAAATGGCGAACAGATTTACTTTACATCTTTCAGTGATAGGGGAAATAGAATCAGTTATACAGGAGGTCCAGCATTGGGAGGGATGATGATGGGATCCTATTTGACATGTGCCTCCTGCCATGGGCCTACTGGCCAGGGGGGGAGACATACCATGCATATGACAACCATGGATGCTCCTGATATTCGCTACGTTGAATTGGCACATGAAATGGAAGAACATGGTGGTGAAGGTGAATATGACCTGGCAACCTTCCGCAAGGCGGTTGTGGATGGTGAGCATCCGGATGGCGATTCATTGGATCAGGATATGCCCCGCTGGAGAATGAGCGATGCTGATCTGGCAGATCNNNTTTCAATCTTTGGAATAACAGCTCATTGGATAGACCCACCAGCTTGGGATTTTCTACCCGAGCTTGACCATCAGGTAGCCAGGCATCACGGATGGTAGTAGGTAGCGTTCTTGTGTTTTGCACTGGTGTATTTTGATTTAATCCAACACCCCAGGAAATATACCTGTGGTGAGGGTGCCCTCATATTGGGGATCACAGTGATGGGGATGATTTTTTAAGGAATGACATACTGAAATAGTTACCTTACAATTCAAAAACAACTTCAGATTTTAGTTTTCATTCAGGACCGATTTTCGTATAATAATTGTAGAAGCTCATCAAATAGACCCTTATTTTGGGATATCAAATTGCCCATATCGTTGACCCAGGTTTATTGCGGTGAGTTTTTGCTGTGAGAAAAAACATTTTCATGTTCTTAAATCCATCTTAACGAAGAGATATATCAAAACCAAATTTTCAAAAGAAGGAACCGTTATGAAAAAAGTGAATTATCTAATTTGCTTGTTAATTGTTGTTTTTATTTCCGCCTGTGGTGGAAACCAATCATCGCCTGAGCCAGAAACTGCTCAAACGCCAACCAGTGAAATAGCGCTTGTTCAGGAACCAACGGAGGAGCAGCTGGATGCAGCACCCAACGCACAAGAGAATCCTGAAGAGCCAAATGATGAAGCAAACACCGATCAGGAAGCGAAAACACAAGCGGAAAGCAACAGCAATTTATATGATCCGAGCATTTATGTGATCGAAGCCTCAGGTACTCATCGCATGGAGCTCGCACCAGGTTATTATGCTGATTATGAAGTTGAAATCTATCTTGACAAAGTCGATTCAAACGACAACCGAGTGGTTACCGGAGCTTATCAGGGTGGGTTGTGGATGAAGACCACCATTGACGCCAAAGAGTATATCGAGGAGACCTTCGGGGATGCGCCAATTACCGTTCAATTTGATGCGGGTGGGGAAGCCGTTACCGACAACTTTTCGATTTATCTGAACACGACTGATGATAAGGCCTGGACAGATTATTCTATGCTGGATGAAGATGGAAATCCGAAACCACTCACACAGGATATGCCGGTTGCCAAGGGCAGCACGGTAGTTATTTCAAAAAATGTGTATCTGGACGCCAAGGCGCAAGGTGTTCAGGGTGAAAAAGTTGACTATTCCGATACCGCAGGAGATGAGGTCATTGATGTGAACTATATTGTGCATGTTGAAGAAAATGGTATGGAGGTTAGCGCCAAACGAAAGGTCACTTTTCAGCTTAGTGGCGAGGGCTTTTCCTTCACCATTGAAGGCACCCTGACGCGTTTGCCGGGATACCCGGAAGATGTGTTGGATTACGCCAATAATGAAAGCAAGAATAAATTTATGGCGTATTTTCAATAGGGTTGTTGGTTGACCTAATCTTCTTCCTGTTTCAATGATGAGACAACCGCTATCTGATTTTTTCGGTTGTCTCATATTTATTCAAGATTGTTAATTTCCATTGCGTGGTCGACTCTGACGACCACCATCTGATTATTTTTATCGGTCAATCATAGGCAAGTAGAGCATAAAATTCTCCACAAACCCGATGACATCAACGGGAACCCAAAGCAATTTCCAGCCCACTTGACCATGTGTATTATCGCCCCAGCACTTTAGACTTCCCACTTCGGTGATTGCACAGGTGTGATTCGTTCCTGCACTAACTGCTTTCACACCGTCGGACAAACCAACAACGTCCACAGGAAAAAGACTTTCGTATCCAATCGTCCCGGTGCCTAACTGACCCTCCCAATCATCTCCCCAGCACTTGACAGCACCACTTGAGGTAACTACGCATGTGTGTCGATTTCCAGCGCTGATTTTACTTGCATCCTCACCTTCTTCAGTAAAACCAAAAACATCCACTGGGGTGGAACTATCGTCTGCCGTCCCATCACCCAATTGGCCATTTTGATTAGAACCCCAACACTTGACTCCATACGTATCAGTGATTGCGCAGGTGTGATCCTCCCCCGTACTTACTTTTATTACCCCATTGGTTAACCCATCCACATCCACAGGGGCGGTACGAGTTTCGGTCGTTCCATCCCCTAATTGACCATCACTATTACCTCCCCAACACTTAACCCCACCTGACTCTGTGAGTGCACAGGTGTGATAAGCACTTGCAGATATATCAACAACCACCACATCGGTTAACCCAATGACATCCTCAGGGGTACTACTATTAATCGTCTCCCCGTTTCCCAACTGACCAGAAAAATTTTTTCCCCAACACTTGACTTCTCCATCTTCGGTTAAGGCACAGGTGTGGTCATCACCTGCAGATATATCAGTCACAACCACATCCGTTAACTCAACTACATCCACCGGCGTGAGACTATCGTTTGTCGTTCCATCACCCAATTGACCTACGCCATTATATCCCCAACATTTGACACCTCCTGCTTCGGTGACTGCGCAGGTGTGATATTTCCCGGTACTGATTGCTTGCACTCCACTGGTTAACCCTTCAACATCTACCGGAATGCTGCTGTTTGTGTTCTCAAAGTTACTACCTGGATCATTTGATCCAAAGAATCTATTCCCCCAATATTTGACCCCGCCGGTATCGGTAAGTGCACAGGTGTACTGATAATTTGCACTAACCTCAACCACACCGCTGGCTAGTCCGATAACATCTTCCGGGGGGATGAGGCGGGTTGTTGTCCCATCACCTAGTTGACCGAAATCGTTCACCCCCCAGCACTTCACCGCTCCTCCTGCGGAAAGGGCACAAGTATGATAATCACCTGCACTGATGGCTTTCATCCCGTTGCTTAGCGCGCCCACAAGCACTGGTGTATGACGATCAATTATCGAGGTATCCCCTAATTTGCTATCTTCATTATCTCCCCAACACTTCACTTTCCCTTGATTGGTCACCGCGCAGGTATGAGTTCCACCTGCACTAACTGCTTTCACTCTGCTTGTCAACCCACTAACGTCTTCCGGAATGGGTCTATTGTCTGTCGTTCCATCGCCAAGCTGACCATCACCATTATTTCCCCAGCACTTAACCCCTCCTCCAGAGGTAAGGGCACAGGTGTGGTATGCACCTGCACTGATAGCAATTGCATTCTCGGCATCATTTTCAAACCCAACAACATCCATCGGAATATTACTACATGGCCCATAATCACATGTGGTGGTCGAAGTGTAACCCAATTGACCATCACTATTATCTCCCCAGCACTTGATCCCTCCACTTGAGGTGAGTGCACAGGTGTAAAATCGCCCTGCACTGATGGCAATCACCTTCTCGGTGAAACCATCAACAATCACCGGCGTGTGCCTATCAGTAAATGTCGCATCCCCCAATTGACCATCATCATTATTTCCCCAACACCAAACATCTCCTGCTAAAGTAACGGCGCAAGTATGCGCATATCCCGCACTCACAGCGATCACGACCTCGTTAGTAAACCCTAGAACATCCACTGGGGTAGGACTTTCGACGATTGAATCATTTCCCAACTGGCCATAATAATTAGCTCCCCAACATTTAACCCCACCTTCAGTGGTAAGTGCGCAGGTGTGATTACTTCCTACACTTACTGAAACGGCGGTGGTGAGAGTTTGATCATCTTTTGTCTCTGTTATCGTGTTGCTCTTTTGGATCTGGGTCGAATATCTAGCTTGAGCTTCCCCCAATGATGTCCCTAACAACATGCAAATAAGTAAGCCAAAAAAGGTGGTGGTGATAATTTTTTTCATGATGCTCCTAATGGATTAAGTGAAATGGAATAATGTTTTTTTACATGTCTTAATAATGTAGATATTTGGATATACCTTTGGAATGTTAGAGAATTGCACGAGAATATAACAATTATTTTTAATATTTGAGGGCAGGTTAGAGTTCCCCCATAATGTGAAAACCTTCACCAGGAAGTATAGCATTATTCCTGAAAATTATTATCTAATTGCCTTACAAGTGATTAACAACAATTGATGGGTAGAAAATCATCAAAGTCCAGCAAAACCTACCAACAAGACAAGGTGCCTACTATCTTCTTGTACCCTTGTGAATATTCCTATTACAAACAAATTGAATCAACCATTTGATAGATTCACACATATTTTCACTTTTTAGGATTTTGCTTTCAAAGGCGGTGGAGATATTGTTAAAGTCCCTTTCGACGAATATTATGGCGATCAATGCATAGTTGCTGAGGGGCAGGTGGAGTTGGAAAGTGAAACCTAATGAGATCAAAATTATTGATAAACATTTTTACTAAATAAAAAGAATATTATGTAATAAAGTGATAGACTCATTCTCAAGGATAGAGGTCTTTCCAAAGATACAAAGAAATGATGTGATTACCAGAATGTTAAATCCAATGTATGCTCCCAAGTTTCAGGTATTAATTTTGTTTCCATTTAAATATCTTCTAGATTGGCTTAATTTATTTTATGGTTTTATTGTAATTTCATTTGAAAGGGGTATTTCTTCAAGTTGGACAAAAAGATTTCTTGCAAGATTCTCAGCGTCTTCTAATCTAACTTCTTTATCATATCCATATACTGTGATTGAATGCGAAATATTTCGGTAGGAATAAGTTATTACATACCATGCTTCAGTTGTGCCACCTGAATTGGTTTCTTTTTTCACCCAAGCTCTAGTTAAATCACCTATTTGAGGTGGGTTTTTAATCTCATCATAATAAAATTCATTCACCATTCTATCTTCATATTTTGTAATCAATAATTGAGCACCGGCAACTGTGGAAAATAAAACAACATTATCCCCAATTTCTTGAGGTAATAATACATTACTATTACCTCTCGCATAATAAACAACCCAGCCATCAATACGACCAGTTTCTGCCAAATACTCCTGACCTTTCGCTACCGTCCAGCCACCAACAACCTCGCTATTTTTATGAGGGCTGATCCAGAACTCATTCGGCAAATAATATCTACCATCAGGATTACAATCACTTTTCTTAAGAAGTAGTTGGTATGGGTCAATATCAATTACTCTTAAATCTGGCGTAGGTGAAGGTTCGGGTGTCGGGGTATCAGTCGGAACAGCGGTTGGTGTATCTGTAAAAGTTGGGGTATATGAAGGAATTACTGTGTTTGTAGCTAACGGTGTTTCAGATACTTGCATTCGTTGTGTTTGCGCAATCGCAGTTTGAATTTGCGAGTCAGATGGTTGCCCCGAACAAGCAGTAAGTATTAATACTGTAACCAATATAATCAGTACTTTTTTCATGGTTTTCACAAACCCTTTCTAAACGACTAAAAAAATCGAAATAGTATTGGAAAAAATGGATTGATATTCTTAAGTCTATTATATTTTTGGAAGATCAATCCATTTAAAATTTTATCGATTGATCAAAGGCAAGAACACCTTTTCTGACTCATCTGCTATTTTTACATCATCCAGATATGTCCAGATGCCATTTGATTCAGGCAATAAATTTCGATTTGAAAATGTCAGCCGAATGGTTTGCCCACGAAATTCTGAAAGGTCATAGGTGACTGTTTTCCATCCTAAATCCGTAGACTGCTCAGGTAATTCGAGTTTGGCTTTGGATACATACCCATCACGCACCACAGTTGTAAGGTGGTTCAAACCAACACCATCCTGAATTTCTACTAAGAAGTCCGAATATTCTATATTGTCATTGGTAACCACATTGTATTTGAAAGTAAATTCAGGTAAAACCCATTCTGGTTTAATATACACAACCTGGTAAGCCCACGCATCTCCAACACCTTGTGGAATTTGATCAACAACACCTCCTAATTGAAGCGCTGTATTTCCTTGTTTGGTGTTATCTGAAATGGCAATTGGTAAACTTCCCCCGTATGTCCATTTATTTAATTCTGGGAGTTCCTGAGAAGTTAAACCTTTTTGGTCTGCTAATTCCACCGAGGACGTTAGAGAATTACCCCCTACATCCATCTTGACATCAACAATTAATTCAAACCCTCCATTATTCACCAAACCAGAGTCTGGATCAACTTCTTTTGGAAATGGAGAGATTACCTGAATACGTTGGTTTTCTCCATCGGAAATAAAAAGCAATCCATCTTCATTAACATCAAATTTTGATCCATAAGCAAATTCACCTGGTCCATTTCCTTCACTACCATATGACCCAAGGAAATCTCCATTGTTCGAGAATTTCTGAATTTCCGGAACCCAAACACCGGAAACATAAACATTATCATTTAAATCTATAGAAATTCCTTCTGTCCAGGCTGGAAATTCAATGGAAGGATCTTGATAACTGTCCCACTTAGTAATTAATTCCCCATCATTTGTATATTTGAGAATTTGACTTTTGTGTGTATCGGAAACAAAAACATTTCCATCACTATCAACCACAACATCCCTGATACCTGGCGATATAGTTATATCTCCCTCAATTTGCCAACTTGTTATGTAATTTCCACTGCTATCAAATTTATTTATTCTGAGATTTCCTGCATCTGTAATGAATATATTATCATTTTGATCAACAGCAATTCCCATTGGTTTTATGAGGGAATATTCCTCTTCTAATTCTTCTCCCCAAGCTAGTATGAACACCCCGTTGGGATCAAATTTTTGAATTCGATGATTATTTGGTTCAACAACATAGATGTTTCCATAAGAATCTCCCTCAATTCCATTTGGATAGTTAAATTGCCCTGGATCACTACCATATTCTCCCCAACTCATAAGAAAGGTTCCGTCTTGATTAAATTTTTGGATTCGACCATTACTTCCATCTGCCACGTAAACATAATTATCAACAATAGCAATCCCTTCTGGATAGTAAAAATAACCTGGTGTTTTCTGGTCTACCCCGTAATCATTTATAAAATTTCCGTCTATATCAAACACTTGTATGCGATTATTATTTTGATCTGCCACATAAATAATACCCTGATCGTCAACATCCACTCCTGTTACAAAGTCGAATGTTCCGATCGCCGTACCATATTCTCCCCAAGATTTATGTATTGAGCCATCTGAGTTAAGAACAAATACTTGGTTATTCCCAGTAATTATTAAATGATCTTGTTGATCGATCGCAATACCTTTGGGCTTTATATAATCATCCCAGCCAGTGGTATCAATAATTTCAAATTTTGCAATATATTCCCAACTCGAAGAATATTTTAGAACTCTGTAATTTTCAGAATCAGCAACAAAGATATCTCCATTTGAATTAATTGCAACATCATAAGGTCTGTCAAACTGATTATTTTCTGAACCTTGTGTTCCAAAAGTTTCCAGGAACTCTCCATTTGATGTAAATTTTTGAATGCGATGATTACCGCTATCAGCTATGTAAACATTTCCATTATTATCAAAGGTTATCCCCATAGGTCCCCAGAATTGTCCTGGTTCGTGTCCATACTCCCCCCACGTAAGTATGTGCTTGCCTTCATTATCAAATTTTTGGATTCGTCTATTCCAGTTATCAACAACAAAAACTTCCCCTTCAGTATTTACCGCTACACCTGATGGAAATTCAAATTCTCCATCTTCTCTGCCAAATCCACCAATCTCATTATAAAAAAATCCATTTTGTTCTATTATCGTAACTCGATTGAATTCTTCATTAGTAATAAATATTTTTCCATTTGGGCCTATAGCCACATCATTTGGTTTTAGTATTTGTTTTCCTTCCCCTCCCCAACTTGTCAAAAACACATAATCCTCAAACGCTGGAAGATTATCTTCAGCATACATAGTATTTTGTGGTACCAAAGCTATTAGAATGGTTAAGATAACCAATAAACAAAGCAGATTTTTAGATGATAAGATAGACTTCACAATTCCCTCCAATATGTTTAACTCTCTTTTCAGCTTTTGAAAAAGGGTTAGATTAATTTGATCCAACAAAATAGATTTCATAAAATATGATTGAAGCTTGATATTTACTTGAATGTAATTTGAGGGCTACTTGGACTTTTCCCCCACAACGAGAAAACCTTCACGATTTAGTATAGCATTTTATTGGAAATTTTTGTCTTGATTTGCTTTACAATTGGTTTACACCCAACACCCAAATATCCCCCCATCCTTCTCTACCTACTTGTATCCCCCTTTTAACCGCAATACAATAACCCTAGCCCTACCTCCAACCCGGTAGTGGCGCGGGAGGTTTTGATGCGTGTGACCAATATCAATGACGGTTTACGTGTGCACGCCATCGCCGGTACGTTTGTCATTTTGCTGGGTTTTGATTTGCCGGAAGCAGATTGTGACGGGCTACTGGGATTCTCGATTCACCGCCAGGACTTGACGGAGAATGAAGCCTACTATTTAAAAGGCACCAAAACCTTCACGGCAACCGATCCTGGGCTTCCAACCGGTTCGCAGGTCTCCACCCGCGAACATCCCATCCAGAGTTTCCAATGGGCGGATTACACCGCCAAGCCCGATCACGACTACATCTACACCATCACCGCCAAAAAGGGCACACCGCAAAATCTGACTGATTTCGCCACCGCTGTGGTTCATATTTCCACCGAACATGTCACCTCAGATGAGCATAACGTTTACTTCAATCGCGGGGTCTCTGGCTCACAGGCCTATATCAAGCGCTTCGGTGATAACCCGCCCGACGCCATCCCCAACCGCAAGGCGTATGAGTGGCTTTCGCGTGGTTTGAATGAAGCGCTGGAGGAATTTATTCGCTCGTGTGTTCCCGGGGTGGATAGTTTGCGCATCGCCGCTTACGAGTTTTATTATGAACGTTTCCTGCAGGTTATCAAAGAAGCATTGGATGCTGGCGTGGACGTGAAGTTTGTTTACGATGCCCGGCAGGACAATCCCAAACTAAAGAATATCGCCACACTGCAGGCATTGGGATTGGATGTGCAGGGTGTCAGCTTCCAGCGCACACAACCCAAGTCCTACATCTCGCATAACAAATTCATTGTTAAGCTGCAGCATGGTGTACCGCACTCGGTTTGGACGGGCGGCACCAACTTTTCGGAGGGGGGCATTTATGGGCATTCGAATGTGGCACATGTGGTGGAGGATGCGATCATCGCCCAGCAGTTTCTGGATTACTGGAACGTTTTGGCGGGGGATCCGGCTTCTACTGCTTTGAAAAATAGTGTTGAAGCACTCACATCACTCCCTGCTGGGTTGCCTTTGACGGGGACGACTGCAATCTTCAGCCCCCGCAAGAGCCTGGATGCGTTGGATTGGTACGCGGAACTGGCGCGCAATGCATCTGATAGCTTATTCATGACCTTTGCCTTTGGGATGCCGGATGTCTTCAAGGATGTGTATGATACTTCGCAGGCGCGTTTACGGTTTGCCTTGCTGGAGAAGAAAACGCGTTCCATGCGGGATGGGCCAGAAAAGCAAGCGGAACAGTGGAAAGTCCAACAGCTGCGCAACAAACCCGAGAACGTGTTTGCGGTGGGCGATTTTATCCGCACCAATGAGGTGGATGGCTGGGTAAAGGAAAGATTGAGCGGGTTGAACGCGCATGTGCGTTACGTTCATAATAAATTCATGCTGGTGGATCCATTGGGAGATGACCCGATCGTGATTTGTGGGTCGGCTAATTTTAGTGAAGCTTCCACCATCCGCAATGATGAGAATATGCTCGTCATTCGCGGTAACACGCGAGTGGCGGATATCTACCTGGGTGAGTTCATGCGGCTATATAGCCATTTCGCTTTCCGGGAATCGTTGCAATGGCGTGATTTGGATGACCCGCCTAAGCCCTTACGTACTGATGCCTGGTGGCAGGATTATTTTGGTGACACGGCACGCTCTCACCGAAGGGAAGTGTTTGCAAGGTCATGTTAGCTCATGGCTTATAAGAGATTGTTGATTAAAAGGTGCAGCGCACTTTTGATAAAGTTCTTTCAAAATAGATGTTCCTTTACAAAAAAAATTTGGCGATCCTTAAGTGCAACGCACCAAGTAACCAGGAATGTTCCAAAAGGGCATCTTCGACAATGCACCTAAGGCTGTTTATAGAAAGGAAGAAATATGGTAAATAAAGCAAACCAACCACTAGAATTTGGCACAATTCAGACGGTTTTCAGGCACAACCTGTGGGCAAATTTGCAATTGTTTGAAGTATGCAGTCGTTTGAATGCAGACCAATTGAATTCCACTGTGATTGGCGTTTATGGTTCAATTTACGAAACACTGGAACACATTGCCAGTGCAGAACGGTCGTATTGGANNAAACCATATCGAAGCCCTGAAGGGGCTCCAAAACCAACAGTGGCGGAATTGCAGGAGTCTATTCGCTTAAGCGGTGGAGGGTTGATCGATATCGCACCCCGCGTGCAAGCAAAGGATGTCGTGGAAAGGGATTTGGATGGAACACCATACCAGATTCCCTGTGCCATTATCCTGACACAGGTGATCAACCATGCCACCGAACACCGGGCACAGATTATGGTTATGCTGACCCAATTGGGCATTCAACCCCCTGAGCTGGATGGCTGGGCGTATTTTGATAAGGTCGTTAAATAACTCCTACCCTTTGGTAAAGGGAAAAAGGAGGAATTACGCCAGCTTACCCCACCACAACCCTGACGGATCGCTCGAGCGATTGCGACATGCGTTGAATCTCCTCAGGTGACTCAATATGGTTAAAATCTTTTATATGCATTTCGCGCACATGTTCGAGTGCTTTTTTGGTTACTTCTTCCAGCAAAACATCTGTCGCCACGAAGGGACAATTCAAACCCATGCTCTTGCAGGTGTATTTATATAACATAATTTCCTCATTCGGAATTTCCACCATTTAGTCTCGTAGACTGGAAACCCGCAAAGGGAGATACGAGATCGTTCATTAATTGTCTGTATGGTATTCATTCTACTCTTGAATGGAGATAAACTCAATGAAAAGGGTGCTAGTCGGTTGATGGGTTCATTGCTCGAACCTTAAATTCCAATCGGTTGACCGATATAAAGACCGGATTGAATTTAATCGTCACAAATGCCATAATGGTTGTAGATAGTCGAAAGTTGTGGCCGTGAAAAGCATCCTTAATGTCCTGGGTTCTCTCTTTCTCCTCTACAGCATTGCTGGTTGTTCAGGTGGGTTGAGTGCTGAATTTAAAGAGGACTATACTTCGTTCGTGGAATCTGCGGATCATCTGGAAGGGGTGGAATTAAAGGATCTATCGTATGTATCATTCCTGGTTCAATTGGAAGAAATACAGACCCGCTACAATAATTTGAGTGCGCATAAATGGCCAGATCAATTAACAGCGGCACGCGAATCCTTTGAGTCTGCTATGCATAGCCTCAAGCTGGTTAAGGAAGTTTGGGATGTTTACAACAAGGGTTCGGGTAGCTGGAGATGCTCACTCGATCGTGATGTAGGAAATGATGTTGCGATGACATTGGAAATTTCAGAACGTCTGGATGGCACTGAGGAATCTGCTTTGAAGTGGTTGCGATCACAAACTTGCGATGTGATTATCATAGACCTTGTGGAGAATTTTTCGTTTCATTATGCAGAGGGTAAAAACGAAATGGAAAGATATCTACAGTCTGACCTGTAAATGTATTTTAGGACGACACACGACACATTATCAACTTTTACCTGTCCACTTTCAACTACTTTCCATACTATAATTACCCAATGACCTCATCTACCCCCATACGCATCGGCATCGACATCGGTGGCACCTTCACAGACTTCGTCATTTATGATCCCACTTCTCAACAAATGGAGACCTTCAAAGTCCTTTCTACCCCCAGCAACCCGGCATTAGCCGTGCTGGAAGGCTTGCAACGCGTCTTCGCGGAACGCACCGACAAACACGCCACCATTGTGCATGGTTCCACGGTTGCTACCAACGCCCTGTTGGAATATAAAGGTGTAAAAACAGCTCTGATCAGCACCGCTGGCTTCAAAGATATTTTGCAAATAGGACGGCAGAACCGACCTGCACTCTATGACCTTTCCGTCACTCTGCCCGAGCCGCTGGTTCCTGCTGAGCGACGCTTTGAGGTGGAAGAACGGGTTCTGCACACGGGTGAGGTGTTAAAAAAACTTGATCTAAACCAGCTGGATAGCCTAACACAAGCCATCCACGCTTCTGGAGCGGAGGCTGTTGCGGTCTGCCTGCTATTCTCCTTTTTACATCCCGAACACGAAAGTATGATTGCGGAGAGATTGCGAACAGAAGGCTTCTTCGTCTCGGCTTCCTCAGAGATCCTGCCAGAGTTCCGCGAGTATGAACGCTGCAGCACCACTGTGGTGAATGCGTATGTCTCCCCGGTGCTGGGGAAGTATCTCACCTATCTCGAGCAGGAGCTCGACACCGGCATGCGCTTGAGCGTATTGCAGTCCAATGGTGGTGCCATTCAACCAGAAGAGGCACGCCGGGCGGGGGTGCGTTGCATCCTCTCCGGGCCAGCGGGTGGTGTGGTAGGTTGCGAGTATATTGGGAAATCCGTGAACGCTGGTGAACCACCGCATCTGATTGGCTTCGACATGGGTGGCACCTCTACTGATGTCTCGTTGATCGATGGTACAAGCCAGATCACCACCGAAGCAGTTGTCAGTGGGCATCCCATTCATTTACCGATGCTGGATATTCATACTATTGGTGCTGGTGGGGGCTCGATCGCGCGGGTGGATGCGGGTGGTGCCTTGCGGGTTGGTCCTGAAAGCACCGGTGCGGATCCCGGTCCGGCTTGTTACGGCAAAGGCGAGATAGCCACCATCACCGATGCCAACGTTGTGCTGGGTCGCCTCGCGCCTGAGATGTTCCTGGGCGGTGCGATGCATTTGGATGCGGAGCGTTCCTGGAAAGCGGTCGCCAGCATCGGCAAGCAATTGGGGATGGAAACTACTCAGGTTGCGCAGGGTATTATCCAGGTGGCAAATGCCCACATGGAGCGTGCTCTAAGGGTCATCTCGGTGGAGCGTGGTCGTGATCCGCGAGCCTTCACACTGCTCTCCTTTGGTGGGGCTGGTGGCTTACATGCCGCCGACCTGGCGCGTGGATTGGGCATCCCGCAGGTGCTGGTTCCCCCAGTGGCTTCTACGCTCTCAGCGTATGGCATGCTGGTAGCGGATGTGATTAAAGATTATTCTCAGACGGTGATGTTGCCGGGAGATAGCTCCTTGCACGAACTGTCTGATCGGTTAGAAGTCTTTGCCCATCGCGGCGTGGCTGACGTGCTGGCAGAGGGGGTTAATGAAGCAGATATTTATCTCGAACGCAACCTGGATATGCGTTACAAGGGACAATCCTATGAACTAAATGTTCCCTTCAGCCCTGATTTTGTTGCGCACTTCCACCAGCAGCATCAGCAAACCTACGGGTATGCCAAACCGGAAGAAGCGATCGAAATCGTTAACTTGCGTGTGCGGGCGATTGGTCGCAGCAGCCCACCACCCTTAACTCCGCTTCCGATGGGGGACTCCAACCCTGAGCAGGCTTATTTGGAAACACGAGACGTGATTTTTGATCAGGTTATTATCCCCACGCCTTTCTACCGTGCGGAAGCATTAAGTCCGGGAAATCGCTTGCTTGGTCCGGCGGTGGTGGTGCGTGCGGATACGACCGTTTTACTCAACCCTGGCGATCAGGCATCGGTGGATGGGCTACATAACATCGTCATCGAGGTGGGCAAATGAGTTACGATCCGATTCGGTTGGAAATCTTCAAACATTTATTCGCCTCGATTGCAGAGGAGATGGGTACCGTGCTGCGTAAGTCCAGTTACTCACCCAATATTAAGGAAAGACGCGACTATTCCTGCGCGGTGTTTGACGCACAAGCACAGATGATTGCCCAGGCTGCTCACATCCCGGTGCACCTCGGTTCGATGCCGCTTTCGGTGCAGGCAGCCATCGAGCACTTCGCTGGTGATTTGCTTCCTGGTGATGCGGTTATCCTGAATGATCCTTTTCGCGGCGGGACGCATTTACCGGATATCACAATCGTCTCGCCGGTCTTTTTCGCGGAAAGGTTAGGACAGCAGCTGGTTGGGTTTGTGGCTTCACGGGCGCATCATGCCGATGTAGGTGGGATGACACCCGGCTCGATGCCAGTTGGGCGGGAACTCTTTCAGGAAGGTCTGATCATCCCTCCAGTTAAGCTTGTACGTTCTGGCCAAGTCGATCAGGCAATCCTCGATTTGATTCTGGCAAATGTGCGCACCCCACATGAACGCTCTGGGGACCTGATGGCACAGCTGGCAGCCAATCAACGCGGCACAGAACGACT
>NPIE01002617.1_pt4 | contig 19466 bp, 14 predicted proteins | sample 8637661 | NCBI WGS metagenome assembly NPIE01 (sample SAMN07420842, study PRJNA396082) | bioreactor metagenome | isolation source: sample BA12 brine-fed electro-methanogenic bioreactor BA | place: Japan: Kochi | collected 2016-12-09
GCACCTGCAGCCCCTTTTTGTGCGCCTGGATAATGGGGTTCTTTCCGGAGGCCGAACCCGCTATCAGCCTGGGCATTCTGCTTGTTTTTCCCCGGCGGTAGAGACTTACAAAGCCTCTGTGTACTCCCGCAAGGGTAGAGCCGTTTGAAACCGGAACCGCGACGGCGGCGGGCGCATCCCTCAATTCATCATAGAGTTCATATGCAATCTGCCCGTATGCTTCCATCTGGAGAACCGAATTGGTATCACCCGGGTTTGCATCGTAGAGATCATTCTCTTCAGCGTATGCACGGCACTGATGCACCGCATCCTCATAGTCTCCCGGAGTTCTGAAGATTGTTACATCATAGCGTTCCATTTCTTCAATACGTCTGGTTTTGTAACTGCCGGGAATGAAGGCGATGCAGGAGAGCCCGGAGAGGCTTGCGGCAAATGCCATGGCGCCTCCGTAGTTGCCGCAGGTTGCAATGGCTATCCCGCTGTATCCCCTGCGCATCGCATCCCGGACATGGGCAAAGGCAATTCTGTCCTTTTGTGTGCCCGAAGGGTTTCCACCCTCAAATTTCAGATAAAGCTGGCGGATTCCGAACTCCCGTTCGATATTGCGGGCACGAAGCAGGAGGGTGTCGCCGATTTCTGACTCAATAATATCTTCATAAGCGCCGATCCGTTCCTGAATGGGCCGGTTCAGATCCGAGGCTATGGCCGCGGCATCAAAAATCTGGTCTTCTATATCCGGGAATGAATTGGAGGCTTCCGACAGGAGGTCGAGAGCCTGATTGTCGTGATGATCTTCCATAGGTTGATTATATTCCATAAATTCCATCTTCGCGACCGTAAGAACCACCGTTGGCGCTGTGCTGTGTATTGCACTATGATAAGAGGAGCAGATACGCAGGAGGGGATGTATGGCACCGAAAATTATATATATAACCGGATTCCGTCAGCATGCGGGAAAAACCGTAACCAGTCTCGGACTGATCTCTCTTTTGAAGAAGCATTATCCCATCGGCAAAATCGGTTATATAAAGCCGGTGGGGCAGGAACTGGTGGAGCTTTCCAGCGGAACGACGGTGGACAAGGATGTAAAGGTTGTAGAGACCTTTACCGGACTGCCCGATATGGAAATGGAATATTCATCTCCCGTTCAGCTTGGCTCCGGTTTTACGAAAGCCTACCTGGCAAACCCCGACCGGGATGAAATAACCGTTGAACTGCGGGAGAGCATCATGAAATCCATGGCTCACCTTGCCCATAAAGATGTTGTGGTGGCGGAAGGAACCGGGCACCCGGGGGTCGGCGGCATTGTCGGGCTTTCAAATGCAGAGGTGGGTAATCTTATCGGCGCCGAAATTGTGTTTCTCTCCGGCGGAGGCATAGGGAAGGCACTCGATATGCTCGAGGTGGACCTTTCCTATTTTATGTTCAAAAAAAGCAGGGTAAAGGGAATAATTTTCAACAAGGTGCTGCCTGATAAAATCGGACAGTCAAAAAAATACCTGACCGAGGAGCTTCTTCAGAAAACCTACTCGGGTTTCCCCGATCCTCTCCGCATATTCGGTTTTCTGCCCGCAATGCCGGATCTGCCGAATCCGTCAATGGATTTTATCCGACGTAAATTCAAGGGTGCCGAAGCGCTGGGAGATTCGGACCTTCCCAACTGGCATATCCCCTGCCGGAATATCAGGATAATCAGCCTGAGAACCGAGTATCTTGATCTTTCCCGTTATGTCGGATCCGGGGATCTGGTCATTATCGGATCGGGTTCCACCGAAAGGATCCGAAAGGTGCTCGATTACAGCGACAGGCTTTCTCCCCATATCGGCGGAATAATAATGACCTGCCGGGAGGATGTTTCCATGGATCCCGAAATCAGGGAGCTTCTGGAAACATCAGGTGTTCCCACCCTGCTTGTCGATCTCGACACCGCATCAACCGAACAGAATGTTCTGAATGTTTTCGAGAATACCAAGCTGCAGCTCTACGATACGGAGAAGTACAAAACCATCTGCAGAATGTTTGAAGAACACTTCGATTTCGACAAGTTCCACGACTGTTTCCTCTCCTGAGGAAGCAGCAGCCGGCGGGAAAGTTATTTGGTCAGCATCTCCCGGCTGCCTTCGGAATCCCGGCGGTAGTGGAAGTCGAACTCCAGAAAGAACATCCCGCCCTCGAAGGTGTCGTTCAGGACGCCGGCTTTTTCCCAGTGCCTGCCGTCCCAGGAGGGGTCGATGCTTATCCGGGAAAATCGGCAGGTGAGCATGGAACTTATCCTGGCATCGGCTTTGTCTATCATCCCGAAGCTTATCATGATGTTTCCGCCTTCCATCTCCTCTTCGCTTACCGTGTGGTTTATGGAAATTACTGAGGTATCTTCGGCGGCTTTTTCTCCGATGTTTGTCCAGCAGTATTCAAATTCCAAAAGGAGCCGCTGTCCGGGACGTGCGTTTTCACCAGGTACGAGCTTTACATGGACATGGGGCTCAAGGGAGCTGCCTTCCTGGTAGCCGTGGGGAAGCTGCGCGGAAAAATGGGCACTCTGAAAGAGTCCTTTACCTTCTCTGCCGTGATCGAAGAGATAACCCATAAGCCCGGAATAGGATGGTCCCCTGTCGCGGTTGCACAGCATTCTGGTAAATCTTGGTTCTCTGGTCGAGAGTGATGCGTCAACCGTCGTCATGGTAGCCGAAACCCGCAAATCATCCCACATTATGAATCCCCCTTACATGACAGAATAAAACTTTCGGCGGAACGGAGCAACTTTTTTCGAAGAAATTTGCCCTCGACGGCACATTTGATTAATCTTTCCCTATATAGAATGGAGGAAGCGATGAAGCTCAATTCGATTATACGATTTCTTCTGCCGGCAGCGGTTCTTCTGCTGGTTTTTTCTTCATGTACCGGCAGGGACCGGGGCAATCCCGATGATGAAGTTTCCGAAGCTATTACCGCTGTTCCCGTTGAGGGAGTGCGTATTAACCGGGGTGTGCTTATAGATTCTGTAACATTTTCCGGTGTTGTGGAAGGCGGCAGAGAGGCAACCGTGGTTTCCGAAACCCAGGGCAGGATTGAGGAGCTTTCAATACGCCTGGGGGCTCAGGTCGCAGCGGGCGATGTGCTTCTCAGGGTCGATGATACCGTTGCCCGGCTTAATATGGAACAGGCCCGGCAGCAGCTTGAGACCGCACGGATAGATCTGAGATCCAAAGAGGAACTCTTCCGCGGAGGCGCTGTTTCAAGGGCCGAACTCTCCAGAAGCCAGAGTGCTGCGGCGGGGGCGGAGGCGGCGTACCGAAGCGCGGTCAAGGTCTTTGAAGACTCCTCGGTCGTCTCGCCCATTGACGGATATGTCGCTTTCATTGCCGACGGGCTTTCTCCCGGAAATTATCTGACCAGGGGAGCGAGGCTTGTGCGGATTGTGGATATAGACCGGCTTGTCATGAAAGGGGGAGTCGGAGAGCAGCTCGTTTCGCTTGTCGAGACCGGCGCGGCCGCTTCCGTGGTAATACCTGCCGCCTGCGGTGAGCAGGTGTTTGACGCCGAGGTTACCGCGGTTGCTTCCGGCAGCGATCCCGCTACGGGCAGTTTTACGGTTGTAGTGGAATGGGACAATCCCTGCGGCCAGAGGGTGAAGAGCGGCATGTCCGCGTCGGCGGATATTGCCCCCTCAAGGATGGAGACGGAGCTTATGGTCCCCTCTTCGGCGGTATTGCGCCGGAACGGGGAGTCCCGGGTGCTTCTTGCGGAAGAGGGGATTGTCCGGACTGCGCTTATCGAGCCCGGAAGCAGTCTTGGCAACCGTACGGTGGTGAAATCGGGACTGAAGGAAGACGATGTTGTTCTGATAAGCGGACTTTCCTCCCTGAGCGATGGCGACCAGGTTGAGCTCAGCATAGTCGGAAGCAGCGGGGCGTGGAAATGAATATCGGCAGGTTTTCGGTTCGTCACCCGGTTCTGATAAACATCCTCATGGTGACTCTCCTTATTTTCGGTGTCTTCGCCATAATGCGGATGCCGAAGGAGCAGTTTTCCGAGGTCCCTTTTTTCTGGGTTAACGTGATAGTACCCTATCCCGGAGTCTCCGCCGAAGATGTTGAAAAGACGGTGACCGTGCCCCTGGAAAATCAGTTTTCGGATCTTGAAAGCCTGAAACGAATTCAGTCGGTAACCAGCGAGGGGCTTTCTGTCGTACGGGTGGAGTTTGATGACGGCATTTCCGAGGATAATTTCAAACGTCTCTTTCAGGAGGTTCAAACCAGGGCCTCCAAGGTGTCGCTTCCCGATGGAACCCTGGCGCCGCTGATCGATGATTTTTCCGCCGCGGATTTCCTCCCGGTTATCGAAGTGGTACTCTCCGGGGAAACTGATTTCGAGACCCTTAACCGTCAGGCGCTCCGCCTTGAAGAGCGGCTGCAGAATATCCGGGATATCTCTACCATAAATATTGTGGGAACCAGGGACCGGCAGGTCCTGGTCCGGGCGGACCGGCAGAAGCTGGAAAGTCTGGGAATTTCAATAGATGAAATTGTCCGTGCAATCCGCTCAAGATCGGTCACGGTTCCGGCGGGGACCCTCTCCACTGCCAGCAGAGAATACCTTCTGCGGACCGTCGGCGAGCTGTCCGAATCCGATGAGTTCCGGAATGTAATTGTCCGGCGCAGCAGTACCGGCGGCGAAGGCGTCGTTCATGTCGGAGATGTCGCATCGGTTACCGAAGGTTTTGATCCCGACGGAACCTCCGCCCGCTATAACGGTGAACGGTCGATAAGCCTCAAGATCGCGAAGGTTTCCGGAGGTGACAGTCTTGTCGTAAGCGACGGCGTAAAGAGCATTGTTGCAGAGGAAAGGAACGAGCTGCCGGAAGGTATCAGCATAGCGGTATTCGGAGATTCCACCATCCAGATTCGCCGGAGCATCCAGGTGCTGGTGGATAACTTCCTTTTCGGTTTTCTGCTGCTTCTGTTTATTCTCTTCATTTTTCTAGGATTGCGGAACGCCCTCATTATAGCGGCGGGACTGCCGGTTACCTTTGCAATGACCTTTATTGTTCTCGACTATCTGGGAGAGACGGTCAACACCAATACCCTCTTCGGGCTGGTTCTGGTTCTCGGCCTGGTGGTGGATCATGCCATTGTTATTATTGAAAACAGCTACCGTCTGGAACAGGAGGGCCTGAGCAAGATAGATGCTGCGGTGGAAGGAACAAATCAGGTTGTTCTGCCCGTAATAGCCGCCACGGCAACCACGGTTGCTGCCTTTCTCCCGCTCATGATCCTTCCCGGAACAATCGGAAGGTTTCTCCGGGTTATTCCTCTTGTTGTCTCGGTCGCCCTTATCGTTTCCACTTTTGAAGCTCTCGTTTTTCTTCCGGTCCATTTTGCCGAATGGTCGGGGAAGGCGAAAAAGCGTGCCGCAGGTTTTTTTGATTTTCTGAGAGACCGCTACGCGGCACTTCTCGGAAAGGTGTACAAACACCGCAAGAAAGCGGTTGCCGGCTTTACCCTTATAACCATCCTCTCTTTCGGGCTGGTTTCCCTGGTCCGGCAGGATCTCTTTTCCGCCGAAGATTTTTCCCTCTTTTACATAGAGCTGGAGCTTCCTCCGGGGAGCCCCGTAGAGAAGAGCGGGTCCGTGGTTGCGGAGTTTGAGAAACGGCTTATTCCCCTCATCGGAAACGGAGAAGTAACTTCCATCAGCAGCTCGATCGGTTTTATGAGCGGAGACAGCGGCAATACCAGAAAGAGCAATGCCGCGGAGATTGTGGTGGACCTGACCGAGCAGGAAGAGCGGACACGCTCCATTCCGGAGATTATACAGGAGGTCGAGGCGCTTTGTGCAGATATTCCCGGAGCCGAGAGCGTCCGCTACCGCAAAGCGACAAACGGTCCTCCCACAGCTCCCCCCGTCTCGTTTCGGCTTCTTGGGGATGATTATTCCCTCCTTACAAGCCTTTCGGGAGAGATTCAGCGCAAGCTGGCCGACTATCCCGAGCTCTACAATATTGATGACAATGTTGACAGCGGAACACCGGAGCTTCGGATTACGGTCCGGGAGGAAGCCGCGGCCCGGTACGGGCTTTCCACCCTCACCATCGGAAGCTATCTCAGAAGTTCTTTTGACGGCGTTACGGCCACAACCATATTCCGCAATAACGAGTCCATTGATGTTATTGTCCGCTACGACGCTACCGCCGATTCCACGGTTCAGTCTTTTTACCAGTTATCCATTCCCACTGCCGATGGAAGGCTTGTTCCTTTCAATGCGGTCGCCTCCCTGAGCGAGGTGGACGCGGTGGCTTCAATAAAACGTGTGGATGGAAAGCGTGAGGTGACCATCAATTCGGAAGCCTACGACGAAAGCAGAATCCGTGACATAAACCGGGAGGTGGAGGAGTACTACAATCAGAACTTCGCCGACCGCTATCCCGGAGTGGAACTGAAGGCAGGGGGAGAGTTTGCCGAGTTTGCGAATCTGCTCATTCAGATCCTCCAGATCTTTCTGATCGGAATCTTCCTTATCTATGTTATCCTCGGGACCCAGTTCAACAGCTACGCGCAGCCTTTTCTTATTCTCTTTTCGGTTCCCTTTGCTTTTGTGGGAGTCATTATCTACCTGGTGGTGAGCGGTACCCCCTTTTCCACCACGGTGCTTTACGCCGGGGTTGCTCTGGCGGGAATCGCGGTAAATGATTCAATCGTCCTGATAAGTTTTATAAATGAGCTGAAGGAGAAAAACTATACCGCCGAACATGCAGTCGTGGAGGCAGCGGTTCTGCGTCTGAGGCCGATCGTGCTCACCTCCATAACCACAATTGCAGGACTGGTCCCCACGGCTCTCGGGCTCGGCGGGCAGTCGGTTGTCTGGGGACCGATGGCAAGCACCATAATTTTTGGTCTCTTCTTTTCCACGACAACGGCGCTCCTGATCATTCCCGCGGTCTACGGAGTATGGGATGATATAAGCAGCCGGAGAATTGAAAAAAAGAGGTTGCGCAGGCTCCGCCGCGGTGATTGACACTGCCGGTTCAAGGTCCTACAATTTTGGCGGACCGGAGTGCCGGAAGGTACTCGGTCCCCAAAGGGGTATGCCATGAAGAAACTGTACGAGTATCTTGATGAGAAAAATATGCTTTTTACCGGCTCCAGGGTAAAGGATGATATTCTTGAAACGATGGTCGATGTCTGTTTCGCCGCCAGGAAGGTGACGGATCTTGAAGATTTCAAGACCGCCATTTTTGAACGTGAAGCAATAATGAGCACCGGTATTGGTCTGGGCATTGCGGTTCCTCATGCAAAAATCAGCAGTGTTCCTGATTTTTTTATAACCGTTGCCGTTCTGGAGGAACCGGTCGAATGGGGCGCCATAGACGACCAGCCGGTTTCCCTGGTTTTTCTTATAGGCGGTCCTGATAACCGGCAGACCGAATACCTTAAGCTGCTGGCTAAAATCGTTCTCTTTACAAAAAACGAGACCCGCAGAAAAGCGCTTGCGGCGGCAAATGCCCCGGAAGAGGTGATAGAAATCTTCCGGCCCTTGAACTGATGTGAGCAGCAGCATGGAAGTAAACGTGTTCCTCTACCTGGCGGCGATTTTTCTGGCTGCCTTCATTATGAAGGGCGTAAGCGGCAAGCTGAAAATGCCCGAAGTTACGGGCTATGTGCTTGTGGGCGTGATGCTGGGAGTCTCTCTGATCAGGCTGCTCTCACCGCAGGTGCTGGATGATCTTTCGTCTGTTTCGACAATAGCTCTTGGTATTATTGCATTCATGATCGGCTCGGAACTGCGCTTCGATATTATCCGAAAACTGGGGAAAACAATTCTCTTTATCGTTCTTTTCGAGTGTCTGACCGCCTTTGCTCTTGTGTATGCCGGAATACAGCTGCTTTTTCCCGGGAATCCGGAGATGGCGCTCCTTCTCGGGGCTGTTGCCTCGGCGACCGCTCCCGCGGCAACTGTTGCAGTTATCAAGCAGTACGGCGCAAAGGGACCTCTGACCAGCACCATAATGGCGGTTGTCGGTATCGATGATGCCATAGCGCTTGTTATCTACGTGGTCGCCTCCGCCTTTGTGAGCAGCTCTCTCCTTGGCGGAGAGGTCCACATGACGCAGGTGGCTCTTGTAACCCTTGTCTCCCTTGGGGAGTCCTTCGGGCTCGGCCTCGCCGCCGCTCTTGTGTACTCCTTTATCCTGAGGAAGACAAAGAACACCGACTGGATACGCTATCTTCTCTCGGCCATGGTCTTTGGCCTTCTCGGGCTGAGCGAACTTCTGAACTGTTCCGAACTGCTTGCGGTTATGGTCTTCGGAGCCGTTACGGTGAACAGCTCCCCCCGGCTCGGCAAAAAGAGCGGAGCAATTGTGGAAGAGGCGAGTCCCTTCTTTCTGGCTTCTTTTTTTATTCTCGGCGGAGCCCACCTGGATCTGCGGGCTGTCGGGAGTATCGCGGTACTGGGACTTGTCTATTTTGCCCTTCGAAGCATCGGGAAAATCGGAGGGGCAAGTCTGGGAGCTCTTATCGGAGGGGCGTCAAAACAGGTCAGGAATAATATCGGTCTTACCCTCCTGCCCCAGGTTGGTGTCGCCCTTGCCCTCGCCCTTTCTATAAACAAGGAGTTTACCCGCCCGCAGTACGGATCTGCGGGTGCTGAGATGGCCGGAGCCATTATCAATATACTCTTATTTACCACTGTCATTACGGAAGTTATCGGCCCGCTCCTTACCAGTGCAGCTCTGAGGCGTGCAGGTGAAACCAACAGGTCCGGAAACTCTCCCCGAGGAGGCTGATATGTATTACATGATTCTTGAGGTATCCGATCCGGATCTGAAAGAGGATGTGTTTCTTGCTCTTCAGAGTATCGGTATAACCAGGGCTTCGACCCTGGATGGCCAGGACATTTCCAGTGCGCTCAACGATGAACTTAATCTCTTTTCCGGATTTTTCCGGGGCGACAAGGCCGAAAGGGGAGCGCTGATGATTATTACCGCCCAGGTCGGGACCAGGGAGCAGGCAAGGGAGCTTCTCTCCAACCTGCGTGAAGCGGATATTGATATTGATAACCGGGACATCATAAGTCTTACCCTTCTGCCCGCTGTTATGACATTTTCCGGCAAAAACGGTCTTCACGAGGAGAGTGAGCAAAGATGAGCACTATTGAACAGTTTCTCTCCGATCAGGAACTTCTGCCCGACAGCGTCTCATTTGAAAAAGGCGTGGAAGGGTTTCTTTCCGAGATGGAGCGCGGACTGGCGGGTGAAGACTCCAGCCTCGCGATGATTCCCGCCTGGGTGAGTGCCGACGGTGATGTTCCTCCCGGCAGGAAGGTGATAGTCCTGGATGCCGGCGGAACCAATTTCCGTTCGGCAACTTTCAGTTTCTCCGGCGGGTCCGAACCGGACATTGAACATTTTGCCAAAAGCGCCATGCCCGGCACAGGCGGAAGCATCGGTAAAGCGGAATTTTTCCGTCAGATAGCGGAGAAGATGAAGGCATCCGTGAATGATTCGGAGAGGGTCGGCTTCTGTTTCTCCTATCCTACCGAAATCCTGCCGAACCGGGACGGACGCCTTATCCGCTTCACCAAGGAGGTGGACGCCCCCGAGGTGGAGGGGGCCCTCATCGGAGAGTCTCTGAACAGTGCTCTGGAGGCTCTCTACGGTAAAGAGCGGGGTTCAAAGCAGATTACCGTTCTCAATGACACCGTTGCCACCATGCTTGCCGGCAAGGCGGGGGCGGGTCCCGGGCGTTACTCCGGATACATCGGTTTTATCCTGGGAACCGGAACCAACTGTGCGTATCTGGAGCGTACCGAACGGATCGGCACCCTCCAGGCCGGATGCGACCATGAGCATATGGCGATAAACATGGAAGCCGGCGGCTATTCGGGTTTCAGGGGCGGAGAGATCGACCGCGCTTTTTTCGCCTCAACCGACAAGCCGGAGCTCTTTCATTTTGAAAAAATGGTTTCCGGGGCATACCTGGGACCTCTGGCTCTGAAAGCTGCGAAGGCAGCCTGCGCCGAAGGTGTCTTTTCGGATTCCCTGAGTGTTTATCTTGAAGGGCTGAAAAGCATGACAACCATCGAGATGGACAGCTATCTTCATGATCCCCGGGACAGCGGGCATGCACTTTTCTCCGCCTGCGGCAGCAACGAGGACCGCAGAAATCTCTTTATGCTCTTTGATTCCATTGTAGCCCGGGCGGCAAAGCTGGCGGCAATCAGTCTTGCTGCAGTGGTGCTGCGGACCGGGGAGGGGAGCGATCCCACCCTTCCTGTTGCCATAGTGGCCGACGGAACTACCTTCTATAAGACTTTCGGGCTGGCCGACCGTACAAGATGTTTTCTGGAAAGAGAACTCGGAAGCCGTTACCGCCGCTACGTGCGTTTTCTTTCGGTGGATAACGCTCCCGCCATCGGAGCCGCCGTAGCCGGCCTTCTCAACTGATCCGCCGGTCCAAAGGAGTTGTTATGAAGAGAATAGCCGGCAGGAATCTGGATATTGAAGTATTCCTCGGAGATGATGGCTCTCTGATTGCCCGGGGGCGTTTAAAAGATATGCGGAATGTGAGCTTCCGTGCTTTCAAGGGAGGGGTTTCTTCTCCCGGATGTTTTCACGATTTGAAGGCGGAGCTTACCCTTTCGCTTCCCGATCTGATTATAAGCGGAGTCAATGTTTCCTTTGACACGGTTCCGGAGGCGGAGTGCGCTTCCGTTGCTTCCCTCTATGAGGGGCTCGTCGGGATACGGGTGGCTTCGGGCTACACGAAGGCCCTGCTTGAGCGGGTGGGCGGGGTGAGGGGCTGCGCCCACCTGACCCACCTGCTGATTGTTATGGGGCCGGCAATTGTTCAGGGAGCGTTTACCGCTCTGGAGGCTGTAGATGGATCGGGGAAGTCCATTATGGAAACCGGGGTGAGCGGAGAACAGGTGGAGAGCTATTTTTACAACAGCTGTCATGTGTGGAAGCAGGATATGTAAAAACCTCCGGAACCCGCAGGGTCCCGGAGGCCGATGAAAAGATTCCGATCCGTCGGGATCAGAACTTGAGAATACCTACGCTTGAAAGAAAAATAACAAAGATAAAGACCGGAATAATCCATTTGACCAGGAAGAACCAGCCGTTTGCTATGCCGTTGTTTGAGAGTTCTCCATTGTTGGTTATTTCTCCCGTAGCTCCCTTTTTCTTCCAGAACCAGCCGACTGCTATCGATGCACCAAGGGCGCCGAGAGGCAGAGAGATATTGCTTCCGAAGTAGTCGAAGAGGGTAAAGATATCCATTCCAAAAATCTTGAAACCGCCCCAGATGCCGAAGCTGAAGCTGACCGCGATTCCGAGAACAAATGAGATGCCGCCGACAAGCAGGGCAGCCTTGGGACGGGACATGCCTTTCTTTTCTATTATGTAGGTTACGGGCATTTCCAGGATCGAAATTGAGCTTGTGAGAGCCGCCACGAAAACGAGGACAAAGAAAATAAAGCTGAAGACGGTACCGAGAGGCATCTGACTGAAAACCGCCGGCAGGGTTATAAAAAGCAGTCCGGGACCTGCACCGGGTTCCATGCCGAAGGCGAATACCGCAGGGAAGATCATGAAACCGGCAAGAATGGCGATAAGGGTATCGGTCAGTGATACCTGAAGAGCAACTTTCGGAAGGTTTTCCTTTTTGTTCAGGTAGCTGGCATAGGTTACCATGCCGGACATTCCGACGCTGAGAGAGAAGAATACCTGTCCGAGGGCAGCAACCCAGGTGCCTCCGTTGATCTTAGAGAAGTCGGGTTTCAGGTACCAGGCAATACCGGCGGCTGCGCCGGGAAGCGTTACCGAACGGATAAGGAGGATGAGCATCATCACGAACAGGGCGGGCATGAGAATCTTGGACCATTTCTCGATTCCTCCGCTTACTCCCTTTGCGATGATGTAGATGGTTGCTCCCATGAAAATCACGTGATAGACGAGGGGCAGAAAAGGATGGCTGATGAAGCCGCCGAAGGCTCCGCCCATCTGGTCGGGGGAAAGTGCGAGGAGTCCTGTTACCGATTTGATGGCGTAGTGGATAGTCCATCCGCCGACAACGGAGAAGTAAGAGAGAAAGATGAAAGCGGAAATGAAACCGAGATATCCTACCCACTGCATTGCGGGGTGGATTTTTTTGTAACTCTCCACGGCATTTCTTTTTCCGTGGCGTCCCACCGAGAATTCAACCAGCAGCAGACTGACACCAATGACCACCAGAATAATGAGGTACAGAAGCACGAAGGCTCCACCTCCGCTGGTTCCGGCCATAAACGGAAAGCGCCACAGGTTGCCAAGACCGACCGCTGAGCCGGCGGTAGCCAGAACGAAGCCGAGATTCGATTTAAAAGAATCACGGGCTGGAGAGTTGGAAGAAAGGTCCGACATACGAAACTCCTTGTTAAGATGTATAGAATGCCGCGGATACCGCCGCGGCAGCGGCTGCTATAGATCGCTGATCAGGGAATCGAACTCTTCGCGGCTTAAATCCCGTTTAAGGGAAACCGCTTTCGCCTTCACCTTCTGAAGAAGCTCATTCTCCTTCTCCTCGGAAAGAGTCACCGATGCTTCGTTCAGCCACTTTTTGATATTGTCCTTGCCGCTCTTCTTACCGAGATAGATCTCCGGTTCCTGCTGGCCGGTCATGGTCCAGAGGTAGGGAAGCATTGCGAGAGGTTCGGTATCCTTGCAGTTAAGCCAGAGACTTGAGGGCATACCCGTTTCCCATCCGAAGATGCGGTCTCCCACTATCGCCCGGTTGGGTTGACACTTGAATCGTGAAAGATCTTCCACCAGCAGGCTGAGCTCCTTCAACTGTTCGGTCCGGATTCCGGTATCGATGCCGTAGAGCGCTTCGAGAGCCATGGTAACCGCCTCCAGACCTGCTCCTCCCGCCCGCTCTCCGATACCGTTTACCGAGACGTGGCATACCTGTGCACCTGCCGCAAGACCGGCAATTGTGGTAGCCACTCCCATGGCAAAATCATCGTGGAAATGAACTTCGATAGGTTTGTCGAATCGTTCCTTCATCTTCCGGACCCGGTGTGCCGCTCCCTCCGGGCTGAAAGCTCCGAAGGTGTCCACCAGGGCGACTGCATCCATGTGCCCCTTTTCTTCTATTGCCTGGAGCGTGTCCAGAAGGAAATCCTCACCGGCCCTGCTGGAATCGGCGGGAAAAAAGGTAACATAGAGACCGAGTTCGTGAGCTGCGGTAGTTGCCTCCACTGCGGCCTCGATCGCCTTTTCGACACTCCATTTTTTCCCGAATTTGAGGAGGTGTTCACTTCCCGGCACCTCTGCCAGAACTCCATGGACACCACATGATTTGGCAAGCTCCATATCCTTGACCATATTTCGCACAAAGCAGAAGATCTTCGGACCCAGGTTCAGATCCGCGATTTCTTTTATGGCGTCGGCGTCCTCGCTGCTTACCGCAGGTGTTCCGGCTTCTATGCGGTGGACACCTGCTGCGGCCAGCTTCTTTGCGATTGCCACCTTGTCCTGACGGGTAAAGACAATACCCGGCTGCTGTTCCCCGTCACGCAGGGTCGTATCGAGAATTTCAATCTTTTCGGGAAAGTTGAATGCCTTGTGTACTTCTTCGGTGTAATTGGCGGGGCTTACCCACCATTTGCCTTCTTCGCGAAATCCCATTGTCTCTTGCCTCCTTGCTTCTGCCGCCCCCGGCGGTATGCTCTTATTGTAAACCCGGTTGTTCTAACATTGTCAAATAAAATTTTAAGGTTGAGCAATATTTCTAAGGTATGTAAAACAGATTGACAATGTTAGGACAAAGGATATACCATATTTTAACAGGAGGCAAGCATGAGACGAAAAATTCATAATCCCGATTCGGGAAAGCTTCGGCTTGTTGGTTATATATCCGGTTCGGGCAACACGCTCTGGAAGATACATGAGCTGCAGAAGCAGCTTGACGCCACCTTTGAGGGCTCGCCCTTTGAAGTGACCGGCTGTTTTTCCAGCGACCCGGCAGCAAAGGGTGTTGAGACTGCCCGTACTCTTGGTATTCCGGTTGAAAGCATCGATCTTCGTGCCTTTTACCGGGAGCGTAACAGTAAATTCTCGGATATGGATCTCCGGCGTGAGTACGATCTGGAAGCGCTGAAGCTTATAGAGAGGATGGAAGCCGATCTTATTGTGCTTGCCGGTTATGTGTGGGCAACCACCGATGTGCTTCTTGACCGCTATACCTTTTTGAATGTTCATCCGGCGGACCTTTCGGTCATGGAGGAGGGCCGAAGGCTATTTGCCGGTGCGAACGGAGTGGGTGATGCCCTTGACGCCGGTGCCGGGAACCTTCATGCCTCCAGTCACCTTGCCACAAGCGAGCTCGACGGCGGCCCGATCCTCTGCATCAGCCCCGGGGTGCCGGTGGATTACTCCCTGAAGGAAACCCTGGATGAAAAGGAGTTTATGAGGGCGCATCTGAAGCAGGTCAACGCCCAGTCCCGTATGACCGGAGCACGTACGGTCTATGAAATAGCATGCGGAAATTTCGAGATCGATGAACATGGCAAGGTGTGGTACCTCGGAGAACCCGCCCCCCAGGGCATAAGAATAGAATCGTGGGAGCGCAGTATTCCCCTTTACGAACGCGACACAGCGGCTATTCTCCGTCCGCGTTCGGTTGCCGTTATCGGTGCCTCGGCAAAGGGAGGAATAGGGTATTCCGTGGTGAGCAGCCTCCTGGCAAGCGGCTTTACCGGAGAGGTCTCCGCGGTCAACCTGAAGGGGGAGACCGTTGCAGGAGTGGAAGGCTTCGGCTCAATTCTCGATATCCCTGGGGATGTGGATATGGCGGTGGTGACCGTTCCTTCGCGCTTTGTCCTTTCCGTTGCGGAAGAGTGCGGACGGAAGGGGGTAAAAGCGCTGGTCTGCATATCCGCAGGATTTCGGGAGACCGGAGACGAAGGGGCGGCCGCGGAAAAAAAGCTGATGGAGATTGTCAACCGCTACAATATGAGGATGCTCGGCCCGAACTGTATGGGACTGAGCAACAACGATCCTGCGGTAAAGCTCAATACCACCATTCTTCATGATCTTCCCGCCAGGGGCAATATTGCCTTCGTGACCCAGAGCGGCGGCCTCGGAGCGGTACTGCTCGATTACGCCGAACGGCTCGGAATAGGATTTTCGGTTATTGCGAGCCTCGGAAACCAGGCTGACGTAACCGCAAACGACCTGCTCCCCCTGATTGCGGAGGACGAGGAGACCGAAGTCGTTCTTCTCTACCTGGAAACCATACCGCAGCATGACCGCTTTCGGCGGATTCTTTCCCGACTCACAGCCAGAAAGCCTGTTATTCTCCTTAAGGCCGGCCGGACCGAAGCGGGAGCCAGGGCCGCAAGCAGTCACACCGGCAGCCTTGCCGGGGATGATCAGGTGGTGGAAAGCCTTATAGAAAGCTGCGGGATTATACGGGCGGAATCGGTATATTCAGCATTCTTTACAGCCGCGGCTCTCTCCCGGATCCCCCGCCCCGCCGGTCGCCGGGTAGCAGTTGTAACCAACGGGGGCGGTCCGGGCATTCTTCTTTCCGACGCTCTTTCCAGGGCGGGACTTGAGGTTCCTCCGCTTCCGGAGGCGGTTCAGAAGTCCCTGAGGAAGGTGCTTCTTCCGGAAGCCGCTGTTTCGAACCCCATTGATCTGGTCGCCCCGGCTCCCCCTGAGCATTATGCGGAGGCGCTGCGCCAGGTGATTTCATGCGGTATGTACGACGCGGTTGCGCTCCTCTGTATTCCCCCTGCCACCATAACAACCGCAGAAGTTGCCGAAGGGGTGGTCGAGGGGCTGCGCGAAATGAAGGAGGAGCTTCGCCGGATACCCCTGCTCTCCTGTTTTTTCGGGCCCGGGCTCGGAGAAGGTGGCAGGCGTGTGCTTGCGGAGGCGGGCTTCCCGACGGTGGAATATCCCGAACAGCTGGCTGAGGTTTTAGCCGCATCATTGCAGAAAAAAAGCTATCCATACAGGCATGCAGGTAAAAGTGCTCTTTCCCTCCTGCGGGAAGCGCATACACTCCTGGTCCCTGACAGGAATGCTTATCTCCCCCAGAAGCAGGCATGGGACCTGCTCAAGCTCTACGGCTTCCATATTGCCGAACCTGTTCTGGCTATCTCAGCACAGGATCTGGATTCAATTGCTCCGGACTACCCGGTGGTGCTGAAAATCGATCATCCCGACCTTGTCCACAAGAGTGATGAGGGAGGCGTTATCCTGGGCGTTGAGGGCAGGGAAGCGGCTGCGGCCGGGATAGATTCGCTGCTTTCGCGCTTCCCGGGAGCCCGCGGCGTGCTTGTTCAGCCTCAGATAGAATCGGGACTCGAGGTTATTCTCGGCTGCGTCCGGGATGAATCAGCCGGTCATGCGGTTATGGTGGGGCTTGGCGGAGTGCTTGTCGAACTGCTGAAAGATGTCGCCTTTCTTCACGTACCATTTACCAGAGAAGAGGCTGAAGATGCACTTTTTTCATTGAAATCTGCTCCCCTTCTTACCGCCTATCGCGGCAGCAGGGGGGTGAATGTTGATTCACTACTCGATCAAATGATGAATATCGGGAAACTTGTGTCGGATTTTTCCGGAATAGCTGAAATAGATCTTAACCCTTTGATGTTTTCCGCAAAAGATGATCAATTTACTGTTGCAGACTGTCGTGTTTTGTTGCATACTTGATTTATGGAAGTATAGAGGAACCTGAATGCTCAGTAAGCTGGAACTGGCCTCGGGATTTCCCGTTACCACCGACATCATAAGGAGGAATACATGGCAAAACTTGATCCGACGAAAATGAAAGACTGGGAAATTGCGGCAGAAGCCGAAAAAAGCATGAAAAAAGTGTATCAGCTTGCGGAAGAACTGGGGGTACGTGAAGACGAACTGCTGCCCTACGGTCACTACCTTGGAAAGCTGGACTATCGTAAAATTCTTGACAGGCTCGGAGATAAGCCGGACGGTAAATACATCGATGTTACCGCGATTACTCCGACACCTCTTGGTGAAGGAAAGACAACCACTACCATGGGACTAGTCGAGGGACTGGGCGCGCTCGGAAAGAAGGTATCCGGTGCAATCCGTCAGCCCTCCGGCGGACCCACTTTTAATATCAAGGGATCGGCTGCCGGCGGAGGCCTCAGCCAGTGTGTTCCCCTGACTGAATTCAGTCTCGGGCTGACCGGAGACATCGATGCCATAACCAACGCTCATAACCTTGCCATGGTGGCGATGACCGCCCGGGCTCAGCATGAGTTCAACTACGGCGACGATATGCTGGCAAAAAAGAACCTGAAACGTCTCGATATAGATCCCTATAATCCCGCAATAGGATGGGCCATTGACTTTTCGGCTCAAGCCCTTCGGGAGATAATTATTGGAATGGGCGGCAAGATGGACGGCTTCATGATGAAAAGCGGATTCCAGATTACCGTCTCCTCGGAGCTTATGGCTATACTTGCCGTGGCTCGCGATCTTGAGGATATGCGCCACCGGATAGGAAAAATGCAGATTGCCTGGGACAAGAAAGGCAATGCTATTACGGCCGCGGACCTTGAAGTTGACGGCGCCATGACAGCACTTATGGCCAAGGCCATCAATCCAACCCTGATGCAGACCATTGAAGGACAACCCGTTTTTGTCCATGCAGGACCCTTTGCCAATATCGCCATCGGTCAGTCCTCCATCATCGCCGACCGGCTCGGACTGAAGCTTTCTGAGTATCACGTAACCGAGAGCGGCTTCGGGGCCGATATCGGTTTTGAGAAATTCTGGAACCTGAAGTGCCGCTACAGCGGACTGCATCCCGATGCCGCCGTAGTCGTCGCTACCGTGCGGGCCCTTAAGATGCACGGCGGAGGACCGAGGGTCGCTCCGGGTAAGGCCCTTGACGAGGCCTATACCAGCGAGAACGTCGGCCTTGTGGAGAAAGGACTTGAAAACCTGATCGCTCACGTGGAAAACGTCAAGAAGAGCGGAATAACTCCGGTTGTCTGCATCAACCATTTCTACATTGATTCCGACAAAGAGATTGAAGCAGTCCGCAAGGCCGCAGAAGCCGCAGGTGCCAGAGTTGCGCTTTCCAAACACTGGGAGCTGGGCGGAGAAGGCGCAAAGGAACTTGCAGGCGCGGTTATCGAAGCCTGTGAGGAAAAGAGCGAGTTTCAAATTTCTCTATGAAAACGAAATGCCTCAGAAGCAGCGCATAGAGCTTATTGCCAAGGAAGTGTACGGAGCCGATGGTGTTACCTACTCCCCGGAAGCTGAGAAGAAGCTGAAGAGGGTGCAGGATGATCCCGCCCTGGCCCAGATGGGTACCTGCATGGTAAAGACCCAGCTCAGCTTTTCGCATGATCCGGATCTGAAAGGCCGTCCCAAAGGGTGGACACTTCCCGTAACGGACGTGCTCGTCTATCAGGGAGCTGAACTGATTGTTCCGGTCGCCGGAGGAATCAAACTGATGCCGGGAACCGCCTCGGACCCCGCATTCAGAAGGATCGATGTGGACCCCGCCAGCGGAAAGGTTACCGGCCTGTTCTAGCTTCTTCCAGGAGTGAAGGAAAAATAAGCGGGAGCGACATTACGTCGTTTCCGCTTTTTTGGTATAGTGACTGCATCAGAAGAAAGGGATGATACATGGAAAACAGCGGTCAATTAATGTTTACTATTCAGCAGGTGGCACGGATTCTGGATGTGGTGCCCGGCACCATACGGAACTGGGAGAAGGAATCCCTGTTCATTGCCCGCCGGGGAGAAAATAATTACCGTGTATACGATTTTGCGGATATCTCTTTTCTTAAACGGATACGGGATCTTTCCGTTGACCGGCGGCTGAGCTATTCGGTAATCCGGGAGATGCTTCATCTCCAGATACGTGAACGCAATGCGCGGTCGGAAGAATCGACCAAGCAGCAGTCCGACGGTGCACGCAAGCTTCTCTCCCACAAATGGCGCTATTTCAGAGAGCAGTCGGGCTATACCCTCGAAGAAGTCAGCTCTGAAGTGGGGATAAGCCCCTCTTATCTAAGCAAGATTGAGAACGGCCTTGCCAACATCTCTTTCGAGATCCTTGAGCGGCTCGCGGAATACTATAATCAGAACATTCTCTTCTTCTTTGAAGAAGACCAGCCTCCCCGGAAAAAAGTGGAAAAAATGAGGGGAACGCCGGTCAGTATCGGACTGGATGGAGTGGATATACAGAGCCTTATTGCAGGAAAGGATGCCCATCTGAAGGCAATGTACTATTCGGTGGAACCGGGCTGCGGAAACTACCACGAGCACAGCCACTTTGGAGAGGAGTTTGTTTACGTCCTGGAAGGAGAAATCCGTTTTACCCTCAATGACAGTGAGGAGTATCATCTCGAGGCCGGCGATTCGTTCTTTTTTCATTCCACCGAGAAACATAAATGGATAAACCCCGGAAAAAATCAGTCCAGGGTTCTCTGGG
>NPIE01007186.1_pt1 | contig 19459 bp, 14 predicted proteins | sample 8637661 | NCBI WGS metagenome assembly NPIE01 (sample SAMN07420842, study PRJNA396082) | bioreactor metagenome | isolation source: sample BA12 brine-fed electro-methanogenic bioreactor BA | place: Japan: Kochi | collected 2016-12-09
GTCCTCCTCGGCCATGTAGCCGATGGAGAACAGGACGACGCATGCCGAGACCAGCCCGACGACCACGAGCATCACCGCGGAGAGGGCGTCCAGCGCGATGCCTGACGTGATCGTTGCGTCGCCCTGGGCGAGCCAGTCCACCTGCGCCGCCGCGGCGGCACGGTCCCCGCCGAGCCACGCCAGCCCGACAAGCGCGGTCGTCAGGGGGCCGCCAATGGCGACCCACTTGAGCACGCCCACCGAGCGCCGTCCTCCAGCCATGACCAACACGCCGACGGCTGCCGGCGCGATGACGGCGATGAGCGGATGGGCCGCGAGGTACGTCATCAGCCGCTCACCTCCGTGAAGTCGTCGGTCTGTGAACGCCCGCTCCGCCGCACGGCGGCGATCACGAGCGCGAGGCCGACCGCGGTTTCCGCGGCGGCGAGCACGATCACGAGCGCCCCCGCTGACTCCACGAGCGCGGTGAACGCCCCGGTGATCGAGGCGAGCGCGACGAGCAACACGTTGGCGGCGCCAAGCATGAGCTCCACGCCGGCAAGCATGGCCACGAGGTCACGCCGCGCGAGCACCACGTACAGGCCGAGCGCGAACACCGCCGACGCTAAGACGACCACGATCACTCGGCATCACCGCCGTTCACGATCACGAGGACCGCCACGAGTGCGACGAGCAGGAGCAGCCCCGCCAGCTCGAAGGGGACGATGCGCGGGCCGAGAAGATCGGCCGCGACGCTCCCCCCGACGTCCGGCGGCACCGGCCACAGCTCGCCCGATTCCGGCACGAGCGCTACCACAAGCAGCCCGAACACAGCCGCCGCCGTCACCGCCGCGCCGGCGTCATGCCGGGTGGCGAGCATCGTGACATCACCTGAACCGCGGCGCAGCACCATGAGCGCGAAGAGGAAGAGCACGAGCACGCCGCCCACATAGACGAAGACCTGCGCGACCGCGAGGAACGGAGCCGCGAAGTACCCGAACAGCAGCGCCACCCCCAGCAGGAAGCCGCCGAGGGCGATCACGAGCCGCATGGCCTCCTTCACGAGCAGGACACCCAGCGCTCCGAGCGCCATGAGCAGCGACCCTGCGATCAACGCGGCCGTCTCGGGCGTCATCGGTCCTCACCGCCTCGATGCGGACGGGTCGGGCACGACGGCGGCAGGACGCCATCCCGTCCCGTGGCGCGGGTGCCGCCCCCGTCGCGCAGCATCTCGCCTTTGTCGAACGTCATGAGGTCGCGGTGGTAGAAGGACAGCTCGTACTGGCCGGTATGGGTAAGCGCGTTCGTGGGGCACTGCTCGGCGCACAGCCCGCAGAAGCAGCACTTGGTGAGGTCCAGGTCGTAGCGTGTCAGGCAGCGGATGCCCGGGTCGTCGACCCGCTCCACCTGTAGCGCGTAGTCCGGACACGTCCGGGCGCAGAACGTGCACCCCACGCAGACCTCGGACTGGCAGCGCAGACAGCGCGACGCCTCGGCCATCGCCTCAAGGTGCGTGAGGCCGAGTTCCACGGGCCTGAAGTCACGCGCGCGGTCCTCGGGTTTCGCCATGGGCATGACCGCCCGCAGCCGGGTCCGTTCCACTCCCGCAAGATCGGCCTTCGCGTACTTCGCATAGACCGGCACCGGCCGTCGGACGCGGTGCTCGTCGTCGGTAGGCCTTCCCTCCAGGAACCGATGGATCGAGGTGGCCGCCTCGTGGCCGGTCGCGATCGAGACGATGGCGCTGCCCGGTCCCGTCACGACCTCGCCGCACGCGAACACACCCGCGACCGACGTGGTGAAGTCGGTGCCGTCCGCCACCAGCTGCCCGCGACCGGAGACGAGCAGCTCCGTACCGCTCAGCAGGTCGTCGAGCTTGGCCGCCTGGCCGATGGCGAAGACGATCACGTCCGCAGGCACGTCGGTGAACTCATCGCCGAACTCCGGCGCGAACCGTCCCGTTTCGTCGAACACGCGCGTGCATGACTGCATGCGCATCCCGGTGACGTGCCCGCCCTCGGTCAGCACTTCCTTCGGGCCGAGAGAACAGAGCGCTGTCACGCCCTCGTCGAGCGCCTCCTCGATCTCCCAGGGGTGGCACGGCATCTCGTCCTCGCCCTCGAGGCACGCGAGGCTCACGTCGGCGGCCCCCATGCGCAGCGCGCAGCGTGCGGCGTCCACGGCCACGTTGCCGCCGCCGATCACGAGCACCCGCTTCCCGCGCAGGCCCGCTTCCCCACGGTGGTTGGCCGCCCATAGCAGTTCGAGCGCGCCCACGACCCCCTCGGCGTCGTGCCCGGGGATCGGGAGGACGCGGCTCTCCTGCAGGCCCACGGCGAGCAGCACGGCGTCGTGATCGCGCATCAGCACGCTGAGGGGCACGTCCTTGCCGACCTCGGTGGACAGACGCAGGTCGAGACCGAGAGCGACGAGGTCGTTCACTTCGTTGTACAGCACGTCGCGCGGCAGACGGTACGTGGGCACGCCGGTGTTGAGCGCTCCGCCCGGCTGGGGCTCGCGCTCGAACATCGTCACCGAGTAGCCGAGCGTCATCAGGTCGTACGCCGCCGCAAGGCCCGACGGCCCGCTGCCGACGATCGCGACGGTCTGCTCCCGCGTGACCGGAAGCGGCGCCAGGCGCTTGTCGGCCACCTTCCGGTACTCCTCGTACGCGAACCGGTGGAGCGGGCGGATGGCGATGGGCTCGTCGTAGTAGTTGCGACGGCACGCGGTCTCGCAGGGGTGGTGACAGATCCGCCCGAGCACACCAGGCAGGATGTTGCGCGAGCGCACGAGCTCGTATGCCTCGGGGATCCGGTCATCGGCGATGAGGAACGCCTGCCCGCGCGCGTCGACGTTGGCGGGGCAGTTGCCCACGCACGGCGGGAGACGCTCACCGCGGTAGAGGTCGTCGATGACCGCGTTGTACCCGGGCGCGTCAGCCGAGATGAGCGGGATCTCGTCATGGCCGAGAAGCCCCCGCAACCGGAGCGCGCCGCGCCAGCGAGGGCTTACAGCGACCTTCTCGGCAGGATAGCGCACCGTCACCGGCTTGCGCGCCGCGGTCCGGCCGGTGATGCCGAGACCCGTGAGCAGCGAGCGCGCGGCGTCGAGCCAGCCGCGCAGGCCGGGCGGGAAGTCGTTTGAGACCGTGCGCGGGGTGCGGATGCCGTCGCGATCTACAGCCATGCCGCCACCACCCCCGCCACGAGCAGCTGGACGAGCGCGATGGGCGTGAGCACCTTCCAGCAGAACGCCATGAGCTGGTCGGCGCGCAGGCGCGGGAACGTCCATTTCGCCCACATCACGACCGTGATGATCGCGCACGCGACGATGACCATCGCGACGACGCCCGCCGCTCCGGGCAGCAGGCGGTGCCCGCCGAAGAAGAAGGCTGCGCCGAACAGGCTCGTGGCGATGAGCGCGCCGTACTCGCCCATCATGAAGACCGCCCAGCGGATGGCAGAGTAGTCGGCGAAGTAGCCGGCGACGAGCTCGCTCTCCGCCTCAGGGATGTCGAAGGGTCCGCGGTTCATCTCGGCGATCGAGGAGACCAGGAAGACGAGGAAGCCGACGACCGTGAGCGGGATCCACCACCACTCCCACGCGTCCATGACGTCGATGGGCCTGAGCGTGCCCGCCAGCACGATGACCGAGAGCACCGACAGCGAGCGCGGGACTTCGTAGCTCACCATCTGCGCCGCCGCGCGCAGACCGCCGAGCGCGGCGAAGGTGTTGTGCGACGCCCACGCCGAGAGCAGGATGCCGATGACCGAGATCGAAGGCACCGCCAGGAAGAACAGCGCCCCGACCGTGCTGTCGAACGGCGCCCACCCGGCAGCGAAAGGCACCACCGCGAGCGACATCGCCGCGGGGGCGAAGACCGCGAGGGGAGCGTAGCGGAACACCGGCTCATCGGCGCCTTCCGGGACGATGTCCTCTTTGAACAGCAGCTTCGGCACGTCGGCGATCATCTGCAGCGAGCCCGCGGGACCGATCTGCTGCGGCCCGTAGCGCATCTGCACGCGTCCGGCCACCTTGCGCTCCCACCACACGCCGATGATCGCGCCCCCGGCGATGAGCATCACCGCGGCAAGCCCCCACAGCAGTCCCCACAGCAGGCTCACCGGTCCACCTCCCCGAACACGGGGTCGAGCGAGCCGAGGATGACGACGAGGTCCGAGAGCGTGTGCCCCTCGGCCAGACGACCCAGAACCGAGAGGTTCTGGAACGCCGGCGAGCGGACGTGCATGCGGTACGGACGCACGCTCCCGTCCGAGACGAGGTAGACGCCGAGCGATCCGCGCGCGCTCTCGATGTGGTCGTACGCGTCACCCGGCCGCGGCGCCAGCAGCCGCGGGAGGCCTTCGGCTTGGACGGGGCCCTCCTCGATCTGAGCGAGCGCCTGGTCGATGATCCGGCAGCTCTCGATGCACTCCCACAGGCGCACGCGAGCACGATCGTACGCGTCGCCGTGCTCGCCGAGCGGGATGTCGAAGTCCACTCGAGGGTAGATGGAGTAGCTGTCATCACGCCGCAGGTCCCAGTCCACGCCGGAGCCGCGAGCCGCCGGGCCGGTCACGCCCCGCGCGATGGCCTCCTCGGCGGGTAGCACGCCGACGCCCTTCAACCGCTGGCGCGCGATCACGTTGCCGAACAGGAGCTTGTCGATCTCGACCATGGCCGAGGGGTGCGAACGCGTGAACGTGCGGCACTGTTCGACCCATCCGTCCGGCAGGTCGAACGACACGCCGCCGGGACGCACGTAGTTGTACGTGAGCCGCGCGCCGCACACCGCCTCGAAGAGGTCCACGACGTGCTCGCGCTGGTCGAACGCGTAGAGGAAGGCCGACGTGGCCCCTGTGTCGGAGGCCGTCGAGCCGATCGACATCATGTGGCTCGCGATGCGCTGTAGTTCGCACATGATGACGCGGATGTACTCGGCACGCTCGGGAACGCGGATGCCGGCGAGCCGTTCGACCGCTCGGCAGTACGCCCAGTTCGCGTACATCGAGCCCACATAATCGAGCCGGTCGGTGAGCGGCACCACCTGCAGGTAGGTGCGGTTCTCGGCCATCTTCTCGATGCCGCGATGCAGATACCCGATGACCGGCTCGGCGTGCGTGACGATCTCGCCGTCAAGGTGTACGATCACGCGGCAGACGCCGTGCGTCGAGGGGTGCGATGGCCCGACGTTCACGACCAGCTCGTCGCCCGTCTGGACCAGGTGCGCGTCCACGCCGCACGCCTCGGCCTGCCCGGTCATCTCCACCTCCTCTGCACGCAGCTCGTCTCGCACGCTCGCTCCTCAGATGTAGTCCGGCCGCCGGATGATGCGCTCGTCGGCGTAGTCCTTGCGCAGCGGGTAGCCCTCCCAGTCGTCCGGGAGCAGGATCCGCCGCAGGTCGGGGTGGCCCTCGAAGACGATGCCGAACAGGTCGTAGACCTCGCGCTCCTGCCAGTCAGCGGCCGGCCAGAGCGGCACGAGCGACGGGATGCGGGGATCGTCGCGCGGCACCTCGGTCTTCAGGAAGATCGCCGCCGACATCTCGCGCGAGCGGACCCGGTACACGAGCTCGAACGTCTCGCCGCGGTCGACCGCCGTCAGCATGCCGAGCAGATCGAAACCGAGGTCCTTCATGTCCTGTGCCGCCAGCAGGAGGCGGTCAGCGGGCACGGTGAGCGTGCCGTCGCCGAACTCCACAGAGAAGAGCGGGCAGAGGTCCGGGTAGACCGAGCAGAGGTGCTCGCGTAGCTCTTCGATGCGCATCAGCGCTCACCGCCCCCGTCATCGGCGCTGACGACGCCGCCCGCACGCGGGTCGGCCGGAGACGGCAAGAGCAGCTTCGTCGGCCGGGAGCGTCCCGCCACGATGGACTCGGTACGTATCTTCTCGCGAAGTCGCAGCACCGCGTCCTGGAGCGCTTCGGGTCGAGGAGGGCACCCCGCGATGTAGACGTCGACGGGAAGGAACTCGTCCACGCCGCGTACCACCGAGTACGTGTCGTAGTAGAAGATGCCGCCGGAGACCGCGCAGTTCCCCATGGCGATCACCCACTTGGGCTCAGGCATCTGCATATAGAGCCGCTTGACCGCGGGCGCCATCTTCCGTGTGATCGTCCCGGCGACCACCATCACATCCGCATGCCGGGGATCGGCGCGCGGGATGGTCCCGTGGCGATCGAAGTCGAACCGCGCGAATGACGCGGCGATCAGCTCCATGGCGCAACAGGCGGTCCCCATCGGCATCGACCACAGCGAATGGCCGCGCGACCAGTCCATCACCGCGTCCAGGCTGGTCAGGATGATCCCGCCGCCCGGCGTGCGCTCGAGCGTCCGGCCGAGGTCGTCTACGAGAGCCACGTGAGCGCTCCCTTCCTCCACGCGTAGACCAGGCCGAACGCGAGGAACGTCGTGAACGCAGCGACCTCGGCGGCACCCATCCACGAGCCCCGCACGCCGGGCGCGACAGCGAAGAGCAGGACAGTCTCGGCGTCGAAGATGACGAAGAGCAGCGCTACGGTGGAGAACCGCACGTTGATGCGGCGCCAGGGGGAACCGGCCTGCGGCATGCCGCACTCGTACGCGCTGCGCTTCTCGGCCGAAGGACGGCGCGGCGAGAGGAGCGCGTTGAGCGAGAAGAGGAGCAGAAGGAAGAGCACGGGGGCGGCGGCAAGGCCGATGACGAACAGGACGTCAGGCGCGGGTGTCGCTTCCACGCATGCCTCCTCCCCGGCGATCGGCGCTTGATACGGCGCGGGCTTGTAACGCTCAGTTACTTTCTTGCCGCTCGCGAGCATCCGCCGACGTCAGCACGTATATTCCCATACCCGGCACCGATGAACCACGGCCGGGTTGGACAGCGTTATACCAGAGGTCTCGCAGTTTGTAAACATTGTTACAATGTAACAGGGAAACGGCTACGGCGCCTCGAGGCGCTCGACATCCTCGCTCGCTTCGATCCAGCGCTCCTCGGCCTCGGCCAGGCGCGCCTTGGCCTCGGTGTACGCCTCCATCGTGGTGAAGAAGCGCTCCTTGTCCTCGTAGACTTCGGGTAGCGCGAGCTCGGCCAGGAGCTCGTCGTGTCGCGCCTGGGCGTTCACCAGGTCGCTCTCGGCCCGCTGCGCGCGCTTGCGGGCGTCTTTGCCCATGCGGTACGCGCGATTGCGCTCCTCGGCCTCTGCGCGCTTCTGCTCGCGCGTCTTGGGCGCGCCGGGTTGCGCCGGCGTCACGCGCGACCCGATCGCCGCTGGTTCGGCGCCGCGCTCCTCCCCTGCCTCGGCTGGAGCGGTGGCCGCACCCTTCTTGAAGAGGTAGTAGTCGTAGTCTCCTCCGTAGCGTGTCACCCGGCCCGAGTCCACCTCGATGACCACATCGGCGACCGACCTCATCAGGTGCCGGTCGTGCGTGATGAGCACGAGCGTACCCGTGTACTGCGTGAGCGCCTGCTCCAGGATGTCGGACGAGGCGATATCGAGGTGGTTGGTCGGCTCGTCGAGACAGAGCAGCGGCGCGGGCCTCACGAGCAGCTTGGCGAGCGCCAGGCGGGCCCGCTCGCCCCCGGAGAGCACGCTCACCTTCTTCTTGACGTCATCGCCCTCGAAGAGGAACGCACCAAGCAGGCGGCGGCACTCCTGCTGCGTCCATCCCGGCGCCGAGTCCTCAAGCTCGGCAAGCACCGTCTTGCGCGTGTCGAGCGCTTCGAGCTGGTGCTGCGCGAAGTAGGCGACGCTCACGTGATGACCGAGGCGACGTTCCCCCCGGTCGGGGGCCAACACGCCACCGATGAGCTTGAGGAGCGTGGACTTGCCGGCGCCATTGGGACCCACGAGCGCGACCTTCTCGCCCCGGTACAGAGTGAGGTCGAGGCCGTCGTAGACGACGTTGTCACCGTACGCCTTGCGCACCCCTTCAAGCGCGATGACCTCCTCGCCGGTACGCTCCGGTTGCGGGAACGAGAAGCGCACGCGCTTGCGTTCCTCGGGCAGCTCGATCCGCTCGACCTTCTCGAGCGCCTTCACGCGGCTCTGCACCTGCCGGGCCTTGTTGGCCTTGTACCGGAAGCGCTCGATGAAGCGCTCGGTCGCCGCGATCTCGCGCTGTTGCTGCTCGTAGGCCGCCTTGAGACGCTCGAAGGACGCCACGCGCTCGCGCTCGTAGTCGGAGTAGTCGCCGTGGTAGACCGTGAGCGTCCGCTGGTCCAGCTCGGCCACGCGGTCCACCAGTCCGTCCATGAACGCCCGGTCGTGGCTCACGAGGACCACGGCGCCGTCATACCCGAGCAGGAAGCCCTCCAGCCACAGCACCGACTCCAGGTCGAGGTGGTTGGTAGGCTCATCGAGCAGCAGCAGGTCCGGCTGCAAGAACAGCAGCTTGGCCATGGCGATGCGCATGAGCCAGCCGCCCGAGAACTCGCTGGTGTCCCGCTTCAGGTCGTCTTCCTTGAAGCCGAGGCCGGTCAGCACCGCGCGCGCATCCACCTCCGCGGTGTATCCCCCGAGGTGGTCGAAGCGCTCCCGCAAGCGCCCGTACTCGGCCATGATCCGCTCGAGCTCGCCGGGCTCCTCGGCCGCGCTCATCTCGGCTTCGAGCAGGGCGAGGCGGTGCTCGAGCGACGTCACCTGGGGCGTCGCCGAGAGGACCTCGGCCAGCACCGAACGGCCGGCCATCTCGATCGCCTCCTGGCGCAGATAGCCCACCACGACATCCCTGCGACGCACGATCGTGCCGGCGTCAGGTTCCACGTTGCCGGCCATGATCTCCAGCAGCGTGGTCTTGCCCGCGCCGTTGGGACCGACGAGCGCGATCCGGTCGCGCGCGCCGACGCGCAAAAACGCGTCTGCGAACAGCAGGCGCTCCCCCACCGTTTTCGTAACGTTGTCGACGGTCATAATCACGACGACGAGTCTACCATCGAGGAGGCCGCACGATGACCGAGCACTACGACGTCTTCTGCCTCGGCGGCGGGACCGCCGGGAACGCCGCCACCCGCGCGCTGGCCGATGCCGGGAAAACGGTAGCCGTGGCGGAACCTGCCCGCGTCGGCGGCACGTGCCTGTGGCATGGCTGCATCCCCAAGAAGGCTCTCTACCACTCGGCGAGCGCCTATCGTGAACTGCGTCAGGCCGAAGACTGGGGCGTCGTGCCGGGCACCGTGGCCGTGGACTGGCCCGGCGTGCTCGCCTGGAAGTGGCACGTCCAAGAGACGTATGCGGGGGACCAGGAAGGCATCATGGCGTCTCACGGCATCACCCGCATCGACGCGCCCGCGCGGTTCGTTGCCGAGAACGCCGTCGAGGCTGACGGCGTCACCTACGAGGCCGAGCGTTTCATCATCGCCACCGGGTCGGTCGCGACGCGTCCGCCGATCCCGGGAGCGGACCTCGCCGACACCAGCGACGACGCGCTGCGCTACCCGGAGCTTCCGCGCTCGCTCGTCATCGTCGGCGCCGGCTACATCGGCCTGGAGTTCGCGGGCATCTTCGCTTCGTTCGGCACCCGGGTGACGGTCGTCAACCACGCGCCCGAGATCCTGGCCCCCTTCGACCCCGACACGGTGGCCGTCGCACGCGCGGCCCTTGAGGAGCTCGGCGTACGGTTCGTGCTCGATACCTCGGTAGCCGAGATCAGCGGCGTCACGGGCGACCTCACCGTCGCGCTGCGCCCGAGCGACGGCGCCCCGTACTCGGTGACCGCAGAGCGCGTTGTGCTCGCGACCGGCCGGAAGCCCGCCCTCGACGACCTCGGCCTGGAGCACGCGGGCGTCGACCGCGACGAGCACGGCAGGCCCGTCCTCGACGCATCGCTCGCCTCAACGAACCCGCGCATCTACGTGGTCGGCGATGCCGCCGGACGCGAGATGCACACGCCTGTCGCGAACCTCCACGGGAGGTCGGTGGCCCAGACGATCCTCACTGACACCCCGGTAGCGGTCGACGCCAGCTCGATCCCGTTCACCTGCTTCACCGTTCCCCAGCTCGCACAGGTGGGGCTTACCGCCGAGCGTGCTCGGCAGCTCGGAATCCCGCACACGACGAAGACGGGCAGCTTCGAATACGTGGCCGCCGCCATCATCACCGACACGAGGCAGGGGCTCATCAAGCTTGTGGTGGCCGAGGACGGGAGCCTGCTTGGCGCCCATATCGCGCACGACGCCGCGTCCGACCTCATCTATCCGTTCGCTCTGGCGCTCCGCGCGGGCCTCGATGTCGGAACCATCGCCGCCACTCCCGCGATCCACCCGGCGCTCACCGAGGCGGTCACCTGGTCGGTGGGCTAGCTACTCCGGCAGGCGGGAGATGACGCGCGCGAGTTGAGCACGGTGACGGCGGACCAGGGCGTCGGCGGCACCCCACGCCAAAGCCTTCCGGCCGAGATGGTCGAGCACGCGCTCGAGCGACTCGCGCGTCGGGTTGTCGTAGTCGCCCTTGCACGTCTTGAACGCGAGCCGCAGCGTGCCCTGGACGCTGCGCCGGATCGCGGCGTCGTCGTACGGCACCCCCATGTGCTGCTTGGTCTGGGCGAAGTGTGGTCCATGGACGGCATACATGCACTCGGCCATGATGTCGCGCGCCCGCTCGGCGGTGATGCCGCGCATCATCTCGCGATCGAGCGTCCAGCTGCCGAACTCCCGTTCCCACGCCATATGGACCGCCTTTGCGGGTCGATGCCGCGTGCTGCCGGCGGTTCTCCGCGCCCTCCTCGGCGGCGTCTCCGTCGCCCTGTTCGCCGAGACCCGTTCATCCTGGTGTATCGGCATTCGTTAGCGCGCTCTCAACCGACAACCCGCACCACAGCCGCGCGCGCAGGCGCAGCTCAGGTTTCGAATGCCGGCCGACCCCACAGCTGCCCCGACCCTGAGCACGCAAAACGCCCCTTCGAGTGTCTCCGGAGAGACCCCAAAGGGGCGTTGATCGTTCTATGGTGGGCGATACAGGATTTGAACCTGTGACTTCTTCCGTGTGAAGGAAGCGCTCTCCCACTGAGCTAATCGCCCGTACCGCCGCCCCAACGGGCAGCGACGACCATTATAGCGAGATTCCCCGCGCGCGCCACACCCGCGTGGGAATCGCGTGTCAGTGCAGCGCCGCACGGACCGCGGCCCGTACGCTCTCGCTCACCGCACCCGTTCCGCCCAGGTAGCACACCTCCCCGATCAGGTCCGCACGCGCCACCAACTCGGCGCGCACCGAGGACGGCAGCCTGTCCGTCTCGGTAAGCAGCACGACCGAGCCGAGCTTGCCCTGCATGACGCCGCCGGCGAGCGCATCCGGGAAGTTCTCCCCGGTGCCGATCGCAAGGTGATCCCAGGTAAGGCCCTCGGCCACGCCCTGTCGCGCGATCTTCACGCCCGTCGCGTAGCGGTCGCCGCCTTCCAGGCGATGCACCCGGGTCGGCCCGAGCAGCGTAGCGAGCCGCTGCTGCACCGACGTCGGGACAACGGCGGTGCCGCCGAGCAGGTACGCCTCCTTCGCGCCGATGGCCGAGAGGAGCGCGTAGCTCGACGCGTCCAGCCCGCCGGCGTCGCAGAGGAGGATGGGCCATCCTTTCGCGGCCGAGACAGGAGACGCGGCCAGCGCGTCCGGGAAGTTGGTCCCGGTCGCCACGAAGACCGTGCCGTCATACCCCGGCCCCTGCAGCCGGGCAGCCTCGGCGGCAACGAGCCGCGCGGTGCCGAAGCGGTTCGAGCCGCCCATCCGGGTGACCTGGTCTCCGGGACCGAGCGCGGATTCGAGCGCGTTCTCCACCGACGTGGAGATCGCCGCGCTCCCGCCCAGCAGGTAGACCTTCGTGGCGCCGAGCGCCCGGATCTGGTCCAGCACGCCAGCGGTAAGCCGTCCCGGCTCGGTGAGCAGGATCGGCCCGCCGGCGGCCCCCGCCAGAGCCGCGCCGCCAAGCGCGTCGGGCCAATTCTCGCCCGTGGCGAGCACCACGGCGGGCGCGGAGGTGAACGCATGACGGCACGCGTCGAGCGCCGTCTGATACCGGTTCCCGCCCGCTACTTCGACGTACGTGGTGGCGCCGGACACCACGCTGAAGACGGCTGACTTCACCGACTCCGTGTTCCCCGCATGATCGACCGACCAGAAGCGGACCGTGTGCGCGCCGTACACCGAGCAGGTGACCACCGTGCCGCTCGTCTCGGCCCCGCCGTCCAGCTGATAGCGCGTGCCGGCAATGCCCGCACCGCTATCGGTCGGCGTCAGGAGCACCGTTGCCGTGCCCGTGTACGTCGCCTGTGCGTTGGACGTCGTGACCGGCTCGGTCGTGTCCACGCGCACGGAGCGTGTTGCGGTCGAACTCCAGTTGCCCGCGCCATCGCGCGCGCGGACATGGAAGTACCAGAGGCCGTCCGCTACGCCGCTGTAGCTCACCGTCTCGCTCGTGCCCTCGCTCGTGAGGTCGGGGATCGTCCCTGACGCCGTGTCCCAGACCCACGAGTACCCGGCGATGCCGTTCGCATCCGTCGAGCCCCATGAGAGCGTCACGTCGTCAGCCGAGTACCATGACCCCTGGTCGGGATGCGTCGCCGACTCAAGCGATGGCGTGGTGGGGTTCAGCGTATCGAACACGAACAGCCCCAGATGCACGGCCTCAGACCAGTTGCCCGCGACGTCGCAGACACGCGCATGCGCGTACCAGGTGCCGTCCCCGAGCTCGGGCGACTTCACCTCGGTCGTGGCGGCATCGTGGGTGAGCGCCGCCGAGGGCGTCTCCACCGCGCTCGCCGACCAGCTGACCGCGTAGCCCGCGATCCCGCTCATCCCTCCGTCGCCGGCCCCCGAGAGGCCCACGGTGCACTGGGTGACCGCCGAGGGCGTACCGGTCTGCACATCGCTCTCGAGGAGCGTCAGCCCCGCGGGCGCGGTGGTGTCGACCCTGACGGCGCGGTGCGTCGTGCTGCCCCAGTTGCCCGCGCCATCGCGCGCGCGGACATGGAAGTACCAGAGGCCGTCCGCTACGCCGCTGTAGCTCACCGTCTCGCTCGTGCCCTCGCTCGTGAGGTCGGGGATCGTGCCCGACGCAGTATCCCATACCCACGAGTACCCGCCGATGCCGTTCGCGTCCGTCGAGTCCCATGAGAGCGTCACTTCGTCGACCGAGTACCACGTGGCCGCCACCGGATGCGTGCTTGAGCTCACCGATGGCGCCGAGGGGTTCGTGGCGTCCACCACGAACGGGCCGATCGTCGTTCCCGCGGTCCAGTGATCCATCGCGTCGACCGTGCGCACGTTGCAGTACCAGGAGCCGTCACTCACGATGCCGCTCGGCACCGTAGCGACATCGGCCGCGTAGTCCGCAGCGGTGTCCGCCTGGGCCGCGCTGCCCTGGTTCCACCGCACCGAGTAGCCCGCAACGCCCGATCCCGCGCCATCGGTAGCGCCCGCGAGCGCGACTGAGATCGTGTTGTCGGTCTGCGGCGTCCCGGTGGGCGTCGTCGAGGACAGCGCCGGATCGCTCGGCGCGTGCGTGTCCACGCGAAGCGCTCGGTGCACGGGCGCACCGATGCGGCCCACGTCGTCCACCGCCGAGACGTGAACGTAGTTCACTCCATCGGGCAGAGCCGAGACGGTCATGCTCGTCTCGGCGGTCTCAGGCGTCGCATCCGGCGTCGTCTCGGCGCTCTGATCGACCGTCACCGAGAAGCCCGCCGGATCGAACATGCGGTCGAACGTTCGCAGTCCGGCACCCTCCCAGAGCGTCACGAGATGATCGCCGCCGAGAAACGCGCACTCGCGCAGCCCGTCCGCACCCTGCGTGAGGCGCCAGAGCTCCACAGGCGCAGCGGGATCGCTCACGTCGAACGCGATGAGATCCGCCTGGGTGGATACGTACGCGGTCGTCCCGCGCACATCCACCCAGCTCGGGTGATCGGTCAGGTCGACCGTCGCGGCAAGAGTGATGGCCGAGGGGTCGGACACGTCGAGCACGGCGATCCGCGCCGGAGAGCTCCCCGTCACCACGGCGACGCCACCGCTGGCAGCGATGTCGTTCTCGGCCAACGGCGCGTCGAAGGTGTCGAGCAGCACCGGCGAGACGATGGTGCCCACATCGAACGCCCGGATGCCCCCGCTTGTCGACGCGGTGAACAGCACGTCTCCGTGGCGGGCCATGCCGCCGTCGGTGGAAACGTCAGGGATGAAGCCGAGCAAGCCGGGGAGCACCGGGTTCGTCACGTCGACGATGCGGTACCCCGTGCTCTGCTGGAAGAAGATCGCGGTACGGCCCTCGAACTCCACCTCGAGCATCGCAGGACCGCCGAACGCGACCGCGCTTGCCAACGACAAGGAGCCGTCATCCGCTACCCGCAGGATCTGCACGATACCGCTGTCATCGGCCACCGCGCCCAGACCATCGCAGATGTCGAAGTCGTAGACCGCGCTCCCGATGGCGAGGTACTCGGGCAAGGCGACCGGAGCGGCGGGGTCGGTCATGTCGTACGCACCGATCCTCCAGTGGAACGGATATGCGTACCGGTCCCACGTCTCTATCCCGAGCAACCCCGGGAGCACGACCGCGCTCACCGGCTTGGGGACGTCGGGCGCCGCGGCGCACACGACGTCGAAGCCGTCGGGAGTCCCCGCGTACACGCAGCCTTCATCGACCGTGACCGGCTCCCATCCCGGACCGCACTCGATGGTCGCGAGCTCGCTCAGTGCCGACGGATCCGACGCGTCAAGGACGTGGATCCCGCCCTCGTGCGCGCGACAGACGAGGCGCGTGCCGAGAATCGCGAGCCCGCCCGGATCCCATGACGTCGCATACGAGTCCAGCATCGTCGGGGCCGAAGGATCCGACACGTCCCATACCTGGATCGCGTTGGAAACGCTCACGTACAGCACCGCTCCGGCCGCGGCGACGTTGGCGGTGTTGGCGCCGGTGGGGATGGTCGCGTACGAGCCGATGGCGCCGGGGATGGTCACGTCCCACGCATAGAGGAACGCCGAGCCCGTGGCAGCGAACGCCGTTCGACCGCTCACCGTGCAGTCCAGCGTGACGCCCGTCGACGCCGAGGAGCCCATCAGCATCGGGGCGCCGGGGTCGCGGACGCAGAAGCTGCTCAGACCGTTCGCCTGCGTCACGTACAGCACATCGCCAATGAGCTCCAGGTCCGAGCCGCCGCCGTTGGGCACGGTCGCCGAGGCGACGTACGCCGGGTTCACGGGGTCCGAGATGTCGAGCGCCACGAGGCCGCCGGTGCCCGACTGCGTCAGGACGACCAACGTCTGTCCGGACACCGCTACGTCCCTCGCGAACGGGACGCTGCCGTCATCCTGGCCGACGAGGACGGGAGCGGCCGGGTCCGATACGTCATAGACGGCAACGCCCTCGGAACCCATCGCTACGTACAGATAGCCGCCGCTCACCGCAGAGGCACGGGCGGTGGCGGTGCTGTCGACGCTGACCGTCAGCGGCAGGCCGCCCGTCCACGCGACGTCGGCGCTGTCATCGTCGTACCACGTCGCCTCCAGCGGATGGCTCGCCGAGGAGAGCGAGGCCACGTCCGGCGAGAGCGCGAACGCCACCCCCTGCAGCCCCAGTGCGAGCGCGCACATCACACAGACGACGCGACCGATCGGTCGCACGGAGCGCGGACCTGACGTCCACACCGCGATCGCCCCCTCACAGCCGCACGCCTAGCCGCGTACGGCCCACCTATCGACCGCGCCGCCCAATGCGGGCGATCGCTACAGCACGCCGTCGATCTGCGTCAGGACGATGGAGTCAACGGCAGCGGGGCCGCCGAACACCTCCACGTCGAGCACGGAGCTCTTGAAGTCGCGCAGGAACGCCCACGGTGCGGAAGAGAGTCGCGTCGGCTCGGTCAGCAGCAGGACGCCGCCCCTCGCCCCGCACACGGCTCCCCCGCCGAGCGCATCGGGGAAGTCGGCGCCCGTGGCCATGCCCACGTACGCAGCGCTCCCCCAGAAGTGCCGCTCTCCATACCGAGCCATACCGGAGGCCGTCGCATAGCGGTTGGTGCCCCATACGCGATCGACCGTCAGCATCCCCGGAAGCGCCTTCACGCTGCTCATCACCGTAGCCGACACGGCGCTCGTCCCGCCGGCGATGACGACATCGGTGACGCCCGTCTGCCCGATCGCCGATCGCGTCTCGCCGGAGAGCGTTGTAGACGCGGTCAGAAGGACCGGATACCCCTTGCGATACGCGAACGGCGCGACCGCCAGTGCGTCGGCGAACTCGTCCCCGCGCACGAGGAACGCCGTACCCTCCCACTCGGCTCCCATGAGGCGCTTGACTTCCCCGGCGACGGCGGCCGCCGTCGCGTACCGGTTCGACCCCTCGATGCGCTGCACGGTGTAGCCCGCCACATTGCGCAGATACGTCTCTACCGAGGAGCTCACCGCCGCCGTGCCGCCGACGATCACAACCTTGTTCGCCCCGAGCCGTGTCAGCTCGCCGAGCACGACCGTGGGGACCGCGTCCCGGGGCGTGAGAAGCAGCGCCCCTTCGTGAGCGCCGGCGAGGCCGGATGCCGCAAGCGCATCGGCGAAGTTCTCGCCGGTCGCAAGCACCACGGTGTCCACAGAGCCCGCAGGAAACGTCGTCTTGGACAGCTGTACGGCCGTCCCGTAGCGATTGCTTCCGAACACCTGGTCGGTCTCGGTGAAGACCGGGGTCACCGTTCGCTTCCACGAGAACGTGTACGCCCCTGACCCCATCCACGCCTGCGCCTCGATGAAGTACCGGCCCGACGTCTTCGCGTCGAGCACCACGGCCTCCTCCGAGATCGTGTCGTTGGACCAGGCGCTCGCCGTTCCCGTGAGCACCGAGAGCGTCCCGGGGCCGTAGGCGTACAGGTCGAAGTCCGCGACGCCAGGGTCCGCGGGTCCGGAGAGCTCGAGCACGACGCGCTCGCCGGCGACGAGATCCATGTACCACACGTCGTTGGCGTCGGTGGCCTCATCGAGCGTCCCGCCGAGCGAACCAGCGCTCGAACCGATGGCCACCGCCTGCCCGATGTCGTCCCATGCGCCCACAGGCTGCGCTCCGACCGTGGCGGCGAGCGTGTATGCGCCGGACCCGGCATGGGCCCTCACGCAGATGTAGTAGGTCCCACCCTCGGCCGTGAACACGTCATGCAGGTCGGACTCCGCTACGCCCATGCCTGGCGTGCTCGAGCCGCTCACCGGGATCGAGCCCGCGCTCGCGCCCGGCGCGTAGACGTACACGTCCGCATCAAGCGTCCCGGCCATAGTGAGCAGCAGCGACAGGCGCTGCCCGGCCGCGACCGAGATCGAGTAGAAGTCCATCTCGTCGTGGTAGCGCTCGACGCTCCCGCCCATCGCAGGGCCGATGAACGCGGTCGCGCCGGCGGGAGCGTCGTCCGCTTCCGAGGGCGACGCGTACACGGACCACTGCAGGGTGTAGGCTCCACTGCCGCGCCACGCGCCGACCACGAGGAAGTGCGTCGCCGCGACGCTTCCCGTGTAGTCGAAGACGAACGTCTCCACCGGCCCGTCGCTGCTGGTCCCCGCGATGGCCCGATCCACGTCGATGTCGGCCGCCCACGGGTCGAGCAGGTACGCGTCGGCAAGCAGCGCTGATGTATCGGCCGGATCGACCGTCGGCACCGAGAGCGTGACCTGCAGCCGTTCTCCCGGCTGCAGCTCGATCGACCAGACGTCGTGCGCGTCCGCCGAGAAGGAAAGCGTCTCGGCAACGGGTGAGGCCGGCAGCGGGACCGCACCTCCGATGTCGTTGGCAGCATCGGCGGCGATCGAGACCTCGGCGGCTCCGATCATCCCGCCGCTGTCGAGGCCGAGCACTGACCGCGCGGCCTTGGCGGCCTTCGGGCTCACCGCCCCGGGATCTCCTGTGGTTGAGGCGGCTGCCGAGAACGGCACCGCGCACACGAGCACGAACACGCAGACGGCCGCGCACGCGCTCTTGAGGATGCGCGTAGCAGGGCCCTGTGTGGGCTGCAGCATCAGATACACCCCTCGTCCGCCCGCACGTGACCGTCGCCAGCGCGGGCTCCTCCCTCTCCGAACGCTACCAGTATGCCACTACCACCTGACACGGGCCAGCGAGCTCGAACAGGCGGTTGAGCAGGCACGAGAACCCTTCGCGCGGGGGCCTCAGGAGCGCCGGATGCTCGACCTCAGCCCGCCTGACGGCGGTGCCAGCGCCACGCGTCGGAGACGATCTGGGAGAGCGCGGGGCGCACCGCGCGCAGGCCGTGCGCTCCGCCGAAGAGCTCGAGCAGCTGCTCGAAGACGAGCTTGGAGGCGCCGTACGCGTTCACCGGATCGAGACGGGCGTCCTCGGTCACCGGCACGCGCTCCGGCTCGCCATAGACGGCTGCGGTCGACGAGAACACGATCGCGTCCACGCCCTGGGCGACCATCGCGCGCAGCATCACGAGCGGACGCGCGACGTTGTTCTCGAAGTACCGTCCCGGATCACGCTGCGACTCGGCCACCTCGATGTAGCCGGCCAGGTGCATCACCGCGTCGACGCCAGGCAGCGCCGTGGCGAGCGCGGTCTCGTCCCCCACATCGCCCACGATCAGCGTAGCGCGCGGGTCCACCGCCCACTCATGCCCGCGCTCGAGCGTATCGAGCACGACGACCTCATGCCCGGCGTCGGCCAGCTCGCGGACGGTGACGCTTCCGATGTAGTCGGCACCGCCGGTGCGAGCACCTTCACGGCTGCTCCCTACACGCCTTCGTAGCCCGCGAGCGGCGGAATGCCGTCGGTCAGGGCAGCGGCGACACGTGAGGCGACGAGCTCGTCCCACCGCTCGGGCAGCCCCCAGTCGCGCGCCTTGGCGAGCGCGCGATCGAGCGCGACGCCGATGTGCTCGCGCTCCGCCGAGACGAGCTCGTTGGCGCCGACGTCGATGGTGATCCTGCGCTCGGTGTTGCGCCGCACGGTCACGCACGGCGTGCGCACCATGCACGCCTCCTCCTGCACGCCTCCCGAGTCGGTGAGCACCGCCGCCGCGTCACGCTGCAGCGCGAGCATGTCCAGGTAGCCGACCGGCTCGGTCAGGCGCACGTGTGAGGACGCCTCGCCCACCCCGTACGCGGCGAGGCGCGGCCGGGTCCGCGGATGCACGGGGAAGAGCACGGGCAGCGGAGCCGCCTCGAGCGCCGCCGCGACCTCGGCCAGCCGCTCCGGGTGGTCGGTGTTCTCGGGGCGGTGCACGGTGACGAGCAGGTAGTCGTTCTCGGCCATACCGAAGCGCGAACAGACGTCGCGCCCCTCGATCCGCGGGAGGTTGCGCAGCACGGACTCAGCCATGATGTTGCCGACGAAGACGATGCGCGCGGGATCGACGCCCTCGGCAAGCAGGTTCGCACCGGCCTCGGTGACGGGCGTGAGCAGCAGCGCCGAGAGCTGATCGGTGACGAGGCGGTTCACCTCCTCGGGCATCGACATATCGCGCGAGCGCAGTCCCGCCTCCAGGTGGACGACGGGGACGTGCACCTTCACCGCGGCGAGCGCGGCC
>NPIE01013315.1_pt2 | contig 19445 bp, 18 predicted proteins | sample 8637661 | NCBI WGS metagenome assembly NPIE01 (sample SAMN07420842, study PRJNA396082) | bioreactor metagenome | isolation source: sample BA12 brine-fed electro-methanogenic bioreactor BA | place: Japan: Kochi | collected 2016-12-09
GCGGGCGGTGCAGATCGAGACGGAGGGGGCCTGTCATTTGTCGGCCGTGCAGGTCGCCGAAGCGCTGCGGGCGCTCGACGCGGCGGACCTGGACGTGGTGTTCATCGAGAACGTGGGCAACCTGGTATGCCCATCGGCGTTCGATCTGGGCGAGGATCTGCGGGTCGTGGTGCTCTCGGTGCCGGAGGGGGACGACAAGCCGATCAAGTATCCGGGCACGTTCGCCGGGGCGGACATCGTGCTGGTCAATAAGGTCGATCTGCTGGAACACGTCGCGTTTGACCTGGACCGCGTGCGGACAGACGTGCACAAGGTCAATCCCGATGCGCCGATTCTCGCCGTCTCGGCGCTGAAGGGGACGGGGATGACGGACTGGTATGACTGGCTGCACGGGCGAAAGGCCTCGCGGCAAGCATCGCCGAACCGGCTGGAATCACACGAAGGCAAAACGAATCACGGTGATTGATGAAGGGAGGATGCGCATGAGCATGAGAGCAACGTGGTTGTGTTGGATCGGCATCGGGGTGGCACTGTCGGGCTGTGCGATGGAGAGGCGTATGGATGGGCAGCGGACGTTCGGGCAGGATGTGGAGTTTCTCAAGGAGCACACCGATGCGATCGTGCTGTCGGACGCGACCGGGCGGGCGCAACTGGCGGTGGTGCCCGCGTACCAGGGGCGGGTGATGACCAGCACGGCCGGGGGACCCGACGGCCTGAGTTTCGGCTGGCTGAACTACGAGCTGATCGCCTCGGGGCAGGTGCTGCCGCACATGAACGCGTTCGGCGGCGAGGATCGCTTCTGGCTGGGGCCCGAGGGCGGCCAGTACGCCCTCTTCTTCAAGCCGGGTGACCCGTTTGACTTCGAGCACTGGCAAACGCCGGTGGTGATCGACACCGAACCGTTTGAGTTGCTCTCGCGGACGAACACCACGGCCCTGTTCGGCAAGCGGACGACCCTGACGAATTACGCGGGCACCACGTTCGACGTGGAAATCCAGCGGGCGGTGACGCTGCTGGATGCGGAACAGGCGGCCCTGGCGCTGAACACGTCGGTGCCGCGGGGCGTACGACTGGTCGCGTATCAGACGGAGAACCGCATTACGAATGCCGGATCGCAGGCCTGGACGAAGGATGGCGGCCTCCTGTCGATCTGGATCCTGGGCATGTACAAGCCGTCGCCGCAGACAGCAATGGCGATTCCGTTCAGACCCGGCCCAGAGGCGGAGCTGGGGCCCATCGTCAACGATGCGTACTTCGGCAAGGTGCCGTCCGACCGGCTGGTGATCAAGGACGGCGTGTTGTTTTTCAAGGGCGATGGCCAGTACCGCAGCAAGATCGGGCTCTCGCCGCAGCGGGCGTTGCCGGTGCTGGGCAGCTACGACGCGGCGAATCATATCCTGACGATCGTGCAGTACAACAAGCCCGAGGGTGTGATGGACTACGTCAACAGCATGTGGGAGCTGCAGGACGAGCCGTATCGAGGGGACGTCGTCAATTCGTACAACGACGGACCGCCGGAGCCGGGGGCCAAGCCCCTGGGGCCGTTCTACGAGCTGGAGACGTCCTCGCCGGCGGCGGCGCTACGATCAGGCGAGACCCTGGGCCATCGGCATCGGACGATCCACCTGCAAGGGTCGGAGGCGAGCCTCGATCCCATCGCGCGGCACGTGTTGGGTGTGAGCCTGGAAGAAATCCGCACGGCCCTGCCGTAGAGTCATCCGCGGGATCTGGAAGACGAGAAGGGGATGGGACACATGTCCCATCCCCTTTTGTATACGCATCGTCGTCCGGATCACTTGAGCGACATAAACTCTATGTTTCGGAACCAACACCCATCGAAGAGATGCCTCAATCGCCCTCAGGAGATATCTCAGTGAACCCGTTGCCGAAAGAAGTCGGCGATCTGAACCTTGCCGGCTTCCCCGCGCGCGACGGGTATGGTCAGGTCCACCAAGCCGTCCTCGTCGGGTTCGATCTCAATGTCGTTCATCGCCAGGAAGATAATGGCGCTGGCCGCCCCCGTCCGTTTGTTGCCGTCTACGAAGGGGTGATTCTGGACGATGTGATAGAGATACGCCGCGGCCATCTCGAACAGGTCTTTGTGCAGTCTTTCGCCCCCGAAGCCGCTCTGGGGCATCGCGATGGCCGACTGTAACAGCCCAATGTCGCGGATGCCGGCGTGGCCCCCGTAGTGCTCGATAAGACTCAGGTGGATGCAAAGGACCTGCCCGATGTCGAGAAACAGCGGGGTCATAGAACGGAGTCACTCCGCCAGACGCCTCATGGCCCGGCCGAAATGCGTGTGGATCCTATCGAGGGCCCGGTCGAACTTCTCTTGCTCATCCGGTTTCCGGACCGGCGTAAGGACCAGACATTGGCCGTCGCTGAGAATCTCGAAAGGGGTGTCGGGCGTGACCCGCAGCAGCTCGAGAATCGGCTTGTCGATCACCAATGCGTAGCTGTTTCCGTGTTTTGTCAGGCTTTTGACCATAACGGGCGTCTCCACTTCGTATATACACAGTATAACCCGCGCCGCCGTCGTAGTCAAGCGGCGAAATGGGATATGGCGCAAAAAGACAGGGGATGGCCATAAGCCGCCATCCCCCTTTTCTATACGCGTTGCCGCCAGGATCACTTGAGGGACATGATCTCCATGTTGCGGAACCAGAGCACGTCCCCATGGCCACACAGGACGAGGTGGCCGCCGGGCCGCTTCAGGCCGGGATGGTCACGGCCGTCGATGGTCTCGGTACCGCCCTTGCTGACCTCGAGCACATCGGCGTCGACGATGGTCTCGCCGTTGAGAATCACCGTGATACGCGAGCCCTTGGCGATGACCTCTTCGTGATTCCATTCGCCCACCGGCTTGAGGGAGCCCTGCTTGGCCGGCACGACGCCGTAGATCGAGCCGTGGAACTGGTAGGGCTGCAGGTTCTTGTACTTGTCGGCGGTGTCATCCAGAATCTGGATTTCCATGCCTTCGTAGGCAGCATGGCCGCCCATCGGCGTGCGGATACCCAGGCCGTTGTTGGCGCCGGGGGTGAGCTTGAACTCGAACTTCAGGTGGAAGTCGTCAAAGGCCTCGGCGGTGTAGATGTTGCCGCCCGGCTTGCAGACGACGGTGCCATCCTCGACGCCGTAGCCCGCGACGTCGCCGACCCAACCGGCCAGATCGCGGCCATTGAAGAGCTTTCGCCACTGGCCGGGCCGGGGGATATCACGGATGAAGATGTTGCGGAAGCAGATCGGATCACCGTGGCATTGCAGCTCGATCGTGCCGACGGGGAAGATCGGGCGGCTGCGATCCCAGTAATTTTCCATGATGACGTTGTCGACCACTCGCTTGCCGTTCAGGTCGACCGTGACCTGCTCGCCCACCATCTTGATGTAGAAGGTGTTCCACTCACCGATGGGGTTATCCGCGATCACCGTTGGCTTGTCGGGGTTCTTCTGATTGTTGTACAGGCCGCCGGAGCCCACCTTGCGATAACCGGGGTCCCAGATCTGCACCTGGGGGCTGCCCCGCAGGTAGAGGCCGCTGTCGCCCCGGGGCGTGAGCAATTTCCAGTCAACCCAGAGCTCAAAATCGCCGTAGTCCTCGCGAGCGGTGGCCAGACTGAACCCCTTGCCGTCGAAGTAGAGCACCCCATCCTTGACGGTCCAGTGCTGCCGCATGTTCTCATCGGCCTGGGTCTGGAGTTCGGCTCGCCGCTCCGGGCTCAGCTCGGCCCGCTTGATGGGATTGTCGTAAGGCGGTTTGAGCAGGCCCTTCCAGCCGGTCAGATCCTTGCCGTTGAACAGGGCGATGAACCCTTCGGGGACGGGCCGGGTCTGCGCCGAGGCGGGAACGCAAAGCAGCGCGACGCAGACGACGGCGGCCGCGAACATCGTGTACCGGGTTGTTGCTTTCATCGTAATCCTCCGCTTTGAACAACTCTCTGACAAATAGACCATACTGTCTTTCCGTTTCCCTTGCATGCGGGCCCACGGCTCGGGCTAACCCGTGAATGACGCCAGGCGCTCGACGGCCTTGCGGATGTCTCCGACGCGATCGTCGCCCGCCTCGCGTTCGATCGCCAACGTCCCCTCATAGCCGATTTCGTTGAGCACCTCTAGAAAGGCCCGCATGCCGACCTGCCCGTCGCCCCAGGGGACCTCCGCGCCCCACGTGCCGGGCGTCTGGGTGCGGTTGGCGTCCTTGACGTGCACGTGCTTGATCCAGGGCGCCAGGACGCGGACGGCCTCGATGGGATCGCCCTTGTCGTAGAGGATCATGTTGGCCGGGTCAAAATTGACGCCGACGGCCGGGTGGTTGAGTTCCTTGAGGAACCGCTGCAAATCGACGGCGGTCTCCTGCCCCGTTTCCAGCAAGAGCATGATCCCCCGTTTCTGCGCCTCATCAGCCATCTCGCGGGTCCGCGCGAAGAACTTCTCGGCATACTCGGTGTCGCGGTGGTCGATAAAGCCCAGGTGCATCGTGAGGTAGGGCACGTGCAGTGCGGCGGTGAGCTCGGCGGCCCCGAAGAACAGTTCACGGTTGGTCGGCCAGCAGTCATCGGGGGCGATGCCGCCCGTCACGCGGATGGCGTCGAGCGTGGAGTAGTCCTCCTGGGGGAAGTCGATCATCGTCGCGCTGATCGTCCAGTCCTGGCGGGCGATGGTTTCGCTGACGCCGCGGCCCTGGGGGCCGAGAGCCTGCCGGATGCCCAGATGCACGTGGGTCAGTCCGAGCTCCTCCATGACGTGGGCTACGCCGGCGATATCCCGCTGGAGCGACCAACTGCACACGCCGACGGGCCAGTTTTGGCACATGACCATGTTTGTCTCCTTGTTCCTTAGTCCATCGAGACCGGTTTTCCTGTCTTCGCCGAGGCGATCTCCGCCAGAACGATACGCACCGATTCGAGCGATTGGGCCAGGGTGAGCACCTCCGGGACCTGTTCACCGCGGATCGTGCGGGCGAAGTGCTCGATCTGCCGTGTGTATCCGTCGCCGGGGCCGACGTCCGGTGTGTAGGCCTCGCCATCCACGGGGCAGACGCGATAGGCCGGGCTGCGGGTGCAGTCGTACGTGAGCGTAGCGCCCTCAAGCATGAGGTTGAAGCTCATCTCGAACCCGAACGATGGGCTCATGGCCCACGTGCCCTCGGCGATGATGACCTTGTCATCGTCGTAGAGGTAGTTCGAGACGACGTGGATCATCCGGCCGTCGTCGCCCCGCGCCGCCCGGCTCTGCACGGCCGTGGGGGTGCCGAGCAGGTATTGCACGTAGTCCGTATCGTGGATGTGCAGGTCGAGGATCATGCCGCCGCTTCGCTGCTCGTCGGCCAGCCAGCCGCCGACGGCCCAGACCGGTGGGGCGCTGAGCCGCTGCAGCGTGGCGGCCCGGACGCGGCCGTATTTGCCCGAGGCGACCAGCTCCCGGGCGTGAGCGTACTCGGGCCAGAACCGCACGCAATGGCCGATCTGCAGGACCTTGCCCGTCCGTTCGGCGGCCTCGACCATGCGCTGGCACGAGTCGATATCCAACGCCATCGGCTTTTCACACAGGACGTGGACGCCCGCCTCCAGGGCGCGGATCGAGAAGTCCGCGTGCAGATGGGTCGGCAGGGCCAGGCTGATGGCATCGACGCCGGCCTCGGCCAGGAAGCGGTCATACACGTTGAAGAGCTTCAGCGCACTGAAGTCGACCTCGTCCGCCGCCCCGGCGATGTTGCCGACGGCCTTCTTTGTGTCCTCAATCAGATTCGGATTCGAATCGCAGATCGCCACGACTTGCGCCCCATCCAGGGCCTGCCAGCACTTGTAGTGCATCCGCCCCATGAACCCGAATCCCACAATCCCTACACGCAGCATGAGTCGGCTCCTTTGCTCATACGGCGACCCCGTCGGGCCGCATACCTTCTATGTTCGATTACAGGGTCCAGCCTTTTCGGTATTCGTAGTGGAGAAACGCGTTGGCTTCGGGCAGGTTGGTGACCTTGAGGTTCTCGCTGTCCCATTCGAGCTTGACGCGGGCGAGCTTCTCCTTGAGCTCGACGCGCAAGGCCACGTTGCCCAGCAAGACGGCCTCCGCCAAAGGCCCGGCCCAGTCGAAGTTGCTGCCGGCCGGCGCGCCGCCCTTGCAGGCGCCGAGCCATTCTTCGTAATGCCCGGGCGAACGCGGCAGGGTCTTGGCGGGGGGCGTGTACGCCCGCTGTTTGTCTTCAGGGATGATCCGCCCGTCGAGGATCTTGCCCTTGTCGCCGACGAAGAGCGTTCCGTTGGTGCCCATCTGTCGGCCCGGTTCGAGTTCATCGGGCCGGAAGGGCTTCAGGCCCCCGTCGTACCACGTGACGGTCACCGGGGGCATGTCCTCCCGGGCGTCGAACTCGTACTTGACGATCGAGCCGGAGGGGAAGGTCTCCTTGTTGACCAGCGTGGAGACGGCCTCGACCGTGCGTGGGGCCTTGAGCTTCAGGGCGCGAAAGACCGGATCGAGCGAGTGGCAGCCGATGTCGCCCAAGGCGCCCGTCCCGAAATCCCACCAGCCGCGCCACCGGAAGGGGTGATACGCCGGGTGGTAGGGGCGCTCGGGCGCCGGGCCCAGAAACATGTCCCAATCCAGGGTGTCCGGCACGGGCGGTGTGTCGGAGGGGCGGCCGATCCCCTGCGGCCAGTACACGTCCGTAAAGCCCCGATTGGGCCGGTCCGTCCATACGTGCACCTCGCGCACGGGCCCGATCGCGCCGTCCCAGATGACCTCCCGAAGACGCCGCGTTTCCTCACCGGCTTGGCCCTGGTTGCCCATCTGCGTGGCCACCTTGTATTTCCGGGCCGCCTCGGCCAGCACCCGGGCCTCATAGACGGTGCGGGTCAGCGGCTTCTGGGTGAACATGTGCTTGCCGCGTTTCATGGCCTCCATGCTGACGACCGCGTGCAGGTGATCGGGCGTGGCGGTGATGACCGCGTCGATCTCCTTCTGCTCGTCAAGCATCTTGCGAAAGTCCGTCCAGCGACGGGCGTTCGGCCAGCGCCGCGCGGCGCCGGCGGCGTGACGCCAATCGGCGTCGCACAGGGCGACGATGTTCTGGCTTTCGACGCTCGTCAGGTCACTGTAGCCCTTGCCGCCGATGCCCACCCCGGCGATGTTGAGCTTGTCGCTGGGGGCGGTGGTTCCGGCGCCGCCGAGGACGTGCCGCGGGACCACGGTAAAGGCCGTGACCGCGGCCGCGCCGGAGAGAAACGAACGTCTGGACACCCCGCTGCCGATACCCTTCTGCGTATGCATGACTGAACTCCTTATGGTTCGCCCCCCACGCTTTCAAATCCGCGTCATCATACCCGCCCGGCCCGTGAAACGCAAACGCGGGATCCCAACGCTCGGTTCGGACCCCGCGTTTGTCTGTTCCGGTCTCCGGTCACGGCCTACAGCTTGACCTTCCAGTCCAGCTCGAAGCCCGGCCGATAGCGCTTGTTGATGAGAATGTCGGCCTCGGGGGCGTTGGTCGCCTTGAGCGTCTTGGCGTTCCAATAGATGCGCCGACCCAGCAGGACGGCCAGGTTGCCCACGAGCAGCGATTCGGTGAACGGCCCGGAATAGCCGAAGTTCGACCAGGCGCCCGAAGGATCGCCCTTCTTGCAGGCCTCGACCCACTCGCGATGGTGCCCCGGCGAGCGAGGCAGGCTCTTTTCCGGACGCTCGTAGCCCTTCCGCTTACTCTCGGGGATGAGCACCGGTGCGCCGGCGTGGCTGCCGCACATGATCGTGCCCTTGTCGCCGAGGAAGATGATGCCGTTCGACCCGAGGTTGCGGCCCTCTTCGAGCTCGGCCGGCCGCGGAGGCTTCTTGCCGCCGTCGAACCACTTCATGATGATCTCGGGGTGCTTCTCGCCGGCGGGGAAGTGGTATGTGAGAATCTGCCACTTGGGCCAGGTCTCTTTGTAGCGGTTGTCCACCTCGGCCTCGACCCAGTCGGGGCTGCCCAGACCCAGACAGAAGAAGGCCGGGTCCAGGTTGTGCACGGCCATGTCGCCCATGGCCCCGGTGCCCCAGTCCAGCCAGCCTCGCCAGTTGAACGGCACATACGCGGGGTGATAGGGTCTTTCCGGCGATGGACCGAGCCACAGGTTCCAATCCAGCGTCTTCGGTACGGGGGGACGATCCGTGGGGCGTTCGATTCCCTGGGGCCAGATGGGCCGGTCGCTCCAACCGTGCACCTCGCGGACCGTGCCGATGGCGCCGTCCTTAATGAACTCAGAGGTCAGACGAATGCCCTCGCCGGCGTGTCCCTGGTTGCCCATCTGGGTGACGACGCCGTACTCCTTGGCCGCCTGGGTCAGGGCGCGGGCCTCGTAAATGGTATGGGTCAGGGGCTTTTCGCAGTAAACGTGCTTTTTCTTTCGGATCGCCATCATCGCCGACGGCGCATGAACGTGATCCGGGGCGCCGATCACCACGGCGTCGATGTTGCCCTCCTCCTTGTCCAGCATGACGCGGTAGTCCTTGTAGCGGCGGGCGTCGGGGAACTTCTCGAAAGTCCCCTTGGCGCGGCCTTCGTCCACGTCGCACAGGGCGATGATGGCCTCGCCGGCGACGTCGTTGATGTCGCCGGCCCCACGGCCGCCGACCCCGATGCCCGCGATCCGCAGCTTATCGCTGGGCGCGTTCGCGCCGCCCAGGCAGTGCCGGGGGATGAGGGTGAACGCCGCCGTCGTCGCCGCGGCCCCCTGAAGAAAACGTCGCCGTGTAGTCCGGCTGGTCTGTTTGCTCATGAGTCCACCTTTCAGAACGGATTGTCATATCGTGTTCAGCGCGTGTTCAGATGCGATCCAGGTCGAATCCGGGCCGATAGGCCTCCTGCACGAAGGCCTGGGCGGCCGGCACGTTCTTGACGCGCATGTTGGGGCCGTCCCAGTAGATCTTCTCCCCGGCGCGGATCGCCACGTCGCCCAGCAAGACGAATTCGGCCAGGCGTGCACTGTAGCTGAAGTCACTGCACGCTTGGCCCTGTCCCTTGCAGGCGTTGAGCCAGTCGCGGTGATGACCCGGCGAGCGCGGCAGGGACTTGGGCGGGCGCTTGTATGCCTGCATCTTCGGTTCGGGAATGATGCGCGGGCTGCGGCTCCAGCCGCCGCCCATGATGGTGCCCTTGTCGCCGATCAGGAGGATGCCGTTGCTGCCCTCGCCCAGGCGGCGGCCCGGCTCCAGCTCCGCCGGTCGTGGCGGCTGCAGCGAGCCATCATACCAGTGCACCTTGACCGAGGGCATGTCGCCCCGCGGGCCGAACTCCCAGATGACGTGGTTGTCACCGGCGATGACCTCCTCGTCCCGGAACGCCGTCGCGACCGGCTCCACGCTGATCGGATGGTCCAGCTTCAGCGCGGCAAAGGCCGGCTCGATATTGTGCACCCCCATGTCGCCGACGCAGCCGGTGCCGAACGCCCACCAGCCCCGCCAGTTGTAGGGGGCGTAGGCCGGATGGTAGGGGCGTGGCGGCTTGGGGCCCAGCCACAGGTCCCAATCGAAGCCGGCCGGCACGGGCGGACGCTCCTGCGGTCGGCCGCGTCCGGAGGCCCAGCCCCCGGCGCTGCTCCAGGCGTGCACCTCCCGCACCGGCCCGATCGCGCCGTCCCAGATCCACTCACACGTCAGTCGCTGACCCTCGTCGCTGCGGCCCTGGTTGCCCATCTGCGTCGCCACGCCGGCCTCAGCGGCGGCCTGGGCCACCTTACGGGCCTCGTAGATGTTGTGCGTGAGCGGTTTCTCGCAGTAGACGTGCTTGCCGCGACGGATCGCCGCCAGCGTCACGCCCGCGTGCCAGTGATCCGGCGTGGCGCAGAGGATCGCGTCGATGTTCTTTTCCTGATCGAAGAGGCGGCGGAAATCGACGTAGTCGTTGCAGCGGAAGCCCGGCACCTTGGGGCCGTAGTGGGCCTCGACCTCGGCCTTGACGGGCAGCCGACCGGCGGTGCCTCCATAGTAAAACCGCCCGTAGTCGTCCTTGTCCCGCATATCGGCGACGGCCACGATGCGGGCGTCGCCCTGCTGGAACAGGCCGCGGGCGTTCGTCCGCCCCTGTCCGCCGCAGCCGATGATGGCGATGTAGACCGTGTCGCTCGGCGCGACAAACTTCGGCCCGCCCAAAACAAATCGCGGCAGGATAGTCACCGCCGCACTTGAGGCCGCGACGCCCAGAAACCGCCGCCGCGTCCATCCGGAATGGCTCTTGCTCATCTGCATACCCTCTCACACAAAATGAAAACGCAATCTCTCATGATCCAAGACGACCGGGCTGGCCGATTTCTGGCGACCCGGCCGGGATATTCCTCGCAACGCGAGCCCTGCGGACCGGGCTAGAGGGTCCAGCCCTTACGATATTCGTAGTGCAGGAGGTCATTAGCCTCCGGAACGTTGGTGATCCGCATGGCGTCGGGGTCCCACTGCAACTTCTGGCCGGTCCGAATGGCGATATTGCCCAGCAGGACGACCTCGGTCAGCGGGCCCGCAAAAGAGAAGTCGCTGCCCGCCCGGGGGCCGCCCTTGGCCGCCCGCACCCATTCCTCGTAGTGCCCCGGCGAGCGTTCGAGCCGTCGCGGCGGCCGGCCATAGTCGCGCATCCGCGACTCGGGGATCAACCGATAGCCCAGGATCGCCCCCTTGTCGCCCACGTAGAGCATGCCATCACCGCCGCCTAATCGCCGCTGGGGCTCCAACTGATCGGGCCGCCGGGGCAGCATGCCCCCGTCGTACCAGCTCAGCGTCAGGGCGGGCCGGTCGCCGTCGGCGGCGAACTCGTAGTGCACCACGGACGCGATCGGGGCGCTTTCGCGGCGGACCTCCGGCGGGTCCTGCAGGAACGTGCCGCTGGCCTCGACGGTCGTGGGGTGTTTAAGCTTGAGCGCCTTGAAGATGGCCGAGAAGTTATGACACCCGATGTCGCCCAGGACGCCGGTGCCGAAATCCCACCAGCCTCGCCACACGAACGGCAGATACGCCGGATGATAGGGCCGCTGGGGGGCCGGGCCGAGCCACAGGTCCCAGTCGAGCGTGTCGGGCACCGGCGGCTGGTCTGTGGGTCGGGCCTGCCCGCGGGGACAAATCCGCGGATAGCGGTTCGACCAGCCATGCACCTCGCGCACCGCCCCGATCGCCCCGTCCCAGATCAGCTCGGCGAGAATCCTCGGCCCCTCATCGGCCTGGCCCTGGTTGCCCATCTGTGTCGCGACGCCGGCCTCGGCCGCGGCCTTGGCGATCTGCCGGGCCTCGTGGACGGTATGCGTCAGGGGCTTCTGGCAGTACACGTGCTTGCCCGCCTTCAGCGCCATCATCGTGATCGGCGCGTGCAGGTGGTCGGGCGTGGCGATCATGACCGCGTCGATGTCCTTCTGCTCATCGAGCATCTTGCGGACGTCCTTCCACCGCCGCGCCTTGGGGAACGCCTCGAACGCCTTGCCGGCGTACTGCGCATCGACGTCACACAGGGCGACGATGTTCTCGCCCAGCCCTGCGATGGTGCGGATGTCGTTGAAGCCCATGCCGCCCACGCCGACGCCCGCGACGTTGAGCGTGTCGCTGGGGGCCTGATGGGCGCCGCCCAGCACGTGTCGGGGAACGATGGTGAACGCCGCGGTGGAGACTCCGACCCCGGCCAGGAAGGTGCGGCGGTTGATCCGATGACGATGTGATCCCTCTGCCTGCTGCGTATGCATGATTCTGCCTCATGATCCTGGGTCTGAACCGCCGCAGGGCGTTTCAACCCATAGCCGCCCCCCCAGCTTCGCGTCGTCGGGCGACCCGCACGACCCTGCCAGTGTACCGCTGCCGGCCGGGCCCCGCAAGGCTTTAGGCCGATCCCCGGGCGAGACGTCACGGGACTCGACCGGGGCAAACGCATGGCCCGTGGCGTTTTTGGCTTGACCGGATGATCGGCGGCGGGTATCAGGCAGAGGGCCCCTGCCGGCCGGCCGGTGGCGAACGGGACGCCGCCGAGGCCCGCAGGACCCAACTCGAAAGGCGATGCCATGACCAGAGACGAAATCCTTCAGTTCATCAACGAAAACCCCATCTTCGCCCTGGGCACAATCGACGGCGACCGCCCACGGGTGCGTTACATGATGGTCTCGTTCGCCGACGACCGGGGCGTCGTCTTCTGCACGGGCAAGACCAAGGAGGTGTACCTGCAACTGTGCAACGTCCCGGCCGTGGAGATGTGCTTCGCCGATGCGGACCGCCGGCGGCAGGTGCGGATCGAGGCCACGGCCGAGGAGACCGATGACCTTGAGCTCAAGAAGGCGATCGTGGAGAAGTTCGATTTCCTGTGGCCCTGGGTCGACGAGGTGGGCTACGAGGGTATGGCCGCGTTCCGCCTGGCCGATGCCCGGGCCTGCGCCTGGACGATGGAGACCAACCACGAGGCCAAGGAATACATCGATCTGTAAGACCCGTGGCGGGGCTCAAGGTTGTTGACGGCACGGATCAGTTGTCCCCATCCACGTCGGCCGACGGACTGAGTGGCTTGTCCTTGTCTTCCGAGCAGCGCATCACGAGTCTCGTTTCAGACAAAGGCGAAAACCCAGGATACCTCCGTAGCTGCGGTAATCTGGGGGGAGATGAAAGCGGTAGGCCGTTCGGCAGTGGACGGGTAGGCTGTTCCAACACCCGCCGCGCAAAATGCGATCCGTTCCTACCGTCGGGCCGATCGGATTGATCTGGGGATCGGAAGAGTAACTCCCTGAACGGTCATGACACCATTCCCAAACGTTCCCAATCATGTCATACAGGCCATAGGCGTTAGGTTGGAACTGGCCTACCGGTGCGGTGAACGGCTCGCTGCCTTTGCTCCAGAGAGGATGGAAGCCGGTGGTTAGACTCGTGTCGTACGCAAAACTGCTCGAACTCCGATAATTGGCCAGCGCATGTGCGATACTCTCTCCCCACGGAAAACGTTGTTCCAGTAACCCACCGCGGGCGGCGTACTCCCATTCGGCCTCTGTAGGCAATCGGTACCCCTTCTTCGTGAAATCACACGTCCAGGTTGACGGATCGTAACACATCTCTCGGCCTTGTTCCCTGCTTTTCCAGTTGCAGAAGGCGGCGGCACCAAACCACGTCACGCAGACCACGGGGTCGTTCGCCATGTCCCGCTCGTTCTTGGATCGCACACTGAACAGCCCGCCCGCGAAATCGATTTGGCTATGGAAATTGACTGTCGCCGTGTCACAATAGGGGTAGGCCGTGCCGGTGTCGGTCGGATAGACTGTGCCGTCACTGACCACAATCCTGCCATCCTGTAAAGCGGCATTGAGAAACGTGCAGAAGTGAGCATTGGTGACTTCCGTCCTCCCGATGCAAAAGGCGTCCAGCATGACCTCGTGAAGCGGTTTGTCGAAATCCTTATCCGCATACATGCCGTCATCGAGCGGATCACCCATTTGGAAGGTCCCCCCAGGCAGACAAATCATATCTGGTGGAGGAGGCGACCCGGATAACCATTCGCTCGCCAACACGGCCAGGTCCTGCAAGTCGACGTAACAATCGCCGGTCAAGTCGGCCACGGGGCAATCGCCCGAAGCCATCGCGGGAAGAGCGAGGATCACAGTTGTGAGGAGGAATGTCTTCATGGTATTTGCCTCCGATACAGAACTGTCACGGGTGCCAAATATCTCAGCCCACAATTATATAGAAGAAAGACCAAGGAGGTCAAGAGGGCCAAAAGGATAAATGGAATTGGCCGGCGGGGGATACCCTTGGCCGAGTCCGAAGTCAACAACCAAGTCTAAAGGAGGCTTTCAGCGACTGAAGCCCGGCGCGCCGGGGCGAAGTCGACGGCCGTCCCAGCGGGTCCGGTGCGGGGTCAGGCCCGGGGCTTTTGACTTGTACGAGTGGCTGGCTTGCCGTAGCCTGTGGTCAAGCGGAGCCATCCACTTCGCCCTATGGGCTCAGTGGCTGCCACCCGGGGCTCAGGAAACGAAGGCTGGAAGCTGGATTCCCACCCGCCAAGGCGCGTCGTCGACCTTGCCGGGGATGACAAGGACAACGATCGAGCAGGGATGACGAGGACTGCGTTGTGTGGGCCAAGGTTGGCGGATATGTGATTGCGTTCGTGGTCGTCATCGGGGCGTGGGTGCCGTTCTTGCCGGTGAACCTGGCGCTGGCGGTGGCGATGAGGAAGGCCAAGCGGCTCTTCCCATTCGCCTTGGCGCTGCTGGTGACGGTCAAGACGGGCCTGGCGGTTCTCGCCGCCTCGTGGCTCATCCACGTGATCGGCGCTGTGCCGACGTGGCTGATGTTCCTGATCCCCGCTGCCCTGCTCGTGCACCAGGACATGCGGCGCCTCCGCAAGATCCAGATCGGCGTCAGCGACGTGAGGCTCTTCTTCGAGCAGCGGGGCGAGCCCGATCTATACGATGAATCGCACGACCTGCGGACGGCGATGGGGCGGCTCGTGGGCGACGTGGCCGGCTGGGTGATCGGGACCGCCCTGGTCCTGCCGTCGGCACCGCTGCTGTGACTCCACCAACCGGTCCGTTGGCCGCCCCCACGGGGGCGGCCCCACGGGGGCGCACCGCTATCGCAGAGGCATTGGGCCAAGACGGGGCATGAGCCGCGCTCTGGTAAGCTTTGATTCGCGGCGGGTATTCGTGTATCATGAAGGCCAAGCGTTGAAGTCGCCCAAGTCGCCGATTTGAAGGGAGCGGTCATGGACTCCATCTCTCGTCGCAGCTTTGTCAAGGCATCGGTCCCCGTGGGCCTGTCGGCGTTCGTGCCGTTTTCCCGCGTGCGGGGGGCCAATGAGGACATCCGCGTCGCGGTCGTCGGCCTGAACAACCAAGGGGCCAATCACGTCAACTGGTTCCGCGAGATTCCCGGCGTTCGGGTGGTGGCGATCTGCGACGCGGACCGGGCGTGCCTGGACCGCGAGCGGCAGAAGTTCGCCCAGCGCAACGAGCCGGTGGACACCCACGTCGACTACCGGCGGCTGCTGGACGACAAGGCCATCGACGCGGTCATCATCGCCATGCCGAACCACTGGCACGCCCTGGCGACGGTGTGGGCCTGCCAGGCGGGCAAGGACGTGTACGTGGAAAAGCCCGTGTCGCACGACATCTGGGAAGGCCGCCAGATGGTCCGCGCCGCCCGCAAGCATGGCCGTATCGTGCAAAGCGGCATGCAGCGCCGCTCGGATACCGGCCTGATCGAGGCCCTGGACTTCATCCGGGCCGGGCACCTGGGCAAGATGCAGATCGTCTACGGCATCGTCTACGTGCGCCGCGACAGCATCGGCAACGTGGACGGGCCTCAGCCGATCCCCGACTCGGTCGATTATGATCTGTGGTGCGGCCCGGCGCCGAAAGAGCCGCTGAGGCGCAAACGCCTGCACTACGACTGGCATTGGGTCTGGCCGACGGGCAACGGCGACTTCGGCAACAACGGCATTCATTTCATTGATATCTGCCGCTGGTTCATCGACGCCGGGCAGCTCGCGCCGCGGGTGATCAGCATCGGCGGGCGGCTCGGCTATATCGACGACGGCGAGACCCCCAACACCCAGATCGTGTTCTGCGACTACAAGCCGGTGCCCATCCTGTTCGAGGTACGGGGCCTGCCGCGGGCCAAGGACGACCCGGCGATGGATGTTTTCCGCGGCACCCGGGCCGGGACCGTCGTCGTGTGCGAGGGGGGCTACTTCGTCGGCGGCTGGGCGTACGACAACGAGGGCAAGCGAATCCGCCAATTCCAGCGGACCGGCGGCGCGGGGCACCAGGCCAATTTTATCGAGGCCGTTCGCAGCCGCAAGGTGGCCGACCTGAACGCGGACGTGCTCGACGGGCACCTGTCCAGCGCGCTGTGCCACATGGGCAATGTCTCGCATCGCGTCGGCCGCAGGGCGTCGTTGGAGCAGGTGCGGCGGGCCGTCGCGGGCAACGCCTATCTGGCCGAGTCCGTCGAGCGATTGGACCAGCACATCCGGGCCAATGAGGTCGACCTGGAGATGACGCCGCTGACGCTCGGCGCGGACCTGGCGATGGATCCGCAGCGTGAGGTATTTATCGGGCCGCTGTCCAAGGAGGCGAACCGGCTTCTACGGCGCGACTACCGCGAGCCCTTTGTCGTTCCGGAGGTCACGTAAACAACGCGGTCAGGCGCGGTCCGCGGCCCGGGTACCGCCGGCGGGATTCCGCGCTCCGCCTCACGGCAGTCTTGACGCCGGGCCGGTCGGCCGGTATTGAAGGGCCGTCGAATACGGAACACGAATCGAACGGAGCAGGACGGTGCCGATTTTTGAATATCGCTGCAAGCAGTGTGGACACGTGAGCGAGTTCCTGGAATCCGCGGGTCGGCGGGGCAAGCATCCCTGCCAGCACTGCGGCAGCCCGGAGACCGAGAAGGTGCTCTCCGGCTTCGCCGTGGGCCGGTCGGGCTGCAGCACGAGCCAGGAGTGCCCGAGCTGCACGAACTGCGAGTGCCCCCACGCCCCGTCGTAGGCTTATCCTTCCGGCGGCTTGAGGTCCTCGGTCTTGGGCAGGTCCTTGAGGCTGGACAGGCCGAACGTCTCCAGGAACTTGCGGGTCGTGCCGTAAAGCATGGGCCGGCCGAGCACCTCGGCGCGACCGACCATCTTGATCAGCCCCTTGTACATCAGGTTGCGGAGCACCTCGCCGCAGGCCACGCCGCGGATCGCCTCGATGTCCGCCCGGATGACCGGCTGCTTGTAGGCGACGATCGCCAGCGTCTCCAGCGCCGCCGGCGAGAGCTTGGTATCGGTCCGGGCCCGCAACAGCCGCCGGATCCACGGGTTATACGCCGGCAGCGTCATCATCTGGTAGCCGCCGGCGATCTGCTCGATGCGAAAGGCCCGGCCTTGCTGCTTGTATTGGCGGTTCAGACGCTCCACCGCCCGGCGGACCTGCTTGACCGACCCGGTCTCCAGCACGCCCACGAGCCGCTCGGCGGTCAGGGGCTCATCGCTGGCGAACAGGACGGCCTCGATGACCGATTCGACGGTGACCTCGCCCGACTCCCCCTCCTCGTCCTGAATCTGGTCCATGTCCGATTCGTCGGCGGGCGATGGCTCCATCACGTCCGGCTCACCCAGTTCGGTCTGGTCGGCATCGGGTCCGCCTTCCTCGTCCATCGGCTCGGCCGGTTCGTCGGCCGCTTCGGCGGCCGGGTCCGTGCTGTCCTTCTCAGGCGTCACGTCGGGCTCGATGGGCCCCTTGCCCGCGCCGGATACGTCCGGGTCCAGCGACTCGGCGGTGGCGTTCGGCTCGGTCAGGTTGTCGGTCGATTCGGCGGTCATATCGGCTTCCACACGAAGGGGTCCGCGTCCGTGCGACTGTGCGTGATTGTGACATCTTTGAGCCGTCGCTTCAACCGGGCGGCCAGCTTTTTGAGCGCGAATCGCTCCGAAACCGTATGCGACAGGCACACGCACGTCAAGCCGGCCTCCTGGGCGGCCAGGGCCATGTGGTGCTTCATCTCGCCGGTCACGTACAGATCGCACGCGGCGGCGATGACGGTATTCAGCAGCTTGCCGCAGGAGCCCGCGCAGACGGCCGCGGTGCGGATGGTGCGCTTCTGCGGGCCGACCAGGCCGGCGGCACGGGCGCCGGTGGTCTTGCGGATCGCCGCCAGGATCTGCGAAAGCGGCATGGGCCGGGCCAGCGACCCCATCCGCCCCAAGCCCCAGCGGCGCTCCAGGTCGTGATGACGCAGCACGTCGAACGCGGGCGTCTCATAGGGGTGGGCCTTGCGCAGCGCCGCGAGCACCTCGGTCGTGCGGGCCTCGGGCACGACAGCTTCCAGGCGGACCTCGTCGACCCGCTCCAGCCGCCCGGCCCGGCCGATCGCCGGCCGTGCCCCCTCCAACGGCAGGAACGTCCCCTGGCCGGGCGTGCGGAAGCTGCAACAGGCGTAGCGGCCGATGTGCCCGGCGCCGGCCTCGAACAGGGCCTGGGCCACGTCCTCGACGTTCGGCGCCGGCACGAACGTCACCAACTTATAGAAGCGGTTTTGCGAGTCACTCACGTAATCGCCGATGGGCCGGGGGTCCACGATACCGAGCATGTCGGCCAACTGGTCGTTGACGCCGCCCTCGGCCACGTCGAACGCGGTATGGATGGAGAGCACCGGGATGTCCGCCCGGATCAGGTCATGCACGGGTCCCGTGGGACCGGCGGCGAGCACTTGCTTGAGGCCATCCCAGATGATCGGGTGATAGCTGAGGATCAGGTCGATCTTGTTGCGGCCAGCCTCCTCCACGACCGCGGCCGTCACGTCAATCGCCAGCATCACGCGGCGCACGGCCTTGTCCGCCCGGCCGACCAGCAGCCCCACGTTGTCCCACTCCTGGGCCCGCCGCAGCGGCACCAGCTCATCCACGATGGCGGCGATTTCACTGACCTTCATGGCCTATTCCCCGTTTCATCCGTGCCTTCGATGATTTCGCGAAGCCGCTGCGACAGGCGCCGCGTGATCGGCCCCGGCCGGTCCTCGCCGACCGTATGGGCCTCGACGCCCACGACCGGCAGCACGAGCATGATGACGTTCGTGAGAAACACCTCATCAGCCGCCAGCAGATCGTCGATGGTCAGGTCCTCCTCGGCGGCGCTGACGCCCATCTCCCCGGCTAGGGTCAGCACGTGCCGCCGCGCCACGCCGGGCATGATGGGCGTCTGGAGCCGCGGCGTGCGCAGCGTGCCGCCCTTGACGAGAAAGACATTGGCGATGCAGCCCTCGGCCAGCAGCCCACCGTGGGTGAACCACAAGGCCTCGGCCGCCCCCTTGGCGTGGGCCTGTTGCAGGGCCAGCAGCCGGGGGAAGAAGCTCGTCGTCTTATGGCCGGTCGTGGGGTCCTGGGCGTTCTGCCGAAAGTCGCTCAGCACGACCCGCACGCCCTTGTCGTAGTGTTCGGCGGGGTAGTCGCCCAGCGGCCCGGCCGTCACCACCAGCGTCGGCTCCGAGCGGTCTTGAGGCTGGACGCCGCCCGATAGCGTCAAACGGATGCGTGCATCGCTCAGGCCATTGGCCTCAAGCGTTCGATAGATCGCCTCGGTCAGATCATCGCGGCCAAGGTTGCAGGCAACCCCCAGCGCCGCGGCGCTGGCCAGGAGCCGATCCAGGTGGGCCTCCAGGGCGAACAGACGCCCGCGGACGCACCGCATCGTCTCGAACAGTCCCACGCCGTACAGAAAGCCGATGTCCGCCGCCGGGATCGCGGCCTCATCCAGCTCCACCAGGTTGCCGTTGACGTACACCTTGGGCATCGTCGTCTCCACGTCTTACGCATTTGTGCGAGGCCCCACTATAGACCGCCGCGGGGCGGTTTTCCAGCATGGTTTGAACCCCTACCCGTGGTCAAGGACCGCATGGAAGGCGCGGGCATGCGGTGGTGTGTCGCGGGGGCCCAGGCGATGCTGGATCTACGGGCGATTTACTGCAATGGCGATTGGAAGGCGTTTCAG
>NPIE01002601.1_pt1 | contig 19404 bp, 17 predicted proteins | sample 8637661 | NCBI WGS metagenome assembly NPIE01 (sample SAMN07420842, study PRJNA396082) | bioreactor metagenome | isolation source: sample BA12 brine-fed electro-methanogenic bioreactor BA | place: Japan: Kochi | collected 2016-12-09
CCAATTCACGCTGAACCAAAACATGAGAGCTTTCCCGTAGGCTAGTTCAAGAACATCCTCAACGCGTTTCTCTTCCCAGCCTTCCGGCTTCCCTTCATCATCCAATCGATCAGGAAAGAGCGCCCAGAGTTCAGAGGAGAGGTAGGGCTCGCGGCCTTCCATCTTGGCTCGGGTGGGGCCGAAGTCGACAAACCAATCTTTGAAGATCGTTCGGGCCATTGCCTCCAGCGTTTCGTTCGTCCGCCGGATCAAGTCGATCTTGTCGTCTAGCGTACTGAGGACAGATGCTATCGATAGTTGAACTTGAAGTGGTGGTAATGGCACGCGAAACATTCGCAACGAAGATAATGGCTGGCCAATGCCGGGTGTCCCAACTTGGGAAGCGTAGGTAAGAATTTCGTTACGTCCCGTAGCAGAACGGAAATAGTAAAAGAGGAAGAGAGAAGAGGCCTTATTTGCATCTGGGCGAAACTTCATTAAGCTGGTGGAGAGCATGTATCTAGTTCCATCATCCGGAACAATCGCCACTTCACCGATGGAGCCTCTGTGCGGGAAAACAAGATCTCCGGCAAAGGCGTTGCAGTTTGGCATTGTGTCTGCGAATTCCTCTGGAATATAGACCCAATCCCCTTTCCATGAGCGTTCACCCGAGATGTTAGTCCCACGAATTACAGGGACCCCTTTTTTTGAATACGTTTCGGCCTTCATCTTCGAGCCAAACGGGCCGATTGCAATGGCACCAGGTGTTTCCGCAGCAAGGCTGCCAAGCTGAACTATTGGCCACTCACCCATCGACGATAACCTCCGCCAACTTTGCCCGGATTGTGGCCGTTAACTCATCAGCTTCTGCAAACTGTCCTTCCAATTTTGTCTCTAGCTCTGCGAATCGCTCGGGAAACGGCATGTCATCCTCTTCCACCTTCGCCGCCCCGACATAACGTCCCGGCGTCAACACGAAGCCGTGTTCCTCTATCTTCTCGCGGCTCGCTGCCATGCAGAAGCCAGGCACGTCCACGTAATCCTCCCCTTCACGCCAGCGATGGTAGGCCCCCGCAATCGTCTCTATGTCTTCGTCGGAGAACTCCTTACGGGTCCGATCAACCATGTATCCCAAGTCGCGGGCATCAATGAACAGTACTTCACCGGTGCGGTCGCGGAACCGACCATTCTTTTTGTTGCGGGATAGGAACCAGAGACACGCAGGAATCTGGGTAGAGTAGAAGAGCTGTCCTGGCAGGGCAATCATGCAATCAACTACGTCGGACTCGATCATTCTCCGGCGAATTTCTCCCTCCCCCGACTGAGTTGAAGACATAGAGCCGTTGGCCAGTACTACACCGGCGGTCCCGTTGGGGCCGAGGTGGTAAAGGATATGTTGTAACCATGCAAAGTTAGCATTACCAGCGGGAGGGATGCCGTACTTCCAGCGGGGGTCCTCTCGCAGCCGCGCACCACCCCAGTCAGAGATGTTGAATGGGGGATTGGCGAGGATGAAGTCCGCACGCAAGTCAGGCAGTTCGTCTTTATGGAAACTTCCCTCGGAGTTCCAACGGATATCAGCGTCGATGCCGCGTACGGCGAGGTTCATCTTGCACAGGCGCCACGTGGTGTAATTGGACTCTTGCCCGTAGATGGCAAGTTGACCCAGCCTTCCGTCGTGAGCTTCGAGAAAACGTTCGGCCTGAACAAACATGCCGCCTGAACCGCAGCAGGGATCATAGACCCGCCCCTCGACTTTGCGTGTCGGATCTGGAAAGGGTTCCAGCATCTCGACCAGCACCCGTACTACGGAGCGCGGGGTGTAGAACTCGCCACCGCGCTTCCCTTCGGAACCAGCGAACTGGCCAAGGAAATATTCGTAGACACGGCCAAGGATGTCCTTTGCTTTGCCCGTCTCCTCGCCGAGGGCGATACCGGAGATAAGGTCGATCAGCTCACCGAGCATAACAGCACTCAGCGCTGGTCGAGCGTACTCCTTGGGCAGCACCCCCTTGAGCCTGGAGTTGACCTTCTCGATGGCAAGCATAGCCTCGTCAATCAGTTTGCCTATGTTCGGCTGTTTGGCTCTCGCTTGCAGATGCGCCCAGCGCGCCTCCTTCGGCACCCAGAAGATATTCTCAGCGGCATACTCGTCCGGATCTTCTGCTCCTTCGGGGTACTCAGCCAGCAACTCCTTCTGCTTGGCCTCGAAGCTGTCGGAGATGTGCTTGAGAAAGATCAAGCCTAGAGCGACATGCTTGTAGTCCGACGGCTCCATGTTGCCGCGCAACTTGTCGGCTGCCCTGAACAACTCGGCCTCGAAGCCGAGGTTAGCACCGTTGCCATTTTTCTCCTTGGCCTTGGTCAACGTGGTCTTCTTGGCAGCATCCGGTTGTGCTTCCGCTGCCGGTGCGGGATTGCCGAACAGCTCGGCCAGCTTCGCTGTTTGCTCGGAAGTAGGAGTGGCCTTCCCGGTCTCCCACTGGGATACCTGCACCTGGTTGACTCCTAGTTTTTCGCCTAGCACCCCTTGGGACAGGCCGAGGCCTTTTCGTCCCTGACGAATCCATTCCTGTTGATTCACTGCTTAACTCCAAGTTCTTGAATATCTTGGCAGATATTTGGTTGTTAACGTTGCAAAGAAGATATGAATAATCCCCAGAAATATTCTGCGGCACCTTCTTGGGTCAGCATTTCAGTGTCTTGCCCCATTCTCTGCATCCCTAAAGGCTTTAAGAATAAGGCATATCCATCATTCGTGACATTCACAGACTCGTTGAAACTATTATCATCCAGGTAATCACTTAGGCTGTCGTTCCCTCGATACGCAATTCCACCAACGAACCCCCGTCGCCCACCAAGCCATATCTTACAGCCACACTCCTGTTTTCCTTGCAGATAGACTTTGGCCATGAAATGGTTGGCATCGATTCTTCGGAAGTCTGTTTCTATTTCAGGGTTTCGTTTCTCCAGTTCCTGAAGTGACCCCTCGAAGAAGTTAGCGATGTATTCATATGATTCAGACAGGAACGTATCCTGTTCACGGTCCGAGAATTCCTTCTTAATTCGTAAGTTGCTTGATCGAGGTTTTGACTTTTCGCCTATGATCGGCGGCATCTCACTCACTGCCGCAGGCGGATTCGTTTTCGCTTGCCCGAGTTGCCTGAGCGCTTTCTTAATGTCCGCGACTACCAATACAAAAGCATCATCCAGGGCTGGAAACCGGGTGACTGGCTTGCCATCTGGTGGAGTCGCTAGCAGCTTGCCAAAAGGTGCATCGTGCCAATCGCAAGGCCGCAGGATCACGGGAATCACTCGTGCCTCTCCGGCTTCATGTCGCTCCATGGCTCGTGTCATCTCGATCTCATAGCAGTAGTCAGACGCGAGAAAATCGGCGCTTACCAGAAGAAGAACAACATCAGCAGTTTCTAGATTCTGATCAATCTCCTGGGAAAGCTCTTCTCCTGCTGTTATTCGCCGATCATGCCAGGTCTCTATGAACCTTTGGCGCTTAAGGATAGACAGGTGCTTTTCAAGCTCATCCCTGAGCTCTTCATCCCTATGCGAATATGAGAAGAAGACCTTTGCCATTAAACAAGTCTCCTTGCCTGCTTCAGAAAGGCATTAACCTTTCCTCCTGTTACATCCTTTGCATTCAGGCCAAGCTTGTTCCACAAGTCAAATAATTCCTGTTCGTTTGCCCTTGGCTTTCGCCCCCCACCACCACTTTGAGGACATCCTCCAGAGCTCAGGATGATGTCGACATCCCCAACCTTTATGAAGATACGGATGCAAACACTTCCATGGTCAGCTTCCTCTTGCCTTATCCTACTGGTGATCCAATGCTCATCCGCCTGACCCATTTCCCTTTCGTCCTGACCAATTCGAATTCTGATACTCATACATCCCCCTCATGTGAAGATTTGATTCACTCTTCCCCAAAATAATCCGAGTCCACCCGCTTGACCTCGTAGGTCGCCGTCGTCGTTACCCCGAGTCCGAAGTCAATCATCAACTCGGCCAGTTCCGCCCCGTCAATCAGCACCACCTTGGGGTCGAGATGGACCACGTAGTCCCGGGCCTCAGCCGAGTAGTTACTGGTAGTGATGAATACCCCCTTGCGGGCACGCTTGCCGTGCAGGGCACCGACGAACTTCTGGATCTCAGGCCGCCCCACCGTTCCCTCCCAGCGCTTGGCCTGGAGGTATATGGTGTCGAGGCCGAGACGGTCTTCGTTAATGATGCCGTCGATCCCACCGTCACCACTCTTGCCCAAAGCCTTGCCGGCCTCCTTGCGGGAGCCGCCGTAGCCCATCTTGACCAGCAGTTCCACAACCAACCGCTCAAAGAACGCAGGCGGCTCAACCTTGATCCGCTTCAGCAGTTCACCAGCGAGGTCGCCGCGAATCCGCTGGTGGGCTGTCTCCAGCATCTCCTCCGGCGTCGCCGACTCGCACGCCTCCGCAGCCACTACGCCTACGTCATCGCCATTCTTCTTGCCAGCGGTGCGGAACTCCACGAACTCGGGGAAGCGATCGAGCAACTTGGTATCGATGGCAGTGGGTTCCTCCGCCAGGATTCTCTGGCCCCGCTCGGTAATCTGGAAGTGAGCGCGGCGTGGGGCGCTGAGTAGCCCTGCCTGCTGGAGGTAGGTCTTGGCCCAAGCCACCCGATTGTCGAACACTGGCTGTCGACCGCTGGGCAGCAGCTCCGAGCGCTCTTCATCGGTGAGCCCCAGATCGGCGGCAAGGCGCTCGCGTGCCTCACGAACCGAGTGTTCTTGCTCATCGGCGGCGAGAGAGAGCAGCGGCAGCATCAAGGATTGATAGTCAGGAATGGCCATAATCCCCCCTAAGCCATCGAAATAACAAACAAACTTCTCGGGAGAGTACCATTTTTCAGGGTATTACTCAAAAGAAAACCGTCTTCAGGCGTTCCCTGAAGGCGGTCATGTCTATAGCAGTCGTCATTAGATGCAGTAGGGAGCCATTCATTCTGTCTCTGGGATGCTAAAGTTGCAATTCTGCTAATTTCGCAAGATTAGCAACTTTAGCAAGATTAGCAAAATGCCCCCGAGAGGCCGTTTGGCACCCCGGGGGCATTCGTTTTGGCCAGATGGTATTTGGTTAGACGACTTCGTACACTTCTCGACGCAATTGCCCATCAATTTCCGCCCCGCCGCGAATCTGGCGAATCTGATTGTGGTCTAGCAGAATCGCGATAATCGCTTTGGCTGCCGCCTTCTTCCGAATGGGGACGGGACCGACCTGGTAAACATCGACCATGGCGAAAGTTCCGCCACGCTTATTCGCCCAGTCCAGAAGCTTTTCTGCCAGGATCAGGTCACGATCGATGATGGCGGAGGTCGAAATGCGAACGACCTCGTTCAGATAATAGCGAGCCAGAGTGACCCCGGCGGCCATCTTTTCGGCAGAGATAGACGGCGCATTGAGGTCCTCGACGAGCGTCAAGACCCCTGCCATACGAACGGCATTTTCCGGGCTTTTGTTGCCGAACCCTCGATGGCTGGCGTACTTGCCATCCTCCGCCAAGCCGGCTTCGATTTCGTCATGATAGGCAACGAATACGTCGACAGCTTCAGGCGACAGGGGGAGCTCACGCGGTTTTAATACGTTACGGGTCCCTTCGACGAGAGGCAGTGGTGTTTCCAAGATTGCCTTGAGACGCTGATGGTATTTCGCGATATTAGCTTCGGTGTTGGCAGCGAGATCCCGGGTCATTCGGGTACCGACTGTCGATTCAGGGTAGACGACATTGAACCGGCTCAATAACCCCTGCCGCTCGAAATTCTCGTTCCCCAGAAAGTTGATTGCTACGGATTCCTGGGTGAGCAGATGCACGGCGACTCGAACGCATTCGATCTGATAATCGCCATGCTTGGCACGGGTGAGCTCGATGGGATTTCCCGCCCAGAGCTGGCTGAGGAAGGCGGCCGTCTTGTTCGCGTTCTCACGCGACATCCCGTAGCCTTCGAGCATCCTCGCGCCCTCATCGGAGAAAATACCGAAGCTGGGCTGTCCTTCCTTAGCGAAGCGAATCGATCCCTCAGGGGTTGGATCTTCCAGGGTCAGATTAGGCCGCAGGGGCGGCTCGGGCTCGGGACCGAGCTTCTTCAACTCTGCCAAGCGCTGGTTGTGATCATCCATTTTCATGATTTCGCGCTTGTCGAGCTTGTGAATCTCCAGATCGATCTGATATTGGGTAAGCTCCTCCCGATACCGGGCACGCAGGTTGGTTTCACGCTCTCTGATGGGCTGGTTGGCGATCGCTTCGACGGCAGTCTTCCGTTCGCCGCTGCCGCCGATCGATAGGTAGAATCCGGAAGCCGGACACCGATAGTAAGGCGTCACGACATCAGCGAACCCTTGGGTGCAGAGAGTCCCTGCAGCGAATACCGACTGACTGCAGAGCGGCAGCGGTGCTTGGCTCTTGTCATGAGCTGCCAGTGCGGCCGGACCGAGAATCGGCCCTAACGCATCCACTGGATACGGTGCAGACGGCACGACAGGACGCCTCAGGGGCAGCTTGTCGATCATGTCGTCCCACTGTGAATCGTTATTGCTCTGCTTAGGATTGACCTTGGCTTTCTCTGATGGCTTCACCGTTTTCTTAGGATGTCTCGTATGCAGAACCTCTGTCGTCTCTTCCAGGTCCTTTCTGGGCGGCTTGGATGTGGCCTCATCAGCTCCTTTATTGGCAGAAACACTTACCCGCCTATGGGCAGGTGGAAATTGCGATTCGTTAACAGCAGGTGCCGAAGGTTCAGGAGTTGGCTGGTCGACCGATGATTCGTCCTGCTCCATATGCTCCTTGCCGGCAATGGTTCTAGGACGCGGACGAACGATTCTTCTTGGTTCCCTATGCTCCGGGTTAGTGCTTGCGGCGGGTGTTGCCCCTGAAGGGTGCTGATGCGGATCTTGGCTCGCCTCATCATCTGACGTCAGATTGACCGGAGGCTTGCTCACGGCGTTATCAGCGATGAGGAAGGACTTGGGATCGTTGAGGTCCCCTTTGAAGTTGAAGTGGTCAGCCAGTTCACGTTGCCGGGCTTTGACTTGATCATGAAAGTCCGGACCCTGATCGCAGGTTTCTTCGAGGTCCCTCTGGAGCATGCGATTGATCTGCTGCACGAGTGCATGGTCATGGTCTGGCGGAAGAGTCTTGGGAATAATCTGCTGGGAGCGTTTGTGGAACGGCACATTACTTAGCTCGTCGGGGATATCGTCCATAAAGAACAGCAGGTATTTCAGATAATGCTCCGGAAGAGACAAGTCCTCGATCTCTGGTGGGTCGTCTTCCCGGATCTTGTTCAGTGGTACTAACGCCATATGTTGATCCTTTCATGATGAAAGCCCCCGGCCACAATGACCGGGGGCGCACGTATTAGTCGTTGGTTGGAATGCCAATAAGGGAGCGAGCGGCTTCGCTGGGTAACAGCCAGAACTCAGGCATGTTTCTCTTGTGAGCATAGATGGAGCGCTGAAGCCGCTCGGAAAGCCCTGTCGTGTTGAGAAACGTCCTGAAGGTTTTCAACAGTTGCTCGTCTTTATTGATCACCGCCAGCCAAGCGTTCATGTCATGCCACAGGTCGGGCTTCAGCCGGCTCTTGATGGTTGTAACGATATCAATGCGATCCTTGGTGATTGCATATTGGACCCCCTCGAAGGTCGTTCTCGGATCGAAGCAGAGGATGATCGTTTTCAGGAGGAACAGGAATTCGTCGACCTCCTGCCAACCGTAGTTATTATTCACTGGATCGATAGATATTCTGGTGTTTGCTGTCATTGATTCTCCTTGCTTCGCTATTGGCCAAGTGTCTTGAAGAATTCCGCGACACGCTGATCGGCTTCATCTTCAGATGTATTGTCTTCATACTTCCAGAAAGGGAAATCGAACAGCTCGTCTTCTGGAAGCTCGGGTAAGTTAATGGTTGGGTGACGTTGATTATCCATAATCACTCCCTCGCCACCCTCCCCCTTATCGGAGTTGCAGGGGGAGGGCGGCTTTCTGTTTAGGGTTGTTTGATACGGCGTTGCTACCTCCTTCCACACAACGGCGGTCATAGTGAATTCGCTGGCACGGTTTCCTGATCAGGGATGGCTCATTGAGCTTGCCGTTGTGGGTATGATAGCCATTGGTAACGCCTAGTCAAGTGGCTGAAATATAAGGAGAAAGTAGAATATTATTTATTTTTAATCGGAGATTTTCAGGGCGTCGCTGTAATCGTTGTTTGCAACAGGGATTTCAGCGCAGGGGTGATTTTTGACGTAAGGACCGGGAGGAATTTTTCGGAGGCCTGAATTTTGGCTTGCGGTTCAGGCGTGCCAAAAAATGGCGCAAGAATGAATTAATGGAAGATTCCAGGAAAGTCAGGGTTAAATTATTTTTCTTTCATTAGGATGGCAGGTGTTTTGCATCTTTATTTTCCTGATAGCAGATTGCATTGAGTATCTGCAAAGCCCATCCTGGCGGATGGGCCTGCAGGAATGACTTCCTTACATGGAAGCCGTTATATCATGCGTATCTTGCAGTGTATGGTGACGGACTGACAAGGGGTCTATTCGATCCGCTTGGTCGCTTGCCCAGCGTAACCACGCCTGCAGTTCTTTCTCGGTGCCCATCAGGCCGGGATTGGTCGCAGCCTTACGGCGGACAGCCTCGATGTAGGCACGCAATCGCTGGCTACGTCGCCAGTTAGCCGCCTCATCCTCTAGCTCCTGCAAGCGCCGCCGCTCTTCTTCGACTTTCCGTTGCCAGGCTTCGTGTTCCTGCTGTTGCTGCAACCGCATCTCATCTTGCCGCTGCCGCTCTATCCGCTTCGCCTTTCGACGCAGAGCAGCTTTCACCAGGCCAATAATGAACAAGTTGAGGCAGTCTTCGATCCGGCGGTATTTTCCGTCGGTCCAAGATTGCTCAGCGCCGAAGGCATAGCGGTCGATCTTGAGGGCCAACCTTCCTGAGGCTTGATAGGTCGGTGACGGGAAGAGCCAGGGGCGCTCGATCTGAATCTCTTGCTCGTCTGGAGTAAGATTCGGTCCGATTCTGATGCTCGGTTCGTCGATGCTGATAGCGAACTCTTCATCCAGAACTGTGGTCCTGATCTGTCGATCTTTGACCGTAACCGGATACCCGCGACGTCCCAGCGCAGAGATGATGGTGTTCAGAATAATCAGGCAGCGGCGCAGGTTGTCTGGACCCACATTGACATCCAGGCAGCGGCTACTGTCTGAGCTGACTCGGCCGTATACGTCGGGTTCGGTCTTGCTCAATATCTTGAAGGTCGACTCGATAGAAGGGTGTGGGGACGAGAGCCGTTTCGGTATCTTGATCCTGTTTTTCGGGTCTTTCTCTAAGTCGATCAACTTGGCAGCCGATGGATCAATAGCATCTGTAGCAGGATTAGCACGATGTCGACTCCGACGGATGCGGTAGGTGGTCGGCCCCTTGGTCGCCGGCAGGGGTGGCCGCGGTCGCTTCCGCTTGGTGATCCAGTACCCCCGTGGTGGTAGCGGTACAGCCAGTTTCCGGGCGACCTTGGTAACGGCAACATCGGATATCCCCAGTTCTTTAGCGACCGCGACTTTCGTTTTCGACCAGACCAGGTCGTAGAGTTCTTCGCGCGTGATGTCTTTGATGTCCAGTGGCATAGTTCCCGGCTCCTTTCCCTTGTGAATGCGATGACTTTCGCCCTAATGGACAGGTAACACGGGTGATGTGGGTTGCCAAGAAAAGGTGGCCTTGAGATGCGACTTGGTAGAAGAAAAGTGGGAGTGCCGACCGTACTGCGACCGTACAGGAAAGGTGGTGTGTGATTGGCGGGCTGGTGGGGTTGGAGAAAGTGGATGAAATAAAAGAAAAAGCCCGGCGGTTGCCAGGCTAAGTGTCTGTTATCGTTAAGGAATCCCGAAGCAGGTGCGCTACCAGGCTGCGCTACGCCCCGACACGTTCGTTCCCGTTCAACAGGTCGAGATAAATAGCATGAAAGAAAAGGAAAAGCAAGCCGCTTTTTCCCCAGAAGTCAAAATTGCGGGGAGGCTTCTCTTTGCACTCCAAGCTTGGAGTGCAAAGAGGTTTTAAGGCAAAAGAGAAGAGAAATGATGCCTGCTCCCGATTGAATGCAAAAGGAATAGATTTTTCATTTTATTTTCAGTTGGATAGAAAAACCGAAGCGGGGACTACGGAATCCTCCGGACCGTACGTTGACCGTAGAGGTTTCGCATAAGGCGCTTTCCCTCTACTTGAGGTTTTGCAGCATTCGCAACTTTAGCAGTTAATTTGTGATTGAAAATCCAGTCAGCTTGAAGCCCTGCCTTTTGGGGCAGGGCTTCCTTGCCTCAATAGGTGAGGTGATTCGGGTCAGGCCGCCTCGCGCCCGATAATGATGGGTTGTGTGGGCCAGACGATCTCTCCGGGGGCCAGAGGTTGAAGGACGTAAGCTTCTACGCGGTCCCATCCCTCAGCAAGAATCAATTGGTTCCTTTCAAACTTTGCCTTTGGACTTCTTCGTTCTAGAGTTTTCATCGCAAGCCCGAAGAGGTGTTTCATGCATACAAAGAGTTCAGCGATGTTTAGACTCGTGGGGTTCTGCGTAATGACCACTCTACCAATGTTTACACCGGTAACTAATGTATGGGCTGTGGCCATCATTTCATTGAGCTTTAATCCCTTGATGGCTTCTTCTTCTCGTGGTGTACCTTGGCGGGTAGCCCACCATCCCCCTATTTTGTATCGAATAAGGTGATAAAGCCAAATGATTAGAGATATTACAGTGGGCGTTACACTTTGCCCGACGAGATGTCGAAGATTGACGCCCCCATGTTCAGAAGGAACCCCATTTACTCTCCCCTCGTACATATCAGACACGAACTTTCGAATATCACGATTCGGGATCTCTTTAAGAAGTGATGTGCCAGGGATTGGAAGGCTCGTTTTTGTAAAGAAGTCTGCGACAACATGAAGTAGGTACAAGACAGCAGCTGTTTGCCAATCTGCAGTTCCGGTATAAACCTTCCCTTTTTCACTGACGCCAAATACCTCCATAATGGCCTGTCCATTCTCAAATCTGGTGCCAATGAACTGCCCATTCTTGATTTGCCATATAGCGCTCATGAATCGCAAAAGGTCATGCCCTGGTGACAATACTCTGTGGTGGGCCCCTCCAAAATGCTTGCCAGTGTAATCAATTGGAAGGTTGTCGTGGGAGACATCCATGTTGGCTAATTTGTCAAGCCATTCGAATTTCCCTGCTAAGGAACCTTCTCGAAGTGATCTCTGTAAGCTCTTGAAGCCTGAAACGACACCACCGTTATCATGTAATTTTGTGCCGTAAGATCTGAGCTTGTCTGAAAGTGGATTTCCCAGGGGAGCACAGAACCAATCAACGATAATGCCCACCAAGGCAGCCCCGAAAACCACTGTGGTATCCCATTTGTCCCATGGGGTTCTAGCCAGAGGGGCATCAAATTTTGTATTGATCTGGGTGATTACTGACGAGTCGAGTAGGTCATCCAAGGGAAGGTTTTTTTGGATGAAAGGATCATACTCCTTAACTAATCCGCCCCAGGAACGGGGTTGATCAATTTGGGTAGGTGCTACTACGCGTATGTCTGATCTCTTGGAGGTTATTTGTTCTTCTGGTATCTCAATACTCATCTCCTCACATAATGCTGATACCTGAGCTAAGAGTGAATCAAGGTCAGAAGAGACATGTGATCTTGTTAGGGATGCCCCACGAATCTCTTTTTCTAGTTGGGCAGTTTTTGCTTGCTGGCCATGCAAGACCCCGGATATCTCATCAATAGGTTTTCGGTTTGACTGGTCAGACGACATGCCCCCCTCCTTCAATGTAAGATCAAGCCACTAGCTGTAGCTGCTGTCGCCGCTGTCCAACAGCTTTGCTCAGAAGTTTGATTGCCTCCTCAAGTTTGGCTATCTTTTTTTGATCAGCATGGGCGCTATTCTGCATGGATGCAAGTTCATCCTTTAAGCCTCGAATTTTGCTCTCCTGCTCTAAGATAATTCGCTGTGCTTTGGCGTAGTCCTTCTGCTCATGGATTGCTTTCTCGAATTCCTTGTCGCTATCCTTCATGAAGTTCGCGATAGTACCCATGCCGAGGGTTCCGAGGATGCTTCCAGCTCCCGTCAGGGAGGCTGGATCTTCCGGGGACATAATACAAATTTTAATGGAAACCAAGCAGGACCTGTCTACCCATTAATCCAGATTTTGATTGCCACCCGGATTTGCCCGGGCTAATTTGTGACATGGTCAGAATCTCCAGAATTGTCATTCCCGGTTACCCCCATCACATCACCCAACGCGGTGTGCGTTCGATGGATGTTTTCGCAAACGACAGCGACCGCGTTGTCTACCTCCAGTTCCTTGCCGAGGAAACCAGTAAGGCCTTTCGTTGTGCTCTCCGGTCCGGCTCCGGTCCGCGTGCGAGATTTCTTACGCCAATTGGGATCTCATCGGGGCTTCGGGGCGGGCGGGGTTCGACGTGTCAGGTTCTGCCTTTTTTCTTGCATTTCGACGGTTTAGGGCAGACTGCTGTGCCTATTTCCGCCTGTCCTTTGGCTCTCCGGTCCGGAGAAACGGCTCCGGGGAGGCTCCGGGGCGCGTGGGGAAGGAGGGGTGGATTCTTCCATCCCCACGGCCAGGAAGTCCGGGATGACCACGGAGTCCAAGGGATTTTTTAGGATTCTTTTCCCCTGGCAACGTCCTCAAGCCATTTCTCCCTCGCTTGACCGTATCTTAAAAAAGGCTAAATCTTCAAAGAAAGACCTCGACGGTGGCCCCTTACCCGTTCTTCCCAAGGAGACATGTCAGGGAGAGGAAAGATCCTAAAATCTTGGTCAGGTCAGAAAAGAAAGGAGCCCTGTCTCCCTTCGAGGAGATGGAACAATTGTTCGAAGATTTTTTCTGTCGGCCGGCTCCCCCCCTCTGTCTGCAGCGCCCCAGGTTCCTCGAGCGGGGTGAGGTCGTCCCCGCGGTGGACATTTTTGAAGAAGAGAACGAGGTGGTGGTCAAGGCGGAGATTCCTGGAGTCAGCAAGGGAAACCTCGCTGTGAACATTGCGGGAGAGGCTATCCCCATCCCTGACGAAAAAAATCCGAGGAAAAGGTGAATAAATAGAATTTCTATCGCGTGGAGCGCTCGGTCGGCTCCTTCACCCGCAAGCTTCGCTTGCCGGTGGGGACGCAGACCGACAAGGCCAGAGCTAGGTAGGCACAAAAATTAGGGCGGGTCGGCTCTTATCAATGAGCCACCCGCCCCTCTCGTTTTTATGATTCGCTCAGCCCGCGGGGTTAGAAATCGGCCACCTCGCCGCTGAAGCAGCATTCGAATAATTGTTTCATCTCATCCGGCGAGGGTTGCCGCGGGTTGGTACCGGTGCAAGGGTCGGCCAGGGCGTTTCGCACCATGGTTTCCAGCTTTTCTTCCCAGACCTTCGGATCAAGGCCGTACGCTTTGAAGCTCTCCTCAATCCCCACCGCCAGGCGCAGGCCCTCAATCTCCCGAGCCAGATCCTCGGCGGTCTGCTTGCCGAGAGCCCGAGCCAAAAGCCCGTATTTGGCGGTGTCGCGGCTATTGAACCGGATCACGTTCGGCATCAGGATGGCGTTGGCGCGGCCGTGGGGAACGCCGAACATGCCGCCGACCTGGTGGGCGATCGAATGGACAATTCCCAGAATCGCGTTGGAAAAAGCCATCCCCGCCAGACAGGAGGCGTCGTGCATCGCCTGGCGGGCCTCCATGTCCTCACCGTTGCCGTAAGCACGGGGAAGATGTTCGAAAATCATGCGGACCGAATCGACGGCCAGAGCATCGGTGTAGGGGGTTGCCAGCGCCGCGACAGCGGCTTCAACATCGTGGGACAAGGCATCCATGCCGGTATCCGCAGTGACCTGGGGAGGCATGCTCTTGGCCAACTCCCCGTCGACGATGGCGACGTCGGGACAGATCTCATAGGAAACAAGGGGATATTTGATCCCTTTTCCGGTGTCGGTTATGACCGCAACGCAGGTCGCCTCGGTGCCCGTCCCGCTGGTGGAGGGAATGGCCACAAAGCGGGCCTTGTTTCGCAGCGGCTTGATGGTAAAAGGCTGAATGATCTCCTCGAAAGTCGCCTCCGGGTACTCGTAAAAGACCCACATGGCTTTTGCAGCATCAATGGCCGAACACCCACCCAGGCCGATAATAAGGTCGGGATTCTCGCGGTTGAAGAAATCCACCCCTTTCATGACGGTCTGGACGGAAGGATCAGCTTCCACCCCTTCGAAGACCGCCGAGGAGATACCGGCTTCCTTCAGCAGGTTGACGGTCTTGTCGAGGAAACCGAAGCGCTTCATGGAACCGCCGCCGGTAACGATGACCGCCTTTTTCCCCTCAACGTCTTTCAGGTTCTCCAGCGAACCGGGGCCGTGATAGGTTTTTCTTGGAACGATGAATGATGACATAGCGTCCTCCCTTGTTTGTTGGTGATGGACGAAGTGTATTTTCTTTCCGTTGAAATGATAATTGCCATATTATGTAAAATATTATTGCGGCAGAGGTAATAATGCGGAAGTGGGAAGGGATTGAAGAATTCGTCGCCGTGGCGGAAACCAGCAGCTTCACCGCCGCCGCCAAGCGGCTTGCGGTGTCCACCGCCCATGTCAGCCGCCAGATAAACGCCCTGGAAGAGCGACTGGGGGCCAAACTGTTTTATCGCACCACCCGTAAGGTGACAGCGACGGAGGTGGGTGCGACCTATTACCAGCACTGCCGCCAACTGCTCGACAGTTTGGACGACGCCGAACAGGCTGTGCTGAGCCTTCAGGCAACGCCCCGCGGCAAACTGCGGCTGACCTGCTCGGTGGCCTACGGCGACCGGTTTATCGCGCCAATGGTCAATGAGTTTGCCAGCCGATATCCGGACCTGAGTGTGGAGATGATCTTCACCAACCAAACACTGGATCTGGTGCAGGAGGGGATTGATCTGGCCATCCGCCTCAGCCAATTGAAAGATTCCTCGTTGATTGCCCGCAAGATTGCGCCACGCACGCTCTATGTGTGCGGCTCACCGCAATACTTTGCCCGCCAGGGTCAACCGCAAATCTTGTCGGAGCTCGCCAACCACAACTGTCTGCTGGGCACGCTTGACTATTGGAGCTTCTTTGAAAACGGTGAAACCCATACCGTCAAGGTCGATGGAAACTGGCGCTGCAATAGCGGGCCGGCGTTGCTGGACGCCGCTCTGCGCGGTCTTGGGTTGGTCCAGTTGCCCGATTACTATGTTTCAGAGCACCTGCAAAACGAAACCTTGATCTCGGTGCTGGACAAATATCGTCTGCCCGATTCCGCGGTTTGGGCCGTCTACCCACCAAACCGCCATTTGTCGCCCAAGGTCCGGCTGCTGGTGGATTTCTTGCGCGAGCGCATCTCCGATGATCCCAGCTTTCCCTCCCCGCACTCCAGACCATTGAGGTGATTCCCATTCGACGCTTTTGGGCAATTCACATCATCCTTTAAAGTCTTTACATGCTCCTGAAATCGGGGAAATAAATCTGTCCCCTTGTTGATTGGCACTTCAGTTACGGTCTGGGTCGGTCTCACCTGGCCCCGGACATGACCTTTGTGCTCAGCTATGGAGAGGACGGCTTTGAGGTCGGTTGTGACTATGACTGCAAGGTGGATTGCTTCGAAGGTTAGTTTTACTTAGAGTTCCGAGGGCAGTATATTTATGGCTCTCCCATGAGGTCTTCAGGCGTGGTGGAGGCAAGCGGTAAGTTCGACATGCTGTCCCCGGAACTCGGAACTCCCATTGTGCTATCTCCTCGCCTCCCCACAGAGCACTCCCCTCCACAAAAAAAACAACATATCCCCCCCTTGACAGGCTCATGATTTATCGCTGATTTGTTCGGCATCATTCTGGTACTCTCGATGCTGTGCGGACTCTCGGAAGAGAGTCGCGTTCCAGAGCGAGCCTGTCATTTCCCAATCCCCAATACCTTCACTTTCAATGCGTCGTCACAACCGCCTTTTTGCCACCAACCTTCCGGCGCACAAAACCCGACATCCGCCCGTCAATCGCCGCCAGCCCCAGGCAAATCAGGCCCATGCCGGCAAAATCCTTCAGCGCCAGCTGCTCACCAAGGAAGAGCGCGCCGAGGAGGATGGCGCTGACCGGAATCAGGAAGGTGACCAGTAGCAGGTTGGTCGCACCGGCGGTCGCCAGGATGCGGAAGTAGATGAGGTAGGCGAGCGCGGTCGAAACCAGCGCCAAGCCGATCACGGCAAGCCAGACCGGCAGGTCGGGCATGGCCAGAGTCCAGGGCTTGTCGACCACCAGCGCCAGCGGCGCCAGCAGGATGGTCGAAGCAGTCACCTGGCCGGTTGCGGTCACCATCGGCGCCACCCCCATCCGTCCGAAACGCCGGCCGAAAACCCCGGCGAAGGCGTAGGAGAGTGCAGCACCGAGCACGGCGAACTGGGCCAGGGTATCGGTACCGAGACTGTGCAGGCTGTCGAGACCGATGATGACCGCGACGCCGGCGAATCCGACCAGGATGCCGCCGAGGCGGCCGCCACTGAGCTTTTCATCTTTCGTCAGAAAATGCGCGACGATGACCGTGAAGAGCGGTGTGGTGGCGTTGAAGATCGATGCCAGCCCGCTGGCAATGTGAGTCTGCCCCCAGACTATCAGACAAAAAGGAATCATGTTGTTGAGCAACCCCATGCCGAAAAAGGCCCGCCAGATGCGCCCCTCGCGCGGCATGCGCAGTCCGATGGCCCGCATGACCAGGTTGAGGGCGACCGCCGCCAAGCCGACCCGCAGCACCACCAGGGAGAAGGGCGGCAGGGCCTTGACGGCGACCCCGACGAAGAAGAAAGACCCGCCCCAAAGGACGGAGAGAATCAGCAGCAGCATCCATTCGAAGGCCCCCATGGGGGTGTTCACGTTTTTCATCTTCAGCACTCCTCGTCAATGTTTGATCAAACAATAACGGCGCGTTTGGAGCCTTGCCACCCGATTCTTGCTGCAGGGAGAAAAATGATTATCTTGGTTCCGCCGCAAGAATCGGGTGGCTCGCCTCTGCTCTCTTGACTATGCTGGTAGCAGGATCGGGTAGAACACAAAAACGCCCCCTGAGGATGGAGGAGCAGCCTTGGACAACCCTGACTACCGACGCATCGAACAGGCCATTCACTTCCTGGAGGAACACGCGGTCAAGCAGCCCTCGCTGGAGGAGGTTGCCGACCACATCGGCCTGAGTCCCTATCACTTTCAGCGGCTGTTCAAGGCCTGGGCGGGGGTCAGTCCCAAGCGGTTTCTGCAGTACCTGACGGTCGAGAATGCCAAGCGGCTGCTGCGCGAGTCGACCTCGGTGCTCGATGCCGCCCTCGATGTCGGACTGAGCGGACCGGGGCGGCTGCATGACCTTTTTGTCAGCGTCGAGGCGATGACGCCGGGCGAATACAAGGGCTACGGGCTGGAGTTGGAACTGCAGTACGGCTTTCACCCAACCCCCTTCGGCGAATGCCTGATCGCCGTCACGCCTCGCGGCATCTGCAGCCTCGCCTTCGTCGATTTGGCGAACCGAACCCAGGCCCTTGAACAGCTGTTCGACACCTGGCAGGAAGCGAGCCTGGTCGAGAACCCGCGGGCCAGCGAGATGATTGTAGAGCAGATCTTCGCCCCGGCCGGTGCCCGCGGGCAGGCGCCGCTCAAGGTGCTGCTCAAGGGGACCAATTTCCAGATCAAGGTCTGGGAGGCGCTGCTGCGGATTCCGGAAGGAACCGTCGCCTCCTACGGCGCCCTGGCAGACGCGGTCGGCCACCATGGCGCGCACCGGGCGGTCGGCACTGCCGTGGGCCACAACCCCATCGCTTACCTGATTCCCTGTCACCGGGTGCTGCGAAACAACGGCGACATCGGCGGTTATCGCTGGGGGACCACCCGCAAGCGGGCGATCCTCGCCAGGGAAGCGGCGCTCTGGGCGGAGTTCGAACGCGCCTCGGGCTCCTCGGCGTCGAACCAGGTTCAGGCATGATGACCGGGCAGGAGAGTACCATCTTCGAAACCGATCTGCCCTACGGGGAAGATTTCGACTGGACGGCCATCCTGGCCTTCATGACCCCGCGCCTGATTCCCGGGGTGGAATCGGTTGGCGAGAACCGTTACCGGCGCAGCTTCCGTCTCGATACCTGCAGGGGCTGGTTCGCGGTGACCAACCAGCCCAAAAACAACACCCTTCGGTTGCGCATCGTTGCCGAAAACGGCGCCTGTCCGCAGGAGCAGATCGAAGGGCGCGTTAGGGCGATCTTTGACCTGGATACCGATCTGACAACCATCAGGCGCGAACTGGCCAGGGACCCATTACTGCGGCCCGCCGTCCTGGCCCATCCCGGGCTGCGCCTGCCAGGGGCCTGGGACCCGTTCGAGTTCACCGTCCGGGCGATCCTCGGCCAGCAGATTTCGGTCAAGGCGGCCACGACCCTCGCCGGACGCCTCGCCGCCCGGTGCGGGCCGAAATGCGGCCCCGGCTATCCCGAAAATCTGCGGCACTTCTTCCCCACCGCAGCAGAAGTCCGGGACGCGGACCTCTCTGCTATCGGCATCACCGGCAAACGCCAGGCAACCATTCTGGGCCTGGCCGCGAGCGTTGCCGAACAAAAGGTCTTCCTCGCCCGCGACCAGAAGCTGGACGATTTCGTCCACGCCCTGACCTCCCTGCCCGGCATCGGCCCGTGGACCGCCCACTATGTCGCCATGCGCGCCCTGAAAATGCCCGACGCCTTTCCCGACAGCGACCTGGGGGTGCGCAAGGCGCTGATCGACAACGGCCGGCTGCCGACGCCAATCCAGGCCATCCGCAGGGCTGAATCCTGGCGCCCCTGGAGAGCCTACGCGACCCTGTATCTCTGGAAGCTGGCGGAGATGGGGGAGTAACCTCACGGAGAAACCCCGGTATTTGAAGCGATCTCATCTTCCGAGGACATAATACAAATTTTAATGGAAACCAAGCAGGACCTGTCTACCCATTAATCCAGATTTTGATTGCCACCCGGATTTGCCCGGGCTAATTTGTGACATGGTCAGAATCTCCAGAATTGTCATTCCCGGTTACCCCCATCACATCACCCAACGCGGTGTGCGTTCGATGGATGTTTTCGCAAACGACAGCGACCGCGTTGTCTACCTCCAGCTCCTTGCCGAGGAAGCCAGTAAGGCCGGCGTCGCGATTCTCGCCTGGTGCCTGATGACCACATTCACTTGATTGCTGTGCCGGACAGGGAAAATTCCCTCGCCCGAGGCATCGGGGAGACCCACCGGCGCTACACACGGCGGAAAAATTTTTCCGAAGGGGTACGCGGTTACCTCTTTCAGGGCAGATTTTATTCGTGTGTTCTCGACCAGCAAC